>Ga0172382_10005742_pt1 | contig 18359 bp, 14 predicted proteins | sample Leawel138RmetaG_FD_122245 | JGI IMG/M metagenome (GOLD analysis project Ga0172382, IMG submission 122245) | Leachate microbial communities from a municipal landfill in Southern Ontario, Canada - Leachate well 138R metaG | ecosystem: Engineered > Solid waste > Landfill > Unclassified | place...
CGATCCGGTCGAGGAATACCTGGCTCTCGTCCTCGCCGCCGTAGAAACCGGCGGCCAGGGCAAGGTCGGAGTCGTTGGCAAGATCGATCGCTTCGGCGAGGCTGTCGACCGGCTGTACGAGCACCATGGGCAGGAACTGTTCCTCATGCCAGAGCGGATGCTCGTGCGGCAGGCTCGCGATGGTCGGGGCGACGAACCAGCCGTGGGAGAGTTCGCCGGCATCGAGCAGGCGCGCGCCGGTGTGCGCCTTGCCGGCTTCGGCGATCGCCGCGGCCGCCTTGCGATAGCGCTCCCAGGCGGCGCGGTTGATCACCGGGCCCATCCAGTTCTCGCGCAGGGTCGGGTCGCCGATGCGGATCGCCTCGGTGAGGCCGACGAGGCGTTCGAGAAGTTCGCTCTGGACGGCCTTGTGCACGTACAGGCGCGAGCAGGCCGAGCATTTCTGCCCCTGCAGTCCGAAGGCCGATCGGACGATGCCGGCGGCGGCTCTTTCGAGATCGGCGCGATCGGTGACGATGGTCGCGTTCTTGCCGCCCATCTCGGCGATGCAGGGCCGTGGCCAACGGCCACTGACGTATTCCCGGGCGATCGACATGCCGACCTCGTGCGAGCCGGTGAAGGTGATCCCCGCCACATCGGGATGGCGGGCGAGGGCGTCCCCGATGCTCCCGCCCGGGCCGGTGACATGGTTGACCACCCCGTCGGGCAGTCCGGCATCGCGAAACGCCTGCATCAGCAGGGCGCCGCTGAGCGCGGTATCCGATGCGGTCTTGAAGACGACCGTGTTGCCGGTGACCAGCGCGGCGCCGATCGGGCCGCCGGCCAGGGCATAGGGGAAGTTGAAGGGCGCGATCACCGCCCAGACGCCGTAAGGCCGCAGCCGGGTCCGGTTGCGGCTGGTGAAGCCGGTGAGCGGATCATTGGGCAGGATCCGGTCGAAGCCTTCGGCTTCCTCGAAGCGGTCGCAGTACCAGTTGATCAGGTCGGCGGTTTCCTGGACTTCGCCGAGCGACTCCATGCGGTTCTTCCCGACCTCGATCGACAGGGCTGCCGACAGCATCCAGACCCGCTCCTCGATCAGCATGGCGGCGCGTCGCAGCAGCGCGACGCGTTCGCGCCAGGGGCGGCGCGACCAGTCGTCGAAGGCGGTGCTGGCGGCGTCGACCGCGGCGCCGGCATGTTCGGGCTTGCCCAGGGCGAAGCAGCCCACCAGGACGCGCTGGTCGACAGGCGAACGCAGGTCGAAGAGCGCATCGCCGGCCACCGCGGCGCCGCCGATCCACATCGGGTGGTCGGCGCCGAGCGTCTCGCGGACCTCCGCGACGGCGGCGTCGAAACGCTGATGCAGCGATTCGGGCGGATCGAACATCGTCGAATAGGTCAGTCGGTAGCCGGCCGCCGCCTGCGCGTGCTTGCGGGTGTCGTTCATGGCGTGTCTCCATCCGGGTCCGATCGATCTTATCGCATGAGCACCGCGCTGCGACCCTTGCCGCGTCATTCGGGTATCGTCGTCGAACCATGACGTCGAGTTCGCCGATCCGTTCGTTCCGCTTCGAGGAGGATGCCTGGCTCGTCGCTCCCCGGCTGATCGGCGCGATGCTGAGCCTCGATGGCGTCGGCGGCCGGATCGTCGAAGTGGAGGCCTACGATCGCAGCGATCCGGCCTCGCATACTTTCCGGGGCCCGACGCGGCGCAATGCAGCGATGTTCGGTCCTCCCGGCAGGGCGTATGTGTACCGCTCGTACGGCATCCACTGGTGCTTCAACATCGTGTGCCGGGAAGAGGGCCACGGGGCGGGTGTGCTGATCCGGGCGCTCGAGCCGCTGTACGGAATCGAACGCATGCGCTCGCGCCGCCGGGTGGATGCCGAGCGCCTGCTGTGCGCCGGACCCGGCCGGATCTGCGAGGCGCTCGGGATCGATTTCGGCCATACCGGGATGCCGGTGGCGACGGCGCCCTTCGAACTGCATCCGCCCGAGGGCCCCGTCGATGTGCTGGCCGGTCCGCGGATCGGGATCTCGCGGGCCGTCGATGTGCCATGGCGCTTCGGGCTCGCCGGCTCGCCCTTCCTGAGTCGGCGGTTTCCCTGAGCGACGGTGTCCGCCACGACGGGGCCCGCGAACTCCCGCGCCGGATCACGGTCGCGGCTGGCGGGATTCCCGGATGCTGGCCAGCAGGGTGCGCGCATCCTCGCCTTTCGCATCGGCGAAACGGATGGAAGGCGGTATCGAGAATCCGGCCTCGCGCATGACGGTCTCGATCGTCTCCCAGCTCCGCTCGTGCAGGGGAATGCCGGCAAGGCATCCGGCCAGCGCATCCAGCGCTTCCCGGCCGGGATGTTCATCCCCATGGCCCAGGACGACATTGATCAGCGGCACCGTGAGCGGATGGAACTGCGGGCCGGCATGGAGAAGCGCGACCAGGTTCTCGCGCTGGCCGGGAAAGTCGCGCAGGAACTCGAAGACGCGCCCCGAACCCCGCATGCCGTGATCGGCCAGTTCCAGGGCCAGCAGTGCGCCCGTGCTCGAGGCCCCATGAAGCTCGAGCCCCCGCCTCAGCGCTGCCCGGGCTTCGCTCACCGGCAGGCGCTGGTCCGGAGCCAGGAGACCGTCGATGACCAGGACGCTCGCCGGGCGGTCGATCGCATCGAGATCGCCGCGCCGCAAGGGTGGGCGATAGTCCGCCGCCGGCAGGATGCCGCGCGCTTCCCGGACCGACAGGCTCGGCCCGAGAAACACGATGGGTGGCTGCCCGCGCGGGAGGGAGGTGCCGGCCGGGCGGCCGGCGCTCATCCGGCCGGATCCAGGCCCATCGACCAGAAACCGTTCTCGAGGAGGGTTGCCGTCTGGAACCGTGCGCACAATCGCAGCCAGCGCGGCTGGGTTTCCCAGTCGGGTCCGAGCCGGCGAAGAAGCGCCGAGTCGATCAGCGATCCGGCGCTCCGGCAGGCTTCCTGGAATTCATCGCCGGCATAGGTGTCGATCCAGGGCCGATAGGGCGTGTCACCGGCCCCAGCGGCGAGCCGCAGGCCGATCTCGCCATAGCCGAGCACGCAGGGCGCGAGCGCCGCCATCAGGTCGAGGAAGTCGCCCGAGAAGCCGGCCTCGAGGACATAGCGGGTATAGGCGAGATTCTCCCGACGCTCGGGCGTAGCCTCGAGCTGGGCCCGGGAGATGCCTTCGGCGGCGCATGTCTCGACATGAAGCGGCATCTCGACATGCACGAGCGCATGCACGGTCGCGGCCGCCGCCTGCAGTTCCTCCAGAGTCTCGGCCTTGGCGGCGGCCAGCGCCCAGGCGCGGGAGAAATGGATCAGGAACACGTAGTCCTGCTGCAGGTAATGCAGGAACGCCTCGCGCGGCAGGCTGCCGTCGCCAAGGCCTTCGACGAAGGGATGATGCGTATAGCGTCGCCACTCTTCGCCGGCGGCCTCGCGCCACAGCGCGAAGGCCCTGCCATAGTCGGGAGGTGTCATTCCTGTCTCCTGTCGATAGGCGTGAAAGCGCCGTCGGTTTCCGGCCTCATCGCCGCAGCGCCGATAGTATAGGCAAGCGCGACGGCCTTTCCGTCGCGGGGCGAGGCCCGCGGCAGCCCAGGACAACGAGACAGCACAGGAGACCTCGATGAGCCAGTACGAGCCGGCACCCGAGTGGCAGGTGGAGAAATGGTTCAACACCGAGCAGCCGATTCGGCTTGCCGGCCTGCGCGGCAAGGTGGTGGTGCTGCATGCCTTCCAGATGCTTTGCCCCGGTTGTGTCAGCCACGGCGTACCGCAGGCCGAGCGACTGCATCGCCTGCTGAAGGGGCAGGATGCGGCCGTGGTCGGCCTGCATACGGTGTTCGAGCATCATGCGGCGATGACGCCGGTGGCGCTCGAGGCCTTCCTGCACGAGTACCGCATCACCCATCCGGTCGGGGTCGATGTTCCCGACGCTCAGGGCGATATCCCCACCAGCATGCGGCGCTATGGGTTCCAGGGTACGCCGAGCCTGGTGCTGATCGATCGCCAGGGCCGGATCCGCCACCAGGCGCTGGGCGGCATCGACGATCTCGCGGTGGGCCTGATGGTGGGGCGCCTGCTCGAGGAGTAGCGGCCTGGTTCGTCGGTTCACGCTACATTTGCGTTGACGAACAAGACAATGGGTGACCATGAGCGACCCTCAGCAGGAGTCCTACGTGCGCGGCATGGACGGCCGCAATGCCGTCATGATCGGATCGGCGATCATCGTGTCGGCCCTGGCCATCCTGGGGGCCCTGTTCCCGGCGCGCTTCGGTGCGGTGGCCAGCGAGTTGCTCGGCTACACCACGACCAACTTCGGCTGGTTCCTGCTGCTGTCGGTCTTCCTGATGACGGTGCTGCTGGTGGGGCTGGCGATCAGCGAGTTCGGCCGGATACGCCTCGGGCCGGAGAACAGTCGCCCCGAGTACAGCTTCGTGACCTGGATCGCGATGCTGTTCTCGGCGGGCTTCGGCGCCGGCCTCGTGTTCTGGGGAGTGGCCGAGCCGATGAGCCATTTCTTCACGGCGCCGTTCGCGACGGTCGAGGCGCAGACGCCGCAGGCTGCCCGGCTCGCGATGGGCTACGCGTTCTTCCACTGGGGCCTGAGCCAGTGGTCGGTCTTCGCGATCGTCGGGCTGGCGATCGGACTGCTTCAGTTCCGCAAGAAGCGCGACAGTCTCGTCTCGACCACGCTCGAGCCGATGATCGGGACGCGGCCGGCGACGAAGGCGGCGGTCGACATCCTCGCGGTGATCGCGACGGTGATGGGGGTCGCCACATCGGTCGGGCTCGGCGTGCTGCAGATCAGCGGCGGAATCCAGACCCTGTTCGGCGTCGAAGCTTCGCTGCCGACGCAGATGCTGGTCGTCCTCGTGATGTGGATCGCCTATATGTTGTCGTCGACGACCGGCCTGCGCCGCGGAATCCCCTGGTTGTCGAACCTCAACCTCGGCATCTGCGTCGTCCTGCTGGTCTATGTATTCGTTGCCGGGCCGACCGTGTTCATACTCAATGCCTTCGTGCTTGCCCTCGGCGACTACCTGGTGAACTTCGTCCAGTACAGCCTGCGCCTGACGCCCTACGTCGGCGGCACCTGGGTCCGTGACTGGACGATCTTCTACTGGGCGTGGGCGATTGCATGGTCGCCGTTCGTGGGAGCCTTCGTCGCCCGTGTCTCGCGCGGGCGCACGATCCGCGAGTTCATCATCGGCGTGCTGGTGATCCCCCCATTGATCGCCTGCATCTGGATCGCCATCTTCGGCGGCACCGCGTTGTACGAGGACCTGCGCCACGATGCCGGGATCGCCGCGATCGTCGACCGGGACGTCGCCCAGGCGCTCTTCGCGACATACACGCATCTTCCGATGACACAGATCCTGTCGGTCGTTTCGATCATCCTCATCTATACCTTCCTGGTCACCTCGGCCGATTCCGCGACCTATGTGCTCGCCAGCATGACGACCCGGGGGCGACTCAATCCGCCCTTCCTGGCCAAGCTGATCTGGGGGGGATTGATGGCGGCGATCGCCGCGGTGCTGCTCGCCGCCGGGGGCCTCACTTCGCTGCAGACCGCATCCCTCGTCGCGGCGCTGCCGTTCACGATCCTGCTGCTGATGATGGCGCTGGCGATCGTCAGGTTGCTGCGTAGCGAACCGCTACCGATCCGGGCCGCCGACCTGCGTCTGCATCGTCGACTTGCCGCAGCGGCCGAAGGCGGTACCGCGACCGCCACCGAAACGCAGCCCGCGGGATCGGCCGCCGCGATCACCGGCGGCTCGGGCCAATCCGTCGCGCCGGGGGCCGCGCCAGCGCCGGGCGCAGCCGGCGCCGACGGCCCGCGCGGACATCCAGGCTGAAGCCCGGCTGGCGGACGATCCCCGGCCGGCGGTCGATCCCCGGCCGGTGGTCGATCCCCGGCGCGGCGCTCAGTCGTCCGTGTCGCGGTCGCGACGATTGCTTTTCCAGAGCGAAGTGAACAGCCAGGCGCTGCCGGCGACCGCCCCGAGGAAGCCGGCCAGCCCGAAGATGGGCAGCCCGAACAGCGTCGGCCCGCCGGGCACGGTCATGACGATCGAGGAACCGATGATCAGCGCGGCGATCACCAGGCCGACCACGAGCCGGTTGATCGCCCGATCGAGCTGGTTGCCGAATCGACGCAACTGGACCAGGTCGACATGCAGTTCCAGACGCCCGCGACGCGCGGCGCGCAGCAGCCGCGAGAGGTCCGCCGGCAGCCCCGCCGCCAGCGCGAGTGCCTGCCGGGCGCCGCTCCATCCCCGCTCGATCATCGCGGCGCCCGAATACCGTTCGGCGAGCAGCTTCTCGAGCACCGGCAGCGCTTCGCTCGCCATGTCGAACTCCGGATCGAGCTCGCGCCCCATGCCTTCGAGCGAGATGAACGCCTTGACCAGCAGGCTCAGGTCCGCCGGCAGGCTGATCCGGTGGCGACGCAGCATGGCAAGCACATCGCCCAGCATGGCGCCGACCTGCAACTGCTTGAGCGGGACGCCGCGGTACTGGTCGGCGAAGGCCTCGACCTCGGTGACCAGGCCGTCCTCGTCGAGCACGGCGGACTCGCCCCAGTCGAGCAGCACTTCCACCGCCCGCTCCGGTTGCTGGCGCACGAGGCCGAACATCAGTTCGGTGAGCTGCTCGCGATGCCTGGCGTTGAGCCGGCCGACCATCCCGAAGTCGATGAAGGCGATCCGGTTGCCGCTCAGGTAGAACACATTGCCCTGGTGGGGGTCGGCATGGAAGAAGCCGTCCTCGAGGATCATCTTGAGCACGGCCCGGGCGCCACGGCGCGCAAGGAGCCGCCGATCGAGCCCGGCGGCATCGAGCTCGTCGATCTGCCGGCCGGCGACGCCCTTGATGCGTTGCTGGACGCAGAGGCTTTCGGTGCACCAATCCCAGTACACCCTGGGGATGACGACGATGGGGCCGATATCGGCGCTTGCCGTGGCGACGGCATCCGCCCGGGCGGCCTCCTCGTCGCTCCAGCCTTCGAAGTTGGCGGCGATGCGGTTCGCATTGCGACACTCGGTCACGAAGTCGAGTTCGTTGCGCAGCGTCCTGGCGAAGCGTCGCACCACTTGCTGCGGACGGAACGCCCGCAGCTCGGGGCTCTCCGATTCGATGATCTGGGCGATCCGCGCCATCAGCCGCAGGTCCGCCTCGACGACCGGTCCGATGCCGGGCCGGCGCACCTTGAGCACGACATCATCGCCTTCGTGGGTCCGGGCGCGGTAGACCTGCGCGATCGATGCGGCGGCGATCGGCTCGGGGTCGAACTGCGCGAAGACTTCCTCGGGTGGAGCGCCGAGGTCCTCGAGCAGTTGTTCACGGACCGCGGCGTAGGGTACCGGCGGGGCGTGATCCTGCAGCTTGCTGAACTCGGCGATCCATTCGGGTTCGAGCAGGTCGACGCGGGTCGCGAGCATCTGGCCGAGCTTGACGAAGCTGGGGCCGAGTTCCTCGAAGGCGCGCCGTACCCGGGCGGGCGGCGTCAGGTGCGCGTGCTCGCTGGCCGCGCGCCAGTTCAGCGCCCGCCCGGCGCGTTCGAGCGCGTTGGCGAGCCCGACGCGACGCACCATGTCGCTGAAGCCGTAGCGAACGAGCACCGAGGCGATGTCGTGGAGCCGCCCGATGTCGCGGACGGAGGTCAGGGCCTGCCAGAGCATGGACGGTGTGGGGAAGTGGCAAGGAGTATGTCGCCGCACGATCCGTGTCGGCGACATGGGATCATCGCACGAGCGGGTCTTCGGCCAGTCCGGCGCAGCCATGCTGGCCGTCGGTACGCGGGCCGACGAGTATGGCCCAGTGAAACCGCAGGTGCAGGCCGAAGGCGAGCATCCAGCAGGCACTGGACAGCCCGATGGCGATCCGCGCATCCAGCCCGGCGATGCCCATCGCCGCCCGTGCGGCGGCGGCGCAGGCGATCAGGCCGGCGGCCGCCGGGACCCAGGCCCGGTCGTCGGGCTCGAAGCCGGCATGGATCCGGCCGGCGATGTTCAGTACCGCGAAGATCGCCAGGCCCATCGCCCCGATCACCAGCAGGTGCCGACCGGCGCTGGTCCAGGGCAGGTCGGCGAGGATGGCCGTGCCCATGGTCGCGTAGCCGAGCGCCATGAACCAGTAGACCAGGTAGAGCATGAAGGCCCAGCGCCGCAGCAGGGCGCGGCCGACATGCCAGTCATTGGTGAGGTTGAACAGGGCCGCGGCGCTTGCCAGCGCCACCCAGCCCGAGACCGGATGGCCGGGCGCGAGGAACTCGGCCGCGGTGTAGAGCAGGATGCAGGCGATCGCGAGATTGCGGCGCGGCGGGCGGGCGAGGTACTGGACGTCGGCATTGCCGATGTCCTCGAGCGCGGAGTTGACGATGCGCATCGAGATGCGGCTCATCGCGACGACGATCAGGACCATCAGCAGGCCCACCATGACGAGCAGCCAGCGCATCGGCCAGGCGCCCGCCAGCGCATCGATGTGAAAGCCGGCGGTGGCCGCGATCATGGCGCATAGCACCCACACGAAGGACAGCTGGCGGCGTTCGGGATCGGCGAGGATGCGTGGCGCCAGCATCGCGAGCAGCGCGCCGAGCAGGCCGATGTCGGCGAGCATCGAGAGAATCGCCAGGGGCGGCACGGCCGCGCCGGCGAAAGCGATGCGCCCGGCGATCCACAGCAGGAGCAGCGCGAGGACCCGTTCGCGACCGAACTCCACCGTGCCGGTGAACTCCGGTATCGAGGTGAGGGTGAAGCCGACCACCGAGGCCAGCGCGAAGCCGAAAAGCAGCTCATGGGCATGCCAGACGATGGGACCGCCGGGTGTCGACGGAAGGCCGGCGCCCAGCAGCCAGAAGCCCGCCCAGGCGGCGATGGCGAGCACCGCGGTGACCGCGGTGAGCAGGAAGAAGGGCCGAAAGCCGCATTCGAACAATGGCGCAAGCGCCCCGGAGCGAATCGTCTTCAGCATCGCAGGTGGCGCCCCGCCGCGGGGGCGATGGCTGGTGTCTCCGCCCCGATCAGGCGCACCGCCGGCAGCGTCGGTGCGAAGCCGTCCCCGGCGACAGGCGTAGCGACCGGCGCCAGGTCGAAGCATTTGCGCACGACGGGGTCCTGCAGCAGCGATGCGGTCACCCGGTGGACGAAGGCGTCGTCGCGTTGCATCGCCGGCCGGTCGATCGCGAAGCGGCGCGCGATGCGGCCCGGAGACGGTGTCATCACCAGGATGGTGTCGGACAGGCGGACCGCTTCCATCAGGTCGTGCGTGATCATCAGCACGCCCATCGTGCGCTCGCGCATGTGCTCGAGAAGAAGCCCGTACAACTCGGTCTTCAGGCCGATGTCGAGTGCCGAGAACGGTTCGTCCAGAAGCAGCAGGTCGGGCTCGAGGACGAGCGCGCGGGCGAGCGCCACCCGGCTCTGCATGCCGCCCGAGAGCTGGTGCGGGAATTTCCCGAGATCGTCCTCGACCAGCCCGAGCCGCAGTCCGAGTGCACGGGCGCGCGCTTCGCGTTCGGCGCGTCCGATGCCGGCGGCCTTGAGACCCAGTGCGATATTGTCGAGCGCCGGCTTCCAGGGAAGCAGGCGCGGCTGCTGGAACATGCAGGCGGGCCGGGCGAAATCGTTGTCCAGGCGACCGCTGCGCACCTGCAGAAGCCCGGCGCACAGATGCAGCAGGGTTGTCTTGCCGCAGCCCGAGGGCCCGACCAGGGCAAGCACTTCGCCGGCGGCGACATCGAGCGCGATGTCTTCGAGCACCGGGCGCAGCGCGAACGCATGCTCCAGGCCACGGACCTCGAGCCGCGGTCCGGCAGAGGCGGCGGGGCCCGGCGATGCCGGATTCGGCTCCGGACGGGCTGCGGGACGGGCGCTCATGCGGGCATCCGCCATCGTTCGATCTCGCGCTTGATCGGCTCGAGCAGGAGGTACTCGACGGCCAGCAGCAGGCCGACCACCGCGCTGATCCAGGCCAGCGTCGATGCGGTATCGAGATGCGATCGGCTGACGGCGAGCGCCGCGCCGACGCCATCGCTCGATGCGAGCAGCTCGGCCATCACGACGACCTTCCAGGAGATGCCCAGCGCGGTGATCCAGGCCGGGAACAGGTAGGAAACGACATGCGGCAGGTAGATGTCGGTCACGCGCATCGACAGCGGTACCCGGTACGCGCTGGCCATGTCCCGGAGCTGTCCGTCGAGGGTGCGGGCGCCCTGCATCGCGCCCACGAAAACGACCGGCAGGCAGGCGATGAAGACCGTGAACACCGGCGTGCCGTCGCCGGTGCCGAACCACAGCATCGCGAGCACCAGCCAGGCGATCGGCGGCGTGCCGATGAGCACGGTCATGATGGGGCGCGACATCATCGATGCGGTCATCGAGACACCGGCGGCGATCCCGAAGACGCTGCCCAGCAGCAAGGCGGCGCCCAGGCCGGCGAGGGCGCGGCGCGCGGTCGTCGCCAGCTCGAGCCAGGCCCCGCCTTCGGTCATGAGGCCCGCTAGGGTGCTCGCGGTGGTGCGTGGATCGGGCAGGATCAGGTCGCCATAGGCGACGCTCAGCCATTCCCAGGCGGCGAGCAGCAGCAACAGGCTCGCGATCGCGCCCCAGCCGCTCCACAGGTATGCCGGCAGCGCGCGCAGGGCGTTGCGCAGCAGGTTCAATGCGCTGCGCGCCCGTAGAAGGCGGCGTCCGGCATGCGTCCTCCGATCGACGCGGGATTGCGCTCGAGCAGCGCATCGTAGAAGTACTCGAGTTCCTCGCGGGCCTCGGCGGCCGGCACCGCCTCGAGCGGGCTCGAGGCGATCGCATCGGCCACGGCATCGGCATCGAGCATCTCGATGCGGGCCGCCACCATCCGCCCGCATTCGGCGGCATTCGCCTGGCACCATGCCAGCGAATCCCGATAGGCCGACTGGATCCGGTCGAGCAGCTCCGGCCGATCGCGCAGCGCGCCCACCGCGGCGATCCCGGCCTGCGGGATGCGTGGCGCGCGCCCCAGTACCCGGCCCCATTCGGCCTGCAGGTCGATCGAACGATGCAGTTCCGGCGCGATGGCGCTGGTCGGAAAGGATTTCACGCGTCGCAGCGCCATCGAGACCATCGGCTCGGCGAGCAGGGCGTGGTCGACCCGGCGCGCGAGCAGCAGCTGCATCGCGTCCATCGGCGAGGCAACGTAGCGCAGCGTGAAGTCATGCCGCGGATCGAGCCCCTGGGCTTCGCTGATCAGCCCGAAGAGCAGGTCGGGCATGTCGGCGCGAAACGGCATCGCGATCTCCTTGCCCCGGAGGTCCGCAAGGGTTTCCAGGCCTTCCTCGCGCGATACCAGCCACAGGATGCCCCAGGTCGAGACATTGATCAGCTCGAGCTTCGCGCCGCGGTTGTAGAGGTTCGCCGCCACGTTGGTGGGCACCGCAAGGACATCGGCCTTGCCCTCGAGCGCGAGCACCCGCAACTGGTCCGGATCGCGCCAGGGCCGGAACTCCACCGACTCGGCGACATCGGCGAGCGCTCCCGATTCGGCCATGTGGATCAGGGGGAACGAGACCGCCGCGAGCGGCCCGCCGAGCACGAGGCGGGGCAGCGTCTGCGCCTGCGCCGGCGACATGAGGAAGGCCATGCAGGCGGCCAGCAGCAGGCATGCCAGCACACGGCGATGCGGGCGTGTCCGGGTCGACCGGGACGAGGACATGGGTCAGAACCCTCCGCTCAGCGTCACGACGAGACCCCGGCCCGGAGCCTGGATCTCCTGGCCCGACAGGCCCTGGGCGAGATGTTCATGGTAGCCTTTGTCGAACAGGTTGGTCAGGCGGACGTCGAGCGCGCTGTCGGCGAAACCGCCGAGCCGGCCGAATTTCCATCCGAAGGCGAGGTCGGCGGTGATGAAGGATGGTGTCCGGTCCTCGGCGCCGTTGGTGAAGCGGGTCGCAATCCGCTTCTGGGCGGCCACCGCCCGCAACTGCGCGCGCCATCCGAAACCTCGCTCCGACGGCTGCCCGATGCCGAGGCGGATCTCGGGCGGCGGCATCTCGGTGAGGGGTTCGTCGTCCTGGTGGTTGCGCCCGCGCAGCCAGGTGAAGCTGGCGTCGGCGAGCCAGCTGCCGAAGGGCTTGCTCGCACCGCCCTCGACGCCGTGGATGCTCACCTTGTCGAGATTCTCGGTCTGCTTGATCGGCAGGCCGTTCTGCGGATGGGTCGCTCCGGTGACGCGCCCCGCGATGTAGTCGTCGATCCGGGTATGGAAGATGGCGATCCGATAGCCCAGTGCCGGCGTATCGCCCTTCAGGCCGAGCTCGATGCTGATCGATCGTTCGGGTTCGAGGTCGGGATTGCCGACATGGAAGTATCCGTCGCCGCGTGCCGAGTCCTCGAAGCGTTCGCGCATGTCGGCGGCCCGGTAGGCGCTGCCGAGGTTGATGTAGGGATTGAGCGCCGGAGAAATCGCGTGGCTCGCGCCGATCGACCAGGCGATGGTGTCGTCGGTGTGGCGCAGCCCGGTGGTCTGCGCGGCGGGACCGACACCCTTCTGGTCGGCGTCGCCGACGACGCGGTCATAGCGCAGGGCCGCCACGACCAGGGTGTCGCCGAAGCTGATCTCGTCCTGGATGTACGCGCCGGTCGATTCCATCCGTCCGTTGCGGAACGGATCGTTGCGCATGTTGTTGTCGAACAGCGGTGGATTGTTGTCCATGAAGCGCGTCGGGTTGGCGCTCATGCGCCAGTGCTCGGCGCCCAGGGTGAGCAGGTGGCGCTCGCCCACCGGCACGAGGTAGCGAAGCTTCACGCCGTCCGTCTCGAAGGTGACGTCGTTGCGGACGTAGTCGCGCCCGAGTGCGTCCGAGCGCGCCCGGATCTGGCGGAAGACATCCTGGCGGTAGATGTCCACGGACAGCTTGCCGACGCCGATCCGGGTATCGACCCCGAGCTCGATCAGTTCGCGTCTCTGCTCCGGCGAATGGATCGTGACCCGGCCGAGCGGCGGCGCGATGCCGGCGCCGCCAGGCTGGCCTCCCGTGCGCGCCGAACCGGGGTACCAGACGTCGTGGTCGGCATGGCGTTGCAGGTTGGCGCGCCAGACGGTGCCCCCCTCGGTGCGATAGCCGTACTTCAGGAGCAGGGAATCCGACTGGTATCCGGTGCGCGGTACCCGGCCGTCGGCGCCACGATAGTCGTCGAGATCGCGGCCGGCCACGCCGAGGACGAGGGCATGCCGGGGGCTTGCATAGCGGTAGATTCCCGCGCCGGCGAAGCCCTTGTCCACGGTGCTGCCGGTGAGGGACACCCGGCCGCCGTGTGTGGGGTCGTCGGCAAAGCGCAGGCGCGGCGTCAGCAGGTTCACGGCCCCGCCCATCGCCCCGCTGCCGTACAGGACCGACGAGGGTCCTTTCACCACCTCGGCGCGTTCGAGCAGGCCGGCGTCGAGGAAGGAGGCGATGGCACCCTGGGGTTGCGCCGAATTGACCCGCACCCCGTCGACCAGGATCCCGATGCTTTCCTTCTTCAGCCCGCGCAACACCGGGTTCTGTCCCCAGGCGCCATCCGACTGCACCGCGAGCCCGGGCTCGCCGCGCATCAGGCTGCCGGCCGGGCCGGTGGTGGCGACGCCGGCCTCCAGCACTTCGATCGCCTGCGGTGTGCTGACCGTCGGCGTGGCGTAGCCGCGCGCGGTGACGCTGACCTCGGGCAGCGCATCCTTGCCGTGCGCCGCCTGGGGGCTGGCTCCCAGGGTGACCAGGCCGAGCAGCGCGAGCGTCGCGATGCCCGGAGCGGGAGAGGCGGGTGTCGGCAATGCCATCGTGGAGTTCCATTCGAAGGTGGAAGAGCTGGCTTGCGGTGCGCTGGCTTGCCCGGGGGACCCGATGAGGTCGATCGGAGCAAAATACGGGAATGAGAATCAATTGTAATTGACTCAGGTCAAGGCGCCATCGTCGGCCCGTCGGGCTGCCGGACTCGCCGCGAATGTCGTACCTTCGAATCAATGCCCACCGAATCGTGCGATGGCGCCGTCGAGCCGCCCGTTTTCCAGGCCCGCGGCCTCTCCAAGGTCTATCGGACCGGAGAGGTCGAGGTCCATGCGCTGCGCAGCGTCGACCTCGATATCCATCGGGGCGAGTTCATCGTCCTGCTCGGCGCTTCCGGAAGCGGCAAGTCGACCCTGCTCAACATCCTCGGCGGGCTCGATGTTCCCAGCGCCGGTACGGTGCGTTTCGCCGACCATGACCTGAGCGCGGCCGGGGAGGCGGAACTGACCCGCTACCGGCGCGAGCACGTCGGCTTCGTGTTCCAGTTCTACAACCTGATCCCGAGCCTCACGGTGCGCGAGAACATCGCCCTGGTGACTGACATCGTCCCCGACCCGATGCCGATCGACGAGGCGCTGGGCCTGGTGGCGCTGACCCCGCGGCGGGATCATTTCCCGTCGCAGCTCTCGGGAGGAGAGCAGCAGCGGGTCGCGATCGCCCGGGCGATCGTCAAGCGGCCGAAAGTCCTGCTGTGCGACGAGCCGACCGGTGCGCTCGATTACGAGACCGGCAAGCTGGTGCTCGAGGTGATCGCCCGGATCAATCGGGAACTGGGCACGACGGCGGTCATCATCACCCACAACGCCGCGATCGCCGGCATGGCCGACCGGGTGATCCGGCTCGGGGACGGGCGGATCCTCGGCATCGAGAAGAATCCGCGCAAGCTTTCGCCATCGGAGCTGTCCTGGTGAGCGCCCGGCCCGGCCTGCACTGGGTGCCACTGGCGCTCGACCGCAAGCTGCTGCGCGACCTCGTGCGCATGTGGAGCCAGGCGCTGACCATCGCCCTGGTGGTCGCCAGCGGCGTGGGTGGCTTCATCACCAGCCTGAGCGCGGTCGATTCGCTGGCGCTGGCCCGCGACCGTTTCTATGCGCAGGAGCGCTTCGCGGACGTGTTCGCGACGGTCAAGCGGGCCCCCGAGGCGCTCGAGGAAAGCCTGCGCGGCATTCCGGGCGTTGCCGATGTGCAGACCACGGTCGAGCATGTCGTGCGGGTGCGTCTCGAGGGCGTGAGCGACCCGGTCGTCGGGCGCCTGATCGGCCTGGACGACCGGGCGCCGCCGCGCATGAACCGGGTCGTGGTGCGCAGCGGCCGGGCGCCGGCGCTCGGCGAGTCCGGCGCCCGCGGCGATGGCCGGATCGAAGCGCTGGTATCGGCTGGATTCGCCGACGCGCGCGAACTGGAGCCGGGCGACACGGTGACGGCGCTGATCAACGGCAAGGAGCGCGGCCTGCTGATCGTCGGTACCGCGCTGTCGCCGGAATACATCTTCGCCAGCCTCGGCGGTCATCCCGACATGCGTGGCTTCGGCGTGTTCTGGGTCGATCGCGATACGCTCGCCGCCGCCTACGACATGGACGGGGCGTTCACCCAGGTTGCCGCCAAGCTCGCGCCCGGTGCGTCCGAGCGCGATGTCGTGGCGCGGCTTACCCGCTGGCTCGGCCCCTACGGCGTCGGCGAGGCGCACGGGCGGGAAGACCAGGTCTCGCACTCGATGCTCGATGCCGAGATCAAGCAGCAGGAGGTGCTCGGCACGGTGCTGCCGTCGATCTTCCTCGGGGTGGCGGCCTTCCTGCTCAATGTCGTGGTCTCGCGCCTGGTCTCGACCCAGCGCGAACAGGTCGCCGCCCTCAAGGCGCTCGGCTATCCCGACTCGAGCATCGCGATCCACTACCTGAAGCTGGTGCTCGTCATCGTGGCGTTCGGCTTCGCCCTCGGCATCGGGCTGGGCAGTGCGCTGGGAGCGGGGTTCACCCGCCTGTACGCGGAATTCTTCTACTTTCCCATTCTCGAGCATCGCATCGCGCCCTGGCTGTTCGTGGTGAGCCTGGGCATCACGCTGGCGACCGCGGTCGTCGGCACCCTGAACGCGATCGCCGCCACGGTGCGCCTGCCGCCGGCCGAGGCGATGCGCCCGCCGGCGCCTGGGCACTTCCGCCGCACCTGGCTCGAGCGCCTGGGTATACGGGGGGTCGCGCCCTGGGTGCAGATGATCCTGCGCAACATGGAGCGCCGACCGTGGCGCACCAGCCTGTCGATCAGCGGCGTGGCCGCGGCCGTCGCCATCGTGGTCATGGGAAACTTCGTGCGCGATGCCATGGACCACATCGTGCACACCCAGTTCAACCTCGCGATGCGCAACGACGTGATCCTCTGGATGATCGAGGCGAGCGGCGACAGCGCCCGCTTCGAGATCGGCCGGCTGCCGGGCGTCATCGCGGTCGAATCGGGCCGCGATGTGCCGGTGCGTTTCGTCAAGGGGGCGACCAGCGAGCGGGGCTCGATCCAGGGCTTCGCGGCGCAGCCCGAACTGCGTCGCATCATCGACATCGACGGCAATGATGTGCGCCTGCCCATCGGCGGCCTGCTGATGACCGACCGGCTCGCTGCCAAGCTCGGGCTTTCGATCGGCGACCGCGTGCGCGCCGATGTGCTGGAGGGCCGGCGCCAGTCGCTCGAACTCACGCTCGTGGGGACCGTGTCGGAGATGATCGGGCTCAACGCCTACATGGAACGGCGCGAGCTCAATCGCCTGGTCCAGGAAGGAGATGTGTCATCGCAGTTCTCGGTGGCGCTCGAGCGCGGCAGCGAGAAGGCCTTCCTCGAAGCGACCCAGGAACTGCCGCGGGTGGTCGGCACCTTCAGCAAGGACACCCTCCTGCGCAACATGGAGGAGGTCAGCGCGCGAAACATGCGGCTCATGAGCACGGTGCTCACGATGTTCGCCAGTGTCATCGCCGTCGGCGTGGTGTACAACAACGCCCGCATCGCACTTTCCGAGCGCCTCTGGGAACTCGCCAGCCTGCGGGTGCTGGGTTTCACCCGCACCGAGGTTTCAGCCCTGCTGCTCGGCGAGATGGCGATCTCGATCGCGATCGCCCTGCCGATCGGGATGCTGCTCGGCTGGGGCCTGGTGGAACTGATCGCCGGACTGATGAAATCCGACCAGTTCGAGTTCCCGGTGGTGATCCGGGCACGCACCTATGCCTGGGCTGCCCTTTGCGTGGTGGCCGCCGGGCTGGCGAGCGCCATGGTGGTGCGCCGGCAGGTCGATCGGCTCGACATGGTCTCGGCACTGAAGACGAGGGAATGAAGTCGATGAAGACGAGGCGCGTGTTCTACGCGGTGCTGGCGATCCTGGTGGCGGCCGGGCTGCTCGTCTGGGCATTCGCGCCGCGTCCGGTCGAGGTCGAGGTCGCCACCGCCAGCCGGGGCGTCTTCGAGCGGACCATCGACGAGGACGGCAAGACCCGGCTGCGCGAACGCTACACGATATCGGCTCCGCTCGGCGGGCAGCTCGCCCGTATCGCCCTGCGCGAAGGCGACGAGGTGAAGGCCGGGGATGCGCTGGCCACGCTGGCGCCGGGTGTTTCGCCGATGCTGGACGATCGCACGGTCGGCGAGCTCAATGCCCGTATCGAGGCCGCCGAGGCGACGGTGCAGCGTGCCGCGGCGCGCATCGAGCGCGCCCAGGTGGCGGTGGCCCAGGCGCGCATCGAAGTGGGCCACAGCGAAGAGCTCGCCCGCCAGGGTTTCGTGGCCGCGACCAAGCTGCAGAACGATCGGCTCAACCTGCGGGCGGCGCGGAAGGAGCACGAGACCGCGGTGCTCGACCGGCGGGTCGCGAGCCATGAGCTCGAGCAGGCGCGCGCGGCGCTGGCCGCGGGCGAGGATGCGGGCGACCGGGGGGCCTTCGTGATTCGCGCACCGATAGATGCGCGCGTCCTCGACGTGATCCAGGAAAGCGCCGCCGCGGTGAGCATCGGCAGTCCCCTGCTCGTCCTGGGCGACACCCGGCGGCTCGAGGTGGTGGCGGAGCTGCTCACCGCCGAAGCCCTGCAGACACCGCCCGGCACTGCGGTGCGGATCGACCGCTGGGGCGGACCGAGCATCCTCGAGGGCCGGGTGCGCCTGGTCGAGCCGGGCGCCTTCACCAAGGTGTCGGCGCTCGGGGTCGAGGAGCAGCGGGTGCGGGTGCTGATCGACCTCGCCAGTCCCTACGAGTCCTGGCAGGCGCTCGGCGACGGCTACCGGGTCGGTGTAAGGCTCGTGGTGCGCCATGAGCAGGATGTGCTGCGCGTGCCGGTGAGCGCGGTGTTCCCGCGCGAAGTGGACGGCCGGCGCGAGATGGCGGTCTTCGTCGTCGAATCGGGTCGGGCGCGGGTGGTGCCGGTCGCGATCGGCGATCGCAACGGCGTCGAAGCCTGGGTGACGAAGGGACTCGAGGAGGGCGCCCGGGTGGTGGTCTATCCCCCGAGCGCGGTGAAGGATGGCGTGAGGGTGGCGGTCCGGGGCGGGTGAGCGCCGCCCTGGACCGCGCACCGCCCGCGACGGGATCA
>Ga0172382_10005743_pt1 | contig 18357 bp, 13 predicted proteins | sample Leawel138RmetaG_FD_122245 | JGI IMG/M metagenome (GOLD analysis project Ga0172382, IMG submission 122245) | Leachate microbial communities from a municipal landfill in Southern Ontario, Canada - Leachate well 138R metaG | ecosystem: Engineered > Solid waste > Landfill > Unclassified | place...
AGTCATAATGATTTCATCTGATCGAATTGAAAAAATAACAAAAGCTTCAATTGACTTATTGAAAAAAAATCGTCGTCAAGCCGATGGTTTTTGCTATACCGCCCCGGCTTTGGAATCATATCCGCATCAATGGTTATGGGATTCTTGCTTTCATGCCATAGTCTTGTCACATTTTGATATTTCTATAGCCAAAGCTGAGATGAAGTCTCTAGTGGCTGAACAATTCGATAATGGCATGATTCCACACATGATCTATTGGGAGGGGGTGAAAGAGACTTTCGTTCATATTGATTGGGGTAAAGACAAAACCAGCTCCATCACCCAACCACCAATGTTAGCTTATGCCGTTTGGCAGATTTTTAATCAAGATAAAGATGCTGAATTTTTGGAATCAATGTATCGTCCGATGTATCATTTCTATCGCTATCTATTGAGCGAAAGAGATCCGCGTCAAAATCATTTAGTTGGTTTGATTAACCCTGATGAATCGGGTGAGGATAATTCGCCACGGTTTGATAAACTTTTAGATTTGCCACCACGGCATAGTTTGGCCGAAAATACCCGCCGACGATTTGAATTGTTTGATAAAAATAAAGGCTGTAAATTTGACGCGCCATTTTGTATGAAGAATTTCTTCTGGGTTAAAGACGTGCCGTTTAATGCCATTATGGTTAGAAACTTGGAATTATTGGCTTTGATAGCTGAAACCCTAGGCAATAACGAAGATGCTTTAATTTGGCGTGAAGAGAAAGATTTAATTGTTAAAGCCATGGCCGAAAGAATGAAAGAAGACGGTTTGTATTGGTCAACTTATGGGCCAGATTATAAAAAAATAAAAGTTATGACTTGGGCCATTTTCTCGGTTTTATTTGGTGGTTTACCTGACAAGGATGAAGCCGATAAACTGGTTGAGGAGCATTTGTTAAATCCAGCTGAGTTTTTTACTACTTATCCCATCTCTTCTACTTCACAAACCGAAGCAGCTTATGATCCAGAAGGTTTTTGGCGTGGGCCAACTTGGATTTCAATTAATTGGTTTGTTGTCCAAGGTTTATGTGACTACGGTTTTTATGATTTAGCTGAAGAACTAACTGACAAAAGCCTAGCTTTGATAGAAGGATCAGGCTTTCGAGAATATTTTAGTTCGAAAACTGGTCAAGGTTTAGGCGCTCGAGATTTTACATGGGGTACTTTAGTGATTGATATGATAGAGAGATTAAGGGAATAATACAGCAAAGTTGCTTGATGATTTAATAATGCGTTGTGGTTATATGTAGTTTAAGACGAAACCGAATGTTTTGGAGGTGAATTTCGCGTAGTTGCTGTTAGACGATGTCGCAGTATATTAGCCAACGATAGGAGCGGTGTTACCTAATTGGTTTTTATCTAATACCTTTTTCATTTTGAAGAAATTTCTATTTTGTGTTATCTTCCAATATGGAATAGGAGATTGTTAAACTTCTGTAAATTTAGCACCTTAAAAATTAAAGGAGGTAACAGCTATGTTTTGCCGATCAATTACGACCCCGATTATAAAGCCGGTCGATGGATTGTGCAATTTGTCCTGTTCGTATTGTTATGCTTCTGGTGTTAGAAGTTTCCCAGCAAAATTTCGTATGCAGTTTGAGGCACTTGAGGCCACAATTGATTTTTTCTGTCATAGTCAAAACGAGGTGGAGTTCATTTGGCATGGCGGGGAACCACTGCTTGCGGGGCTTGATTTTTACAACAAGGCGCTAGAAATTCAACATAAATGGGAGAAAAAAGGTAGAAAGATAGTTAATTTTATTCAAACAAACGGAACTCTGGTTACCGCTGAATGGATCCGTTTTTTTGTTGACAATAATTTTTTTGTTGGCATAAGCCTCGATGGACCCAAAGAATATCATGATCATTTTCGTCGCTACCCCAAAGGAGGAGGATCACATGATGATGTGATGAGAAGTATTAATCTGCTGCAAGAAACCGAAATTTTTAATGGAATCATCTGTGGTGTAAGTAGCATCAATTATCGATTTCCAGTAGAACTTTTCAACTTTTTTGTCAGCAATGATATAAAGAAGTTGAAATTTTCTAGAATCAGAGAAATTGGCCATTGTGGCGACGCATCGTCACAGGTGATCTCACCTAAACAGTACTATGATTTCATGATTTCTGTTTTTGATTGCTGGTTAAGGTTGGATGATCCGGAGGTTGAGATCAGAGATATCCAAAGTGTTGTCAATTTAATTCTTGGTGGACATATACGAGAATGTATCTACATGGGGCAATGTGACCAATTTGCTACTGTTTACGCTGATGGGTCAATTTACTGTTGTGATTCCTTTCCGAGGGTTGAGAATTTTTGTTTCGGTAGTGTCTTTGATGAACCTAAGAAAATTGCATCCAACACGAACTTGCGGTATTTTCAGAAATTACTAGAGTTAAGAAAGAAACACTGCAAGTCATGTGAATGGTACTTTGTGTGTAAAGGAGGTTGTCTAAGGGAGCATTATGAGTACAATAATAGTAGAGTGAGGCTGATGGATGATGTTTGCATAAACCTTAAAAGGTACCTAGAGCATATTTCAGATAAGCTAGGGTTTTACAATCTTGTTTAGTCTAGGTTTCTTAATAAAAACGAAAGGAGGTGAAGATATATGCTGACTTGCGCTTCGGTTCCCAAGGTTTTGCTTCAGGCCAAAAAAGAAGCTGTTATTCAAGCTTCGGAACAGCAGAAATGCCAGTCTTACCAGGGTCCTTGGGATAAAGGGCACTGGGCGAACAGACGGTAGAACATTTGCGGGGTTCGTCGGAATTCAATTCTGATGAACCCCGTTTTTATTTTTGTTTAATAACTTCCATTAAATTTTTAAGATACTGGTTATCAATACATTGTCGGCGGTCGATATAGATCTTCGCCAGATCTCTCAATTTAAAGGCAGCTAATTTTCTCCATGACAATAAACTTTTTGGCCTGCTTTGGTCTTTGCAAATTTGATTATTAAAGTATTTTTCACTAAGGTAGCCTTCTGGAATAAAAGAACTAACTAACAATTCCTCAACAAACAATCGTGGGGGCATGTTATTCGATAATTTTTTAATGAGTTCTTTATTATCGCTAGCAATTCTGTCTATTTTTGAAAACAGGGCTTTATTTTCTCTTATCATCAGGTGGAAAAATTCGTGAGCCAAAATACTTATTGGAAAACAATAATCAAGAGTCGGCTTAAGTCTATGGGGAATTTCTACAACCATAAAACTCTTTTCTGGTGTCCAGGAAAACCAAGCATGAATTTCTCTATCACTAAGTGACGGATCAGATATAAGATAAATCGGAACTTGGGAGAGTTTAAAGTTTTTTATTCCACTTAGTTTTTCTATATCAAAAATAATTTGCTGTAACGGCCCCTTATTATCTTGAAAATATTTTTTCCACGAAAATAGAATTTTTTCTTCTTTGTTCCAATGTTTTGCAAAAATAAACTCCAATGGGCTGATATTTTTTTTAAATTCTTCTTGATTCTGTTTGCCAATAGTTTTTTTGATCTGCTCCCAGATTTTATTATCATTTTTTTCGTAATATAAAAGTTCCATATCATTGTTAGAGAAATATTTTTTCAGGTCTAATTTAACTGATGTGTTATCAGTCTTTTGAATAAAAAATAGGAAATTAGATAAGCGAGAAATTTTTATCGATAAATTCATATAATTATGGCAAATGAAAAATAAAAGAGCATTTTTCATTCAGTCGGGCCGCCGGGATTCGAACCCGGAATCGCACGAACCCGAATCGTGCATGTTAGCCGTTACACCACGGCCCGAATAGTGGACGATGCTGGACTTGAACCAGCGACCTCACGAATGTGAATCGTGTGCTCTAACCAGCTGAGCTAATCGTCCACCCATAACCAAAAACGGTGGACCGTGTGGGATTCGAACCCACGGCCTCCCGCTTGCAAAGCGGGTGCTCTAGCCAACTGAGCTAACGGCCCAACAGTTTTAAGTATACCCAAGTTTTCTATCTCGTCCAGATTTTTGTGATATAATTTTGAAGTGACTCAAAAACCAAACAATATTCAACATAAAAGAGAAACTGCCGGTCGATTGATGTCGATAATGGTGCCGGCAATAAATGAAAACTCCACTATCAGCGACATTGAAAGTATGCTTTTAAGTCAATCTAATGAATTTGACTCTATTAATTACGTTTACTTAATTGATGATGAACACAAGCTTAAAGGGGTAATTTCCGTCAAAGAAGTATTTCGTCAAACTAAAGATCAGTTGGTGTTTAAGATAATGCAGAAGACTATTGCCAGTGTCCGTCCAACTAGCGATCAAGAGAAAGTAGTAAAATTGGCTCTTAAGCACAGCTTGAAGAATGTACCAGTAGTTGATGATGCCGGTAAATTTTTAGGAGCAGTATTGTCAGATCAGATTTTATCAATTCTTCAACATGAATCCCTGGAGGACGCTTTACGAGCTGAGGGTATTTCAAAACTTGAACATCCAGCCAAAGATTTAATTTTAGCTTCATCTTCAATTTATTTTAAAAAACGTTTACCATGGCTTTTGGTAGGTCTAGTTGGTGGTGTATTGGCGGCTTTGGTGGTAGAACGATTTGAACAACTTTTGTCACAGATGATAATTTTGGCTGCTTTTATTCCAGCAGTGGTCTATATGGCTGATGCTGTTGGAGCTCAATCTCAGACGATTTTTGTTCGCAGTTTGGCAGTTGATGAAGAATTTAATTTAGATAAATATATTCGACGAGAATGGGCAGTTGGGCTATTACTGTCTTTGGTTTTGTCTTTAACTATCGGCTTCTTTTCTCTCTACTGGTGGCAATCATGGTTGTTAGGAATAATTCTTACGACGTCATTTTTCTTGACTATATTAATGGCTATTTTTTCAGCGGTTTTTTTGCCGTGGCTTTTTAATCGTTTTCGGATTGATCCGGCAGTAGCAGCTGGGCCATTTGCTACTGTTGTTCGTGATATTTTAAGTATTGCTATTTATTTTTCTGTTGCTTATGTGATGATTTCTTTGTTTGTTTGACAATAATTTATTTTTCCTATAGGCTTAGGCGGGCTAATTATTAGTTTGTCTAAGTATCATGCCATCTCAAGAGAACAAGAAATTAACTACTGCTTTTTTTTCATTAGGGAGATTGATTAAAGCCCGTTGTCATGCCAGTTGTTTAACGGGTGGGTTATCGCTTCTTAAAATGGAAATTTTACAGCAAATAGGGGAGGTTCGTCCGACAATGAAGAATTTGGCTAAACATCTATCAGTAACGGCTCCGACGGCGACTAAACTAGTTGCTGGCTTAGTTGATAACGGATTAGTTAGAAGGTATTTTGATCCATCTGATCGACGGCTGGTTCGATTGTCTTTAACAGCCAAAGGAGGAAAATTAATCATTGCTAGTGAACGTTTTTTTGAAAATCAATTATCTGATCTGTTTTCTTGTCTGACTTTAGAAGAGAAAAAAATGTTATCAAAAATTTTAGAAAAGATTACTAAGCAATCATGAGAGACGTATTAATTAAAAACATAAATCGGCTTTCGAAGAATAAATTGGTGATGGTGGCCACCATGATTATTGTTTTATTAAGTGTCTTCGGTTTTTGGCTACAATCAAGAAAAACTGATAATAACCCTGAAATCGTAAACAATCGCTTCGTAGAGACAGAAACAGTGCTTAATTTGAGTCGTCAAAGCAATTCCTTGCCACTTATTGGTAAAGTCGTTTCTGCTACTGAAGCTTATTTACGAACCGAAGCAGCTGGTGAAGTGGTGGTGGTTAATAAAGAGATTGGTGATAGCGTTGTAGCAGGAGATATTTTAATCAGATTAAAAAATAATTCACAATTAGCTGAAGTTGAACGAGCTGAAGCGGCTTTATTATCAGCCAAAGCTAATGAAAAAAAAGTTAAAACTGGCGCTCGATTTGAACAGTTAGAAATCTCGACTATTAAATTAGAGCAAGAGAAAAAGAATTTAATTAATGCCGAAAGATCTCTTAGTGATAGTTTGGCCAGTGCTTATACTGTAGCCGATAATGTTGTTCGTAATTATACTGATCCACTTTTTTTAAACCCTAGAAATGTTTGGGCTCAAGTAAACATACCAGTTTTTGACCAAAGTTTAAGGTTTGATATTGGTAATGGGAGAATAGAAATTGAATATTTACTTGATGATTGGTTGGTTAGCCTTAATGAATCATCTGAATCTTCATCAATAAAAATTAGGGCCGAGGCAGGGCTAGAAACTTTAGCATTTATTCAAAATTGGCTTAATTTAATATCTTTGGCGGTCAATGATTTACCCTTGGATACAGTTCTAGAAAATACCACTGTCAGCATTGCTAAAACTAATTTGGCAACAGCACGTAGTGCTATAACTAACGCCATATCTTCATTGTCAGCAGCTAACGATGGATTAATAACTAGGGAAAATCTTTTATCGATAGCCCAGAATGAATATAATATGGTGGTCAATGGTGAGAGAGATGAAGACATTTTATTAGTTGAAGCTGGGGTTAAACAAGCCGAAGCAAATCTGGCTGCGGCGCAGGCCAATTATGAACGGACAGTGGTCCGGTCGCCAATTGCCGGCACGGTTAATTCTCTATCGGTGTCTCAAGGTGATTATGTTTCAAACTTTGAATTAGTAACGGTAGTTTCTAATAATCAAAATTTGGAGATTATTTCAGCCATTAGCGAAAAAGATGTATCAGAAATTGAGGTGGGAAGTAATGTTTTGATTAATAATAAATACAAAGCCCAAGTCTCGAATATAGCTCCGGCTATAGATCCTCTGAGCGGTAAGATAGAAGTAAAGATAAACATTAATTCAAAGGCGGTAGGAGAGTCACTTATTAATGGCCAAACCGTTAACTTGGCAGTAGAAAGAAAAATCAAGGAGGAAAGTGAAATAGAATCAATCATGCTACCCCTATCATCAATCAAGGTGGAGCCAGACAGGATAGTAGTTTTTACTATTGATTCATTTGGTCAATTGATTGCTCAACCAGTAAAGATTGGAAGAATTATGGGTGATAAAGTAGAAATAATTTCAGATTTGCCACTATCTTTAGAAATTGTTTTGGACGCCAGAGGGTTGAATGATGGTCAACAGGTGGATGTATCGAATCGTTAATTATGCAGAAATTTTTTCTTTTCTTTATTCATAAAAAACAATTTACTATTCTTTTAGTAGTGGGTTTAATCTTGTTTGGTGGGCTGTCAATTATTTCAATCCCTAAAGAGTCGGCTCCAGAAGTTCAAATACCGATGGGGGTCATCACCACCGCTTTGCCTGGAGCAGCATCTCTTGATATCGAAAGACTAATAACCGATAAAATTGAAGAGGCGATAAATAATGTTGATGATTTAAAAAATTTGACTTCCACTAGTCGCGAGGGAGTGTCGGTAGTAATAGCTGAATTTGAAGCTGGCGCTGATCTAGATAAAGCTCTACAAAATCTTCGTGACGAAGTAAGTAGAGTAAAAAATAGTTTACCCCAAGATGCCACTAATCCGGAGGTTATGGAAATAAATTTGACTGATCAGCCGATTTTGATGATTTCTATTGCTTCTGATTTGCCACCAGCTAGTTTTACAGATTTAGCTGAAGCTGTAAAAAGTGAAATTAAATCTGTCAGTGGGGTATCTAGAATTGAGGTTAGTGGCTCTAGGAAGAGAGAAGTTCAAGTGGTAGCCGATAAGAATCTTCTCAGTGCTTATGGTTTATCTTTATCTGATTTGATTGCAACTATAAATTCAGCCAATGTATCATCACCGATTGGCCAAATAATTACCTCGGGGATTGAATATTCGATTAGATTTGAAGGGGAAGTGGAAACACCCGAAACAATAGATAACCTTGTTGTTAATAGTAATAGTAATCGTAGCATCTATATTCGGGACATAGCTTCAGTAACTTATGGGTTGGAACCAGAAAAGACTTTATCTCGATTTTCAATCGCGGGACAACCAGCTCAACAATCAATCACCTTGTCGGTTTATAAAAGAAGCGGTGGTGATATAACCAAAATTTCTAGTGACATTAGAAACCGCTTGGAGATGCTAAAAGATTCAACCCTTCAAGATGCCGAATTTTTGATTTCTTTTGATACTGGTGAAATGATTAAGGATGATTTAAAGAATCTTTTAACCAGTGGTCTACAAACTATTATTTTGGTACTGATCGTCCTGTTTGTTTTTATTGGTTGGCGAGAATCGATAGTAGCAGCTGGAGCTATCCCTTTATCGTTTTTGATAGCTTTTATCGGCCTTTATTATTCCGGTAATACTATTAATTTCATTAGTTTATTTTCTTTGATTTTAGCTATTGGCATTTTGGTTGATTCCGGAATTGTTGTTACTGAGGCCATTCACCAAAAAATTTTGGAGAAAAAAAATGGTTTTGAAGCAGCTCGGGAAACAATCGAAGAATATGGCTGGCCGTTAATTGCCGGTACGATGACTACTGTAGCTGTTTTTCTACCTTTATTCTTATTGCCGGGTATTGTTGGTGAATTTGTCGCTAGTATTCCCTTTACTGTTTTATTTGTTCTTCTAGCTTCAATTTTCGTGGCTTTAGGAATTTTACCTCTAGTGGCCAGTTGGTCTTTTAAACGAGAAAATAACTCTAGGCGAATTGATAAAATGAGGGAAAATTATAATCAGAAATTAAGATTATGGTATGGGAAAAATCTATACAAACTGTTCTCTCGTCGCTCTTGGCAAAAACGTTTGGTGGGAATAATCTTGGTCGTCTTTTTATTGTCACTCATTTTACCACTGAGTGGCTTGGTTAAATCGATATTTTTTCCACAAAGTGATATAGACTATATTTTTGCCGAAATTTCTATGCCTCCAGGTACACCACTGTCGGAAACTGACCTGATGACTAGAGCAGTAGAGGAAATACTTTATGACTTTGACGAAGTTGATTCTTTTATCAGCAATGTTGGTTCAGGTAGTTATTTTTCTGATGGCCAATCTGGTGCTCGTTATGCCAACATAACACTTAATCTAAAAAAAGATCGGCGACAAACTAGTTTACAAGTGGCCGAGTTGTTAAGACAAAAAATCGCAACCATCAAAAACGCTGACATTAAAGTTTCTGTACCCAATGCTGGACCACCAGTCGGCTCGGCTATTGAAATAAAATTTATTGGTGAAGACTTGAATGATTTATCTAAAACATCATTAATTGCCGAAAATATTTTAAAAACCATACCTGGTGTTCGGGAAGTGACTTCATCGTCAGCTGATAGTGCTACTGAGTTTGTTTTAGTTATTGATCGAGGTAAAGCTGCTATCTATGGTATCACTCCGGCCATGGTCGCTCAAACTTTGAGATCTTCGGTTTTTGGTACTGTGGCTACGACTCTAAAAAATCAGGGTGATGAAGATGTTGAGGTCTTGGTTAAAATGGATTTAAGCGGTGATAGTTATGATTTTTCAGCTATTCCTAATACCACCTTAGATCATATTTTTCAAATAATGATAAGATCTGCTTCTGGTGAAATACCTCTGGGGACAATTTTAGAGCCAACTATAAAAGCTAGTAATGGTACTATTACTAGAGAAAATCAAGAACGATTAACAACAGTATCTAGCCAAATTGCTGATGGGGCTATCCCTAATGATATTTTGAGTGAATTTAAATCAAAGATGGGAACTAAAAATCTACCTGATGGAGTAAGAATGGTTTTTAGTGGCGAACAAGAGGAAATGACCGAGTCATTTAATGACATGTTCAAGGCTTTAATTATTGGTTTGTTATTAATGTTCGCAATTTTAATATTGGAATTTAATTCATTGCGATACACTATTTATGTTTTATCAACAGTGCCATTATCACTAATTGGGGTTTTTGTCGGTTTGGCTATTTCTCGCCAACCACTTAGTTTTCCAGCTGTCTTGGGTTTTATCGCCTTGGCTGGAATTGTCGTTAATAATGCCATTATTTTGATAGATGCCATCAATATTCAACGACGCCGAAGACCCAACCAATCAATCAATGAGGCTGTTATTAACGCTTCGACCTCAAGATTAAGGCCAATAATTTTAACTACCATAACGACCGTAGCTGGCATGATACCTTTAGTTTTCGCTTCACCTATTTGGGGGCCACTAGCTTTTACTATAATGTTCGGTCTGACTTTTGCTGTAGTTATTACCTTGGTATTTGTTCCAACTATCTATAGCCTGTGGCCAGGGAAAGAGTCTGAGCAGGACAATTAATTATATTTGGCGGTGAAATACTAACCTCTGCGCTTTTAGCGCGAAAAGTTTTGTTTGGTGGACCATACCGGAATCGAACCGGTCACCTCTCCCATGCCATGGGAGCGCTCTACCAAATGAGCTAATGGCCCCTAAAACGTTTGAAAGTTTATCATAATTCTGTTATCTTGGAAAGAATGTTTAAAAGGTTTTTATACAAAAAAATGCTTAAGGCTAAGGGTGTATCAGATGATCAGGCCGATTTGGCTTTTAAGATGATGGAAAAGAACCCCGACTTGTTCAAAAAAATTGCCGAAGAAACTCAAGCTGAAGTCAAAAAAGGCAAAGACCAAACTCAAGCGGCGATGGAGGTGATGGCTAAATATCGATCAGAACTGGAGCAGTTGATGTAAATCATGTCTTTATCTATTGGTATTGTCGGTCTACCTAATGTCGGCAAATCTACTCTGTTTAATGCTTTAACCCGAAAAAAAGTTCCGGCTGAAAATTATCCCTTTTGTACTATTGATCCATCGGTCGGAATTGTGGCCGTGCCTGATTTCCGGCTTGATAAATTAAATGATTTTTCTCAGTCAGCTAAAAAAATTCCAGCCGTAGTTGAATTTGTTGACATTGCTGGTTTGGTTCAAGGGGCATCTAAGGGTGAAGGTTTGGGTAATAAATTCTTATCTCACATTAGAGAGGTTGATGCCATAGCTCAAGTCATTCGGGTTTTTAGCGACGATAATATTGTTCATGTGGCCGGCCAGATTGATCCTCAGGGCGATCTGGAGACAATTAATTTAGAACTTATTTTGGCTGATATGCAGACTGTTGCTAAACGGAAAAATAATTTAGACAAAGAAATCAAACGTGGCTTAAAAGAGGCAGTAATAGAAGGTCAACTATTAGCTAAAATTGAGACGACTTTAGAGCAGGGTCAGATGATTTCTAGTTTAGCCTTATCAACTGATGAAAAAAAAATATTGAAAGGCCTCCATTTGTTATCAGTCAAACCAATGATCTATGTTTTAAATCGTAAATTAGATGAAGCAAAAGACAAAGCAGTAGCGATAAAAAAGTATTTAGCCGAATTAAAACTCGAATGGGTGGAAATTGATGCTGGCCTGGGTTTTTCTTTATCTGATTTAGATTCAGGTGAAAAAGAGATATTTAGACAAGAGGTCGGTGATGATGGTACCGATCAATTGATAAAAGCTGGCTATCGAATTCTTGACTTGATAACCTTTTTTACTACCGGCCCGGATGAAACCAGAGCTTGGACGACCAAACAGGGATCAACCGCACCAATTGCCGGAACGGCAATTCATAATGATTTTAAAGATAAATTTATTCGAGCCGAGGTGATTAATTGGCAGACACTTTTAGAAGCTGGGTCGGAAAGTCGGGCCCGAGAATTAGGACTTATAAAAACCGTTGGCAAAGATTACGTGGTTTTAGATGGTGATGTTATTACCTTTAAAATTTAGGTCAAAACTGTTAAACTTCTATTCAAACATGAAAGACTATAATCATCAGCGGATAGAAAAAAAATGGCAAAGGAAATGGCAAAAGGATGGGATTTATAAAACCAAAGAGGGAGGGCGTAGACCAAAATGCTATGTCTTGGATATGTTCCCTTATCCTTCTGGCTCTGGACTACATGTTGGACACCCTAAAGGTTATATTGCCACCGATATCTATTCTCGTTTTAAACGAATGAATGGTTTTAATGTCTTACATCCGATGGGTTGGGATGCTTTTGGCTTACCAGCTGAAAATTACGCTATTAAAAACAAAGTTCATCCGGAGATAGCAGTCAAAAAGAATATTAAATACTTTAAAAGCCAATTAGCCTTGATGGGTTTTAGTTATGATTGGAGTCGGGAAATAAATACAACTGATCCGGAATATTACCGTTGGACACAGTGGATATTTTTAAAGATGTTTAAAGCTGGTTTAGCCTATGAATCTTATGAACCGATTAATTGGTGCCCCAGTTGTCAAACTGGTTTAGCCAATGAGGATTTGGAAAATGGATTATGTGAGCGATGCGGTTCAGAGATAGAGAAAAAACCGATGCGCCAATGGGTATTAAAAATCACTGATTATGCCGATCGTTTGTTAACTGATTTAGATGATTTAGATTGGCCAGAATCAATTAAAGAAGCCCAACGACACTGGATTGGGCGAAGTGAGGGCGCTGAAATTGGTTTTTCTTTGACGGGTGATGGTTTAGATGAAGAGATTAAAGTTTTTACCACGCGGCCAGATACTTTGTTTGGGGTGACTTATTTAGTTTTGTCACCAGAGCATCCAATTTTGGCTAAATTAGAAAATTCAATAATTAACCAGGAGGCAATTAGGGCTTATCAGTTGGAAGTCAGACAAAAAACAGAAATTGAGAGAACAGCTGTTAATCGAGAAAAGACCGGCATCCAATTGGATGGGATAATGGCCATTAATCCAGCCAATCAAGAAACCATCCCAGTTTTTGTGGCTGATTATGTTTTGGCTCATTATGGTACTGGTGCAGTTATGGCCGTGCCAGCTCATGATGAACGGGATTTTGTTTTTGCCGAAAAATATAATCTACCGATTAAAAAGGTTATTGATGGCGAAGGTTGTAATTTACCTTATATCGGGCCGGGGAAATTAATAAATTCTGGTCAATTTAATAATTTAAATAACCTCAAAGCTAAAAGTAAAATTGTTGGGTATGTTAACGGGCGATTAACTAAAAAATATAAACTTCGTGACTGGGTTTTCTCGCGTCAGCGTTATTGGGGCGAACCAATCCCGATTGTTCATTGTGATAAATGTGGTGTTGTACCAGTGCCAGAAACAGATTTGCCAGTAAAATTACCAAAAGTTAAAAGTTATGCCCCAGCCGGTACTGGTGAATCACCCCTGGCAACAATTGACAAATGGGTTAAAACCAAATGCCCTAAATGTGGTGGTCCGGCCAAAAGAGAAACCAACACCATGCCTCAGTGGGCCGGTTCTAGTTGGTATTATTTGCGTTACGCCGACCCGCAAAACAAAAAATCATTAATAGGAAAACGGAAAGAAAAATATTGGCTACCGGTTGATTTGTATGTTGGTGGTACTGAACATGCCACCAGACACTTAATTTATGCTCGTTTTTGGCATAAGTTTCTTTATGATATCAAAGCAGTTAGTACTAAAGAACCATTTACTCGCTTCGGTAAAAATCTAGGTTTGATTTTAGGTGAAGATGGTCGAAAGATGAGTAAGCGTTGGGGTAACGTAATTAACCCCGACGATGTGGTTTCGCTTTACGGGGCTGATACCCTAAGGATTTATACTATGTTTATAGGGCCATTTGAAGCGGAGTCGGCCTGGAATACTAAAAATATTATTGGCACTAGAAGATTTTTAGATAAAGTTTGGCGACTGAGATTAAAACCAAAAACTAAGATTGGTTCAGCCGAAGCCGAGACTAAATTGCATCAGACAATCCATAAAGTATCAACCGATATTGAGTCTTTTTCTTTTAATACTGTTGTATCGGCGATGATGGTGATGGCTAATCAATTGGAAAAAGAGAAAAGTATTGCTCAGACAATTTGGCGTGACTGGCTCAAGCTATTGGCACCTCTGGCGCCACACTTAGCTGAAGAACTATGGGCTTTGGCTGGGTATAAAAAATCAATCCACCTATCGTCATGGCCAGTGTTTGATCCTCATAAGGTTCAAACCGAAGAAGTAGAGATCGTTGTTCAGATAAATGGTAAAGTCAGGGACAGACTAATAGTTGCCCAAGATTTATCGGAGGAAGAGATAAAGATTTTAGTTTTAGGTCGGCCAGATGTAAGTAAATGGCTTCAGGGTAGGGGAATTAAGAAAATATTTTATGTCAAAAATCGTTTAATTAACTTAGTTTTGTAGCTTATCCCTTGACGAAGTGTCAGTTAAGTGATAGAAATTAAACTACTTATGCGTAAACAAGCGAAAGACACAATCACTTTTAAACCCAAAGAGGAAACCAAAAAACTGGTTTCCGGTTTGTCTGATCGAGCCAAGGAAATAATTATCAAACGCTATGGTCTGGGCAAAATCGCTAGACGAATGACTTTGGAAGCAATCGGAGAAGAATATGGTATTACTCGAGAACGAGTTAGGCAAATAGAAAATTACGCTCTAGCTTCAATTAGGCGACTACCAGAATATGAAGCTGCCCAACTAGTTTTTGATGAGCTCAAGGCTTTGGTTAACTTTTATGGGGGTATTGTTCATGAAAAAAGTTTCTTAGATGCTGTGTCCGATAATGAGATAACCAAAAATCATATCCACTTTTTGCTAGTTTTATCAGATGCGTTTTTTAAGATAAAAGAAGATAAAGAATTTCACCACCGTTGGACAACTAACAAAGAGATGGCTGATAAAGTTCATCAATCAATTGACAAATTGTGCCGTAACTTTAATCAAGATGATTTGGTTAGCGAGGAAGCTTTAGTCAAAACATTTTTAGTTGAACTTCAGGATGTTGTTGATGAACTATCGGATCGTCAAGAAGAGGTGGCCAGACATTGGCTTAAGATATCTAAGAAATTGTCGTTCAATCCTTTGGGCGAATGGGGTTTAGCCCAATCACCTAATATTAAAATGAGGGGTATTCGTGATTATGCTTTTTTAGTTTTGCGTCATCACGGTTCTCCGATGCATTTTACTGAAGTGGCTAATTCGATCTATCAATTGTTTGATAAAAAAGCTCACCCAGCAACTTGCCATAATGAATTAATCAAGGATGACCGGTTTGTTTTAGTTGGTCGAGGACTTTATGCTTTGGTTGAATGGGGCTATTCCAAAGGAGTAGTGGCCGAAGTGATTAAAAATATTTTGGCCAAAGATGGACCTCTGACTAAAGATGAAATAATTACTCGGGTACTTAAAGAAAGGCATGTTAAAGCTAATACAATTATTGTCAATTTACAAAATTCACCGCTATTTGTTCGGGTTGATGATGGGCGCTATGCTCTAAACAGCTAAAACCGTTGGCGTTTTGATTGATCTGTTATATTATTTTAAATAATGTCTTGGGGATTATTTTGGCATAGTTTACTGACCGGTTTAATACCGCAGTCTTTATTCTTTTTATTTATTTTATCGCCCTTTGTTTTGGGTTGGTTGGCTTGGTTTATTTGGCTACGTTATATTCAGGCGGTTTTTCTAAAGAAACAAGAATGGATTTTGTTGGAAATTAAAGTTCCGAAAGAAATAACCAAGTCGCCACAAGCTATGGAAATTGTTTTAGGCGCCTTTCATCAAACTCGTGATGGTACTTTTTATAGTAAATTTGTTGAAGGTTTATGTCGATCTTGGTTTTCTTTGGAAATCGTCTCTCGGGGCGGATCAATTCATTTTTATGTTTGGACTCAAAAGTTTTTTAAAAATTTAATTGAGTCTCAAATATATTCTCAATATCCTAATGTTGAAATATATGAGGTTGATGATTATACCAGAGAAATGCCTTACGGTTTGCCTGGTAGTGATTGGGATTTATGGGGTTGTAATTTCACTTTTACCAAAGAGGACGCCTATCCGATAAAAACTTATGTTGATTATGGGATGGATAAAGATCCCAAAGAAGAATACAAAATTGACCCAATAACGCCGGTGATTGAGTTTTTAGGTTCCGTTAGACCAGGGGAGGAAATATGGATACAAATTCTCATTATGGCCGCCAGGAAACGTTTTCGCAAAAAAGGTTCATGGTTTAAAAAAGTTGACTGGAAGGGTGACGCTGAAAAACTATTAGAAAAATTACTGAAACGTGATAAAAAGAAAAAAAATGGCGACAAATTAGATTTGGGTGAATTTGGTTTATCTAGTGGTGAACGTAAAGCAATTGAGGCCGTTGAAAGAAATATTTCTAAATTAGGTTTTGATTGCGGTATTAGAGCTGTTTATTTGGCTAAAAAAGACATTTTTAACCCAATTAATATTGTTGGTTTGTTAAGTACTATTAAGCAATATAATTCTTTGAATTTAAACGGTTTTAAACCAACCAAGACCACTGGCTTTGAATATCCTTGGCAAGACCCGTTTAAAATTAGATTACCGGCCATGAAGTGGTCAACCTTTGATGCTTACCGTCGGCGGGCTTATTTTTACCCACCCTATCAAAGCAAACCAATTACTTTAAACGCTGAAGAGTTGGCTACTATATATCATTTCCCTGGCCAGGTAGCTGAAACTCCAACCTTAGGTCACATTGAATCAAGACGAGGCGAGCCACCTGTTAATTTACCTTTATGATAAAAATATTTTTAACCAAACTGAAAAATTGGTCAGTTGCTTTTAAGTCGCTTGAATCGAGACAAATTTTTTTACTGACAGTTGTTTTTTTATTGATAATAATCCCAATTATTTTTTTATCACCACCAGTTGGCTTTCCCTCGGGTAAAATTATTGACATCAAAGAAGGGGCGAGCGAGAGCCAGGTGGGAGAAATTTTAAAAACTCAAAAACTAATCAGATCAGAAACAGTCTTTCGTCTGTGGCTTAGCCTTAAGGCAGATAGTACAATCATTGCAGGTGATTATTACTTTTCTCGACCTACGAGTTTGCCCAAAATTGTTTATCATTTAACTAACGGTGATTTCGGTTTGCCACCAATTAGAATCACAATCCCTGAGGGGACGACAATTGCCGGTATCGCTGAGATTCTAGACAATCGTTTGCCTGACTTTGATAGGCTCAAGTTCCTAGAATTATCTGACGGTTTAGAAGGTTATCTTTTCCCCGATACTTATTATTTCACTTCTGCCGTCAACGAAGAAAAAATAATCGAGCGCATGAAGCGTAACTTTACTCGTAAAATTGCTCCACTAGCAACCGATATAGAAGCCTCTGGCCGAAGTTTGTCAGAAATTATTATCATGGCTTCTCTCCTGGAGCTTGAGGCTAGAACTGATGAATCTCGGAGAATGATTGCTGATATTTTATGGCGACGATTAGATAGCGGAATGCGACTTCAAGTAGACGCAGTGTTCCCTTATATCATCACTAAAAATACCTTCCAATTAAGCTCGGATGATCTTCGTTACGATTCGCCCTATAACACTTATCGTTATGAAGGTTTACCAATTGGGGCCATATGTAACCCAGGTTTAAATTCAATCGAAGCCGCTATTTCACCGATTGAATCGGGTTACTGGTATTATTTATCAGATATGTCCGGTAACATGCATTACGCAATTAGTCATGATGAACATGTTCGTAATAAATTTCGTTATTTAAAATAAAAATAATTTATTATCATTATGAAAAATCGTAATTTAGCTTTTATTGATTTAGAGACAACTGGTTTGGACCCAATTAAACATGAAATTATTGAAATTGGAGGTATCGTCGCACGACAAATTCCACAAGCCGGACGAGGTTCGGCTATCGAGCCAATAGCCGAATTTGAATACAAGATTAAACCTAAAGATTTAACTTCAGCTGATCCCGAAGCGCTTAGAATAAACGGTTATAATGATGCTGACTGGTTGTTTGCTCCTGATTTGGAACAAGTTTTGCCAGCTATTGCTGATCAAACCGAGGGAGCGATTATGATTGCTCACAACGTGATGTTTGATTGGAATTTTTTAAATCAGGCATTTTTAAGAACTGGAATTAAAAACAAGATGCATTACCATAAAATTGATTTATTGGCGATGGCTTTTGCCAAACTATATCACCAAGAAGAAGTGCAATATTTTAACTTAGCTTCTTTGGCTAAACATTTCGACATCACCAATCCCAAAGCGCATACGGCTTTAGCTGATACTCAAACTGCTTTTGCTATCTATCGTAAACTATTAGAAATTTGATGAAGTCTAAAAAGAGTAAAGGTAAAGTAGCAATCGGTTTGTCAGGCGGAGTTGATAGTGCTTTATCAGCTTGGCTTTTAAAGCAACAAGATTATGATGTCCATGGTGTTTTTATCAAGGTTTGGGAACCGCCTAATTTTCCTTGTCGGTGGCTAATTGAGCGACGTGAAGCTATGAGAGTGGCGGCATTTTTGAATATTCCTTTTACTACCCTAGATCTCTCGAATGAATACAAAAAACAGGTAATCGATTATTTAATTGATGAATACAAAGCTGGTCGAACGCCTAATCCA
>Ga0172382_10005747_pt1 | contig 18351 bp, 16 predicted proteins | sample Leawel138RmetaG_FD_122245 | JGI IMG/M metagenome (GOLD analysis project Ga0172382, IMG submission 122245) | Leachate microbial communities from a municipal landfill in Southern Ontario, Canada - Leachate well 138R metaG | ecosystem: Engineered > Solid waste > Landfill > Unclassified | place...
CATCGGGATCTCCCTGTGGTCTGCCGTCCCAAGGTTCTCCATGATCATCCGCAGGACTTCGAGAGAAGCCTCGTAGCGATTGCGACGGGCATCCCCGGTCGTCAGCGAGAGCAGCTCCCGTTCGGTCACATCGGCCATGTGCTTCATCCGTGTGATGAGTGAACTCTCGAGATGACGTGAAGCATCGATGAGTGCATCGGCGATCTGCCGAGCCAGTTGCGCAGGATCGTATTCACCCATCATGAGGACCTCCCTTGATCACGCCCGGCGGCCCATTGCAGAGAAATGAGACCGAAGATGATGCCAAGCATGCCGCCGATGCCATCTGCTGCGACATCCAACAACTCGGCACTCCTTCCGTATCGTGGCTGGATCATTTCGACGACACATCCCACGAGCACAGTCACCAGTAGCACCAAGGCCATGCGCTTCCCGTTGGCCTTGCACGAAACGACGAATCCTCCCGGGACCACCCGGGCAAGCGCCCACATGAGATTGCAGCCCAGTGCAGCGTATCCGAGCAGGTGGGCCAGCTTGTCAGACCTCAGCCAGGAGCTGATGAGAGAGACATCGGAGTCCGAGGGGGCGAGTGAGAAGATCACCAGCACAAGGAGGATCAGGGGACTGAGTATCCTGCCGACCAACAGGAGCGCGCGCGATACCGAGATGTTCACCGCAAGTCCCCCTGTCGTGTGCCCGCTTGCTCCATCCTCTCCCTGAGCAGCGCAAGGAAGGTGTTCTTGTCCCCGAAATCCCGTGGCGCGGCGAGACGGTGCGAAGGCGTATCGCTCAAGAATCGTTGGATTACCACCTCGGCAGGTATATGGCGGAGCAACAGTTCACACTCGTGCAGATGACGCTGCATGTCGGATACCTCGAACCCTTCACGGAGATAGTGCTCGCAGAGCCGTGTGCCGGCTACCACATGGAGATTGTGTATCTTGAGGGCCTGCACGCCGCTTCGTGCGATCACCTCTGCCGTACGCAACACCGCTGCATCATCTTCGTGCGGAAATCCGAGGATCACATGGGCACAGATGGGCAGATGCGCTGCATGCAACCGCGTACAGGCATCGAGGAAACATTGTACCGTATGTCCACGACCGATCCACCGCAAGGTCTCATCGTTCCCACTTTGCAATCCCAATTCCACCCAGACGGTACGGACGCGATCCTGGAAGGAGGTGAGCACGTCGATGGTCGCGTCCGGGAGGCAGTCGCACCGGGTACTGACGATGAGCTCTTCGTAATTTCCGCTGTCCAAGGCATGGCGATACAACTCCCTGAGCACTCCGGGCTCATCGTATGTCCCGGTGTAAGCTTGGAAATAGATGCTCCGTGCGGATGCGGGATAACGGGAATCGAGGAATGCGACTCCCCGCTCGATCTGGCGTGAAAGGGAAGTCTTGCGTTCCGCTATCGATCGGAAACTCACGCGGGGGATCCTCGCGTCGATGTCCTGCACGAAGGAGCTCCCGCGACGGTAAGCGCTTTCATCCTGTCGTTGGTAGACAGCCGAGGAACCGCGGGCATCGCAATAGATGCAGCCGCCTTCCCGGGCGGAGTCCCGGTTGGGGCAGGAGAATCCACCATCCAGACCGATCCGATACACCGGTCTCCCATAGCGTTCCATGAGGTATCCCTTGTAGTCACGCCAAGGGAGTGCCATCAGAGGACCTCCAGGAAGAGCGAGACCCGCAGTGCATTGTCGATGGCGGTCCCGAAAAGCACGTCGAGGTTGTCGAACGACAGCCCGAGGGCGATGGAGGCCCCGAACTCGAGATGTGCGAGCGAGGAGAACGGAAAGCCGGAATTTGCCCCATAACCATCCGTGGAGAAGATCTCATCGACCGTATCGCCGCGGATTCCCATGACGATCATTGCCTGGGAAAGCACACCAACCGAAGCATCGACGAATCGATGCTGGTGTTTCAACCGGAGAAGCAGCATATCGTCGACCAGGGAGGTCGTCCCGTAGGTCGGCATCCCCCGGGAACCACCGTAATCGAAGTACACATCCTTGCGTGGCAATCCGACGTGGCTGGAGCCAGCATGAAGGTCGAATGCAAGCGTATCACGCTCTCCGACAGGAACGGCAGCTTGGAATCTGCCCTGGATCAAATAGCCCAGCTTCCCAGTGAGCTCGCCGGAAAGCCTCAAGTCGATCCGGGTCCCTCTTCTGGGGAAGAACCCATATGCCATCGTATTGCGCATCAGGTCGAACCGTAACGCGTAGATCATCCCGTGATGCGCTTCGATCGGATCACCATACCAGATATAATCGAAATCGGTTGCCAGTTTCATCAGGAAACGACTGTTCGGCATGAACTGTATCATCATCTCGGAGAGGATCATCCGATCCCGTTCCTGCGCTCCCTTGACACCCGCGCGAAGGTTGGTCGGGTGGATACCCCCGGTCCGGTACCCGAGCTCGAACCCATAGCGCCAGGACTTTCCGAAAGGACGGGAGAAAACCGAGAAGAATTGAAGCGCATCATCGTTGGTCACCGCCAATGTCCAGTCCAACGCACCATAGCGCAGGTACCGCAAGGAGAAATCGGGCTTGAACTCGAAGGAGGCAGTACCATCGGCATCCCAGAGCACGGAGGTCGCTCCGAACAGACCGGCTGCAATCGCGGAGCGCTTCGGTGCATACGTGCGGGTACGGATCTCCAGGTTCCCCCACACCGTGTCCGACTTTCCCAAGGTGACATCGGTATAATCATAGGTCACCGTGGCGTACCGTCCCGATTCGCGCAACTCGTCGAATTGCCTGGCGAGATTGCGTTTTCTCAGGGTGTCGAGAGGATACCCGACATAGTGAGAGAACGGGGAGAGATCGAACTGTGTTTCCTCTGCGCTTTCCGAAGCGATCGCATCCCGGTGAGAGATCGAACGCACGAAGACATCCGGCAGAGAGAAGTAGGGTCCGTATCGTTCGGGATCGAGCACGCGCAAGGGCCTGCTCTCCGATACGGAAGTCGCGATCGCTTCCAGATCGGCAGTGTGGGAGAAGGCGGCCTGCTCACCGATGGCGAGTATCGCATCGACTTCGATGAAGTCCAGGATGCCCTGGTCGGTCAGCTCGGGCGTGATGAGGAGATCTGCGTCGTCGCTTTGGGAAACTACGGTGTTCTTGGTGAGAATGACGACCAGTTGTCCGAGAATCGCCGTCAACGATTCGAGTTGCTGCGGCTCGACATCGTAGTCGACGGCATTCACATCGACGGCGATGATGATGTCAGCTCCCATTTCGCGGGCCAGCGAGACCGGCAAGTTGTCCACCAGACCTCCATCGATGACCAGATGGCCGTCCACCGGGTAGGGAGGGAATACAAGAGGGATGGAGATGCTTCCCCGGATCGCCGAAACCAACGATCCGGAGGAGAACACGATCCGCTCACCGGTGACTACATCGGTCCCGATACAGCGGAACGGTATCGCAAGGCGGTCGAAATCATTGATGCCGGCGACGCGTGAAAGGGCATCGTTGAGCATCTGCAGGATCCTCTGGTCGCCGATGATGCCCGAAGCAGTCCCCAAGCCTTTCTCATCGAAACCGACTTGGAACAGGTTGTCCCGGTACCGTCGCAGGGTGAGCGGCTCTGGTCGGAGGGGAGGAAGGGCGGAGATGGCGAACATCTCGATCATGTCGTAGGAGGAGATCAGCCTGCGCATGTCCCCCGGGGAGTATCCTGCGGCGTAGAGACCTCCGACCAAGCTTCCCATGCTTGTCCCCAGGACCATATCCACGGGAATTCCCATCCTCTCGACAGCCTCGATGATCGGTATGTGTGCGAATCCCCGTGCTCCTCCACCCGAGAGGACCAGCGCCACTTTCGGCCGTACTTCCCGTTGTGCAGGATTCGGACCGTAGGTCATCACCGTGACCAAGGACTCTCCCACCCGTAACGAAGGAACATCGGCCGCACCAAGGAGTGCGGGAAGCAAGAGGAGGAATACGAAAGCCGTGCAGAAACTCCTGCGGCTGATCATGAACCGAGGACCGCCCCGATGATGCGGGGATTGCCGTTTACGAACGCGCTGCTGTCCATCTCCTTCTTCTGGGCGAGCTGCAGGCGAGTGACGTACAGCAAGCCGTCGCCGCAGACGACCGCAAGTCCCTTTCCCTTTGTCAGGCCCACCACGGTGCCCGGCACGAGGCAGGGAGGAGAAAACTCTTCTCCCGCATGCTGGGCATCTCCCCAGACCGAAGCGATCAAAAGCTGTGTTCCACAGAACGTGGTGCTCGCCTTCGGCCACGGGTTCATCGCCCGAACCTTGCAATGGATCGAACGGGCACTCTCGTTCCAATCGATCACCCCATCCGACTTGCTCAGCATCCTGGTGTAACTCGGCTCTCCGGATTGGATACGTCCCTCGATCCGTCCCTCGCACAGTTTCGCCAGGGTACGTGTGATCAGGTCAGCAGCCTCGGCAGCCACCCGATCGGAGAGGCTTGCAGTCGTCTCCGTACCGTCGAGCGGCAATATCTTCTGGGCGAGGATATCCCCGCTGTCGATCTCCGCGACGATCCTCTGTATCGTGATTCCCGTCTCGCTCTCCCCGTTGAGCACGGTGAATTGCAAGGGAGCACAACCGCGATACTTCGGAAGCAGCGAGGGGTGGATATTCGCATTCCCCTCAGGAAAGAGTGCGAGGAACTTGGGTCCGAAATAGTGTCCGCAAGCGAAGGAGAGAAGGAAATTCGGCCGCAAGGAGGCAACTTTCTCACGCGATTCGCCGAGCAACCGGTCGTATTGCAATACCGGGATTCCGAGCTCAAGAGCCTTTTCCTTCACCGGAGGCATCTCAAGATGACGGCCCCTTCCTGTCGGTTTGTCGGGATTCGTGAGGACCCCCACCACATGGAAGGACCTGGCTACCGCCTCCAGGGCAGGGACGGCTATGGCAGGATTGCCCGCGAACAGGATCCGCAGATCAGCACATTCCATGTGGAAACTCCGTCATGTTTTCTTTCGCTTGTTGCGCCTCTGATAGGCGGCAACGAGCTTCGCTCGGGATTCCTCTTCCATCCGGTCGATGAAGAGCACTCCATTGAGATGATCGTTCTCGTGCTGTATGACGCGGGCAAGCATTCCCGATGCACGCGTGATGAACGCCTTCCCGTTAAGGTCTTGCGCCTGCACGGTGATTTCCGACGGCCTGACAATATCGTAATACATGCCGGGGATGCTCAGGCATCCCTCCTCGCGGGAACACACTTCCTGGCTCGTCTCGATGATCTCCGGATTGATGAACACCATCTTCTCCCCAGGTCGCCGGGTGTCGACCACGAAAAGACGTTTCGTCACGCCGACCTGCGGGGCAGCCAACCCGATACCGTCGGCTTCAGCCATGGTATCGAACATCGCATCCACCAATATCGCAAGCGCATTGTCAAAGACTGTGACCTTCTCTGCGTTCTCGCGCAGTACTTCCTCACCTAATGTATAGATATCCAACATGTGACCATAATACTGGCAAAACGGAGGTGTCGTCAATGTTCAGAGCAGGTGAAGCGGGTCGACGTCGATCTCGAGGTAGAGACCTGAGGAAACCTTGAACTGCTGATGGACCGTGGAGGCGATCTGCAGTACCCGCGCGATCCGGTACCCCCGCAACACCAGGTGGTAGCGCCAGTTGCCCGCGATCTTCTCGATGGGGCAAGGTGCAGTCCCCAGGATATCGGGAACATCCAGCGGGTCGGTACACACATCCTTCAACCCTTCGATGCAGGATCCGACCATCAGGCGCAAACTCTCGATTCCCTGGGCACATTTCTCCTTGCTCCTCCCCCTGATGACAAAGTTCACCAGACGGGTATACGGGGGGAACGCACTCTCCTTCCGGGCTGCCAACTCCTGGCGGTAGAACTCCTCGGGATCACCACCGGTGGCCATCCTGATGGCATTGTTGTCGGGGTGGAAGGTCTGGACCACCACACGCCCGTTCGCATTGTACCGCCCTGCCCTCCCGCTCACCTGGACGATCAGGTTGAAGGTCCTCTCCTGGGAGCGGAAATCGGGAAGATTGAGGGCACTGTCCGCCAGCACGATCCCCACCAGGTCGACCTTGGGAAAGTTGAGTCCCTTGGCCACCATCTGCGTCCCGAGCAGGATATCGAGGTTTCCCTCGCGAAACTCGTTGAGCACATCGGTCACCATCGACTTTTCCTTGGCCGAATCGGTATCCAACCGCGCGATCCGGGCATCAGGGAACATGCGGGACACTTCTTGCTCCACCATCTCGGTACCGAACCCACCGTACCCGACATCCACCGAGTGGCATTCGGGACATACTTCCATCGGCTTGCGTGAGTTCCCGCAGTAGTGGCACACCATCCTGTCCTTGTCCTTGTGGTAGGTCATGGCGACCGAACAGTGGGGACACACCATCTCAAACCCGCAGCTGCGACAGTGGAAGAAATAGGAAAATCCCCTCCGGTTGAGGAAAAGGATCACCTGCCGACCGGCATCCAAGGTCGCTTTCATGCGTGTCACCAGGGTACGCGAGAGCATCCTCTGCTCGGTGAGCATGTTCACCACCGTGACTTGCGGTTCTCCGCCTCCGGCAACCCGCCTTGGCAAAAGATGCCGGACCACCTTGCCCTCCTCCATCATGAGGAATGCTTCCATCGAGGGAGTCGCGCTTCCCATCACGAGTTTCGCCCCATGCTCGCCGACCCTACGTTGCGCAACCTGGCGTGCATGGTAGCGGGGGTTGCTCCCCGACTTGTATGCGTGTTCATGTTCCTCGTCGATGATGATCAGCGCAAGCTTCTCGAACGGGGCGAACACCGCACTGCGGGCCCCGATGGCAAGGCTGACCTCTCCCCTCCTGATCTTCCGCCAGGCACTGAGCCGCTGTGACGGAGTCATTCCGGAGTGCAATATGGCCACCTTTCCCTCGAACCGTTGGGAAACTTGCCGCGCGAGCTGGTGGGTCAGGGTGATCTCAGGTACCAGGTAGATCGCCTGCCTACCCGAATCGATCATCCGTTGGGCGACACGGAGGAAGACTTCGCTCTTGCCCGAACCTGTCACCCCATAGAGATAATGCAGGTTTTCCTCACCGTCACAGATGGAATCGACCGCACGTCTCTGTTCCTCGGAAAGTGTGAAATCACCATATTCCAGGTCCTCATCCCCGACGACCATGGACGGTACCTCGATTTCCCGCCTTCCACCCGGAATCATCGTACTGAGCGCCTCTCCCTCGCTGCAGAGATAGAATCGGGACATCCAACCGGCAAGTTCGATCTCCCGTTCCCCGAAGAGCGGCTCCTTGTCGATCAATCGCTTGAGCGGCCTGATCACATATCCGACCGGTTCCACATGATCGGTGATCCCTACGATATAGGCGGTGACCTCACGATTTCCGAAGGGAACGACCGCCCTGAGCCCGACGGACGCTTTCTCATCTTGTCCGAGTGCATAGGTGAACCGCTGCCGCAGCGGGGTGTTCAGTACAACCTCCACGAACATCAGCTACCCCCGCCCTTTGGCAACAGGAAGGGAGAGCAGGGACGCGACCCGCTTGAGGTCCTCCCATACAGGAGCGCGGAGCTCGAGATTCCGCAGCACTGCTGCGGGGTGGTAGGTGATGATGGTGGGAATGCCCTCGAACCGATGCACCGTGCTCCGCATGGCGTGCAACGTGTCGTCACGTCCGAGGAGGAAGTGTGCGGCGACTTTTCCGACACAGAGGATCGCATCGGGTTTCACCAATGCAATTTGCCGTTTCAGGTAAGGAATACAGGCTTGTGCCTCCTCGGGATACGGATCACGGTTTTCGGGAGGACGACATTTCACGATGTTCGCGATATACGTGTTGAGCGTGCGATCGAGACCGATCGCCGAAAGCCAGGAATCCAGGTACTGCCCGGCCTTTCCCACGAAGGGCCTGCCGGTCCTATCTTCCTCGGCACCAGGCCCCTCTCCGATCACCATCAGGCGGGCATTCATCGCTCCTTCCCCGCACACGCTTTTCGTCCGTCCGCTCGCCAACTGACAGAGCGTGCACTCGGCTACCATGCTCTCCACTTGGGCAAGGGAGGCCCGTTGCAACGCACGATCGGATTGTTCGCGTGGCTCGGGAATCAACTCGACAGCCCTTGCGGCGAAGTCGGGACGATCGCCCTTCACGGTACCGGAGGGAGAGAGATACGATCCGACCTCATCGAAGAGGCTCCACGCCGACTCAAGCACGGCTTCGGCAGCCATGCGTTTCCGTTCCGTCTCATTCTGGGTCATAGGCAATCCTGTAGAGATACAATCCGCCCGGAGGGGCGGTCCTGAGCGCTTGCAGCCGGTCCTTCGAGGCCAGCCTGCGGCCGAACTCCCCGGGAGGTGCCGCGTCCTCTCCCAATTGCAGCATCGTGCCGACCATGGAGCGGACCTGGTGCATCAAGAAGGCGTTCCCGCTCACCCGGTAGACAAGCATCCGTCCTCCCCACTGGGAGTCGGTGTATGAGAACCCGCTGGCATAGATATCCCTGATCCTCGAATGGCTCTGGTCCCCGGATGCACTGAAGGTGGAGAAATCATGGGTCCCCACGATATATGCTGCATAGGCATTCAGCAGGTCGATGGGAGGAAACTTCCTGATCCGGCATACCCGGTCACGATCGAACGGAGAGAAGTCGGCGATTTCCTTCACATGGTAGCGATATTCCCGGCTGATGGAGGTGAACCGTGCGTGGAACCGTTCGTCCACGAGGCTGCTCGAGGTGATGCGTACGTCGTGAGGAAGCAACTGGTTCAATGCTACGGGGAAGACTTCCACCGGTACGCTTTGGTTTGCGATGTCGAAGTGAGCTACCTGTCCGATTGCATGAACGCCTGCGTCCGTACGTCCGGAGCCGTGCACATGTACGGGAGTTTTCAACATCTTGGCGAGCGCACGCTCGATTTCTTCCTGGACGGTCCGAACACCCTGTTGGCGTTGCCACCCGCTGAAAAGCGATCCGTCGTAGCTCAGGTCTATCCTGATCCTCCTGTGTCCCTCCGGCAGGGGGAACTCTGTCGGCCGTTTCCAATCAGAACGAGCCATGACGATCCTCCACGATGACGAACGCCAATGCCAGCGGTCCCTCATGGGTCAGCGAGAGATGGATGGTGGATCGGTCAAGCGAGAACTCCTTGATCACACGCTCGGGAAGCAGGAACTCCGGCCTCCCCTTCTCATTTGTGACCACCGCGATCTCAGCGGGAAAGATACCCCGGAATCCACAGCCCAAGGCTTTTACCAACGCCTCTTTCGCAGCGAACCGTGATGCGAGGAACTCGGCTCTGTTGGTGGTGAGTGCATTCGCATGCTCGACCTCCGTACCGTGGAACAAACGCGCCACCGCATGTGCACGCATCCGCTGTGCGTCCATGCGCTCGATTGCCACGGCATCAACGCCGATACCCCTGATACCCATCTCCATCACTGCCCGACCCCACCCGGATCGTCCTGTGCAGTCGGGCTGGTCGCAATCCGCGCGAAATAGATCCTGATGACCTCGGGATCGGTGGAGAAAGAGACTTCGACATCGAAAAACGAGGGGGGCGCCGAGAGGAGGATCGGTACGCTGTGAGCCCCCTCCGAGTCAACGGAGGAGAAATCCGCGGTGGCGGTGAGCACACTGGGATCGATCATCCCGATATGACGTGCATCGGTCCTGATGACCAATGTGACCGAATCCAGGATGGTGCTGGTCGCCTCATATCCTCCCGGCAAGACGACTTGCAACGGGATGTCGACCTTGCGCTGGTCCAGCGTCGCATAATTCACCACCAGGTAGATACCGATGGCCAATACGAGGGAGAAGACCTTCACCGGCCAATTGAAGATGATCGCACGCCACAGGTTATTCGGTTTCATCGGATGGAGCCTCCGTGATCTCTTGTGGTGTGATGTCATGATAGCTGAACAGCGCCAACAGCATCCGCTTCACCGTCGGCGGATCCAGGTCGTAGTAGAGGTTCGCATTATAGGTGAGGCTTATGGCCCCGGTCTCCTCCGACACGATGAGGACGATCGCATCCGACTCCTCAGCCAGTCCGAGCGCCGCCCGGTGCCTCGTACCGAAGCTCTTCTTGATATCCGTCTGTTCGCTCAACGGAAGATAGCAACCCGCGGCGATGATCTTTCCCCCCTGGATGACCATCGCTCCGTCATGGAGGGGCGTGTCGTGGTCGAATACGGTCAAGATCAGGGCGGATGAGAGATCGGCGTTCAGCTTGGTTCCGGTATCGACGATTCCCTTGATCCCCAGATGACGGGTGAAGACGATCAAGGCTCCCCGGTTCTTCGAGACCAGTACGTTGCAAGCGTTGAGGATGATGTCTATCTGCTCCGCGGTGGTTTGGGTCCCGATGCGGAAGAGCGAGCTGCGTCCGCTGAAGAGCTGGGTGAACGCCCTGCGGAGTTCAGGTTGGTAGACGACGCAGAGGAAGATCGTCACCGGTATGGTCAGGTACCTGAACAGCCAGAGGAAGGTCTGCATCTGCAACAGGTTCGCGATACTGTATGCACCGACGAGGACAAAGACGATCCTCCCGATCTGCTGCGCCTTCGTCTGGGCGACCGCGGTATGGAAGCGGTAGAAGATATAGGTGAGCAATCCGATCTCCACGATCGGCCGCAATATGCTCCACACGGTGGCCATGAAAGTTCCGAACATCGCTACCCCTTATTCCCCATTCCCGTCGGTTTCCCAATCGAGCGTCCGTTGGATCGCCTTGTTCCAGAAGAGAATCTTCTGCTTCCTCACCGATTCATCCATCGCAGGAACCCATCGCGATTTCTCCCGCCAATGCTTGGAAAGTTCCTCGAACGAGCTGAAGAATCCGGTGGACAGGCCCGCAGCGTAGGCTGCCCCGAGTGCCGTCGTCTCCACGACCTGCGGTCGGATGACGGGGATGCCGAGCAAGTCGGCCTGGAACTCCATCAAGGGCCTGCTGTTCGTCAGTCCACCGTCCACCTTCAACACCTCGACCGATATGCCGGAGTCGGCCTTGATGGCATCGAAGATGTCCTTCACCTGGAACGCGGTCGACTCAAGGACAGCCCGGCAAATGTGGGCGGCCGTGACATACCCGGTCAGTCCTGCGATCACTCCGCGGGCATCGCTGCGCCAGTAAGGGGCGAACAGTCCGGAGAATGCGGGAACGATATAGACCCCTCCGCAATCGGGAACCGACTCGGCCAGCAGATCGACCTCCGGTGCGCTCTTGACGATCTTGAGATTGTCACGGACCCACTGGACCAAGGAACCGGCCACCGCGATCGATCCCTCGAGCGCATAGACGGGAGGCTTGTCCGCTTCCAGGTAGGCAACGGTGGTGAGCAATCCCCGACTTGAGAAACTCGGCTGCATTCCCGTATTGGTGAGCAAGAAGCAACCGGTACCGTAGGTGCTCTTTCCTTGTCCCGCGGAGAAACAGGCCTGGCCGAAAAGCGCTGCTTGCTGGTCTCCCAGGATGCCGCACACCGGAACCGTGCCGCCGACAGGGCCATCGGCCACGGTATGACCATAGGTTTCCCCGAACGAAGGGACTATCTTCGGCAGACTCGCTCGCGGAATCCCGAACAGTCCGAGCAGACGATCGTCCCAATCAAGGCTCCTGATATCCATCAGCATGTAGCGGCTGGCGTTGGTAGCGTCGGTGACGATGACCCCAGAGCCGGCTCCCCCGGTAAGGTGCCAGGTGAGGAAGGTGTCGATGGTCCCGAATATCACGGATCCCGATCGGGCATCCTCGCGAAGACCCTCGACATGCTCGAGCATCCACGCGATCTTCGATGCGGAGAAGTAGGGGCTCGGGACCAATCCCGTGATCTCCTGCATCCGTTCGGCCTCTCCGGCAACCTTGAGCCTGTTGATCAGGTCGGCTCCCCGGAGGTCCTGCCATACGATGGCGTTGTGACGGATCCTTCCCGTCTTCGGCTCCCAGGCAAGGACTGTCTCCCTCTGGTTGGTGATCCCGATGCCGACAAGATCCTTGTACGTCGCCCGGGCCTTTTCGAGGGTCTGCCTGATCACAAGGACACTCGCTTCCCATATCTCCTTCGGATCGTGCTCGACCCATCCCGGTTGGGGATAGATCTGCCGATGTTCCAGCTGGTGGGAAGCCTTGGGAGTTCCTGCGTGGTCGAACAGGATGAATCTTGTGCTGGTAGTGCCTTGGTCCAACGCACCGACGTATCTCACACAACCCTCCTCAGGTCTTACGAGTCATGCTACAGTATATCGGGAATCGCATAAACCTTCCACAGGTAATTTGACACACTTCCGGCAGTACATGGTATACTGCCTGCCAAGGAGCTTCCGTGATGAAATTGAGCGATGTGGTACAGATAGTGAACGGGACGGTCCTCTGTGGCCAGGAGAACCTCGAACGTGAGGTTCGCCTCGGTTTTGCTTCCGACCTCATGAGCGATGTGCTGACACTGCTTGCGGACGACATCCTCCTGATCACCGGGCTTTCGAACAACCAAGCGATCAGGACTGCCGAGATGTCGGATATCCTGCAGATCCTCTTCGTCCGGAACAAAAGGCCCACGAAGACCATGCTCGATCTCGCGCACGAACACGGCATCACGGTGATCACCACTCCCTACTCCATGTTCCGGTCCAGCGGACTCTTGTTCAAGAACGGCTTGGACCCGGTCTACTAGGAGCAGTCGATGCATGTATCATACGAAGTCCGTGCAGGTGATTTCTCCATCGCGGGGAAAGTCTCGAGCACGGTGAAGGGCATACTGAAGCAGCTCAACCTTACCCCAGCTCATGTCAAGCGTATCATCGTCGCCCTCTACGAGGCCGAAGTGAATGTGGTCGCCCACTCGTTCGGAGGAAAGATCGATTGCGATATCGATTCGGAGCAGGTGGTGATCACCGTCTCAGACACCGGCCCCGGCATAGCGGACCTCGAGCTCGCGATGACCGAGGGATGGTCCACCGCGACAGCGGAAGTCAGGGAGATGGGCTTCGGCGCAGGCATGGGGCTCTCGAACATCCGCAAGAACACCGATATCCTGAAAATTGATACCGGCAAGGACAAGCCGACGATCATCAGCATGACCTTCCGCCTTGCCGAAGGGGCGGAGCATGCCTGACCGCCCGTTCCACCACACGCTCGCAGTCCGGGAGGACCTCTGCCAAGGGTGTACACACTGCATGAAGCGGTGCCCGACGGAGGCCATCCGGATCACCGGGGGAAAAGCGCATGTAAATCCCGAGCGGTGCGTCGATTGCGGACAGTGCATGGACGTGTGCCCTCACGATGCGATCGTGATCGAACAGAATGATTTCCAACAGATCTTCGGATACCGTCATCGTGTGGCGATCGTCCCTTCGCTGATGATCGGACAGTTCGAGGATGAGGTTGCCGAGATGGACATGATCGGTGCGTTCCACAGCATCGGTTTCACCCATGTCCACTATGCCGAGTTCGGTGTGGACATACTCAAGACCCTCGGAAACAAGATCAGTGTCTACGCCGATGCACATCCTGTGGTCTCCTCCTACTGTCCCGCGGTGGTACGGCTGATCCAACTGCGCTATCCTACCCTGCTGCCCAACGTGAACCTGATGCGTACCCCCGCACAGATCACGGCCCTTTACGCGCGGGCCTCACTGGAGGCACACGGGTGCGCTCCCGAAGATATCGGGATATTCTACATCACCCCGTGCGCGGCGAAATATGCACAGATCAAGACCCCCGGATCGGCTACCAGCGGACTCATCCAAGGGGGTCTGAACCTCGACCATGTATTCAACCTTCTGCAGCGTGACCTGGCGAAGAACTCCGACAGGACACGAAAGGGGACCCCTACGTGGGAAAGTCCGGCGATTACCGGTCCGGCATTCCTCTGGAGCCTCACCAAGGGGGAGAGTTCGATGATGCAGGGCCGTACCCTCTCGGTTGATGAAGTGCACAACGTGATCGAGTTCCTCGAGCTGGTCGAGGACGAGCGTCATGAGAATCTCGATTTCCTGGAACTGCGGGCGTGCGACACCGGATGTACCGGCGGTATTTTGACTCCGAGGAACCGGTTCCTTGCGACCGAGCGGATCAAGCACCACGCGGAGACCCTTCCGAAAGAATTGCCGGACCGGACAAGGATTGCCATCCTGGAACTTTCCGACAAGCTCATCCACAACCTGAAGGTGGAGCGGATTTCGGCGAAATATTCGTTGCAACTGGACGAGGACATCTCGACTGCGATCAGGAAGATGGAGCGGGTGAAACGCATCACGGAGGTACTGCCCGGCATCGATTGCGGACTGTGCGGGAGCCCTACCTGCCGCGCCCTTGCCGAGGATATCGCACGCGGGAATGCCAGCATCCGCCGCTGCATGGTGATGAAGATGAAGGACCCCACCGGTTTGAACCACCTGGCGAAGATCTGGGGGGAAGCGATTCCCAAGGAGTCCCATCCCGCGCCGGTCCCCGATTTCACACCGGAAGCTTGACCGAAGGAATCCTCAGCCGCTCGCTCGCAGCCTTTTCTCGTTCCAACAGCTCCTGACCGGTGATCACCACGCTCTTCGCGTGCGCGTCCATCGATTCCAGCAGATGCCTCGCAGCCTCTTTGACCTGTGCGACGGTGGTGGTGAGAATCCAGTTCCTGCGATCGCTGCGGAAGGTATCGGTGATCCCATACAGAGCCCGCCTGAACGCAATCATCGCAGCATCCTTCGGATACAGCGGCTTGATCTCACGTCCCACCAAGCTGATGATTGCGAAGTCGATCAGGTCCTGGTCGACACCTTCCTCGGCAACGTGGGCGACGACGTCCCTGAAGTCACGAAGCGTACCTTCTATCCGCGGATCACGATAGCTGATGAAAAGACAGAGCCGTTCCAGCATGTCGATATGCGCGCTCACGCCATAGGCGCCCCCCAGTCCGCGTACTTGTGCCCACAGGTGGTTCGTGGTCAGTACATGGGCGAGGACAGTCTGGTGGGCTTGTACGGGATCGAACGGTTCGGCCGCTTTGCACACAGTGGCGCTGAAACTCACCGAAGAGGGTATCCTGAAAATTTCCAGCTCTGGTGTCGAGGGCATCGCGAAGGGAGAGGAATCGTTCGCGAGGTTCAACGCCGGTTCATTGCCATCGGTGAAGGAGAGGACAAACTCGCCGAGGTGCTTTCTCGCCTCCTCTGCCGATTGCTCTGCAACACAGAGATGGAGGAGCATGCGGTGACGTCTTGCGATCTTCGTCCGTACGGCCTCGAGTGCCTCTCCAAGTCTCTCCAATGCGAAGCGGTCGTTCGGATCATGGCCTTTCAGGTGGAACCACTGGGCCAGACCGTTCCAAGCCTCGTTCTGCGCCAGCACACGCGAGAAACTGGCTGAGGCACGTTGGGAAGCGTACATCTGCCCCGCACTGGTGACGTTCGACTCATAATCGCTCACCAGATCGTTCACGACCGCACCAAGACGTTCGGTGTCACGCACATTCGCACCGTTGAGTATCCTAAAGAGAAGCTGGAGGGCAGGCGCATGGTCCCGTTCGAGACATTTCATCCTGAACGCCAGGGCAGAGAGAGACGAATCTGCAAAGCGGACCATCGATGAGCTTTCCAGGAAGAAATACAATCCTCCGGTCCGTTCCCTGGTCATCACTGCCACCTCGTCGTAGGGAATATCTTCCACTCCGGTCATATGGAGCATGCGGGTCAGCAACGGGAGGAGCAATTGCTCCTGCGCATCGAGATCTCCCACGCTCAGCATGCCATCGGTGTAGATGATACCGTTCGTTTCCATGCGCTGCACCCAAAGCGGCACTCCCTCAAGATCGGTATCCTGCTGGTGCAACACACGGATGCTCTTGGGAAGGTCGTCCTTCCCAAGACGGGGAATCGTGGCAAGCGCCTCCGGCCCGTCTTCAGACTCTTCGAACGCGAGGAACCGTTGGTTCTCGGTTTGCAACCTGGCCAGGCCATCCTTGCCGAGCAACTCTGCAACCTGCGAGAGCCGCTGTGAGATCGTCTCCTCGAGCAACCGGTTGTGCTCCGCATCGGGTTTCACGACCAAGAGGCAACGATGCGGGTTCTCCAGCAGTCGGCTTGAGATCCAACGCTCGAAATATCCGTCGGATCCCTTGCTCTTGCCACCCTTCGCGAACAGTTCGTCCTCATCAGGCATCGATTCGGCGACCAGTTCCTTCAATCGCCCGAGCGCAGCGCTCACGCCGATGGTGACGTGCGGCCTCTGACCTTGCAACCACCCGCGGACCGCACGGTTCATCGCCCGCAACCCGATGGGAATGTCACCGGAGAGTTCCTGGAGGAGAAACTCCTGCCGCTTGAGCGCGTTCATCACGAGCTTGCGGGGAATGCCCTTCCTTACGATCTCTTCCAGGGTCCTGATCACCAGGTCCTCAGCCTTCTGGGCATCCTTCGGATCGATTCCCTTGAACCCCACGGTGAATGGCATCTGCCTGAAGCTCGTGTCCATCCCGCTTATCTGGGAAATATCTTTGGCGAGGTGCGAGTCGATGATCGCCTTGTACAGCGGAGCACCGGGATTTCCCAACAGGATATCGGTGAGCACGGTGAGCGTGAGCACCTCAATGGGATCCTCCACGACACTTGTGGCCCAGCTGACAGCGACGGATGCATCGTCGGAAGCGCCGCCATCCGCTTCGGCAGGGCTGGTCGCGTGCACGGTCTTCGGCTTCGCCCACGGCTTGGCGAGGACAGTCGCTCCCGGGCAGCTCATCGCCGAGCTGTCGGCGAGATACAGGTCATCAAGCAACGCCAACTGCCATGAGATATCTTGGTTTCCGTACAGGAACAGCCGACAGTTCGATGGGTGGTAATGTGACGCATGGTAGCCGATGAATTGCCGGTAGTTGAGCCTGATGATGTGTGCCGGATCACCTCCCGATTCATAGAAGTAAGGAGTATCGGGGTAGAGGCTGCGGATGCTCTGCCGGCCCACGATCGAGTCGTGATCTGACAACTCTCCGAGCATTTCGTTGTAGACGACACCGTCATACTTCAGCTTCCCCCCCTCGTCGGCCATGATCCTGATGCCCTCCTGCCAGAAGGTCTCCTCACGCAACAGAGGATTGAAGACCGCGTCGGCATAGATGGCAAAGAGATTCCGGTAATCGTTGGCCAACGGGGAAGCTGCAGGGTAGACCGTGTAATCGGGGTAGGTCATGGCATTCATGAACGTGTTCACGCTCCCCTTCAGGAGACTCATGAAGGGATCGCGGACAGGATATCTTCCCGATCCTGCGAGGACGCAGTGTTCGATGATGTGCGGTGTCCCGCAATCGTCCACGGGAGGAGTCTTGAAGATGAAACCGAAGAAATTCTCAGGATCGTCGTTGGCAACGTGATACACTTCCATGCCGGTGATCCTATGCCGGAAAAAATACCCGTATCCATGGTAATCGTCGAGTACGTCGATCGAATCGAGGACGAATCCATGCACCTCGTCTCCCGGCAGCAATGACGCGTTCACCTGCTTCTCTGGTTCACCCACACATACCTCCGTACACCGATGACACACCCTGTGAAGGTACCATGCCGTTTTCCGATTGACAACCCTCCGGTTCTTCCGTACCTTCAACACGAGGTGTAGAGATGCATTACATTGGAGCTCACGTAAGTGCTTCGGGCGGAGTCCACAACGCGGTGGAGCACGCACTTTCCATCGGTGCGAACGCCTTCGCGCTGTTCACCAAGAACCAGAAACAGTGGAAGGTCCCTCCGCTGGGAGAAGAGCAGATCGCGCTCTTCAAGGATGCGATGGGCGCTGCAGGCTTCAGTGCCGCCCAGGTCCTCCCGCATGACGGATACCTGATCAACCTCGGGAATCCCGATCCCCAGAAGCGGAGGATCAGTGTCGATGCGTTCATCGACGAAATGCAGCGAGTGGAACAGCTGGGACTCGATCGCTTGAATTTCCACCCGGGAGCACATCTCAAGCAAATCGATGCCGATGATTGCATGCTCTTGATCTCACAGGGAATCGACGAGGCGCTCGCGAACACCGAACACGCCTACGCGGTGATCGAGACGACAGCGGGCCAAGGGTCGGCACTCGGAAGATCATTCGAGGAGATCGCGAGGATCATCGAACGATCGACCTGCCAGGAGCGCATCGGGGTCTGCATCGATACCTGCCACATCTTTGCCGCCGGTTATGACATCAGGAGTGCAGAGCAGTTCGCGAAGGTGATGGATGCGTACGACCGGATCATCGGATTCGACCGGCTCATGGGAATGCACCTGAATGATGCGAAGAGCACCTTCGAGAGCAATGTGGACCGCCACGCACCTCTCGGCGAGGGAAATCTCGGCCTGGAGCCCTTCAAGGCGATGATGACCGATCC
>Ga0172382_10005748_pt1 | contig 18349 bp, 7 predicted proteins | sample Leawel138RmetaG_FD_122245 | JGI IMG/M metagenome (GOLD analysis project Ga0172382, IMG submission 122245) | Leachate microbial communities from a municipal landfill in Southern Ontario, Canada - Leachate well 138R metaG | ecosystem: Engineered > Solid waste > Landfill > Unclassified | place...
TAGGTGATTCAACAACGATATCAGGGTGACCGGGTATCGGATTTGGCTTAGTAATCAATGGTAACAAGAAGCTTAAGCCTTTTCCTGCCGGAGTGATAAAATCGTCAACATCATTTCTTGCAGGACGATCCACAGGATCATAAGAGAATTGGTCACTAAATCTTAATGAAAATGTCGAATAAGTAGTATCATTCCTTGGAATCAAGTCAGGTTCGGCACCGATGATACTTGCAACAAGTTTATAATGTGCAATTGTATCAATCTGACTCTTTCTTGCATTCCATGCCGGCATAGATAAGTCTAAGGTAGCACTCGATGTTAAGTTAGATACTGTCTGAGTACGACAATAAATCGGTACATCATCAATGTAATCGCCATTTTCATCAATTCTGTAAATAGCAAGCTTAACAGCGAAGTTAGATGCATTCAAATCAGTATTGTTTGAAATTGTAACATTCAGAGGAATGTTTGTAGCTTGTGATGCAGGTGCAGAAGTATAGGGCCATGAAACCTTGACTGCCGTCAATTCCAAGTCCGTAATTTCTGAACGATAAAGCAATCTTACGTTATCAACGAAGAAATCGTCAGCATCATCGGCAATACATGTTCCGCATTTTCTGTCATTATTAGCCAATACTTTAATTCTGAACCTAAAGTATCTTGCTCCGTTGTTTTTCCAGTTGATGAATGTATCCGGAATTTGAATAGCAAACTTCTTGTATTCCCAGTCAATTCCGTCGTCATAGAGGTTAGCTCGGAGTGAGTTTATCGCTCCTGAACCGGAATTAGGATTCATCAAAACGGAATCTTTATCTGTCTCGAGGAAGCCTATTAAATAGCCGCCGGCACCGTAGAGAGTAAGAGCAGCCATATCGGTTACCGGACCCTGATTTGAACCTCTTCTTCGTGGATGGTGTCTCCAATTGGCACTTGGAATATTTGTAATACCATTTATACCATCATCACTTGGGCGAGCAAATTCAACAACCAATTCATCAGGATATTGGCTCACGGAATTCGCTTGGGTATATGTATTTAATATATTTCCTTGGCGTACGACTCGCGGTTCAGGACCGACCAATAGTCTGTCATTATATCCTCTTATCCAGTCATCTCTGTGAATTGTTCTTTGCACTGATAACGACAATACAGCACCATATTTACCCCTCAAGTCAATAGGGAATGAACGGATTTCATCACCACCGCGTTGTGGGGCACGATTGTCACCATATTTTGATAAAAATTCACTTCTGCCGTCATATTGCAATCTGTTGAGTCTTATTGTCGGAGATTCAATATATACCGGATCTTGCAATACTTGCAAATCATAATTCTTAGCGACAAAATTGCCTCTCGGAGGAAGCGGATATTTTGAAACCGAATTACCCGGTACCACTTCAGCATTAATACTTACCCATTTCCATACTGAAGGAATATTTACGTTATTTTCAAGATCAATAAACCATTCTGTAGCGTCATCATCAAAAACTCTGAATCTTTCATCAGGATTTTGGTCATAATATCTACGCATTACAAACATTGTAGTCTTTAATGTATCATCAAAGGGCCAATGATCTTCATAAGAAACATTGCCTGCCGGATAAATCGGTTCTGCTATTGCCATAACAGACATCTTACCGACATGCTCATCAATGAACTGATTTGGCTCGAAAGGTGGGAATTGCACTTGAGCTCCATAGTAAGCAGGTACACCACCGAATCCAAAGTTAATAAAATCATTTTCAGTCATGACTTGATTACCTCTGACCAAACGAACTTTTATAGTCTCGTCTCCATTACATTCAGTAAGCTGATCATCGGATAATTCCATACAACGTGCACTGACAGGAACAACACGATTATAAATGGATCTTCCGGTAATTGAGTTTCTTACCAAGAATCTCATTCTGAAACTATGATCCTGTTTCATAAAGTTAACGCCGTCAGGACCTTGAATTTCATTTGATAAATTTTGAACTATTGCTAAAGGTTGGATTTGACCAAGTCTGTCATGACCGGCTAAAAGTTCGAAATCTTCAATTTCAGAAGTGCTCAACGTCGTTACATACTCATTTGGATTAGAAGCACCCGCGTTACGGCTTCTGACTCTGAAATTTAAGGATTGAACACGTAATGTATTCTTCCACTGTTTAAATTTTACAGCCGACATAGATTGAGGATACATTGTTTCCGAAGTAACAGTATCAGAAAGATATCTATCCCAATAAGTTGTAGCTTGTATATATTCTCCTGCCCAAGGTTGACCTGGAGCTAATCCGCCTTTTCCAAAATTTACGTGACGAGCAAATCCGCGAACACCAGATACAGTGTTGTATCTGAATACTTCACGGGCAGCAGCTTTGACATAAACAGCAGTGTTAGGGTCAAGATATTCTACACTGTCACTGACTCTCGTATAATGTATTGTTACACTTGAGTCTATGGATGACAACACAATATGTGCATCGGAAGTAGCGTAGCTTGGATGTCCGGGTCTTGTATCGGGAGGAATATTTGCATAAATTGGATTTCCTGCATTTAAAGCAGCTACGACATCACCTTTAAGCTGTGCATTGAAAAAAGCAATGATTAAGGAGTCTTTTGTTTCTGTTCTCTTATACCAGACTCTACCATGTTCTTCTCTTACTTTAGCATTAGGATTATACTGTGACAACATCATATCGCCCCAGAAAGGCGCTATGATGGCAGTTCTACATGCCTGGTCAATACCATTAATCAGGTCACCGCCACGAGCTCTGATACCATTAGTAGTAACAGTTCTGTCGAAACCTATGGCAACCGGGCTTGTTCCTAAAACAGAAAACTGGTAACCGAAGTTATCAGGAACCGGGTCTGTAAGTCCGTTACGGAACATAACATTTCCAAATTCATCATAAGTAAGAATTCTCGAACCGGTCGAAGGATTAATTGAGTCGGAACTGTTATCCCAGGTACGAACCCACATAGTATCCCTACCGCGGAAACCGCCTGCAAACCAGTCCATTGACATTGGATCATAGGCACTTGTAGCACCCGGAGGCACGACTCGGTTTCCATTTTGATCATATATATATCTTCTATTGGTCAATGCAATCAATCCATTAGTTGATACATAGAATGAGTCATAGCGAATACCATTAAAATAAAATCCGCCTTGAATACCGATCGGAATCGGTCCTGCAAGAGCTTCATCTGTTGAATCTAAAGGATTGTTCCAGAATGAGCCGTCAGTGTCACCATCTGCCGGCTGACGGAAGAATGCCAATCCTTCCTGTGTATTCTGTTCCCAATGTGATCTGGGGAATACTCTGGGTCCAACGGCAATTTTTCTCCATAATCCGGGCTGGTAACCTGTATCAATCTTAGAAGGTGAGGGCCGCATGTCTGGGAACATCTCATCGTTCAACTTCTCTTGATCATCAATCCAATAGTATCCGGTTGACACCGCAGCATTCTGTGGTGATGCCCATGCACTTGTTGGAGTGAAGTTTCTCGGGAAGCTGGTGGAGGCGGAATTAAATATACCCGGCTCCGTCAACCGACTTTTTCTTAGCAGCTCTTCCTCATTGGCTTCTTTGTCTTTACCTTGCGCAGCAGTAACCAGCAAGCCAAAACTCAGAGCTATAAGTAGTAAGAGATTCTTCATTTAAAAAACCCCAATAAATTTGTAAAACATAATATTACTTTATTTTCTTTGTTCATATTTTCAACGTTTAAACCGCCAACCTTTATCTTCATATTCAAATATCCAGCTGACAATTTTACCTTCATCAATTGTTTCAAAATGTTCCCAAAAATCATTGGTATAAGTATATCTTGAACTTGTTTCACTTGTCGGAATAGAATTTGAATGAGCAATGATGTCTTTTATCCTGCCAATCCAAGTTGAAATATTACTTTCGCGAAGGTCTATCCAACCGTCGTAGCACCATTGATTTATATTCTCTTCAGTCATTTCAAGTTTTTCTTCACCACGTCTGACCGGTATTTTAATATCTTTACCGCGTAGATAAGACTTTCCGTCTTTCAACAGCACCGCGATACCGATAGATAATATCTGTCTTCTCAGGTTATCATCATTACTAATCAGCTCTTCAGCTTTATTGGACAATTCTTTTGCGGAGAAGTTTGAAACTTTGTTCATACTTCCGACCAAACGTTTTAATAAATATGCTTCATAGAGTAACTTTGACAAACGTGGTGGTCCAAGGAGTTCAAATGCAACACTATTTACATTGTGTTTATGTTCGAGTTCATCCAATTTTTTCATTGCATTATTACGCAACATACCACCCCTGTAAGTAGGTCCCATGGTAAATGCATCAAGCCCCTGAATTATATCTTTACCCGTATTTCCGCCATTGACTTCATATACAAGATATTCGGCTATTTCTTCAGGAGTAATGATTTCCATCTGACCTAAAGAGCTAATAGCCTGAAATTCACCGCGTGAGAATATGCCGTTTTCACCTGTATCAATAAATACAGATTTGAATTTTTCACCTGTTTCGATTACACCATCCATATCGTCAAATTTCAGATATTCGTCATTATGCTTAGCATTATCTACCGGCATATCAACAAGTTCAATTGCTTGTCCGCGTCTTTTGACTATGTCATAAGCAATTTTTTTCCAAGCTATTGCGGCAGTAGGTTTAATTTCTTTGACAATTGGTCCTCCCGGAGTTCTTGCAAGAGCAAAAAGCAATAATGTTTGAGCACCGGCTACAGCATTTTTTGCAAGCAGTACTCTCGATGGTCTTTCCTCACTGTGAGTATAAGGAATATTGAAGCCCATTCCACCGGTTCCGCTTGTACCAATTTTGAAGTACATTTTAGAGTTGGCATCTTGGAGTCCTTTATACAAAAGCTGCACGTGTCTTATAAGTTGTGGTATATAAGAACTGGCCATAATTTGCTCGGCCATCGCTACATCAAAGTTGTTGTCTTCAATGCCTTTAATCGCATTTGATACAGTGTTGTAAATATTAAGATAAGCAATTGAGGTAGCAGTATTTATACAGTCAACAACCAAATCCGGTTTTGTTTCTGTAATAAGTTTATACAATGACGACCTGTTTACGATATCATCATTAAGCTCGAAGAAAATATCTTTTATATGTAGTTTTCTTTTATCATCAGTAGTTAATATGTCACGAAAATCAATGTCTTTCCAGTCGGTTCTAGTAAAAATATTGCCCCATTTAGGTATAAACATTTCAGGATTTACGTCCGGATATTCAGCTCTTAATTGGTTAACTGCGTCAATTGCTTCACTTTCTTTTAAGGAAGATACAATCAACTGAGCCGGTGAATGTTCCATCAATTTACGACAAATAGCTGAGCCTACTAAGCCCCAGCCGCCCAAAACAAGAATTTTTGATCCTTTAATTTGCATAACTTCTTTCCGTTTTTATATCAGTCTAATGTTTTCTTTTAAAATTAAAAATAATAGTTTTATTCGTAATTAATATAATATTTTATGTTATAAATACTAAAATTATCACACGCAAATATTTCAAAAATAGCAATTCAAATCAACATATAAAAATTCTTTTATCGAACACAATTTTTATCATCTGAATCTATAACATAAAATATTACCTAATTTATTCTGCAATATTTCAGCCCTTTACCTTAGGCAAAGGGCTGAATTAATTGCTTTTTGAATCATCGAAACATTATATAACTCGTTGATTATTAACGTACGATATTCATCTTGGCAGTACGAATCTCATTGTCGGCAGTAAGTCTGTATATATAGGAGCCACTCGGAAGAGCGTTGCCCAATTCATCATTACCGTCAAACAGAACTGAATGTTCTTTAGCTGCCATCATTTCGTTAGCAAGAGTTCTCACGACTTTACCAAATAAGTCAACCACTTCCAGTCTAACATTCTGAGCCTGTGGATTTTCAAACTTAATAAGAGTCTGGTTAACAAATGGATTAGGAACGTTTTGTTCTAATGTAAGCTCACCGAGTCTATCATAAGTAAGCGTAACAACATTAGAAGAGTAACAATCCTGAGTACCGTCTCTGTCAACTTGTCTCAATCTGTATTCGTAAGTAGTCTTGACTGTTACATCCTTGTCGAAGAAATTATAGCGGCTGATAGCAGAAGAATTACCGACACCGGCAACGAAGCCGATTTGCTTAAATTCATCATTTGTTTCAGCTAATCTTCTTTCAACATAGAAGCCGTAGTTATTTGTTTCTGATGCAGTTTCCCACATCAAGTCAATGCCTGAAGGACGTACAAATCCATTGAATGAATAAAGTTCTACAGGAACATCATCAAGGCACCATTGGAACTCGTCAGCAGCTTCACCGAAAGATTTCGGACCGAAGTAAGGACGAATCATTGGAACCCAGAAACCTCTTGTCATTGTTTGAGTACCGTTATCTACCGGCTGACCGTAATGATTCAAGTGACCGAAAGCAATGTTACCCGATGAAGGAGTGAACTCAACCCAGCCAAGTGATCCTGAAACATTTTGGAAAGCGAAGTAGTTATCATTAACAAGATTACCATTAACGACTCTTCTGAAGTTTTTGTCAATAGCGACAGTAGTACCTGCTTCACCATAGACACCGGCAGGAGATACATAAGTATTCAGTGTTCTCATACCGCCTCTTGAAGAGGATGCACCTAATTCCATACCTGTTTCGCCGTCCTGAGAAATTGAAATCCAGTAAGTTCCGCTTCTAAGTGGAATAGGTTCTGTAAATACATAGTCAACATAACGTCCGTAAGCATTTTGAAGACCCGGACCACCACGAGTAGTAATAACTCTTCTCAAAAGGTTATTTGACAATGGCAACCTTTCTGCACCATCATAGAGTGACATTGTAATCTGATCTGCAGCCTGATTCATAGTAGCCCAAAGGACTGAGAATCCGCGTAAAGTATCTGAGTTAAGCAATGTAAACTTCATAGCGACAGCACCTGAACCACTACCACCGACAGAACCTCTTGTATCAACAACTTGATCCCAGGTAGGACCTGAGCGAGGCTGTCCGGAAGGAAGCTGTGGAAGTAAGAAGTTAAGACCGTTAGCTCCCAACATAGATGAGTTTGATGGCTCTGCATCAGCAGGGTCATAGGCAAATACGCGACCAACATTAAGAGTAAAGTCTGAGTAAGTTGTGTCGTTTATTGGTACCAAGTCAGGCTCCGGAAGTATTACCATAGCTTGCAATCTGTAGAAAGTTACGGTATCCAACAAGCTCTTACGAGCATTCCATGAAGGCATAATTTGATCCAATGAAGCTCTTCTAACAAGGTTAGAAATTGTGACTGTACGACAGTAAATCGGTTCATCATTAATCAAGTCACCTTGTTGGTTTGTTCTAAAGATTTTAACCTTAACAGTAAAGTTTGGTGCATCAATGTCAGTGTTATTTGAAACACGTACAGTGATAGGTACATTAGTAGCCTGTGAAGCAGGAACTATTGTATATGGCCAAGAAACTTTTACCGAAGTTACTTCGATATCTGTGATTTCGGCACGGTACAAGATTTTTATGTTATCAACATAGAAATCATCTGTATCATCTTCGATACATCCGGGAACACATTTGATATCATCTGTAGCTAACACTTTAATTCTGAAACGGAAGTACTTGGCTCCCTGATTTTTCCAAAGGAGGAAAGTATCGGGTATCGGAATAGCAAACTTTTGATATTCCCAGTCAATACCGTCATCATAAACATTAGCACGAAGACCGTTGAATTTAGCTGTATTTGGGTCAGGCAATGCCAAAGTTGAGTCTTTATCTGATTCGAGGAAACCAATCATATAACCACCACCGCCAAATAAAGTCAATGGAGCTTGATTAGTCAACGCTGCAGTAGAAGTACCTCTACGGAAAGGCAGATGTCTCCAATCTTCAAGTTTTATGTTAGTTATTCTGTCAATTTCATCATCAGATGGTTTTGCAAATTCAACTGCAATTTCATCAGGAACAGCACTCACCGACATACCATCAACATAAGCATTAAGAAGGTTACCTTGGCTAATTATTCTTGGTTCAGGACCAATCAATTGTTGATCGCTGTATCCGCGAGGCCAATCTTCTCTGTGAGTAGTTCTTTGTATTGATAGTGTCAAAATTGGATTTTGTTTTCCTGTTAAGTCAATCGGGAATGAACGGATTTCGTCACCGCCGCGTTTAGGTGTTCTACCGTCTTGATACTTAGGTAGAGGTTCGGCACCACTGAACTGAACACGGTTCATCTTTATAACGGGTGATCGTAAAATCACAGGTTGATTCATCGCTTTGAGTACAGTATAGTTGTGATTAGCAACAGCTACGCGAGGAGAAAGGGGATATTTTGAAACGTCTTCACCTGAAACCATTTCAGCATTAATATTTACCCATTTCCAAGCAGAAGGAATGTTGTCACCTGACTCGGTATCAACATGCCACATAGAGCCGTCATCTTCAAATTGTCTGAAGTCCTCCATTGGATGGTCATCATAGAATCTACCCATTACAAAGAGTGTGATTTTTGATGTATCATCAAAAGGCCAATTATCACGTAATCTTTCTTGTGATTCAGGATCAATAGGCTCCGCTATTACGAAAGATCTCATTCTACCTATATGGTTGTCAATAAATTCATTGGCTTCAAAAGGCGGGAACTGTATCTGAACGAAATAGTAAGGAGGAACACCTGTAAATCCGGTAGATTGAAAATCATTGATAATATTTAAGGTAGTACCGTTAAAGTTAGCAAGACGTACCTTAACTGATGGGTCATCAACACATTTTTGAAGTTCTTCCGGAGTATCATCCAATCCCATACACAATGCATCAACCGGAACAAGACGGTTATATATGATTCTGTTTGAGATAACGTTACGAATTTGGAAACGACCACGGAATCTAAGGTCTTGCTTCACGAAATTCACACCGTTAGGACCTTGGATTTCATTTGTAAGGTTCTGAATCAATGCAACAGGCTGAATCGCGCCAAGTCTTTCATGACCAGCAAGCAATTCATAATCATCTACATCGGCAGCAGGAATAGTTTGAGTAAATGCAGTTTTATTATCGGCTTGTGGATCTTTACTGCGAACTCTGTAAGAGATTTCATGTACTCTAAGAGTATTCTGCCACTGTTTGAATTTAACTACCGAACCGGTGTTCGGATATTCAAAGTTAGGATTGTTTGTACGATATTGTTGGAACCAAGTGGTTGATTGTGGATATTCTCCAGCCCAAGGTTCATTGTTGGTAATACCACCTTTACCAAAGTTGATATGACGAGCAAATCCTCTTACACCGCAAGTAGTATTATATCTGAATACTTCATGAGCATATACCGGACGGCTGGTAGTTGTGATTCTACCTGTCATATTGGTATAGTGAATTGTAATACTGGAGTCAACAGCTGAAAGAACAACGTGAGCCGTACCGGTAACATAATTAGGCTTATCTATGTTACCCGGACGAAGATCCGGGTCAAAAACCGTTGAACCCATTGAATGCGAAATTGTGCCTTTAGGCTGTATGCGGAAGAAAGCAATGATAAGCGAGTCATTAGTATATGTTCTCTTATAGTGAACCATACCGTGCTCATCACGTTTCTTGTTTTCGGGGTCATATTGTGAAAGCATCAAATCTCCCCAGAACGGAGCAATTACTGCTGATTTACTGGTCAGCGGAATTGCATTCATGATGTCTCCGCCTCTTGCTCTGATACCGCTTGTGGTACTTAGAGCCTGACCAATATTCTGAGGATTAGCTCCTAACACTGAGAATTGGTATCCGAAGTTGTCGGGAACAGGGTCGTTCAAACCGTTTTTGTATTGAACATTTCCGTTACCGTCAAGATCCGGTATTCGTTTACCATCAGGAGTAATTGTGTCTTGTGTATTATTCCAGTTTCTTAACCATAGTGTATCTCTACCGCGGACACCACCTGCAAACCAGTCCATTGACATTGGGTCGTAACAGTTATCTGCTCCGGGAGGAATTACACGATTACCGTTTACATCATAGAAATATCTTCTGTTTGTAAGGGCGATAACACCATTAGTTGATACATAGAATGAGTCGTATCGAAGTCCGTTGAAGTAGAATCCGCCACGAATACCCAACGGAATCGGACCGGCTATGGCTTCATCGGTTGAGTCTGAAGGATTTGTCCAAAAGTCATCATCTGCCGGTTGGCGGAAAAATGCAAAGCCTTCCTGTTTATTCTGATCCCAATGTGATTTGGGTAGAATTCTCGGACCGGGAATGATTTTACGCCAAAGCTCCGGCTGGTATGCCGTGTCTGCAATAGCTAATGCCGGCTTCATGCCCGGGAACGATAGCAATTGTTCTCTATCGTCAACCCAGTAGTAGCCGGTAGAAACTGCTGCATTGCCCGGATCCTGCCATTGCGAGGTCGGATTGAAGTTTCTCGGGAAACTCGTAGAACCTGCGTTAAATGTAGGCGGTTCCTGCAACTGGCTCTTTCTTAACAGCTCTTCTTCATCTGCTTCTTTGTCCTTGGCGAGTACGGAACTCATAACCAAGCCAAATGTAAGAGCTATAAGGAGTAAAAGCTTCTTCATTTAAAACCCCTAAGTAAATTAGTTAAACAAAATAGTAATAAAAAACATAATTTTATAATTTTTCAATTTTGACAATTTCATCTTTGCAATATAGTATTTTTAATGTAAACTTCGTTAATTTTTTTAACATTTTTTCTTTTCTCACTAAGATAGACACATTAACTTCAAAAACGTCTCCGAAAAATTCATTTTTTTTTACTTTTTTTTACATTTGTTGAAAACTTTTACAATTTCATGCTTACCCAAGTCTTTTTTTTCACTTGTAAATAACCATATATCGAGAAAAATACCATCGAAATTAGTGTACTAACCCAAATCGAGATTCTATTCCCCGTCAAGGATGAAAAAATATATGCTCCGGGTAATTGCAAAAGAATCAAACTGAAAAATACGATTTTCAAACTTCCCATATAATCGCCGGCACCGCTAATTATTCTTATACATACTATTCCTATGGCAAACGGAATGTATCCGAAGACTGCAAATTTCAAGTAAATTGATACTTCATAAATTATACCGGCATCATCAGTAAACAGTGAACCGATTTTGTCGCCGAGTATGAAGACTAATATGCCAAAAATCAGAAGTAAGATGGTAAGTTGTTTAATAGCTGAACGTTTGTATAGGATTATTCGGTCAATATTACCGGCTCCCATGTTTTGACCCGAGATAATTTCTACGGCGGCTCCGACAGCTAATATTGACATTGAAACCATCATATCTACACGTAACCCGATGATATATGTACTCAGTATCTCTGTCCCGAACAAATTAGCATTGGCAGCAAGTCCCATACTTGTAATACTGACTGCCATTAATTGCACGGAGGCGGGTATTCCGAGCCTTGAGATTAGTTTTAATACTTCCGGGTCCGGCTTTAAAGTCCTGATGTTGACTCTGAATATCTTGAATTTCTTAAACATAATAAATAATCCGAACATCGAGGCTGTCAAATATGATAAGGATGTACCGAGACCTGCACCGTAAATACCCATCGGTTCTGTTCCCAAATATCCAAACATCAATATTGGTGTTAGTATGACATTTATTACGTTGGACAGAAGAAGTATGTACATGGGATATGCAGAATTGCCTGCTGAACGTATAATTGCGTTTATTTGAAATATCAGGAAATTAAAAGGTACTCCCCAAATAAATGAAGTAAAATAATATCTTGACAATACTGCAACATCTCCCTTGATACCCAGAAGATATTGAATGTTATCAAGAAAAATAAATAATAATCCTGCTAAAACCACACCCATAATAAACATTAAAACAATAGATTGCATCGCTGTATTTGCAGCTGATTCCGGTTGACCCTCTCCTACCCTACGGGCTATTATTATTCCGCTACCGACTGCAAACCCGCTTCCTACTGCGAATGTGAAGAACCAGATACGTTCACTGATACCTAAAGCCGCTACTGCCGATGGTCCTAACTTGCTTACAAAGAACAAATCTATCCATGCATATAATAAGTTTACAACAAAACTAATTGCCAGCGGTGCCGCAAATCTTCTAAGTGTAGAATCTATAGGACCGTTTAATAAATCTATCTGTTTCACTTATGTTTCAAAATATTTTTTGCTAAATACGACTTTAATCTAAAATGATTATCAAATTTCAATAAGTCTTTAAGAAGCGGAATTTATTTTATATGATATGGATTATAATATCATCTGTCGTTATCTTTGCTATGCGAGCAATGATTATGTTTATTGGCAGTTCAATCGAAAGGGGCAAAAAAAATCCAAATGAGGATTTAGATTATAAACATAGTGTTTCAATTATTATTCCGGCAAGAAATGAAGAATCAAAAATTGAATTGTGTGTTAGAGCTCTCATGAATTCCGATTACGACAAAAATCTGTTCCGGTTATATGTCGTTAATGACAGGTCTGACGATAGAACAGGCGAGATTATAGATAAATTGTCCGAAGAGTTCGACAACCTTACAGCACTACATATTAAAAGTGATTCTGAAAAAAGCAACCTCAGAGGTAAACCGGGTGCTCTTCATTACGGGATTCAAGCTTCAAATGGTGAAATCATCATGATGACTGATGCCGACTGCTTGGTAAATCATAAATGGATATCAACAGTGGTGAATAGATTTAGGAATAAAAATGTCGGACTCGTACCATCTTATACTCTAATTAAAGGTGAATCAGCTTTCGATAAGATTCAGGCAGTAGAATGGATTTATATGCACACAATGGCAAGTGCCGGTGTCGGTTGGAATAATCCGCTGGGCTGCTATGGTAACAATCTCTCGATTCGAAGGTCTGTTTATGATATGATTGGTGGTTATCCAAATATTAAATTTTCTGTAACAGAGGATCTTGCCTTGTTGAAAGCTGTTTTTAAATCAGGTTATCAGGTGAATTATCTTTGCGATTATGATTCTACTGTACATACATTGCCCACCGAAAATTTTAAAGAATATATTTCTCAACATAAACGTTGGGCTGTAGGTGGAATAGATTTGGGTATGAATGCCGTACTATTCACTCTTACATCCCTAGCAGTCTGGATTGGTCTGATTGTAGCTCTCATTGCTTTTAAGCCTGTGTGGATTCTTGCCGTACTATTCACGAGAATAATCGGTGATTATATCATCATCAAGCCTGTCATGAATATTTTAAAAGAAAATAGATTGTACTCGTGGATAATCCCTGCTGTTGGATTCTTCATGCTAATGGAATTGATTGTCCCCCCTCTGTTATTAGATAGTAGAATCGTATGGAAGGGGCAAACTTTTAATAAAAGGAGTTAATAGATTATGTTAAAATACGGTAAACACTTACTTAGCCTTTGGAACCTCAACAAAGATGTTGTTTTTCTTAATAACGGTTCTTTCGGTGCTACTCCGATTTCTATTTTAGAGGCTCAAAACTCGTATAAGTATCTTTTAGAAAAAACACCGATAACGTTTATGCTGGAAGAATCAGAACAGATGCTTAACACTTCAAGAGCTAAAATTGCAAATCTTACACATGCCGACGTTAATAATATTTGTTTCGTTGATAATGCTACAAGTGCCGTGAATTCAGCACTTCATTTTTTAATTTTTCAAAAGAAGCTCAGCGGTGAGATTATTTATACAAATCACACATATCCGGCAATTGTCAATACATTGTTGTATTATGAAAAATACTCTGATATTAAATTACGCAGAATCCATATACCCTTTCTTACAGACCATGAAGAGATAATCGAGATTTTCAGAAAAAGTATTTCATCAGATACTAAAGTTGTATTATTAGATGGCGTTGCTTCGACTTCATCAATTATTTTCCCTTATGACACATTGTCTGAAATTTTCAGTGAAAATGGGATTATCACTATTGTTGATGCTGCTCATGGAATTGGTTGTACTAATCTTGACTTGTCCAATCCCAAATTTGACTTTTATACGAGTAATAATCATAAATGGTTGTTCTCTCCAAAGGGGTCCGCATTCCTTTATGTATCCGAAAGATTTAAAGATGAAATTCACCCTCCGATTATATCAATGTTCTATAATTCATCAATGATTCGAGAATTTGAATGGCAGGGTACCAAAGACCTGTCTAAATGGATTGCAAGCGGTGATGCCGTTGATTTCTATTTGAGATACGGCGGTAATGAAATCATAAAACATAATACTGAATTGATAAGAGATGCTAAAAGACTGATTATTTCAAAATTTGATACTTATTCGACTAATGACAGCTTAAATACGAGTTTAGCCACATTCTTTCTGACTGATAAAATTAAGATTTCACCTGATATCACAATGAAACTCAGAAGACATTTTCTTGATAATTATAGTATTGAGCTTTTTTTTGGAATCATAGAAGATGCGGTTTTCTTTCGCATAAGCGCCCAAATATTCAATGATTTGAGTGACTACATGATTTTGTGTGACGCACTGAACGATTTTCGTACGAAAGGATTCAGAATATAAATAAAACCGCCTGAAAAAAAGATGTTTCAGGCGGAATTTGTATAAAGTGTTAAGTACTTATTTAATGTCTATTAAGTACGGCATTGCTACCATAGACTGCTCACGAGCAGATATTTTCGACAATTCAAACATATACTTCATTTGGTTTTGAACATCAGCCGGTAGCATGTTCCAGTTGGCAAGGAATGCTTCAGGTGTTAAACCCATCAACTTGGCAAGCTCAATCTTAATATCCTCATCTTCACCGGATTCTTTATTACCTAAGCCGAACAATTGTAACAACATTTGCATATCGTCAACTTTTTCCGGGAAAAATCTTACGTAAACTTTCTTGTCCAATGGAATTCCAAGACGATTCTTAACTATGTCAATAGTAGTTTGCAAGCCGCCAATGGTATCAATAAGATTTCTGCTTAATGCATCTTCACCGGTCCATACTCTTCCCTTAGCAACAGCTCGGAGCTCATCAAAAGTCATATTTCTGCTTTCGGCAGCTCTTGAAAGGAATCTGTTGTATATACCTTTTGAAAGCTCGTACAACTTTTCTTTCGATTTTGTATCATAAGGGAAATAGCCGTTCATAAATTGGGCTGCATTGCTTGTGTTAATAGTATCAGCTGTGATTCCTAATTTATTTAAGGTACCACTGACATTAGGAACGGCAAGTACTACACCTATTGAACCGGTAATGGTTGCCGGATGTGCTATTATGGTATCGCAAGCCATTGCCATGTAATATCCACCGGAAGCAGCGACATCACTCATGGAAGCATACACAGGTTTCACGCTTTTTGCTCTGATGATTTCGTCCCAGATTTCTTCTGACGCAATTACAGAACCACCGGGGCTGTCTATTCTGATAATAATGGCTTTCACATTTTTATTATTGCGAGCTTTTCTAAGATTTCTGACAAAGTCACCGGAACGGATTGTATAGTCAGCTGAATAGCCATTATCACCGCTGCGACCGGAATTAATCGGACCGACACCATTGATTACGGCTATTTCGATGTCCTTGTCGAAAACTTCATCTGAGCCCGATGTCATAGTTGACAGATAGTCACCGACACCCACAAGGTTTAATTTCCCTTTAAAATCAGCATTAAACATCTCCCCTGTGCTTCCCTCTTTTACAGATAGTTCAAGATTGTAAGGTTCTTCATTTGCCCTGTATCGTAAAAATTCTTTGACGTTCATTTCTGTTGCAAAAGCATCAATAAAACCTTCTTCAAGTAATGAATCGGCAGTATATACGCCACGGTTCATAACATCTGCCAGCTTCTCTTTCGACATTTTACGGAAATTTGATACAGCATCTACGAAATACTTATTTCTTTGTTCCAGTATAACTCTTATCTGATGTTTTGCAGAATCTGTAAATTTGGTCTGATTGTACATATCACCAGCTGATTTGAAATCCTCGAAATGCACAACATGATAGTCAATACCAATTTTCTCGAAAAAGCCCTTCAAAAATATTGAAGAAGCACCAAAACCATTTAGCTCCATTATTCCTTCGCCCGGCATGAATATCGAATCAGCCGGCAGAAGATTGAAATACATATTTTCATTGCCTACTTCCATGAAAGCATAAATGAACTTACCGGATTTTTTAAATTCTACAAGAGCATCCTGCAACTCGAGAGCTTTCGCAAAACCAAAAGGCTCGAAGTTTTGTTTAATGTATATACCTTTTATCTTTTCGTCATTAGCGGCATTTTGAATTGCTTTTATAGTTTCAAAAAACGATGCACCGCTCTTGTCACCGGTGAAAGCAGCAAAAGGATTTGTTTGCGAATACTCCTGCATCCCTCCGCTGAAAGTAAGATAAAGAATCGAATTATTTTTGACCTCTACTGACTGTTTCTCGAATGCTCCACCGATTTGTGATACGATAACAGCTATAAACACAAAAAACAAAGCAACAACTACACCTATAATCAATAGAGGTATCCACCAATTGCTTGTCTTTCTTCTTTGGCTTCTATGAGGCGGCGGATAAGCCGGCATCTTCTGAGGCTGTTCATTCATTTCATCCATATTTCGAGTCCTTTTTTGTTAATCATGAATATCATTTTTATTTTACGTTAGAATCAATACAATGTTTCGTATTTAAAAGTAACGATTTTTTATAAGAACTTTACAATAAGATTGTTTTTTTTTAATCATATACAAATTTTATCAGAATATTAATCTATCAACATGTTCCTTAAAAGCATAAAAGAAGCCTGGACGTCAGAGCTCGGGCAAAAAGGGTTTTCATATCAGATAATACTTTCAATATTATCTGTAGTAATCGGATTGTTTATGTTCACAAGATTTTTGGCTTTCGTCGAAGATAATCCGGGAATAGTTCTTCCTGACCCGATATTAGCCTTATTCAACCCTGTTGACATATCTTGGTTTACATTTATTGTTATGTATGCTTCAGTAGTAATAGCAATAGTCAGTCTATTGCCTGCTCCTAAGTCACTAATGCTCGGTCTCCAATCATATACCCTGATGCTTGCCATTCGGACTGTCGCCATGTACTCTATTCCCCTTGAAGCACCGGCAAGTATTCTCCCATTGATTGACCCGATGGTATCCGAAGTAGGTGTCGGAAAGCTGATGACAAAGGACCTGTTCTTTTCGGGACACACTGCAACAATTTTTATAATGTATTTAGTATCTGAAAAAAAGAGTTTCAGGTTATTTTTCCTTTTTTCTACAATAATAATCGGTGCAGCAGTGCTTATACAGCATGTACACTATACCGTAGATGTTGTTGCGGCACCATTTTTTGCTTATGGCGTGTATCGAATAGTATTTCTTCTGAATAGAAAATACAATAAACACTTCAAGGAATACATGAAGTAAAATTTACAATTAGATGGAACGTCTCTTATTATTGTTACGGGGATGTAACGGATTCGACGGGGTGTCGGATTGTTGATGCAGCATGTCGTGCTCAATCGGTGGTGCACGTAAATACAACCGGTACTGCAATAAATGCAGAAGATAACTACGCTTTAGCTGCCTAATTAAACGCAGCTCATCTTATGAAGGTTGTGCCTGTCCGGTTTTCATAAGGTGTCGCAAAAAGACAGGATTGCTCAGCGGTCTGTGCCGAACTAATGAGTGAAACACTTAGGCACTCGGATTTTGGAACCTGTTTATCGGTTATCCTGAATCCTACAAAACCAAAGATAAACTAAACATGTAGCGGCTCAATGTGAAGCTCTTCGGACGCGGGTTCGACTCCCGCCATCTCCACAAAATGATTTTATAAATCCTTGTAATACAAATATTTACAAGGATTTTTTTGTATTAAAGCCAACATATTTTCAACAATTTATCGGCAATAAACAAATTTAATTGTCGGTAATTTCTAATTTTTTCAATCAATTAATTCAATTATATAATAATATTATTATATAATAACACCTTAAATGTTAAAATATATTTTGTAATATAACATATTATTTCTATTTTTGTAAAACATTTATTATGAATATTCGTTATTGTTTTTGATTAGTCTATAGACTTTTTAAAATTTACTATGGTACTTTATGGAAGTAGAAATAGATGATAAAGAATTATTAAAACTATATGAGACAGGTAAATCGAAGAAATTTCGGTTACAAGTTGATACATTAGACAAGTTCTTTCTAAGGATAAACCTTATTCAGGCAGCAAAAGATATTTATGATTTATGGAAAGACCCTGCTGCTAAATTTGAAAAGTTATACGGAGAAAATCAATATTCAATGAGATTAAATAGAAAATACAGGATGATTTTTGAAGTTGAATGGGAAAATAAGGAACATACTATCGGCATCTTGAAAA
>Ga0172382_10005749_pt1 | contig 18346 bp, 14 predicted proteins | sample Leawel138RmetaG_FD_122245 | JGI IMG/M metagenome (GOLD analysis project Ga0172382, IMG submission 122245) | Leachate microbial communities from a municipal landfill in Southern Ontario, Canada - Leachate well 138R metaG | ecosystem: Engineered > Solid waste > Landfill > Unclassified | place...
CCCGAAGGGCCGGGCCTGTTTTTGCGCGATGCTGCGTTACTCGTCGTTCATTTGGAATAACCAAATCTCTCTCCTCGCGCCTTGCCTCGCGCAAAAACAGGCGCCGGCGCGGTGGCAAATGAAACGGGAACAGACCCAACAATGCTAGCAGTTTTCGGACGGATGGCGATTGACGGGCGTCATAACTCCCATGCCTTTGTCGACATTCAGCACAGTGACTGGACGCCTGGTGGCTTTGTTCCCATTCGGGGCTGGGTTAGTGTGTTCGGCGCAACATCATAAAAATACAAAAGGATTGCATCATATGCTGGGATACCTGGGTTTGTTCGCGGGGCTCGCACTGCTGATCTGGTTTGCGCTCAGGGGTGTGAACATCTTTCTGGCTTCGGTCATCTGCGCTCTGGTGGTGGCGATTCCCAACGGTATTCTGTTGCCCGCGGCGCTGCTTGAGCACTATCCGTTCGGCCCGCTCGGTGCCTTCACCTTCGCTGGCAAATTCTTCCTGTTGTTCCTCTGCGGCGCCATATTCGGCAAGGCCATGGCCACCAGCCAGGCGGCCAAGAGTATTGCGGTGGCCATTACCCGGGGGCTGGGCGTCAGGCACACGCTGTTGGTCGGCATGGTGGTGTGTGCGCTGCTGACCTATGGCGGGGTCGTGGTGTTCGTGGTGGTGTTTACCATGTATCCGCTGGGCATCACCCTGATGCGCGAAGCCAACCTGCCGAAGCGTATCTGGTGTGCGGCTACCGCGATTGGCGCCGGTACCTTCACCATGACCGCGCTGCCGGGCTCTCCTTCGATCCACAACGTGATCTCCGCCAGTGCCCTGGGTACTGACCTGTTTGCTGGCGGCTGGATCGGCTTGTTTGCGGCGGCCATGATGGCCGGCCTGGGCATGTGGTACGTGGAGCGGGAATGGCGCCTGGCGCGGGCCAGTGGTGAAGGCTTTGTGGAAAATGCGCAGGACCTGCGCATGGAGCAGTTGATCGGTGATCCGAACGAGGCGCCACCCTGGGGATTGGCGCTGGTGCCGCTGATTCTGGTGTTGGCGGTGATCATGTTGCCACGCCTCATTCTGGGGATGGCCGACTGGTCGGAAACTGAAGGGTTATTCGCTCAGTTACTGCGTTTCAGTGCCAGCCAACCGATCATCTGGCCGAGCATCGCGCTGATCGTCGGCTCGCTGGCCTGCGCGGCGCTGTTTGCCAATGCACGGCGTCAGATCGGTCAGGTCTTTGGTCAGGGGGCTGAGGACTCGGTCATGCCGCTGCTCAATACCGCTGCGGTGATCGGCTTCGGTGGGGTGGTTACCCAGACCGCCGGTTTTGGTGAGTTCGCCCAATGGATCCTCGGCGTGGACCTGCCGCCGCTGCTGTCGGTATTTGCGTCGATCAGCACGCTGTCGGCCATTGTCGGCTCCTCCTCGGGTGGCCTGCAGATATTCATGCAGACACTGGCTCCCAGCTATCTGGAGATGGGCATACAGCCGGAAATCCTGCATCGTATCGCGGCGATTGCCTCGGGTGGTCTGGACTCCCTGCCACACTGTGGGGCGGTGATCGCCACCTTCATGATCATGGGCCTGACCCACCGTGAGGCCTACAAGGACATGTTCGTGGTCACAGTGGCAGTGCCGGTGGTGGCCTGTCTGCTGTCCATCGCCCTGCTGATGGTGCTGGGCGTGGGCGTCACGCCGCCGGCATGATGCTCAATCTGACGGGGGTGGAATCTTCTGCTAATGTCGCAGGTCAATGGTATTCCAGCAAACCCGGGGTGGGAGGCAGCCCATGACGTCCGATGTTGCGGTTCGGCACGACCCTCAAAATAAGATGTTCTATATCGATGGCGATGGTGGCCGGGCTTACCTCAGCTATATGGATCTGGGCAAGCAGACCATGGACATCTACCGGACCTTCGTCCCCGATGCCCGGCGTGGCCATGGGCTGGCGGCCAGGCTGGCGGCAGAGGCGCTGAACTATGCCCAGGAACGGGGCTACACGGTGATTGCCTCCTGTTCCTATGTCGAGCGCTACATGCAGCGTCAGCAGGAGCGTGGCTGAAGGCATGAAAAAACCCGCCGCGGCGGGTTTTTCAGTCGCGTGGAATCACTGCCCGCGCTTGCGCGTCGGCAGTACATCCTTGATCTTCGCGTGCATGCTGCGTACCGCCTGGACGGTGGTATCCCAGTCGATGCAGGCATCGGTGATGGAGACCCCATATTCCAGCTGCGACAGGTCCTTGTTGATCGCCTGGTTACCCCAGCCAATGTGGCTTTCGACCATCAAACCGACGATCGAGCTGTTGCCCTCGACGATCTGGTTGGCGACGTTGTCCATGACCAGCGGCTGCAGGGCCGGATCCTTGTTGGAGTTGGCGTGGCTGCAATCGATCATGATGTTGGGCACGATGCCGGCCTTGTCCAGTTCCTTCTCGCACAGCGACACGCTCACCGAGTCGTAGTTGGGTTTGCCATTGCCGCCACGCAGTACGACATGACCGTAGCGGTTGCCACGGGTGGTGACGATGGAGACCTGGCCTTCCTGGTTGATACCCATGAAGCGGTGCGGGCTGGAAACCGACTGCAGGGCGTTGATCGCCACGCCGAGGTTGCCGTCGGTGCCGTTCTTGAAACCGACCGCCGAGGACAGCCCCGAGGCCAGCTCGCGGTGGGTCTGGGACTCGGTGGTGCGCGCGCCGATCGCCGACCAGGAAATCAGATCCTGCAGATACTGCGGAGAGATCGGGTCCAGCGCCTCGGTGGCGGTGGGCAGACCCATGTCGGTCAGATCGCAGAGCAACTGGCGGCCGATATGCAGGCCGTCTTCGATCTTGAAGGTGTCATCCAGGTAAGGGTCGTTGATCAGGCCCTTCCAGCCCACGGTGGTGCGTGGCTTCTCGAAGTACACGCGCATCACCAGATACAGGGTGTCGCTCACCTCGGCCGCCAGCGTCTTCAGGCGCTGCGCATAGTCCTTGGCCGCTTCCACATCATGGATGGAGCAGGGGCCAATGACGATGAACAGGCGGTGGTCCTTGCCATCAAGGATATCGCGAATGACCTGGCGGCTTTCCACCACGGTGGTTTCCGCTGCCGGGCTCATGGGGATCCTGGCCTTGAGTTGGGCAGGGGTAATCATCACTTCGTTGGAAGCAACGTTCAGATCATTGATAGGTAAATCGGCCATCTTCCTTCCCAGCGAGTCTGCAAGGCCGGCAACCTGCCAGCCTGTCAATAATGGGCGACAGCTTAAAGCATGGATGGCGGCTCCGGCTACCCTGTAACGTGCTATCGGAGGGATTGACCCTGGTTATCAGAAGGTTATCGCCCGGTTTGTCGCCTGGCTGACTGTTGCCTGTGGTGCGCAGCGATTACCATGGGACGGATTTTTGCGCATCGTTCAAACAAGAGGGGAAAGGCGAATGACAAAACCACGTATCGGCGTGATCGGCACTGGCGCCATTGGCGGCTTCTATGGCGTGATGCTGGCCCGTGCGGGCTACGATGTGCATTTTCTGCTACGCAGCGAATACGCAGCGGTACAGCAGCACGGCATTACCGTGGAAAGCCGGGTGCATGGCGAGCTGAACCTGAGCCCGGTGCAGGCCTATGACGATGTTGCGGCAATGCCACCCTGTGACTGGCTGCTGGTCGGTGCCAAGTCCACCAGCAATGACTCGCTGGCGCCGATCATCGCTCGTGCTGCCGCTCCGGGCGCACGGGTAGTGCTGTTGCAGAACGGCCTGAGCAATGAAGCGCACCTGCGTGACCAACTGCCGGCGGACCTGCATCTGATCGGTGGCCTGTGCTATGTCTGCCTGTACCGCAAGGGACCCGGTGTGGTGGTGCATCAGGACAACGGCATGATCGACCTGGCCTACCATTCCGGTCCGGCGAGCGTCGAGGAGCAGCAGCAGATGATCGCCGACGGTGCGGCCATGTTCCGTGAAGCCGGGCTGAAAGCGCGGGAGCAGGGTAACCTGGAGGGTGCGCGCTGGCAGAAGCTGGTATGGAATGCGCCATTCAATGGTGTGTCGGTGATCCTCAATGCCGGTACCGAAACGTTGCTGGCCAATCCGGCGAGTCGCCAGTTGATCCGCGACCTGATGCAGGAAGTGGTCGATGCGGCCGAGGCCTGTGGGCACAGCATGCCCGAGTCACTGGCGGAGAAGTTGCTGGTCGGCACCCAGCGCATGCCCGATTACCTGCCGAGCATGTACCACGACTGGTTGCACAAGCGGCCGATGGAGCTGGACAACCTGTACGGCGAAGCACTGCAGTTGGCCGCTGCTGCCGGCTGCAGCATGCCCCGTACCGAGGCGCTGCGGAACATGTTGCAGTTCATCCAGGATGGTTATCTGGCCGACGCCTGAGTATCGATGGCTGGGTTCCATTCTGGCCAATGGGGGGCGGGTTCCCATCTCGATCCAGGGGTGGTCTGGGACTCTGCTGGTCGAGATGGAACTCGACCTTCCAGCAACTGCGAATGTATACCTCATTGAGCAGATCGTGGCCTGCGGTTCTGCTGTCGTCGAGCAGGGGCTCGACAACCCGGGCAGGGAGAACCTCAATGGTGTCGGGGTGTAGCGCGCCTGCGCTACGCCTTGGGGGCCGCCCAGCAGCTGACTAACCGACCAGCGGCAACGTAAATTCCTCGCTGCACCTTCGCTTTTATCATTCTTCGTCTAACCTCAGCGTTGTATCTATGAATTTGGTTATAAACGGTCCATGATGTATCGCTTGTTTCAACAGGGAGATGACATCGATGAAATTGCAGCAGCTGCGCTATATCTGGGAAGTGGCTCACCATGGTCTCAACGTCTCCGCCACGGCACAGAGCCTGTACACTTCCCAGCCGGGCATCAGCAAGCAGATACGTCTGCTCGAGGATGAACTGGGGGTCGAGGTCTTTTCCCGCAGCGGCAAGCACCTGACGCGTGTCACACCTGCTGGCGAGCGCATCATCCAGACCGCCGGCGAGATCCTGCGCAAGTGCGAGAACATCAAGCAGATTGCCCAGGAATTCAGCCATGAGCGCAAGGGCACCCTGACCCTGGCCACCACCCATACCCAGGCGCGCTATGCCTTGCCGTCGGTGATCCGCCGTTTCATCCAGAACTACCCCGAGGTGTCCCTGCACATGCATCAGGGCACGCCGACCCAGATCAGCGAGATGGCGGTGGACGGTACCGCCGACTTCGCCATCGCCACCGAGGGCATGGAGCTGTTCAATGAACTGATCATGATGCCCTGCTACCGCTGGAACCGCTGCGTGATCGTGCCCAAGGGCCATCCGCTGCTGGAAGCTGGTCCGTTGACCCTGGAGTTGCTCAGTGAGCAGCCGCTGGTGACCTACGTGTTCGGCTTTACCGGCCGCTCCAAGCTGGACGATGCCTTCAGCCACCAGGGTCTGTCACCCAAGGTGGTGTTCACCGCGGCGGATGCGGACGTGATCAAGACCTACGTGCGGCTTGGACTGGGCGTGGGTATCGTGGCGAAAATGGCGGTTGACCCCGAGCTGGATGATGACCTGGTGGTCATCGATGCTGGTCACCTGTTCGAATCCAGCGTAACGCACCTGGGTTTCCGCCGTGGCACCTTCCTGCGCGGTTTCATGTACGACTTCATCGAGGCTTTCGCCCCGCACCTGACCCGGGAGCGGATCGAAGAGGTGTTGGGCTGTCAGAATCGCATGGAAGTCGAGGCGCTGTTCGAGTCGGTGGAGCTGCCGGTGTACTGAGCACGGCTGAATAATTGCTGCATGGGCCTGCCTGTGATAGTTTGCGAATGTTTATCATTCACTGTTACAGGGAGGGGGCATGCAGCTTCGTGCGGGAAGCGAGAGGGACAGGCCAGCCGCCGAACTCATCGGCATGCTCGAGCGCACCCCCATGTTCGCCAGGGTCGATCGGCAGGTCCTCAGTCCTCTACTGGTCGGCGCCGAATCATTGCACCTGCACAGCCGCCAGCACCTGTTCTACATGGGCCAGCAAGCGACGCATTTCTACCTGGTCAAGGCCGGCGCCCTTACCCTGTATCGCCCCAGCTACACCGGCGATAACAAGGTATTCCGCACGGTGGAGAAGGGCGACCTGCTGGTGGAAACCGCGATGTTCCTCAGCCAGCCCGAGTATCCGCTTTCGGCCCAGGCGGCGACCGATGTCATCGTCTACCGCATCCCGCGGGACAACCTGCTGCAGCTGTGCCGTGCATGCCCCGATTTCAGCCTGGCCATGCTCAGCGGCATGGCTGAGCGCATTTCCCAATCACTCAACCGCATAGACCTGCTGACCATCGGCAATGCCGCCCAGCGCCTGGTGCTGTACCTGATGGACCTGTATATACAGCAACGCCGTGCCTGGCTGGTGCTGCCGGTGGCCCAGAGCGTGCTGGCCCGCCAGCTCAATATCACCCCGGAAACCCTGTCGCGGCAGCTCAGTAGCTTCCGGCGCAGCGGGCTGATCGGCGACAACCACCCGGACGTGGTATTGCTGGATATCGAAGGCTTGTGTCGCTCGGTCGGGCTGCCACCACCGGATCTCAAGTTCGAGGGGGAATCGGCCGCCCGGCGGCTGGGCAGCAGTCTGTTCGACTGCTGCAACTACGCCAGCCAGGTACTCGGCAAGCGCTGAGCCGGTTCAGCAACCGCCACCCCCGGAGGCATGCCCACCGCTGCGCGCCAGCGGCTCGGCACAGCCCTCCTGGCCATCGCTGCGTGGCCCGCTCAGGACCACCCAGGTAACGCCCAGATAGAGCGCGAAGCAGGCGGCCCACAGCGTACCGGAGGCTGCATGCAGCAGCGTCATCCAGGGTGCCAGCGCATACAGCCCGGCAGCGGCGCGAAGCAGGGCGGCCATCACCAGCAACGCCGCGGTGACCGGTAGCCAGCGACGGCGATCCAGCCACAGGCCGGCGTGGATACGACCGACCACCACCATGATGGCAAAAATCGACAGCCCCATGGCGCCGGCCATCAGCAGATGCCGGCCAGCCGATGGCAGCAGAGGAGCGCCGAGCCAGGCGGCGCCCATCAGGCCGTAGCCCAGGGCGATCAGCCAGTAGCTGGCATACAGCATCAGGGCCCAGCGGGTGAACAGTGCCCGGCCGATATGCCAGTCATTCAGCAGGTTCAGCATCGCTGCCGCTGCAGCCAGTGCGGTCCAGCCGGTGATGATGTCATGGCCCAGCGCGAACTCGGTAGCGCTGCAGATGACGATGGTGACGATGGCCAGATTGCGCCGGGGCGGGCGGGCCAGGTAGCCGACCTCGTCTGTTTCCTGGCGGTCGGGATGGCCCTGTTCGACCAGGCCGTTGACCACGCTCATGGATACCCGGCTGGTGGCGATGATGATCAGTATCATGACCGCACCGACCGCCGCATACAGCCAGGCCAGGGAATTGCCGCCCAGGCTGGCCGCTGCGAAGAAGCCGACCTGCAACAGCGCCAAGGCGGCGAGGGCCCAGGCGAAACTGACATGCTGGCGCTGCGGGGCGTTCCATACGCGGGGCAATACCTCAACCAGCAGCAATACCCATAGCGCCAGATTACATAACGCCGCTGGCCACAGGCCGATGACCGCCGGCCAACTTCCGGCCAGCGCATAGGCCAGCCGCGCGGCCAGCCATAACAGCAGCATCCGTAGCAGAGCGTGCCTGCCAGGGGGAGCGGTACGGGTGAACTCCGGCACCGCGGTCAATACAAAACCGGCAATGGCGGCTGTCACGAAGCCGAACAGCATTTCATGGCCATGCCACAGCACACTGCCACCGGGCATGCCCGCCGGCAGTATGCCCCGCAGCATCAACAGCCAGACCAGGGTCAGCAGTACCGCGCTGGCAGCCGTCAAGATGAAGAACGGGCGAAACCCGCACATGAACACCGGCCAGTCACCACGCAGGGCGCCCTGCAGCCCGCCAGGCATGCGACTCATACTGCGCACCCTGAATGCTGGGCATGCCCATGGCTTGATTGCACCGGCAGTTCGCCTTCGGCAAGGCCAAAACCGATACGCACCTCGTTTACCTGCATCAGCTCCGCGGTGGTCTGGTACACCCAGTTGCTGCTGCGCTCGGCCTGCGGTTGCTGCAAAGTGAACTCGTAGACCATGCGCCCGGGCGCGGGCACCATCATCAGGATGCGGTCGGCCAGGCGCACGGCCTCCATCAGGTCGTGGGTGATCATCAGTACCGCCGTGCCATGCCGGTGCACCTGATCCTCCAACTGCCGGTACAGCTCGCCTTTCAGGCCGATATCCAGCGCCGAGAAGGGCTCATCCAGCAACAGCAGGTCGGGGTTGATCGCCAGCGCACGGGCCAGCGATACCCGGCTTTGCATACCGCCGGACAGCTCATGGGGATACTTGCCCAGATCCTCCACGCTCAGCCCCATGCGCTCGGCCAGGCTGATCGCCTGGCGCTGGCGGGCAGCTTTCGGCACACCCAGCGCCTTGAGGCCGAGGGTGATGTTGTCCGCTGCGTTTTTCCAGGGCATCAGGCGTGGTTCCTGGAACACGCAGGCCACCCCACGAAAGGTCGACTGCATGACCACCTCCGAAGGTGTCAGCAGGCCGGCGACGATATGCAGCAGGGTACTCTTGCCGCAGCCCGAGGGGCCGACCAGTGCCAGGGTTTCACCGGCGTACAGGTCCAGGCCGACGTCGGCCAGCACCTCGGTGATACCGTAGCGGTGATACAGATGGCGGATATGCAGTTCACTCATGGGCCAGGCTCCGTACGCCAGCGTTCCACCCGTCGTTTGATCGGTTCCAGCAGCAGGTATTCCAGTGCCAGCAGCAGACCCAGCACCGCGACGATCCAGCCCAGCGAGGAGGCGGTATCCAGCTGTGCGCGGGATACCGCCAGCGCCGCACCGACGCCATCCACCGTGGTCAGCAGCTCGGCCATCACCACCACCTTCCATGAGGTGCCCAGCGCGGTGATCCAGGCGGGAAACAGGTAGGAGGTGATATGCGGCAGATAGACATCGGTCAGCACCATGCGCCAGGGCAGGCGGTAGGCCAGCGCGACATCCTTGAGTTTGTTGTCCAGCGTGCGGCCGCCTTGCATGGCGCCGGCAAAGGCAATCGGAAAGCAGGCGATGAACACGGTGAACACCGGTGTGGCATCGCCCATGCCGAACCACAGCATCGCCAGTACCAGCCAGGCGATCGGCGGCATGCCCAGCAACAGAGTGACCAATGGCCGTGACATCATCGCGGCGGTCAGTGAACGCCCGGCCAGCAGGCCGAGCAGGGTGCCGATACCCAGCGCCAACCCCAGACCATAGAGCGTACGGCGGGCGGAAATGATCAACTCCGGCAGCGCCTGGCCGCTCTCGAACATGCTCGACAACTGCTGCAGGGTGGCCACCGGGCCGGGCAACACCAGGTCGCCATATACCCGTCCGCCGAACTCCCACAGGGCGCAGAACAGCAGGATACTGGCTACCGCGCCCCAGCCGCTCCACAGATAAGCCAAGGTCGCCCCCAGCGCTTTACGCACTGGCCGCAGGAACAACGTCATGGATGCAATCCGTAGAACGCTGCGTCCGGCAGCTTGCCGCCGACACTGGCAGGCTGGCGCTCCAACAGCAGATGCAGAAAACGCTCCAGTTCCGGGCGTGCCTCGGCGGCACTGGCATAGTGAGCGGGCAGGTTGTTGATGGAGTCGGTGGCTGCTTCGGCGGTCAGCATATCGATATGCCGGGCGGCCAGCTCGCCGCAGGCCTCGGGCTGTGCCAGACACCATTGGTGCGAAGCGGCATAGGCTGCTTCCAGTTGTTGCACCAGTTGCTCATCCTGCCGCGCCGCGCCCAGTACCACCATGCCCGCCTGGGGAATGCGCGCTTCGGTTTGCAGCAACCGACCCCACTCGGCCTGAAGGTCAACACTGCGGTACAGCTCCGGAGCCACCACCGACACCGGGAACGAGCGGGTCTTGCGCAGCGCCATGGATACCGCGGGCTCGGCCAGCAGCGCATGATCCAGCCGGCGCATGATCAGCAGCTGCATGGCATCCATCGGCGTCGCCGTATAGCGCACGGTGAAGTCCCGGCGCGGGTCCAGACCAGCGCGCTCGGCAAGGAAGGTGAAGACGATATCCGGCATGTCCGCACGAAACGGCACGGCAATCTCCTGACCCTTGAAATCCGCCAGGGTTTTCAGCTCCGGGTTGCGCGACACCAGCCACAGCATGCCCCATACCGAGACGTTGACCAACTGCAGCGGTACCTTCCGGTTATACAGATTGGCCGCCACATTGGTCGGCATCGCGGTGAAATCGGCGCCACTCTCCAGCGTCAGCGCCCGCAACTGGTCAGGGTTGCTCCACAGCCGGAACTCCACTCGTTCGGCAAGCTGTTGCAGAGCACCACTTTCCAGCATATGCAGCAGTGGGTAGGACACCGTGGTGGGCGGGCCAGCCAGAATCAATTGCGACCGGCGCGGTGCATCGGCAGCAGCGGGCAACGGCAGGAGGGCAATCAGGAGCGCGCCAATAGCGCTGCTCAGGGTGTTTCTGAGAATGGTTCGCATGGACTCAGAGTATATTTTTTCCGTGGCCGCAGCGACATGACAAATATCAAGATGCGCGAAAAATAGATGGGAGCAGCAAGCTTGTCAGCAGCGCATTCCCTCTATCCGCCGAGCCCAGCAAGCCTCGCAGCGAGCGATATCGTTACCGCACGACTGCCTGGTCAATTATTTTTCCCACCTCTTGATAAATATCAAGAGGGTTTTTTCTGTGCGCTACCAATAATAACGATTCTCATTAAGGCGGTGACGCGCCATCACATTGGAAAGGGGACCGGGGAGCATAGGCAGCGCAGAACCGGGAGCTGGGGAGAAAGCGGTAATGCCATTCAAACAGAAAAAACTGGCAATCATCATATCGACGCTGTGTCTGGCGGGGCCCGCGAGCCTTGCCTTGGCACAGGATAGTGCCGAGGTGCAGGGGGAATCGACAACTCAGGAAGAGAGTGCGCTGCAATTGCCAGCGATGAGCGTGCGTGGGCGATACCTTTCGCAGGATGAGCAGGGCCATAACAACGTCTACCAGGAAAACGTCACCAGCGTCTACCAGGGCCGTGAAGAATTGCAACGCTTCCAGGTCACCAACCCCGGCGACGTGTTCAAGGGCATGAACGGCGTCTACAGCATGGACACCCGCAGCAGCCAGGCCATTACGCCGAATATCCGTGGCATCACCGGCGAGGGGCGTACGCCGCTGACCATTGATGGTACCGAGCAATCGACCAACGTTTGGCTGCATTTCGTGGGGGCTGGCAACCGCAGCTATGCCGACCCGGCACTGTTTCGCAGCATCGAAGTGGAAAAAGGCCCCTCGCTGAGCCGAGGCATCAAGAGCGGTGTGGGCGGGGCGGTGAATATCCGCACCATCGAGGCCAGCGACATCATCCCCGAAGGCGATAGCTGGGGGATAGAAACCAACCTGAAAACCTCGGGCAATACCAGCAAGCCTCGGTTCGACGCTGCCTCGGTGTACGGTCAGGACTATCGCAGCGTACCCGGCGCAGAACGGGCGAACCTGGATGGCATAACTATCGATACGCCACCTGCTCGTACCAGAAGCGATAGCCAGATTCTTAACTTCGATGACCACTCTGAAATGCTGGCCATTGCCGGGCGCAATGAGTTCGTCGATATTCTGCTGTCGCGCAGCGAGCGTACCTCCGGGAACTACTATGCCGGGAAAAACAATGCCAGCAGATATAAGGGGCATGATGTATGGAATACAAGTACCACTGACGTCTACATCCCTAACCTGACCAAGGTATACGATGCGGGTAGCGAGGTATTCAATACTTCCAGTGAAACCGAAACCACCCTGATCAAGAACAATTGGTACCTGCCCAATGAACAGAAACTGGGCTTGCAGTTCATGCGTACCGATACGACCTTCGGTGAAACCACTCCCGGTCGCTCGATGCTGATGTATGCCTATCGAGAGGGCGCGGAAGAAGCCCAACCGGATCTTGACTGGGCGAACATTCGCAACTTCGTCTATGAAGACCCTCGCTCGGAACTGAGGCTCGACAGTTACAAGTTGAGTTACGACATAAAGCCCAAGGATTCAAGATGGCTGGATCTGGAAACCAGCCTGTGGCAGACCAAGGCGAAGGGTACCCGCTATCAAACGGGTATATCACCCTGGGGCCTCGATCTTGATGACGCTGAAAGAAGTGAATTGTGGAATTGGGATGGTTTTTGTTTTGGGGAGTGGAAAGATTTATGTCTTGGTGGGCTCTGGCCTGAGCCAGACCACGACGGCACCATTGTTCCCCTTGGCCGGCAATGGACCAATCATGATCGCATCGGTTTTGATTTCAGCAACCAGGTGATCCTGGCCAGCAACCTGCAACTGACCCTCGGTGGCAGTTACCAGCAGGAAAAGCTGGATGAGCGGGTGCAGCAGAGTAATAGAAACACCAACAGTATGCTGCCGGATGGTGTTTATCTGAATACGGGGACCGACCGTTTCGGCCCGCGTTCTGGTGAGCGCAAGGAATACTCGGCCATGATGAACCTGGCCTGGCAAGCCACCGATTGGCTTACTGTGACTGCAGGCACCCGCTACTTGCACTACACCGGCAAGGATACCGGTACGGCCAGGCTGCGCCGCCAGCAGAGTGAGTTTTATAAAGCAACACGGCGCAAAACCGGTGTGGAACTGGAGTGGGGGGAATTGCTTACGGCTGAAGAAAATATAGCCCGCCTAGCGGCAGCAGCCCAAGGATATGAGGCGATACAACAGTTCTATAATGGCCGAGAAGTCAGCTTTGCAAATATCAATGGCTATAGATATGTGTTCTGGAAAAAAACAGCATTTGTTCCCTATAAGGATGGCAAGCCGGATTCCTCGCAAAACCCATTCGCCAATGGTGAAGTTGACACCTCAAAGCTATATGAAGTCGTAGAAAACGCTTTGGATCAAAGTGGTGATGCAAGAGAAAATAGTGTCCCCATGATTTACCCAACAAGCTCTTCATATGGTACGAATGTTTATGAAGCGTTGGATGCCAGCCAAGGCTGGGAGGCTCCAGAAGAGCAGTCCGGCGATGCCTTTAGCCCTGTATTGAGTGCCACCGTCAGAATCACACCCTTCGGTACAGCCTTTGTGCGCTATGCGCAGACCACCCGCTTCCCCAGTATCAACGAACTGACCTCCAGCGCCATTCTCGATGGAGGCGGTACGGTGGGGACCCTGGCGACGGGCGCCAGCAAGCCGGAGCGCAGCACCAACTGGGAAGTGGGCTATGCCCATGACCTGACCCAGTTCTTCCCGAGCTTGGGCTTTGCCGATATGCGTATCAGCTATTACAACACCGAGATCGAGGATTTTATCGATCGAGGCTCCAACTACGACAGCATCCAGTTCGACAAGAAAGAATCCAGCGGTGTGGAGTTGCAGTCACGCTTCGATACGGGTCGCGTATTTGGCAGCCTGGGCGCCACCTACCGGCTGAATCAGAAACTCTGTGACAAGGATTGGGCTGTGGGAATGGATCCGTATTACAACCGTATCCCCACCTGCATGACCGGTGGCTTCCCCGGCACCTATAGCGGCAATAGCCTGCAACCCAAGTACTCCATCGATCTGTTGCTGGGCACCCGTCTGTTCAATGAGCGGCTGGAACTGGGTTGGCGCAGCGTATACCACGCTGGCGCGGAAAACAGCCAGCTGGATAGTCTGCTGGCTTCGGAAGGCGGTTCCTCTGTTAACAGCGTCTTGGCGCGGGATGTGTGGTTCAGGGGCGGTAATCAGGATGGGTTCTACTGGCGCTCGGTTCTATTGCATGACCTGTATGCCAATTTCGAGGTGAATAAACAGGTGGCCTTGAATATGGGCGTGACCAACCTGACCGATGAATATTACCTGGACCCGATGGCCAAGACCCTGCTGCCGGGGCCGGGGCGCACCGTTACTGCAGGGCTGAAAATCAATTTCTGATTCCGGTTTTTTTGCTTGTTTTTCGTAAAAAACAAGCCGTTTTTAATCTCAATCAAGAGGGTATGAAAATGAAAAAAGCAACATTGGCTCTGGCTATCATGGCGCTGGTGGGTAGCGGAGCTGCACTGGCTGCTTCTCCTAATGTGCAAGGCAGTAGCTCTGGCCCTGGCGTGGCTACAGGCCAATCGGATCATAATCCATTTGGTGGTTTGAACTCCGGCCTGGCCCTGAATGGCGCTGATACTTATATCGATCTGGCGGGTGGTCCGATCAATGGTTCGAATAACGCCATTGCCGGCCATGGCAATGGCGCGATCATGACGCCTTCCGATATGGGTATGCCTAACCTGCCGATCAACGTCGCCCAGGTGTGGAAAGACACCGAGTCGGTGAATGGCGCTGGTAGCACTTATGCCAACTTCGCCGTCAACAGCATTCGCCAGATCACCACCCTGCCCATCGCACCGCAGTTCGGTGGCCTGGTGATCGGGCAGGTGGCGGCCAACAGTTCTGGCGCTCCGGCCAGCTCTGTTGTTCCTCTGGCTGTGGGCAGTGGTGTGTACTTTGGTGAATGGGCACCCCGTGCTGCGGGCACTCCGCCAGCAAACAGTACCGACCTCAATATGACCGATGCTGGTCGCACTGTCTGGTATGTGGGTGACAATGCCGTTACCGCCATGCCGACACTGGTCAATGCGGTTTATGGTGTGATCGGTATCAACCAGACGGGTACAGACGCCGCGGGTAACGTTCTTGCCGGCGGCCTGCCGGGTAACCAGAACTTCTACACCGGCAAGCTGACCGCTAACTATGGTTCGGGTACAGGCAGTATTACCGGCACCATCGATCGGGGTAGTAGCAGCATCAACTTTGCTGGTACCAGCATTGGCAGCAATGGCACCTTCGGCAATACCGTAGGCACCATTGACGGTCGTTTCTACAACGGTGCCGATGCCCTGGCTGGTATCTATACCGGTGGTTCAAGCGCAGATCATGTCGCCTTCGGCGGCAGCAAGATCGCTCCGTAAGGTTTGACCACTCTCCACTGGCGGCTACCAGTGAAGAGCGTCAAACAGGGCGATGCCGGATGGAGTCTCGTTCGGTAACGCTTGGGAGGGGTACCTGTGGAGGCCGGTTCGCCGGCCTCCATTCTATATGCACACACATCCATTGTGGAAATTCCTTATGCCTTGCCGTTTCAGAGCCGTCTGGCTGCTGTCGCTGGCGTGCCTTGTTGCACCTGCAATCTGGGCCGATGATGACGATACGCGCTTTCTGCAGGATCAGACCCGCCGCAGTATTGAGCAGAAGGCCCAGGCCGAGGAGGCGCTGGCGGCGCCGCCCGGCACGCTGATGTACGAGGGTCGGCGTTACCAGGTGCCGAGTACGTTGGAGGCACTGACGCCGGCTATCTACGTGGCCATCAATACCAATCAGTGGAGGCAGTTGCCGGACTTTGTTGCCCGTTATCGTGAGCTGCCGGGGCATCGGCCAGCGCTGGCGAATATGGCGGAAAGCCTGCTGGCGCGTTTTGAGGGGAATTATCCGCTGGCGCTGCAGCGTATGGAACTGGCCAGCGAGCAGGAACCGACTGATGCGCGGGTGCTGCTGGAGCTGGCGCGGCTGTGGTTCGAGGATCATCAGGAGAAGCGTGCGGAGCAGGGCTTTGCCAGGGCACTGGATGCCGGGCTTCCACTCGAGGTGCAGATGCTGATCCAGCAGTACCACCAGGCCATGGATATTCGTGCCGGCTGGCATGGCAGCGCGGCACTGGGCGTGGGCTATAACGACAATATCAACCAGGCCAACGGCTATTACAGCTGCCTGAACTATTTTGCCGGCATCTGTTTTTTCGAGCGGCAGATGCCTGACCCAATCGAGTCGGAACTGGTCAGCTATGAACTGTCCCTGCAGCGCCGCTACAACCTGTCGGGTAATCACAACCTGCAACTGCGGCCGATGAGTTATGGCACCTATTATGCGGAAACCAATCCATCCCGTACGGCGACCATGCAGGATTACAGTACCAACCTGGCGATATTGCAGGTGGGTTACCAGTATCTGGACGCGCGCAACAGTATCAGTCTGATGCCCTATGCGGAGCATTACTACCGCAACCGCGCCAGTGACTACCTGGCCCACGGGCTACAACTGGAATGGCGGCGTACTTTGAGCCGCAAGTGGCAGATCGGCACCAGCCTGGATACCAAGCGCTACGAGTACACCAGCAAGGGCCAGCGTACCGGTGCCGACTATGAGATGCATCAGTGGGGGCTGACTGCCTCCTTCATGCCACAGCCCAATACCAGTCTGTATACCGGACTGACCCTGAGCCGGCGCAAATACGAGATCGAGCAGGCCAGCAGCAAGGATTGGGCGGCTAGGGTAGGGCTATACCATGCCTTTCCCGGGCGGGCCGGTTTGTTTGTAAATGGCATGGGTATCTACCGCGACAGCCGCAATGATGCCCATGATTTCTTTCTCGGAGACCGGCGGCGGGATCGGCAGCAGGTGTATATCCTCAGTGCCGGGGCCAATGGTTGGAAGGTTGCAGGGCTGACGCCGGAGTTGCGGGTACGGCACAGCATCAACCACAGCAATCTGGATTGGGCGTTCGGGTTTGAGCAGACAGAGGTGAGTTTGATGTTGCGGCGGCAGTTTTGAGGGGAAGGTCGCGGTGGGTTTTCATCGAGCAGGCACTTGCCAACCCTGGCGGGCTTGCCGGTTTGCTGCACGCATACAATCAATCCACACACCACCGGCCTGCAGTCTTGGGGTGTAGCGCGCCCGCGCTACGCCTGCAATTTTGAGCTGCTGATGGCAATCGGCGAGCAGGCGCTCGCCAACCCTGGTGGGCTTGTCAGTTCTTTGCGATCAGGTTACCCGCGTGCAGGCCACATTCCTTCTGGGTGGCTTCTTCCCACCACCAGCGGCCTTCACGCTCGTGCTGATTGGGCAGGACGGGGCGGGTGCAGGGTTCGCAGCCGATGCTGATGAAGCCGCGTTCGTGCAGCTTGTTGTAGGGGATCTCCAGCATGCGGATGTAGTTCCATACATCCTCGCTGCTGTAGTTGGCCAGTGGATTGAACTTGATCAGCGTGCGCTCGGCGCTGGAAAACGCCGCATCGGTCTCGATCACCGGTACGTGGCTGCGGGTACCAGGGCTCTGATCGCGGCGCTGACCGGTGATCCAGGCGTCCACGGTGCTCAGCTTGCGACGCAGCGGGGCGATCTTGCGGATACCGCAGCACTCGCCGTGGCCGCTTTCATAGAAGTCGAACAGGCCCTTTTCCTTCACATAGGCTTCCAGCGCCTGCTGATCCGGGGATAGCACCTCGAGCTGGATACCGTAGTGCTTGCGCACTTCCTCGAGGAAGCGGTAGGTTTCCGGGTGCAGGCGGCCGGTGTCCAGGGTGAAGACCTTGATGTTCGGGTTGATCTTCCAGGCCATGTCGAGCACCACGATATCGTCGGCGCCGCTGAACGACAGCCACAGATCATCGAACTGCTGTATGGCCAGCTTGAGAATATCTTGCGGCGACTTGCTCGCGTATTCCGCAGCCAGGGTTTCTACATCGAACACATTGGTGGACATCAGGCTCTCCCGCTATGCGGCCCGTGCAGGCGGGCCATCTCTAATCGCGGCATTTTAACAAGGCCCGCTTAGTACTTCTTCCCTTATTTGGTTATAGTTTTATGCCTTTTGGCTATCAATCGAGGCCGTCCGGTCAGCTCATCATTGCGCCGGGCAAGCGGAGCCGGTAGATTGTGGCGCCAGTTCAATCACTGCTTCAGGAGTAATCTGTGGAAATCGCCTGCCTTGACCTCGAAGGTGTTCTGGTCCCCGAAATCTGGATTGCCTTTGCCGAGAAAACCGGTATCGCCGAGTTGCGCGCGACCACCAGGGATATTCCGGATTATGACGTGCTGATGAAGCAGCGTCTGCGCATTCTCGATGAGCATGGCCTGAAGCTGGCGGACATCCAGGAAGTCATCGGCACGCTGAAGCCGCTGGATGGCGCTGTGGAATTCGTCAACTGGCTGCGCGAGCGTTTCCAGGTGGTGATCCTGTCCGATACTTTCTATGAGTTCTCCCAGCCGCTGATGCGTCAGTTGGGCTTCCCGACGCTGCTGTGCCACAAGCTGGTGACCGATGACAGCGACCGGGTAGTGGACTACCAACTGCGCCAGAAGGATCCCAAGCGTCAGTCGGTGCTGGCATTCAAGAGCCTGTACTACCGGGTGATCGCCGCTGGCGACTCCTACAATGACACCACCATGCTGTCCGAGGCCCATGCCGGCATCCTGTTCCATGCGCCGGACAACGTCATTGCCGAATTCCCGCAGTTCCCGGCGGTGCATACCTTCGAGGACCTGAAG
>Ga0172382_10005750_pt1 | contig 18344 bp, 18 predicted proteins | sample Leawel138RmetaG_FD_122245 | JGI IMG/M metagenome (GOLD analysis project Ga0172382, IMG submission 122245) | Leachate microbial communities from a municipal landfill in Southern Ontario, Canada - Leachate well 138R metaG | ecosystem: Engineered > Solid waste > Landfill > Unclassified | place...
CCTAGGACCTAGGACCTGAATTTATGAACTTCGAGATCCAGCACACGGACGGTAACGCGCGCAGAGGTGTTCTGACCCTGCCGCGCGGCGTCATCGACACGCCCGCGTTCATGCCCGTCGGCACCTACGGCACGGTGAAGGCGATGACGCCGGAGGAGGTGATCGCCACCGGTGCGCAGATCGTGCTGGGTAACACCTTTCATCTGCTGCTGCGTCCGGGCGTGGAGGTGATGCAGGCACACGGCGATCTGCATGACTTCATGCAGTGGCACGGGCCGATCCTGACCGACTCCGGTGGTTTCCAGGTATTCAGCCTGGGGGCGCTGCGTAAGATCACCGAGGCGGGTGTCACCTTCCGCTCACCGATCAATGGATCCAAGGTGTTTCTCGGCCCGGAGGAGTCCATGGCGGTACAGCGTGCCCTGGGCTCGGACATCGTCATGATCTTCGATGAATGCACTCCCTATCCGGCGACCGAGGCGCAGGTGCGTACCTCCATGGAACTGTCGCTGCGCTGGGCACGTCGTTCGCGGCAGGCTCACGACGCGACCGACGCGGATGGCCGCGGCAACCCGGCGGCCCTGTTCGGTATCGTGCAGGGCGGCATGTATCCGGCGCTGCGGGACATCTCGCTGGCAGGCCTGACGGACATCGGCTTCGACGGCTATGCCATCGGTGGCCTGTCGGTGGGTGAGACCGAGGCCGAGCGGCTGCATATCCTCGATCATCTGCTGCCGCGCATGCCCGTGGACCGGCCCCGTTATCTGATGGGGGTGGGGCGGCCTGAGGACATCGTCGAGGCGGTGCGCCGCGGCGTCGACATGTTCGACTGCGTCATGCCCACCCGCAACGCCCGCAACGGCCATCTGTTCACCCATACCGGGGTGGTGAAGATCCGCAACAGTCCCCACCGCACCGACACCGGCCCGCTGGACCCGGACTGCGACTGTTACACCTGCCGCCATTACAGCCGGGCCTACCTCTACCACCTGGACAAATGCGGCGAGATCCTGGGCGCACGCCTCAACACTATCCATAACCTGCACTATTATCAGACCCTGATGCGCGGCCTGCGCGCCGCCATCACCGCCGGGTCCCTGGCAGGCTTCGTGGCGGATTTCTACCGCAGGCGCGACCGGCCGGAGCCGCCTGTGCCATAATACCGGCCGCTTTGCCGGTGGGCCGGGGTGCCCGGTGGTGATGTTCGACCCGATTTCGTAACTCATTCTTTCAAGGAACCGCTATGAGCTTCTTCATCTCCAACGCCTGGGCGGCTGACGCGCCGGCGGCCAATCCGATCATGGGATTCCTGCCTCTGGTCCTGATCTTCGTGGTCTTTTATTTCCTGCTCATCCGTCCGCAGCAGAAGCGCGCCAAGGAACACAAGGCCATGGTCGAGGCGCTGAAGAAGGGTGATTGGGTGGTTACGACCGGCGGAATGCTCGGCCGGGTCACCGACCTGGGCGAGAACTTCGTCAGGCTGGAGGTGGCGGACAAGGTCGAGGTGAAGGTGCAGCGGCCGGCGATCACCGCGCTGATGCCGAAGGACGCGGTCAAGGAACTCTAAGAATACCGCGGCGATTCAGCCACCATCGTCCCCGTGGATGTGAAAATCCACGAGGCCCGGGGTGCCGGGTTCCGCAGTGGAGTCCGGAGTGGGGCCTGGGGTGGATGCTGGAGTGGATCCCAGAGTGGATCCCAGAGTGGATCCTGGATTGGATCCGGGCATCCGCCGGGGTGACGAAGGCAGCGGCGCGACGCTAGACATGCAGGGGTGGGTCGGATGCATCCTTGTCGGGCATTGGGGGCGGGAGTCAGATGATCAATCAGTATCCGTTGTGGAAGTATATCTTGATCGCGGTCGTGTTGGTCGTGGGTGTGGTCTATGCGTTGCCCAACCTGTACGGCGAGGATCCTGCCATTCAGGTATCGGCAACACGCACCGAGCAGGTCGACGAGGCGATCCGTGACCAGGTGCTGGGCGTGCTGCGTGATGCCGGCATCACCCCTAAGGCAGACGAACTCGGTGACGGCCGGCTGCTGGTACGCTTCAACGATACCGAGACCCAGTTGCAGGCCGCCGACCGGGTCGAGAAGGCTCTGGGCAACAAGTTCGTCGTGGCGCTGAACCTCGCCAGCGCCGAGCCCCGCTGGCTGCAGGCCTTCAACGCCATGCCCATGTATCTCGGTCTCGATTTGCGCGGCGGCGTGCACTTCCTGATGGAGGTCGACATGGCCGCCGTGGTGAAGCAGGCCGAGGAGCGTTACGTAGGCGAGTTTCGCGATTTCCTGCGCAAGCGCGCTGAACCCATTCGCTACATCAGCGTCGCCCGCGGCAGCAACGGCGTCATCGCCCAGTTCCGCAGTGCCGCCGAACGTGATCAGGCCCTGGCCGCACTGAAGGCCGAGTATGGTGATCTGGAATTCAGCACCTCCGAGAGCGCCGATACGTGGACGCTGACGGCTACGATCGGCGAGCAGCAGCGGCGCGAGATCCGTAATTTCGCCTTGCAGCAGAACATCACGACGTTGCGCAACCGCGTCAACGAGCTGGGTGTGGCTGAGCCGGTCATCCAGCAACAGGGCGACAGCCGCGTGGTGGTGCAACTGCCCGGTGTCCAGGACACGGCCCGTGCCAAGGAGATTCTGGGTGCGACCGCAACCCTGGAATTCCGCATGGTGGATGAGGGGCACGACGCCGCTGCGGCGGCCGCCAGCGGCCGTATCCCGGCCGGCAGCGAGCTGTACCGGGAGCGCAACGGCAACCCTGTGCTGCTCGACCGGCGCGTCATCCTGACCGGCGACTACATCACCGACGCCGCCTCCGGCTTCGACCGTGACAGCGGTGGTGCGGCGGTGTTCATCACCCTCGATGGCAAGGGTGGCCGCCTGATGACCAATGCGACCAAAGACGCCATCGGCAAGTTGATGGCCGTGGTCTTCATCGAAAACAAGGTCGAGACGCACGAGGTCGACGGCCAATTGGTCAAGGACCGGCGCGTGGTGAAGGAGGTCATCAACATCGCCCGCATTCGCGATCAGCTCGGCAACCGTTTTCAGATCACCGGCCTGGACAACCCGCAGGAGGCACGCAACCTGGCGCTGCTGCTGCGTGCCGGCGCACTGGCGGCGCCCATCGAGATCATCGAGGAGCGCACCGTCGGGCCGAGCCTCGGCCGCGACAACATCAACCAGGGCTTCATGTCGGTGGTCATCGGCATGGCGCTGGTACTGGTGTTCATGGCGGTCTACTACCGTGTATTCGGACTGTTCGCCAACGTCGCGCTGCTGGCGAACGTGGTATTGATTATCGCGCTGCTGTCGATGCTGCAGGCCACCCTGACCCTGCCGGGTATCGCCGGCATCGTGCTGACCATGGGCATGGCGGTGGACGCCAACGTGCTCATCAACGAACGTATCCGCGAGGAGCTGCGCAACGGTAACAGCCCGCAGGCGGCGATCCATGCCGGCTACGAAAAGGCCTTCGGGACCATCGCCGATGCGAACATCACCACACTGATCGCCGCACTGGTGCTGTTCAGCTTCGGTACGGGGCCGGTGAAAGGCTTTGCCGTGGTGTTGTCGCTGGGTATCGTGACCTCGATGTTCACGGCCATCATGGTCACCCGCTCCATCGTCAATCTCGTCTACGGCGGCCGCCGCGTCAGCCGCCTGTCGATCTAGCCCAGAGGGCCTGTCATGGAGATCTTCAAAGTCAACAGTACCTTCGATTTCATGGGCAAGCGCAAGCTGGCCATGGTGCTGTCGATCATCGTCACCCTCATCTGCCTGGGCTCGATCCTGTTCCGGGGCTTCAACTTAGGTATCGACTTCACCGGTGGCACGCTGCTCGAAGTGGCCTATCCGGATGGTGCCGACCTCAACGCCGTGCGCACGGCGCTGGCCGGGGATTTCACCGATGCCCAGGTGCAGCATTTCGGCAGTGCCAGCGATGTACTGATCCGGATGGCGCCACGCCCGGAGGAGAGCAGCGCAGCCCTGAGCGAACGCGTGCTCCAGGCACTGCGGCAGGATACGCCCGCTGTGGAGATGCGACGGGTGGAATTCGTCGGGCCGCAGGTGGGTCAGGAGCTGATCGAAAAGGGTGGGCTGGCGATCACCTTCGCCCTGATCGGTATCTTGATCTATGTCGCGCTGCGCTTCGAGTACCGATTCGCAGTAGGCGCCATCGTGGCCACGCTGCACGATGTCATTGTGACGGTGGGTATCTTCAGCCTGTTCCGCCTGGAGTTCGACCTGACGATACTGGCGGCGGTGCTGGCGGTGATCGGCTATTCACTGAACGATACCATCGTCGTCTTCGACCGTATCCGTGAGAATTTCCGACGCATACGCAAGGGTAGTCTGCTGGAGATCATGAATATCGCGATCAACGAGACCCTGTCACGCACCATCATGACCTCGGCCACGACGCTGCTGGTGGTGCTCGCCATGCTGTATTTCGGTGGCAAGGTGATCCACGGCTTCTCGCTGGCGCTGGTGATCGGCATCGTGGTCGGCACCTATTCATCGATCTTCATGGCCAGCGCCACCGTGCTCGGCCTGGGCCTGAGTAAGAGCGACCTTCTGCCGGTCGCCAAGGAAGGGGCCGAGCGGAACGAACGACCGTAGCACCAGCGGGCGTCCCCAGACATAAAACAGGCACCGCAGGCAGATGCGGCAGGACCTCATGAGGGGGTTCCCGCATCTGTCTGCGGTGCCTTCGTTTGCGGGGTCCGCCAGCGATCTCGCGGCGGACCCCGCATCCCGTACCGGCTCAACGCGCCTTGCGCACCTCGTCGAAGGGATCCGGTTCCTCCACACTGGGCAGGATCTTGCTGCACAGTCGCCCGGAGCGCTCGTCGCGGCCCTCCGAGTCGGTGTTGCGGAGCGACAGGTAGGCCCAGGTCGCCGCGATGCCCCAGAGTCCGAGTCCCAATACGATGGTCTGCCAGCCGGTGCCGTCGGCCGGTCCGCCCCAGAGGGCGCCGTAGAGGATGCTGACGATACCGGTGAGCCAGAACACGCCAATGGGCGCGGCACAGCAACTGGCACAGCCGTAGCGGCAGGCGGCAACGGGAGGGGTCAGGAGGGTGAGCAGCGTTTTCATATTATACACCGGCCTCTCGTTGGGGATGGGCGGTCTAGGAGCCTGTCGGACTTGAGCGATCTTGCTCTCCCACCGGCGCAGTAGATCAGTCTCACGTCCGCCAGGCTCCGCGGTCCGGTGGACCGGACTTAGACTGTGTATAACACAATTGTCAAGACAGGGAAATCGAACAGATCTGCAGAAAGCCAGCGCCGCTGCAGGGCAGACATTATGCCCGACCGTTGCAGCTGGGAGGTCATTTCAGCCACGGGGGCAGATGGAAGGCCCTGAAGTACAGAATATTCTTGAAGTGGCCGCGCGCCGCCTTCCGGATGACCGTGGCGCCTGCGTGGAGGCGCTGGTCTCATCCTTTTTCCCCGTGTACTTCCGTGGCAAATTCAGTTTCTGAGTGCAACGCTCGGAGTGGCTGGGCGCTCGCGACGGGATCAGCCGCCGTGGGCGCGTCTGCGGGGTGTACGGACGGTGGGGAAACGCAGCAGCTGGGCCGGGGTCGTGAACGGCGGCTGCGCCGGGACGGCTGGGGTCTCGGGGAGCGGACGTTCGATGCCCAGTATCTCGAAGCAGCCCGATCCGAAGCGGTAGACATCCAGGCAGACCAGTTCCTCCAGGCCATCCAGGACGTCACGCATGGACAATTCCAGGCGGAGCTTGTGGCGGGCGGCGGGGCTGAGGCGCGTCAGGTCCATGCGGTGTTCCCAGGCTCTTCAAAGGCACCGCTGCAGCCGGCGCGGACCCGTTGGATGATGCGGGTGATGCCGAGTATGTCGGGTTTGGTCTGGAGAACTTGAGTGCTGGAACGGCGCGGTGGACGCCCGTATACAGATGACGCGCTGCTGCCTCAGCCCTGTAGATCGGGCGTCAGGTGCGGCCGTATCGCCTTGATCAGCGCCGCGAATATCTTGGCATTGCCGGCGACGATGTTGCCGTTCTTGATGAAGCTTGGGCCGCCGGTGAAATCACCGACGATGCCACCCGCCTCCTGGATCAGCAGCGCACCGGCGGCCAGGTCCCAGGGGCGTAGTCCGATCTCCCAGAAACCGTCGAGCCGGCCGGCGGCTACATAGGCCAGATCCAGCGCCGCCGAGCCGGGGCGACGCACCCCGGCGGTCTCCTGGATGAGGTCCTTGAACATCCCCAGATAGGCATCCAGATGCTGGTGGTCCTTGTAGGGGAAGCCGGTACCGAGCAGGGCCCCGGTCAGGGTGGTGCGCGGGCTCACGCGCAGCCGGCGGTTGTTGAGCATGGCACCCGCGCCGCGGGTGGCGGTAAACAGCTCCTGGCGCAGTGGATCGTAGACCACCCCCTGTTCCAGGCGGCCCTTGTGCAACAGGGCGATGGAGACGGCGAACTGCGGGAACCCGTGCAGAAAGTTGGTGGTCCCGTCGAGCGGATCGATGACCCACTGGAACTCATTACCGGCATGGCTGCCGCTTTCCTCGGCCAGAATGGAATGCTGCGGATAGGCCTTGCGCAGCACGCGGATAATCGTGTCCTCGGCCTGGCGGTCGACCTCGGACACGAAATCGTTGCGGTCCTTGCTGATTACCGCTACCTGATCGAGTCGATCCACGTAGCGCACAATGAGGTCGCCCGCGGCGCGCGCGGCGCGCGTGGCAATATTGAGCATCGGGTGCATGGCCGGAGTCCGGAGGGTGTCTCTACATCGGCGGGCAAGGATAGCAGAGTTCGCCGGGACGTGCCGGAAAATACCTGCCGCGGCGCAGCGATTTCCGTGGCAACAACCGGTTAAAGTACGTGCCGTTCCCGTCCCACCCTTATCTTTCCAGGCGGCCGATCGTCCGCCCCATACGCAGTGCCTGGCCGGCGCTGAGCCCGGCCTCCCAGCGGACGCGGTCCTCGCCGAACAGCAGGATCACCGTCGAGCCCATATTGAAGCGGCCCATTTCCGTGCCGCGCGCCAGCTGGACCGCCGGTGTGGCGGTGCTGAACGACTGCCGGCGGATACGGTGCCCGTGGGGCGGCGTGACGACGCCCGCCCAGACGGTCTCGATGCAGGCGACGAACAGCGCACCCACCAGCACCATCGCCATGGGACCGGCCTCGGTATCGAACCGGGCCACCAGGCGTTCGTTGCGGGCAAACACGCGTGGTACCCGGCGCACGGTGTGCGGCGCGACGCTGAACAGCCGGCCGGGGACGTACACCGTGTCCGTCAGCGTGCCGGCCAGCGGCATATGGATGCGGTGATAATCGCGCGGCGACAGATAGAGCGTGGCAAAGGAGCCGTTGCGAAAGGGTGCCGCCAGCTCGGCGTCACCGCCCAGCAGTTCCAACAGGTTGTAGTCGCGGCCCTTGGCCTGAAAGATCCGGTCGGCGTCGATGCGGCCGGCCTGACTGACGCGACCATCCACCGGCGCGACGATCGCCCCGGGGGTGGCATCAATGGGGCGTGCGTCGGGCTGCAGTGCGCGGGTGAAAAAGGCATTGAAGCTGCGGTAGTCGCGCGGGTCGGTGTGCACGGCATCGGCGAGGCTGATGCCGAAGCGACGGCGGAAGGCGTTGATCAGCCGTTGCGTCCACCAGCGCTGTTCGGCGCGGGTCGCGGCCAACACCAGCCGTGACAGGGCATGATGGGGTAGCAGGTATTGCGGCCAGACATACAGAAAGTCACTGACGGCAGCGCGGTCGTCGGGGGGCATGGACAACGGCTGGCGTCAGTGATGCATATGATGGCTGTGGTCCATGGCCGGCTCACCGTCACGGCGTACCTCGGCATGGACCTCCAGCGTCGCGCCGTCGTCCAGCCGCAGTTCAATCACGACATGGTCACCCTGCACCACGGGCGCCTGCGGTGCGATCAGCATGAGGTGCAGGCCACCGGGTTCCAGCGCAACGGTGGTGCCTGCTTCCACGGTCAGTTCCGGCTGCGGGATCATGCGCGCCATGCCAGCGACGATCTCGGTGCGGTGGATCTCGGCACGTTGGCAGCACGCGCTGGTGGCATCGGTAATGATGCGCGCCTGGTCGCCGGGGTTGGTGATCTGCATGTAAGCAGCCAGCACCTGCGCGGTCGGCGGGGCCTCGCGCACCCAGGCATCATTGACGACGAGCGGGGCGGCCTGTGCGGCGGTGTGGAACAGGGCGGCGAGGGCGATCGACGGCAGGGTGCGGAGTCTCATTGCTGGGCCTCGTAGTAGTGTGTCAGCTGCTGGTAGTCACGGGCGATGACGAGCGGATCCAGCGGGCCGGAAAACAGGGCGTGGAAACGTGCCTGGGGATCGATCAGCACCACCGAGGCGCTGTGGTCCACGAGATAGCCATCGGGGCTGTCGGTATCCACTTTCATATGCATGATGCCGAGCTGTCGGGTGAAGGCGTCGATGGCCGGCGGCGTCCCGGTCACGCCGAGAAATGTCTTGTTGAAGTACGGCACGAATTTGCTCAACTGTTCGGGCGTGTCGCGCTCAGGGTCGACGGAGACGAAGGCGAACTGCGCCAGTGGCGGCGGTTCTTCCAGTTCGGCCATGCGCCGGGCCGCGGCATTGAGCGTGGCCATGGTGGTCGGACACACGTCCGGGCAATGGGTGTAGCCGAAGAACAGGAAGGTCCAGTGCCCACGCAGTCGGTCCAGGTCGAAGGGCTGACCATGATGGTCGACGAGGTCGAAGGCCTGCAGGGGACGCGGCTCGTCCAGGCGGACCGTACCGGGGCTGAGCGTCGGCGGTGGCGGCGCCTGCCGCGACTGCAACGCGAGCCACAGGCCGGCAGCCAGGGCGGCGATACCCAGGAGCCAGACGGCCAGGCCTTTGCCCCCTTGTCGGTGTGCGGTGCTGTGCATGAGGCGGGATTATCCCACAGTCGGTCGGTCCGGCCTATCCCGTCGTTTCCGGCAGCGCCTGGCGACAGCGGGCGGTGATCCTTCACGGGGGCGGGGAATCCGTTATCATACAAGGCCCGATCAGGCCAGGCGCGGGCCAGGAAACAGTAACGATGGACAATCCGGATTCCGTAGTGCAGGTGCTGGGTACGGTGCGCGACTTCATCCGCTGGGGGGCGAGTCGCTTCAACGAGCATGAACTCGCCTTTGGCCATGGCACTGACAATGCCATCGATGAGGCGGGCATCCTGGTGATGCACGCCCTGCACCTGCCCATGGACATGCCCGGCGCCTACCTGGATGCAAGCCTGACCCTCGACGAACGGCACGCCGTGGTCGACCTGCTGCGCACTCGCTTCAAGGAACGTATCCCGGCCGCCTATCTCATGGGTGAGGCCTGGTTCGCCGGTTTGTCTTTCCACGTGGATGACCGCGTGCTGATCCCGCGCTCGCCGATCGCCGAACTGATCGAGACGCAGTTTTCGCCCTGGATCGAGCCGGAGCGGGTGTCCGCAGTCCTCGATCTATGCTCTGGCAGCGGTTGCATCGCCATCGCCTGTGCGCATTATTTCGAGCATGCCCGGGTCGATGGTACGGACCTGTCGGTGGACGCGCTGGCGGTGGCCCGGCGCAATGTCGAGCGCCACCAACTGGCCGACCGGGTCGAGCTGATCTCATCCGATCTGTTCGCCGCACTCGAGGGGCGCCGCTACGACATCATCGTCAGCAATCCACCCTATGTGGATGCGGCCGCCATGGCGGCGTTGCCGTTGGAGTATCGCCATGAGCCGGTCCTCGGGCTTGCGGGCGGGGAAGACGGCCTGCATTTCGTACTACGCATACTGCAGGCCGCCGGCGCTCATCTGAACCCCCGGGGCATTCTGGTGGTCGAAGTCGGCAACAGCGCGCCGGCACTGATCGAGCGCCTCCCGCAGGTTCCCTTCGTGTGGCTGGAATTCGCCCGCGGGGGCGACGGCGTGCTGTTGCTGACGACCGAGCAGCTGGCCGAGCACCAGGCCGATTTCGATGCCGCCTTGACGTAATCGCGCACCGGAGCAGGATATGGATCACCGTCCCAAGACCGCTGAACAGCATGTGGACCGGCTCGACCAGGCCCGGCTCGAGTTCGGCGATCTGCGCGTCGCCGACGAATACGACACGAACTCCATGGGTGACGTCCTGGATTTTCGCAGCCTGCTCGAGCGCGATGTGGTTGCGCTCAAGCAGGTGTTGATCGCAGGTCGCTACCCGTTCGGCAAGATCGACCTGCCGTTCATGCGCATTGTCGAGCAACAGAGTGGCCGGGTATTGTCTTCGAGGGACCTGTTGCGCATGGTCAATGCCACGCATCTACTGGGGTTGAACACCGGCCCGAGGTGAGCCGGTCGGCTTGATATAAGTCATCGCCTATGTCACCGACCATTCCCTATGATCCTGAAAACCGCATTTGCCACGGAAGCACACGGAAAAACACTGACAAGGTCATTACGCTTCACAGCTACAGCCCTTCTCATCCGCCAAGCGCTGAGCCGGGGCTTCACGACGTGGTTTCATTTCAGCGCCTGCCGTGTGCTTCGGTGACTGAAATGAGTTTTCAGGTTGATTGAGCGCAACCCGCGAGAGGCCCGCATGCACCAGACACTCGAATTCGATCCGGACCTGATCCGGCGTTATGACGCCAGCGGCCCGCGCTACACCTCCTATCCAACTGCGGTGCAGTTCACCGAAGAATTCGGTGAGTCGCGCTACCGCGAGCTGGCGCAGGCGAGCAATGCGGGTGGGGCACCGCTGTCGCTGTATTTCCACATCCCCTTCTGCGACACAGTGTGTTTTTACTGTGCCTGCAACAAGATCATCACCAAGAACCGCAAGCGTGCCGTTCCCTATCTGGACCAGCTGTTCCGCGAGATCGCGCTGCAGGGTGCGCTGTTCGACCGCAGCCGCCCGGTGGACCAGCTGCACTGGGGCGGCGGCACGCCCACCTTCATCAGCCATCAGCAGATGCGCGACCTGATGCGCGTGACCGGCGAGCACTTCCAGCTGCGCGATGACGACAGCGGTGAATATTCCATCGAGGTGGACCCGCGCGAGGCCGATGCCGAGACCATTGCGGTGTTGCGTGAGCTGGGCTTCAACCGTCTCAGCCTGGGGGTGCAGGATTTCGACGCGCGTGTGCAGCAGGCTGTCAACCGCATCCAGTCCGAGGAGGAGACCTGGGCGGTGATGAACGCGGCTCGCCGCGAGGGCTTCAAGTCGGCCAGCGTGGATCTGATCTACGGTCTGCCGCTGCAGACACTGGACAGCTTCGCCGTGACCCTCGACAAGGTCATCACAGCGGGACCGGACCGCTTGTCCGTGTTCAACTATGCGCACCTGCCACAGATGTTCAAGACACAGCGCCAGATCGACACGGCGCAGCTGCCGAGCGCCGAGGAGAAGCTGGAGATCCTCGGCCTGACCATCGAGAAGCTCACCGGGGCGGGATATCTGTACATCGGCATGGATCATTTCGCACGCCCGGACGACGAGCTGGCAGTGGCGCAGCGCGAGGGTACGCTGTACCGCAACTTCCAGGGCTATTCGACCCACGCGAACTGTGATCTGGTGGCCATGGGTGCGACCGCGATCAGTATGGTCGGCAACAGTTACAGCCAGAATCTCAAGTCGCTGGAGGATTATGCGGTGCGCATCGACGCTGGTTCTCTACCGGTGTTCCGCGGCGTGGAGCTGCAGGCCGACGATCTGCTGCGACGCGAGGTCATCACCCGGCTGATCTGCAATTTCGAGCTGGACTACGCGGCCATCGGCCGTCGCTTCGGCATCAGCTTCGAGACTTACTTCCAGCCGGAACTGGCGGCCTTGCAGACCATGGAGGACGACGGTCTGCTGGAGCGTCGCAGCGACGGACTGCGGGTGCTGCCGCGCGGCCGCCTGCTGATCCGCAACATCTGCATGCAGTTCGATCGCTACCTCAAGACCGGCCGCGAGCAGCGCTTCTCTAAAGTCATCTGATGCCGGGGCGGGGCGTTCCCCCGCTGCGTGGTCGTGGTGAGTGCGTTTCGGGGTAGCGACGGCGCCGGGTGAAGCGGCTACAATAGCCGCCATGTCAGGGAACAGCTTCGGCAAACTCTTTATCGTCACGTCCTTCGGCGAGAGCCATGGCCCGGCCATCGGCTGCGTCGTCGACGGCTGTCCGCCCGGACTGGAGCTGAGCGAAGCGGATCTGCAGCATGACCTCGACCGGCGCAAGCCCGGCAAGAGCCGGCACACCACCCAGCGCCGCGAGGCCGATGCGGTGCAGATCCTCTCCGGCGTGTTCGAGGGCCGCACCACCGGCACCCCCATCGGTCTGGTCATCCACAACACCGATCAGCGTTCCAAGGACTATTCCAATATCCTCGACCGCTTTCGGCCGGGGCACGCGGACTACACCTACCAGCAGAAATACGGCTTCCGCGACTATCGCGGCGGTGGCCGCTCCTCGGCGCGTGAGACCGCCATGCGCGTGGCCGCCGGTGCCATCGCCAAGAAGTATCTGCGCACACACCACGGCCTGCGCATCCGTGGTTACCTGTCACAGCTCGGCCCCAACCGGCCGCGCGCCTTCGACTGGTCGGTGGTCGAGGACAACCCGTTCTTCTGGCCGGATGCGGCCGGGGTGCCCGAGCTGGAGGCCTATATGGATGCGCTGCGCAAGTCCGGTGATTCCATCGGTGCACGTGTCACGGTGGTGGCGGACGGCGTGCCTCCCGGCCTCGGTGAGCCGATCTTCGACCGCCTCGATGCCGAACTCGCCCACGCGCTCATGAGCATCAATGCCGTCAAGGGCGTAGAGATTGGTGCCGGCTTTGCCTGCGTGGAACAGAAGGGTACCGAGCACCGCGACGAGATCACCCCGCAGGGCTTCCTGAGCAATAATGCCGGCGGTATCCTCGGCGGCATTTCTTCCGGGCAGGACATCGTCGCCAGTATCGCGCTCAAGCCGACGTCCAGCATCCGTCTGCCGGGACGTTCCGTGAACCTCGACGGCGCGCCGGTGGAGGTCGTCACTCACGGCCGCCATGATCCCTGTGTCGGCATCCGTGCCACGCCGATCGCCGAGGCCATGGTTGCCCTGGTACTGATGGATCATCTGTTGCGCCAGCGCGCGCAGAATCCGGACGTGAAGTCCCGCACGCCGATCATTCCGGCTGCAGCGGAGTGACCTCGGCTGGCAACAGCCGCGGTCGCGGCCCATTCAAGTATTGATAGAATCCTCGCGGTGGCAGGCGGCCGCATCGGACCCATATCTTCGTCGTGACTCAACCGCGTTTCCTCTACTGGCGTCTGTCCGGCTTTTATCTGTTTTACTTCGCGACGCTGGGCGCGCTGCTGCCGTACTGGAGCCTGTATCTCCGCAGTGAGGGTTTCGGCGCAGCCGAGATCGGCGAGCTGGTCGCGATCCTCATGGCCACCCGCCTGATCGCACCCGCCCTCTGGGGCTGGCTTGCCGACCGCAGCGGGCGGCGGATACTGATCATCCAGATCGCCTCACTGCTGGCCGCGCTGATCTTCGCCGGTGTGCTGGTCGATAGCAGCTACCGATGGCTGGCGCTGGTCATGATCGGCTTCAGCTTCTTCTGGAATGCGGCCCTGCCACAGTTCGAGGCGATCACCCTCTCGCACCTCGGTGCGTCCAGTCACCGCTACAGCCATGTCCGCCTGTGGGGGTCCATCGGCTTCATTCTCGCGGTGGCGGCATTGGGGCCGCTGCTGGACACCTACGGCCCGGGTCTTCTGCCCTACATCCTGTTGCTGTTGTTGGGCGGGATCTGGGTGGCGAGCCTGCTGGTGCCGGATCACCCGGGACTGGCCTCATCTCAGCCACACGCGCCGTTGCGGCAGGTGCTGCGCCGCCCCGAGGTCGTGGCGCTGCTGCTCGTGTGTTTTCTGATGCAGGCCAGCCATGGGCCCTACTACACCTTTTTTACACTCTATCTAGAAGATTACGGCTACAGCCGCTCCGCCATCGGCCAGCTCTGGGCGCTGGGGGTGATCGCCGAGATCGGTGTGTTCCTGATGATGCATCGCTGGCTGCCGCGCTTCGGTGCGTGCCGGCTGCTGATCGCCAGCCTGGCACTGACGACGCTGCGCTGGCTGCTCATCGCCGGCTTCGGTGATCACCTGTCGATCATCCTCGGCGCGCAGTTGCTGCATGCGGCAAGCTTCGGCGTTCACCACGCCGTCGCCATCCACCTCATTCATCAGTACTTCGTCGGTCGCAACCAGGGGCGCGGCCAGGCGCTCTACAGCAGCCTCAGTTTCGGTGCAGGCGGTGCGGTCGGGAGCCTGGCGGCGGGTTATCTCTGGACCGCCGTCGGTGCACAGTGGACCTATGTTGCCGCCGCCGCCATCAGTGGGCTCGCCTGGGCAGTCGCCTGGAGGAGATTGAGACCCGTTCGGTTCGGTTGATCGGACCTGCGTCCAGGTACCCATGACGTGGGAAAATCAGCTTGTCCGCTACAGGGTGCGTCGGTGCAGCGACGCTGCATCGGCACCCGAACCCGGTGCGTCAGGCGGTATCTCGACGCCGTCTACCGGCTGGCCGTGTGGGTGGGGACGGGCAGCAGTTCGATCATCGCCCGCGCCGCATTCGACAAGGTACGCTCGCGATGCCGGACGGTGCCGAGGGTGCGCCGCAGACGCAGATCACGCACCGGCAGCATGTGCAGTTGCCGGTCGACCATGGTCTGCGGCAGCAGACTCCAACCCAGCCCCACCGACACCAGCATCTTGATGATCTCCAGATAATTGGTGGACAGCGAACTGCGTAACCCGATGCCGAGGTCGTGGAAGGCGCGTTCGGCAATCTGTCGGGTATAGGTCGAACTGGCCGGCAGGATCGCCGGGTGGGCGGCGAGGTCGGCGATCTGCATCCGGCGGCGCTGCGCCAGGGGATGATCCGGGGCGCAGACCACCACCAGCGGATCGTCCCAGACCGGCTGCAGGTCCAGCGGGCCGTGCGCCTCCGGTGGCAGCGTGACAATGGCAAGTTCCAGGTCACCGGTCTCCACCGCGTGGCAGGCCGCCTCCGAATCCATGAAATGCAAATCCAGGGTGACTGCGGGGTAGCGGGCAGCGAAGGTGCGCAGCGTCGGCGGCAGGCGATGCAGCCCGATATGGTGGCTGGTGCCCAGGCGCAGCGTGCCGCCGACCGTCCCGCTCAGATCGGCGAGGGCGCGCCGGCTGTCGTCTAGTTCGGCGAGGATGCGCCGCGCCCGCGGCAGCAGCGCCCGACCCGCCTCGGTGAGGTCCACCGCGCGGCCGATGCGGTCGAACAGCCGTGTCTGGAAGCCCGTCTCCAGGGTCGCGATGCGCTTGCTGATCGCCGGCTGGGTCAGGTGCAGCTGGGTCGCGGCGGCCGAGAACGACTGGGATTCAGCGACGGCGACGAAGGCGCGCAGGTTGGCGATGTCCATACTGAAAATCTCATACTGGAATTCTTAATGGTTATATATAACATGAAAAATATGAATTTGAGTTATCTTATTGCCGAGTCTACCATCGGTTGCCTGAGCGGGAGAGACAGACATGGCCGGTAAGACCCTCTACGACAAACTCTGGGATGCCCATGTGGTGCGCAGCGATGCCGACGGTACCACGTTGCTGTACATCGATCGCCATCTGGTGCACGAAGTCACCTCGCCGCAGGCCTTCGAGGGCCTGCGTCTGGCCGGTCGCAGGCCCTGGCGGACCAGTTCCGTGTTGGCGGTGCCCGACCACAATGTGCCCACCACCGCACGTGCCGCCGGCATTGCCGACCCGATATCGCGCCTGCAGGTCGAGACCCTGGACGCCAATTGCGCCGAGTTCGGCATCACCGAATTCAAGATGGACGATCGGCGCCAGGGCATCGTACATGTGATCGGACCGGAGCAGGGTGCGACCCTGCCGGGTATGACCGTGGTGTGTGGTGACTCACACACCGCCACGCACGGCGCGTTCGGTGCACTGGCCTTCGGCATCGGCACCTCCGAGGTGGAGCATGTGCTGGCCACGCAATGCCTGATCCAGAAGAAGGCGAAGAATTTCCTGGTGCGCGTGGACGGTATGTTGCCGCCGGGCGTGACCGCCAAGGACATCGTACTCGCGATCATCGGTCGTATCGGTACCGCCGGCGGCACCGGCTATACACTGGAGTTCGCCGGCGAGGCGATCCGTGCGCTGTCGATGGAAGGGCGCATGACCGTATGCAACATGGCCATCGAGGCCGGTGCGCGCGCCGGCCTGATCGGCGTCGATGAGACCACGATCGAATACGTACAGGGCCGCCCCTATGCGCCGAAAGGCGATCTCTGGGAGCAGGCCGTGGCCGCGTGGTCCGACCTGCATTCCGACGCCGACGCCGTGTTCGACCAGACCGTCGTGCTGAACGCCGCCGACATCGTGCCGCAGGTGACCTGGGGTACCTCGCCGGAGATGGTCGTGGGCGTCGATGCGAGCGTACCCGATCCTGCCGCCGAGACAGACCAGGTCAAGGCCAATGGCATGCGCCGCGCGTTGGAATACATGGCTCTCGAGCCGGGTACCGCGATCCGCGACATCCGCCTCGACAAGGTGTTCATCGGATCCTGCACCAACTCGCGCATCGAAGACCTGCGCGCGGCGGCCGCGGTGATCCAGGGCGGCCGGGTCGCGGCCAACATCAAACAGGCGCTGGTGGTGCCGGGCTCCGGTCTGGTGAAGCACCAGGCCGAGGCGGAAGGCCTGCACGAGATCTTCACGGCTGCCGGCTTCGAATGGCGTGAGCCGGGCTGCTCCATGTGCCTGGCGATGAATGCCGACCGCCTGGAACCGGGCGAGCGTTGCGCCTCGACCTCGAACCGCAATTTCGAGGGCCGGCAGGGCCAGGGCGGCCGCACCCACCTGGTCAGTCCCGCGATGGCCGCCGCGGCGGCCATCGCCGGTCACTTTGTCGATGTGCGGGATGTATGAGTTGAACCGCCAGGACGGCAGGTACACCCAAGAAATCCATGTGAACCGCCAAGACGCCAAGCACGCCAAGAAATCTATGGGAACCGCCAAGACGCCAAGAACGCCAAGAAAACCTGATTACTGTTTTGGTGGATCAGAGAGAGTGCAGTGGGTCATTTCAGCCATAACTTCGCTGTAGAGCCTCTGTAAACGCCCTAATCATTCTTGGCGTGCTTGGCGTCTTGGCGGTTCAAATCGCCTTTGTCCTGGCGCCTTGGCGGTTCAACACTGTCTTTTCTTGGTGTCTTGGCGGTTCACAAACGAGGTGGTAATGGAAAAGTTCACGACATTGCAGGCATTGGTGGCACCACTGGATCGGCCGAACGTCGATACCGATGCGATCATCCCCAAGCAATTCCTGAAGTCGATCCGCCGCAGTGGCTTCGGCCCGAACCTGTTCGACGGGTGGCGCTATCTGGATCATGGGGAGCCGGGTCAGGACAACAGCGGCCGGCCGTTGAACCCGGATTTCGTGCTGAATCAGCCGCGCTACGAAGGCGCGCGCATCCTGCTCGGGCGCGAGAATTTCGGCTGCGGTTCCTCGCGCGAGCATGCCGTGTGGGCGCTGGAGGATTACGGCTTTCGCGTCGTGATCGCGCCGAGCTTCGCCGACATCTTCTTCAGCAACTGCTTCAAGAACGGTGTGCTGCCCATCGTGCTGGACCCGGCCAGAATTGATGCGTTGTTCGAGGCCGTGGCGGCGACGCCCGGTTACCGGTTGACGGTGGACCTGCAGGCCCAGACCGTGACCACACCGGACGGCGAGGTGTTGGGCTTCGAGGTCGACCCCTTCCGCAAGCACTGCCTGCTGGAAGGGCTCGACGACATCGGCCTGACCCTGCAGCATGCCGACGCGATCCGTGCCTACGAGGAACGCCGCCGCACCGAGGCGCCGTGGTTATTTGGTAATTAGAACCACGAAGGGCACCAAGGGCACAAAGGAAATCCCGAACAATGTAAAACCGTGAGTTCTCCCTCTCCCATCAACGGGGAGGGGGCTTGCCGTTCGACATTCATTGATGATTTTCCCTTGTGTCCTTCGTGTCCTTGGTGGTTAAAACAAAGCATTTCAGGAACCGCACATGACAAAAAAAATCCTGGTACTCCCCGGCGATGGCGTCGGTCCCGAGATCGTCGCCGAGGCGTTGAAAGTCCTCGACCATCTGCGCAAAGACGGTGGGCTCGACGTCGAGATCGAGCAGGGCTTGGTCGGCGGTGCCTCCTACGACGCCCATGGCGAGCCGCTGACGGCGGCGACACTGGAACAGGCCAAGGCCGCGGACGCGGTGCTGCTCGGCGCGGTTGGCGGCCACCAGTGGGAATCGCTGCCGATCGCCGTGCGCCCGGAAAAGGGGCTGCTCGGCCTGCGCGCCGGCATGGGGC
>Ga0172382_10005751_pt1 | contig 18340 bp, 18 predicted proteins | sample Leawel138RmetaG_FD_122245 | JGI IMG/M metagenome (GOLD analysis project Ga0172382, IMG submission 122245) | Leachate microbial communities from a municipal landfill in Southern Ontario, Canada - Leachate well 138R metaG | ecosystem: Engineered > Solid waste > Landfill > Unclassified | place...
ACTGTCCGAGAGAGTCGATCAACAAATGCGCCATCTTGCGAGTAGTCCGGAGTTGATTCGGTCTTTCTTTAAACATCCAGATGTAGACTATATTTCCGACTTATGAGTAAATCCGTATACCCGATTTTCTGAAATTCGCTGTCGTCGGTGGCCAGCAACGGGGTATAGGGCAGGTAGGCGGCGTTGTGGACCAGGATGTCGAGCCGACCCCACAGCTCGATGGCACGCTCCACCAGGGCCCTGGCGGCGGCCCGCTGCCCCAGCTCCACCGCGATCAGCTCCGCCTCGCCACCCTCCCCGCGAATGTCCGCCACCGCGCGCTCGCCGTGGCTGGCGGTGCGGGTGGCGATCAGTACCCGGGCGCCGTGGCGGGCGAACAGCCCGGCGATGGCCTGGCCGATGCCCTGGCCGGCGCCGGTGACGATGGCCACGCGCCCGTCGAGACGGCGGGCGGCGAGGCTGGGCTCAGGAGCGGCGTCCGCGCCAGTGGCTTGACCGCCGTTCATTTGTCGCTCTCGCCCTTGTTGGCGGCGGCCATGCCGTCGAGGCCCATCATCACGATCTGGCCGCACACCGCCCAGGCGTTGGCGTGGCCGAGGGCATGGGTATCGTAGGTGGTTTGCAGGGCATTGCTCATGCCCTGGGCATCGAGGGTCTGGTTGACGGCGCGCTTGGCCATCAGCAGGGCGTGGGGGTGCATCCGGGCGATTTCCGCCGCCAGGGCGAGGGCGGTGGATTCGAGGTCATCCCGTGGAACAACGCGGTTGACCATGCCCAGGCGGTGGGCCTCCCAGGCGTCGATGGCGCCGCCGGTGAACAGCAGTTCCTTGGCCTTGCGGGCGCCGAACTCCCAGGTGTGGCCGTGGTACTCGACGCCGCCGATGCCCATGCGGATGACGGGATCGCTGAACCTGGCGTCGTCGGCGGCGATGATCAGGTCGCAGGGCCAGGCCAGCATCAGGCCGGCGGCGATGCAGGCCCCCTGGACGGCGGCGATGGTGGGCTTGGGCAGGTCGCGCCATTTCCGGGAGTAGCCGAAAAAGTGCTTCAGTTCCCACTTGTACAGGCGCAGCATGCCGTTCTCTTCCACGTCGGAAAACATCGACTGCCAGGGCTCGGAATTGAACACGTCCTGATCGATATCGTGGCCGGCGGAAAAGTGCTTGCCGTTGGCCTTGAGCACCACCACCCGCACCCCGTCGTCGTCCATGGCCCGGTCGAAGGCCTCGTCCAGTTCCTTGAGCAGGGCGGCGTTCTGGGCGTTGCGCCGCTCGGGGCGATTGAGGGTGATGACCGCCACCCGGTCGATGGTGTCGTAGACGATATAACTCATGGGGGATCCTCGCGGCGTTGGGCGGCACCGGTGAGGCCGGGTGCCGGCGTATTGTGATTATGGATGGAGCGCCAGGGGTGGCGCATCTTGGCGGGCAGTATCCCGCCCTGTTCTTTTTTCATCAACTAATATGCTAGCATCTCTTGGCCGCTGTTGGGGTGCCGGCGGGCAACAGCGGCGCAACCAGGGGCTATGCTTTGACTGTCGGCAGCAGGGGCACCATGAACGATAACGGTAAGCTCGGGGCCACTACCCGGGAAGCGCGGCAGGATCGCGGCTGGCGCCTCGCCTTCAGCCACGTGGGCTTTTTTGTGGCCGACATGGACAGGGTGGTGGATTTTTACCACCGGGTGCTGGGGTTCTTCATCACCGACCGGGGCGTGCTCAACGGCAAGCCCATCACCTTCTTGAGCCGCGACCCCAACGAGCACCATCAGATCGTGCTGGTGGCGGGCCGCGATCCCGGGGCGCTGCAGAACATCAACCAGATTTCCTTCCGCGTCCAATCCCTGGGCGAGTTGCAGGCCCTTTACCGGCGGCTGGTGGCGACGGGGGTTGCGGGCATGGATCCGGTAACCCACGGCAACGCCTGGTCCCTGTATTTCCAGGATCCGGAGGGCAACCGGTTGGAGGTGTTCGCCGACACCGACTGGTACATCGCCCAGCCCCTCAAGGAGCCCCTCGACCTCGACCTGCCGGAAGCGGAGATCCGCCGCCAGACCCTGGCGTTCTGCCGCGACCGCCCCGGTTTCAAATCCATCGCCCAGTGGCGCGAGCAGATGCGCGCCCTGATGGCGGAGGAACCCGCCAGCGCCGATCCCCGGAGGATCCCATGACCCAGCTGCCCTATCCCGTCTACGACGCCGACAATCACCTCTACGAGCCGGAGGAGGCCTTCCTGCGCCACCTCCCCAAGAAATTCGAGAAGGATTTTCTCTTCGTCGATATCAAGGGCCGCAAGAAGCTGGTGATCGGCGGCAGACTGTCGGAGTACATTCCCAATCCCACCTTCGAGGTGGTGGCCGGGCCCGGCACCCACGAGAAGTGGTACCGGGCGCAGAATCCCGAAGGCCTTAGCCTGCGTGAAATGACCGGCCAGGTGGTGCGCCCGCCGGCGGAATGGCGCAGCGGCGAGGGCCGCATCGCCATCATGGATCGCCAGGGCATCCACGCCGCCCTGGTGTTTCCCACCCTCGCCTCGGTGATCGAGGAGCGCCTCGGCCACAACCATGCCCTGGTGGCGGCGCTGTTCCATTCCCTCAACCTCTGGACCCAGGAGGAGTGGGGATTTGCCCGGGAAAATCGCCTGTTCTCGGTGCCGATGATCGGCCTTGGGGATATCGATCTCGCCATCGAGGAGCTGGAATTCGTGCTCGCCAATGGCGCCCGGGTGGTGGGGATCCGCCCCGCGCCGGTCCCCGGGGTGACCGGTAGCCGTTCCTTTGGCTTTCCCGAGTTCGATCCGTTCTGGGCGCGCTGCGCCGAGGCGCGGATTTTTGTCTGTTTCCACGCCTCGGATTCCGGCTACGACAAGCTCTACCGGGATTGGTCGGGCCAGGGATCGGAGTTTGTCCCCTTCGAAAAGGATCCTTTCAAGCAGACCCTTGAATTGCTCGAGCGCCCCATCGCCGATGCCATGTCGGCGATGATCTGTCACGGCGCTCTGGAGCGTCACCCCGACCTGCGTATCGTCTCCGTGGAAAACGGTTCAGAGTGGGTGGGGTCGTTGCTGCGGCGTCTCGACCACGCCTACGGGCAGATGCCGAAGGCCTTTGCACGGCACCCCAGGGAGACCTTCGCCCGGCAGATTTTCGTCGCGCCCTTTTACGAAAACGATCCCATCGAGCTGGCCCGTCACATCCCCGTGGAGCGCATCCTGTTCGGCAGCGATTACCCCCACCCGGAGGGCCTCGCCGAGCCCCTCGCCTATGTAAAGGAGTTCGCCAGTTTCGACGAGGTGGCGCTCAAGAAGATTTTTCACAGCAACCTCAAGGGATTGCTCGAGGGTGCCAGGGATTGAGCGGGGCCTCCGGGCAGGGTGGGTGAGGGCTTGAGCAGCGACGGCGAGCTCAACGTCGATCTGGTGGTGGTGGGTTCCGGGGCCGGGGGGCTGTCCGCCGCCATCCGCGCGGCCCGCGGCGGGCTCCGTGTACTGGTGCTGGAGAAAACCGCGTATTTCGGCGGCAGCACCGCGATTTCCGGCGGGGTGGTGTGGATTCCCGCCAACAGCGCCATGGCGGAGCAGGGCGCCGCCGACAGTCGCGAAGCCGCCCGGACCTATCTGCAACAAACCCTCGGCGATGCCTTCAAACCGGCCCTGGTGGATGCCTTTCTCGCCCATGGCCCGGCCATGGTGGACTATTTCAAGGCACACACCGAGGTACAGTTCACCCCGCGCATGTACGGCCCCGATTACCGGTCGGAATTGCCGGGGGCCAGCATCGGTGGCCGGGGTCTCGACCCCGTCGTGTTCGACGGGCGCCAGCTCGGCACATGGTTCAGGCACCTGCGCCCGCCCTTGCCGCAAACCACGGTGTTCGGCAGCATGATGGTGAGCCGTTACGATATCGAGCACCTCACCCACGCCTGGAAGCGCTGGCCGTCCTTTTTGCACAGCCTGGGGATTCTCGCCCGGCAGCTGCGGGACAGGCTGGCATACCCCAGGGGCACGCGCCTGCTGGCGGGCAATGCCCTGGCCGCGCGCCTGCTCAAATCGGCGGTCGACAGTGGTGTCGAGCTCAAAAATCGCGCCAGGGTGACGGAGCTGGTCCGCCAGCAGGGCAGGGTCGTGGGCGTGGTCGCCACCCTGGAGGGGCGCACCCTGAGGATCGGCGCCCGCCGCGGCGTGGTGCTCGCCAGCGGTGGTTTTGCCGCCAACCGGGCGTGGGCGGCGCGGCACCTGCGCTATCCCGATCAGCATCTCACCCTGGCGCCGGAGGGCAGCGAAGGGGATGGCCTCGGCCTTGCCACCGCCATCGGCGCAACCCTGGGCGAGGGCAATGCCAACCCGGTGTTTCTTACCCCCGTATCGTTGCTCCGCAAACATGACGGCGGGGAGATTCGCTTTCCCCATCTGATCCTCGATCGGCAAAAACCCGGGCTCATCGCCGTCAACAGCGCGGGGCAGCGTTTTGTGAACGAGGCGGATTCCTACCACGATTTTGTCGAGGGGGTTTACCGGGGTCACGGGCGGGCATCCACCATTCCCGCGTACCTGATCTGCGATGCCCGTTTCATCCGGCGCTATGGCCTGGGACTGGCCCGTCCCTGGCCATTTGGCCACGGGCATCTGGTGCGCGCCGGCTACCTCGTCAAGGCCCCCACCCTGGCGGACCTGGCCCGGGCCATCGGTGTTCCCGAAGGCGCCCTTGCCCACAGCGTGAATACCAACAATGCCAGTGCCCGCACCGGCATCGATGAAGAGTTTGGCCGGGGTGGCACGGAGTACAACCGCTATCTGGGCGACCCCAACCACAGGCCCAACCCCTGTATAGGCCCGATCAGTAAACCGCCCTTCTACGCGGTCAGGGTGTATCCGGGGGATATCGGCACCGCCACCGGCCTTGTCACCGATGACAGGGCGCGGGTGCTGGATGCCGATGGCGGGGTGATCGCCGGCCTCTACGCCTGCGGCAACGACATGAATTCCATCATGGCGGGGCACTACCCGGCGGGGGGGATCACCCTCGGCCCGGCCCTCACCTTTGGTTACATCGCCGCCGGTGAGCTGCTCGCCGCTGGCGAGCCCTGAGTCACACCGCCTGGCGGTTCAGCTCCCCGAGGACGCGCTTCTCGGTGGCGAAAATATGCTGCTCCATGGCCTTGCGGGCCTTGTCGGGCTTTTTCGCGGCGATGGCGGCGATGATGGCCTCGTGCTCCTGGTGGGCCTGGGGAATATTGAGGGCGAACACCGGCTGGCTCGACAGCGCCACGTAGAAATCCGAGCGGTCGCCGAGGCTCTCCACCACGTCGGTGAGCAGCGGCGAGCGGCTGATGCGGCGCATTTCGGCGTGCAGCTGGCGGTTGAGCTGGCGATAGCTCTCCCCCTGCTTGGCGGCGGGCTGGCTGCTCCCCGCCAGGGTGCCGATCTGGGCGGAGATCAGTTGCAGGCCGAGGACGTCGGCGGGCTCGGCGCGGCTGGCGGCCAGTTCCGCCACCAGCGCCTCGCCGCTGGCGAAAAGGCGGAAGAAGTCGTCGATCTCCTGCACACTGGGGCTGCGTACCCGACAGCCCACCTGGGGCACGATATCGATGAAGCCCTCGAGTTTCAGGCGTTTCATGGCGTCCATCACCGGCTGGCGACTGGCGCCGAGCTGCTGGGCGATATCCTCGATGGGCAGCCAGTCGTCGGCGCGCACCCGGCCCGCCAGCAGCAGGCTCTTGATGTGATCGTAGGCTTTTTCGGCGAGGCGCATGGGGTGGCTCCCGGTTATGGCGGTTATCGCTGGGGCGCGGCCCCTGGCGGGATGATAACCGGAATTCACCGGGCCGCGCAGTCCCGTGGCATCCCCGCGCCCTTTACTCCGGTCCGCTGTTTGTGGCGGCGGGCTGCTGAGTTTTCAGGGTGTAATATGTTAGTATTCCAAGAGGCCGAATACCTGATTGTTCGCACCACAACGATAATGCCGGCGTTCACCGCTCCCCCGACAAATCGGGGGATGCCCGCCCCCGATCACTGGAGCCGACCCCCATGAGCGACATGGACGATCCCATCTTTGAACTGCGCTTTTACAACCTGGCGGAGGGCCGCGATGCCGATATGCGCCGCCGGGTGCGGGAGGATCTCGCCTGGCTGTTTCCCCGCCACGGCATTCGTCCCCTGGCGGGCTGGAGCGCCCTGGCCGCGCCGGCCCTGCCGATGTTCATCTACCTCACCCCCTGGCGCAACATGGTCGAGCGCAACCGCTGCTGGGCGGGGTTCTACGCCGATCCCGCCTGGCAGGAAGTGCGCAACCGCACCAATGCGGGGAGCGAACTGGTGACCGACTACGAGATTTTCTTCCTGCGGGGGATGTCACCCTGGCGGGCCCTGGCCAGCGACGGCGGCGAACTCGACGAAGTGGTGATCCAGCGCACCCTGGTGGGCAAGGGGCTCGCCTCGGCGGCGGCCCTCCGGGAGCGGGAATTGCCGGCCCTGGAACAGGCCGGGGCCCAGGTGCAGGGGGCCTTCGATGTGCTCAGCGGCTGTCGCCTGCCGGCGGCCATCTCGGTGTTGCGCTGGCGGGACTGGGATGCCCGCCGCGGCGCCCGGGAGGCCGTCGATGCCAACCCCGCCATCGTCGCCGCCCGCGCCGAGGAGCGCCGCCAGTTTGGCGCGGAGCTGCTCGGCACCCGCAGCAGCTTTCTGGTGGCGCCGGTGCCGGTGGATTGGCAATAGCATTGTGCGGAGACGACAGCCCATGGATTTTCACTTTGATGCCAGTCTCGATGAATTCCGACGGGAAGTGCGCGGCTTCGTGGCGGACAATCTCCCCGCCCATATCGCCGCCCGCCAGCGACACAAATCCTTCGCGCCGGACGATCTGCACACGGCGGAGTGGCAGGCCATTCTCCACCGCAGGGGCTGGTCGGTGCCCGCCTGGCCGGTGGAGCACGGCGGTACCGGCTGGTCGCCCTTGCAGCAATTCGTGTTCAACGACGAGTGCGCCGCCCTGGATGCCCCGGTGTTCCCCTGGGGGCCCCGGGACATGGTGGGGCCGATTCTCTACACCTTCGGTTCCGAGGCCTTGAAGGCGCGCTTTCTGCCGATGATTCGCGAGGGCCGCCATTACTGGTGCCAGGGCTTTTCCGAGCCGGGCAGTGGCTCGGACCTGGCCTCCCTGCGCACCACCGCCCTGCGCCAGGGGGATCGCTACATCGTCAACGGCCAGAAGATCTGGACCAGCGGCGCGGCGGTGGCGCGCTTCGGGTTTTTTCTGGTGAAGACCGACACCCGCTGCAAACCCCAGCAGGGCATTTCGTTCCTGATCATCGACATGAATTCCCCGGGGGTTACGGTGCGGCCCATTCCCCAGATCGACGGCGACGACCATCTGTGCGAGGTGTTCCTCGACAACGTGGAGGTGCCCGCGGAGCACCTGATCGGCGAGGAGGGCAAGGGCTGGACCTACGCCAAGCATCTGCTCGACCACGAGCGCACCGGCAGCGCCTACATCTTCTGGAACAAGCGTGAGCTGGCCAAGGCCCGGGAGATCGCCCGGGGGGAGTACCGGGATGGCGTGGCGGTCATCGACAGCGAGCCCTTCCGAGCCCGGCTGGCCCGGGCCGAGGCCCGTTTGATCGCCCTGGAATGGTCGGTGCTGCGCATCCTCGCCGACGAACAGAGCCACTGGCACCCCACCGCCCTGGCATCCTGCCTCAAGGTGCGGGGCGCCCAGTTGCAGCAGGAGATCACCGCCCTGCAACAGGAGGCCATGGGGGTGAAGGCCCTGCGCTACATGGCCCCCCGGGATCTGGCGGACTTCCCGGTGTCCGCCCTGTGGCCGGATTACCTGGTGGGGAAAACCTCCGTCGCCCTCGTCGCCCGCGCCGCCACCCTCTACGGTGGCACCCTGCAAATCCAGCGGGGCATCATCGCCCGCGCGGCGTTCGGGATCTGACCGTGGACTTCAACCTGTCGCCGGAACAACAGCTGCTGCGGGACAGCGCCACCCGCTTCGTGCGGGAGCGCCATCCCTTCGAGACCCGGCGCGCCATCGCCAACGGCGCCACCGGGTACAGCGACGGGCTCTGGTCCGCCATGGCGGACCTGGGCTGGCTGATGCTCAACGTGCCCGAGGATCAGGGGGGCCTTGGCGCCCCCATGGCTGATACCGTGGTGCTGATGCACACCCTGGGCAAGGGGCTGGTGGCGGAGCCGGTCATCAACACCGGCGTCTGGGCGGCCTGCCTGCTGGCCGGCGGGGAGGGGGGCGCGGTGCGCCGGCACTGGCTCGACGCCAGCGCCAGCGGCGCGGCGCGGCTGGCGGTGGCCCACCGGGAAAACGGCCGGAGCTGGCAGGGCCTGCCCCCCGCCACCCGGGCGCGGCGGGACGGGGACGGCTATCTGCTCGGCGGCCAGAAGATCGCGGTGTGCGACGCCCCGGTGGCGGATGCCCTGCTGATCACCGCCGCGGAGGAGGGGCAGCCCGGCCTTGCCGTGTTTCTGGTGGAGCGCAATACCCCGGGGCTTGTGCGGGACGATTACCGGCTGGTGGACGGCAGCGCCGCCAGCGACCTGACCCTGCTCGACTGCCGGGTGCCGGCGGCCAACCGCTTGCTGGCTGGCGAGGAGGGCGCGGCGACGTTCGCGGCGGCCAGCGACCGGGCCCACCTGGCGGTGCTGGCGACCCTCGCGGGCCTTATGGAGGGGAGCCTGGAACTTGCCGCCGACTACGCCAGAACCCGCCGCCAGTTCGGTCAGCCCATCGCCGCCTTCCAGGCCATTCAGCACCTGCTGGCGGACATGTTCGTCGCCTGCCAGGAATCCCAGTCGATCCTGTTTCAGGCCCTCGCCGCCATCGACAGCCCCGATGCCGCCCGCCGCCAGCGGGCCCTGTCCGCCGCGGCGGTGGTGATGGGGGAGGGGCTGCGCTTCGTCACCGAGCAGGGCATCCAGTTGCACGGTGGTTACGGCGTCACCGACGAGTACGCCATCAGCCACTGCCACCGGCGGGGGATGGTCCTCGCCCAGTGGTTTGGGGACGGGGACGAACACCTCGCCCGCTTCAGCCGCCTGGCGCCCCACGGGGACTGACGGCATGATGAGGCTGAGTCTTGGTTGCGTATCGGAATCCGGCTGGCGGTTGGCGGTGACCCATGATCGATAAATCTCTTTTCTCCCCCGCCCAGGCGGTGGCCGACATTCCCGACGGCGCCGTGGTGCTGGTCGGGGGCTTCGGCATGGCGGGGATGCCCACGGAGCTTATCGAGGCGCTCATCGACCAGGGCGCCCGGGAGCTCACCATCGTCAGCAACAACGCCGGCAACGGCGACACCGGCCTCGCCGCCCTGATCGGCGCCGGGCGGGTGCGCAAGATCCTCTGCTCCTTTCCCCGCCAGGCGGATTCCCAGCGTTTCGACGATCTCTACCGGGCCGGGCGCATCGAGCTCGAACTGGTGCCCCAGGGCACCCTGGTGTGTCGCCTGGAGGCGGCGGGGGCGGGCCTTGGCGCCATCTTCACCCCCACCGGCCACGGCACCCTGCTGGCCGAAGGCAAGGAGACCCGGGTCATCGACGGTCGCCCCCATGTGCTCGAGTACCCCATCCACGGGGACTACGCCCTGATCAAGGCCCACCGGGGCGACCGCTGGGGCAATCTCGTCTACAACAAGTCGGCGCGCAATTTCGGCCCCATCATGGCCCGGGCCGCGGCCTGCACCATCGCCCAGGTGAGCGAGGTGGTGGCCCTCGGCGAGCTGAATCCGGAGGCGGTGGTGACCCCGGGGATTTTCGTCAAGCGGGTGGTGCGGACATGAGCGACGGCGCGGCGAAACTGACCCGGGAGCAACTGGCGGCGCGGGTGGCGCGGGATATTCCCGAGGGCGCCTACGTCAATCTCGGCATCGGCCTGCCCACCCTGGTGGCCAACTACCTGCCCGCCGACGGGGATTATTTTCTGCACAGCGAGAACGGCCTGCTGGGCATGGGGCCCGCCCCCGCGCCGGGGCTGGAGGATGGCGACCTGATCAACGCCGGCAAGCAGCACGTCACCCTGCTGCCCGGTGGCAGTTATTTTCATCACGGCGATTCCTTCGCCATGATCCGCGGCGGCCATATCGACATCTGCGTGCTCGGCGCCTTCCAGGTGGCGGCCAATGGCGATCTCGCCAACTGGCACACCGGCGATGCCGACGCCATTCCCGCCGTGGGGGGCGCCATGGACCTGGCGGTGGGTGCGCGCCAGGTGTTCGTGATGATGGAACACCTGACCCGCGGCGGCGCCAGCAAGATCGTCGAGCGCTGTACCTACCCCCTCACCGGGGTCGGCTGCGTCAAGCGCATCTACACCGATCTGGCGGTGATCGACGTCACCGACCAGGGCCTGCGGGTGCGGGAGCTGGTCGCCGGTCTGTCCCTGGCCCGACTTCAGGCACTCACCGCGGCGCCCTTGCTGGGCGGGATTTAACAACGAGGACAATCCGTGAACGACGTCTATATCTGCGATGCCATCCGCACTCCCATCGGCCGCTTCGGCGGCGCCCTGGCGTCGGTGCGCGCCGACGATCTCGCGGCCCTGCCCCTCGCGGCCCTGCGGGCCCGCAACCCCGGGGTGGATTGGGACGCGGTGGACGATGTCATCCTCGGCTGCGCCAACCAGGCGGGGGAGGACAACCGCAACGTGGCGCGCATGGCGGCACTGCTGGCGGGGTTTTCCGTGGCGGTGCCGGGCACCACCGTCAACCGCCTGTGCGGTTCGAGCCTCGACGCCATCGTTATGGCCGCCCGGGCCATCAAGTGTGGCGAGGCGGAGCTGGTGATCGCCGGCGGGGTGGAAAGCATGTCCCGCGCCCCCTATGTGATGGGCAAGGCGGGCGCGGCCTTTGCGCGGGACATGAAAATCGAGGACACCACCATCGGCTGGCGTTTTATCAATCCCCGCATGCGGGCCCTCCACGGGGTGGATTCCATGCCGGAGACCGCCGAGAACGTCGCCCGGGATTTCGCCATCAGCCGCGCCGACCAGGACGCCTTCGCCCTGCGCAGCCAGCAGCGGGCGGGGCGTGCCCTCGCCCTGGGGCTCTTCGCCGACGAGATCGTGCCCGTGGAGATCCCCCGCCGCGGGGGCGAACCCCAGGTGGTGGACGCCGACGAGCACCCGAGGCCCGACACCCGCCTGGAGCACCTGGCGCGGCTCAAGGGCATCGTCGCCCCGGAGGGCACCGTCACCGCCGGCAACGCCTCGGGGGTGAACGACGGTGCCGCGGCGCTGCTCCTGGCGTCGGAGAGCGGTATCCGGCGCCACGGTCTCAGGCCCCTCGCCCGGGTGCTGGCCAGTGCCGTGGCGGGGGTCGAGCCCCGCATCATGGGGATCGGTGCCGCCCCGGCCATGGCCCGCGCCCTCGACAGGGCAGGGCTCGCCATGGACGCCATGGACCTGATCGAACTCAACGAGGCCTTCGCCGCCCAGGCCCTCGCCGTGCTGCGGCACAGGGGCCTGGCGGACGACGACCCCCGGGTCAATCCCAATGGGGGCGCCATTGCCCTGGGGCATCCCCTCGGCGCCAGCGGCGCCCGCCTGGTCACCACCGCCCTGCACCAGCTGCGCCGCGGCGGCGGCCGCCACGCCCTCTGCGCCATGTGCATCGGCGTCGGGCAGGGGATTGCCCTGGTGATCGAGAATCTGGCCGATTCCCGGTAAGCGCAGCGCCGGCTGCCTGCCTCGGCGCCCATCCAAAGCTGATCATCCGTTATTTATTTGCCCGGGGCTGTTGACAGCCCCTAAGGTGGTTTCCATACTCAGTTCCTAAATATAAACAACGTTCATGATTGTGAACGCCGCAATCCTGAACGAGGCACCGGGGTCATCCCCGGCATCACCGGCTCGGCGCGGACGGCATCATGGGCGAACAGAAAACCTGGTTTATCACCGGCTGTGACAAGGGCATGGGGTATGTCTTTGCCGAAACCCTCCTCGCCCATGGCGACCGGGTGGTGGTCACCGCCCGGGATCTGGCCAATATCGAGCCGCTGCTCAGGCGCCATCCTGACACCGCCTTCGGATACCAGCTCGATGTCACCTCCGCACCGGATATCGCCGCCGTGGCCGCGGCGGCGGAGCGGGCGACCGGCGGTATCGACGTGCTGGTCAACAACGCCGGCTACGGCATGCTCGGCCCTGTGGAGGCCACCACACCCGAGGAATACCGGCCGCTGTTCGACGTGAATTTCTTTGGTGCCGCGGAAGTGATCCGCGCCCTGCTGCCGGGCATGCGCCAGCGGCGGCGGGGTTACATCATCAACACCACCTCCATCGGCGGCTTTGCCGCGTCCCCCGGCTTTGGCTTTTACGCCGCCAGCAAGTTTGCCCTCGAGGGCCTGTCGGAGGCCCTGGCCCAGGACGTGGCCGCCTTCGGCATCAGGGTCACCATCCTCGAGCCGGGCTCCACCCGCACCGACTTTGCCGGTGGCTCCATGGCCCGCGCCCGGCAACAGATCGCCGACTACGACAACAGCGCCGTCAAGCTGACCCTGGAGCGCATGGCGGCCCGCCACGGTGCCCAGCCCGGGGATCCGGCCCGTATCGCCCGCATTCTGCTCAAGTTCTCCCGCATGGACGATCCGCCCCTGCGCTTTACCACCGGGGACGACGGCCTCGGGCGCATGCGGGAAAAGCTCATGGCCACCAGCGCCGAGGCGGAACGGTTCGCGGCCCTGTCCCTCTCGGTGGGGTTCGACTGCGATACCCCCATCGATATCGATGGGGAGGCCAAGCCGTGAGCGGCGATACCGCCATCGATCCCAGGGGCCCCGCGGACAGCGGCCACCGCACCGCCAACCGCTTGCTGGATATTCTCGAGCTGCTGGCCCGCACCCCCGGGGGCTCGGCCCTCAAGGACCTCAGCCGTGAACTCGGCGCCCCCAAGAGCAGCCTGCTGTCCCTGCTGCAAACCCTCCACAGGCGCGGCTACGTCAGCCAGGACAGCCGCGGCCTTTACCGCCTCGGCACCCGTGCCCTGACCCTGAGTGGCGCGGAGGGGGACGAACAGGATCTGCGGGAGATCGCCCACGGGGAAATCCGCGCCCTGGCGGAGAAGACCGGTGAATCCGCCATCCTCGCCACCCTCACCAGCGATCACCGCGCGGTGATCTATATCGACAAGGTGGAGAGCCTGCATCGCATTCGCGCCACCGCCAGGGTCGGGGAGACGCGGCCCCTGCACTCCACCTCCAGCGGGCGCCTGCTGCTGGCCCATCTGCCGGCGGCGGAGCGGGAGACGCTGATCGACCAGCTGGAACTGACCCGCTTCACGGAGCGGACCATCACCAGCCGCGCCCGGTTGCGGGAGGAAATGACGCGCATTCTCGGCGAGGGTATCTGCATCAACATCGACCAGTCCCTGCAGGGTCATTGCGCCATGGCGGCACCGGTTCGCGATCGCCGTGGTGAAGTGGTGGCCGCCTGCGTGCTGAGCGCACCCAGCGAGCGGGTGCGGGACGCCATCGCCACCCTCTCCGAGCAGGTGAAGGCCAGCGCCCTGGCCATCTCTCTGCGCCTTGGCCATCGGCCGGCGCCGGATGATGGCGCCGCGGCCAAGGGGCGATCGACCCCGGGGGAAGGGCAGAGCCGGTCTGCCGCCACCCGCAATTAACCAGAGCATGTCGCGACCCGCCCAGCGGCGCGGAGGAAAATGATAATGAGTCACTTTTTTGAGCAATTGATGGATAACCCCCTGGCGGTGCGGGACAACACCTACGACCAGGGCTACCAGCTCGCTGCGGAACAACTCCAGCGCTTCCACCTGCACTGGGCGGGCAAGCGTTTTGCTGAACTGCGCCCGAGGATTTCGGTGCTGGACAAGCTGGCCAGGGAACAGGGCATCGACGCCATCACCGACATCGAGCAGGTCGGCCACCTGCTGTTCGCCCACTCGGTGTACAAGTCCTATCCCATGTCGTATCTGGAGCGCAACCGCTTCGATATGCTCACCAAATGGCTGGCGAAACTGACCAGCACCGACCTCAGCCATATCGACGCCAACGGCATCGAGACCATCGACGACTGGCTGGACCTGCTGGATGCGCAAACCCCGCTGATGGTGCTGCACACCTCCGGCACCACCGGCAAGCTGTCCTTTCTGCCCCGCACCAAGGCCCAGTCCCGGGACATGGGCATCATTGCCGCCAACATTCTCCGTGATTGGAACGGCCCTTTCTCGCGGCCGGACATGCTCAGCCACCACCGCCCGCTCATCAATCCTGGCTACCGCTACGGTGCCGGCACCGCCCAACGCATGGCGGGGGTGCAGGTGGAACTCTATGCGGGTGGCGACGATAACGCCCTGTTCCTGTACCCGAACCAGCGCCTCTCCGCCGATCTCATTTCCCTGGCGGGGCGCTTGCGCACCGCCGAGGCCAGGGGCGAGCAGGGGCGCCTGGAAATATCCCCCGGCCTGCTGCGGCGCCGGGACGAGCTGATCGAAATGGAGAAGCAGCGCCCCCAGGCCATCGCCAACTTCCTCGAGACCGCCCGCACCCGCTTTGCCGGTCAGGACGTCTACATCGGCACCCTCTACGGCATGGTCTACGACTGGGCGGTGGAGGGGCTTGCCAAGGGGCACAGCAATATCTTTGGCCCCGACAGCTTCCTGTCCTGCGGCGGCGGCACCAAGGGGCGGGTATTCCCCGACGACTGGCGGGAGACCATCCAGACATTCCTCGGCTTTTCCACCTTCAGTGAAACCTATGCCATGACCGAATCCATGGGCATGGCGACCCTGTGCGAGCAGGGCCACTACCACCTGGCGCCCTTCACCGTGCCCTTTCTGCTGGATCCTCGGAGCGGCGCGCAACTGCCCCGGGTGGACGGCACCAGCGGCCGCTTCGCCTTCCTGGACCTGCTGCCCGACAACTACTGGGCGGGGATGGTCACCGGCGATGCGGTGACCATGGGGGGCTTCCAGCAGCCCTGCGGCTGCGGTCGCCAGGGCTATTACGTGCACAAGGATGTGCGACGTTACAGCGATATGGAGGGGGGCGACGACAAGGTACTGTGCAGCGGCGCCCCCGAAGCCCACGACAAGGCCCTCGCCTTCCTCACCGAAACCCTGACGAGGTGACCGCCATGACAGAACTCCTGCAGGTGCCGCTGATCCTCCGCGGCCAGGTGATCGAGGATTACGCCCTGGAATTTGGCGGCCGCCACGGCGGTGTCCGATTTCGCACCGCCGATGTGTCGGCCTACACCGGCCAGCTGACCCTGGACGCGCCCTCCCAGCTCGCCGATCTCTACGCCCTGTCCTTCGCCGATATCGTCGATTACCTGGAGTCCCTGGGCAAACGCCTGGTACTCGACGACAACCCCCATCTGCAGGCGGCCTTCACCCTGGCCTGCGCCACCAGCGGCCTGTCGGAAAGCATCCTCAGGGATCGCTACCAGTTGTTGCCCAACATGTTTGCCCGCCAGGAAATCATCGACAGTGCCCAGATCGGCTGCGGCATCGATTTTCTCGAAGGCTGGGTGGAGCAGACCGCCCACAACCGCCCCGGCCTGGTGGCACGGGTGCGGGCCTTCGGCGCCCGGGCGGTGCATGTGGTGGCGGGCAACCTGCCGGATGTCAGTGCCCTGACGGTGCTGCGCAATGCCATCACCCGCTCGGACTGCCTGATCAAAACCCCGTCCAATGACCCCTTAACTGCGGTGGCCCTGGCCCGCACCATGATCGACATGGCGCCGGACCACCCCCTCACCCGCCACGTCTCCGTGGCCTACTGGAAGGGCGGCGACGCCCAGGTGGAGGACGCCATCTACGATCCCCGCGGCGTGGAGAAGATCGTCGCCTGGGGCGGTTTCAATTCTATCCGCCACATCACCAAGTACCTCCAGCCGGGGATCGATCTGATCACCCTCGACCCGAAACTGTCCGGCACCATCATCGGCCGGGAGGCCTTCGACAGCGACGAGACCCTGCGCCACGTGGCCCGCCGCCTGGCCCTGGATATCGGCGGCTGGAATCAGGAAGGCTGCGTCAATGCCCGGGTGATCCACGTGCAATCCGGCACCGACGCCGAGGGCATTGCCTGCTGCGAGCGCCTGGCCCGCCTCACCTTCGAGGCGATGCAGCAACTGCCGGAGCACCTGAGCACGCCCCACAAGGATTTCGACCCCGCCCTCAGGGACGAACTCGATACCCTGCGGATGATCGACGAGGGCTACACCCTGGTCGGCGGCGAAGCCGACGAAGGTGCCATGATCGTCTCCCACGATGGCCTGCCGGTGGATTTCTCGCGGATTCTCGCCTGCCGGGTGGGCAACCTGGTGCCCATCGATGACATCGACACGGCGGTGATGTCCGTCAACGCCTATACCCAGACCATCGGCATCTATCCCGACAGCCTCAAGGAAGCCATCCGCGACCGCCTCGCCTTCCAGGGCGCCCAGCGCCTGGTATCCCTCGGTGGCGCCATCACCCTCAACGGTGGCACCCAGCGCCAGGACGGTATCGAACCCCTGCGCCGCATGTGCAAGTGGATCACCGATGAAAGCGGAGACGGCCACCAGATCGAACAACTCGCCCTCAGGGAATGACAACCATGAACCAATCCCGTAAATGGCTGATCACCGGTGTTTCCAGCGGCTTTGGCCGCGCCCTCGCGGAGCTTGCCCTTGCCCGCGGCGACACTGTGATGGGCACCCTGCGCCGCCCCGAACAGGCCGCGGATTTCGAGGCCCTGGCCCCCGGCCGCGCCCACACCTGCATCATCGACATGACCGACAGGGATAACCTGGCGCCGGTGATTCGCGAGGCGCTGGCGCGCATTGGCGGCGCCGATGTGGTGGTTAACAACGCCGGCTATGGCATGGCCGGTGCCGCCGAGGAGCTGAGTGACGACGAGATCCGCCACCACATGGAGACCAACTTCTTCAGCCTGGTGACCGTCACCCAGGAGGCGCTGCCCCACGTGCGCGCCCAACGCTTCGGGCGCTTCATCAATATCGCCTCCCTGGCGGGATTCATGGGGATATCCGGCATGTCCCTCTACAACGCCTCGAAATTTGCCGTGACGGGGTTTTCCGAAGGCCTTGCCGGCGAGGTGGCACCCCTGGGTATCGGTGTCACCATCGTCGAGCCGGGGCAGTTCCGCACCAACTGGTCGTCCCCCAGCGCCATCGTCAAGGCGAGGCGGGAAATCCCCGACTACGCCGCCAGCGTGGGGCCCATTCGCCACGGCATCACCGCCGTGGACGGGAGCCAGCCCGGCGACCCGCTGAAAGCGGCCGAGGCCATGATCAAGGCCGCCGACGCCCCGAAACCGCCCCTGCACCTCGCCCTTGGGCCCGACGCCGTGGGTGCCCGGTGCCACAAGCTGGCGGAACTGGCGGGGGAGCTCGACGCCTGGGAAGCCGTCAGCCTCGCCACCACCCTGGACGCCTGAGGCGATGGCCCGCATCCAGCTCGAATTGCCGGAGCGCTTCCTGTTCAGCACGGAAATCCCGGTGCTCGCCCTGCATCTGAATTTTACCGGCCACCTGGACAACGCCATGGTGCTGGCCATGGTGTCCGAGGCGCGGATCCGCTTCTGGCAATCCCTGGGGCAGGATCCGGTGGATGTCCATGGGGTGACGCTGATGGCGGTGGATGCGGCGGTGCAGTACAGATCCCAGGCCCATCACGGCGAGGTGATGGTGGTGGAGAAGGCCGCCCGGGATTTTCACCCCCGGGGGCTGGATCTGGTGTGGCGGCTGAGTGAACGGCAATCGGGCCGGGAGGTGGCCCGGGGCAAGACGGGCTTGTTGTGCGTCGACCTGGCCAGCGGCCAGGTGAGCACCCTGCCCGAGCCGTTGCGCGACCAGTTGCTGGCCCTGTGAACGACCATAGCGGTGATGCCATGAAGCCCCAGTACCCCGACATACAACTTTACATCGATGGCCAGTGGACGGCGGGTGGCGGCCCGGCCAGCCGCCAGGTGACAAGCCCGGTGGATGGCCGGGTGCTCGCCACCTTCGCCGGTGCCAGTACGGGGGATGTGGACCGCGCCCTGGACGCCGCCCGGCGGGCGTTTGGCCAGTGGCGGGACACCGCGCCCCTTCGCCGCGGCGAGATACTGTCCCGGGCCGCCGCCCTGCTGCGGGAGCGGGCGGATGCCATCGCCGGCCTTGCCGCCCTGGAGCTCGGCCAGCCCCTGGCGGAGGCGAAAAGCTACGCCCTGCGGGGGGCGGATATGATCGAGTGGGATGCCGCCGAGGGCCGCCGGGTGTACGGGCGCATCATTCCCTCCGAGCCCGGCACCCGGGTGATGGCCACCCGCGAACCCCTCGGGGTGGTGGCCGCCTTCACCCCCTGGAACGGACCGGTGTTCACCCCCTG
>Ga0172382_10005753_pt1 | contig 18340 bp, 18 predicted proteins | sample Leawel138RmetaG_FD_122245 | JGI IMG/M metagenome (GOLD analysis project Ga0172382, IMG submission 122245) | Leachate microbial communities from a municipal landfill in Southern Ontario, Canada - Leachate well 138R metaG | ecosystem: Engineered > Solid waste > Landfill > Unclassified | place...
ATAAGATAAGGTTTTTTAACTTGAGTATCTACTCATTAAATTATCTTAATATCTCTACTTATAAAACCCTTGTGCAAAATTCCTTACAAATTTTTATGCATATAGAGGTTAATATTTTGATAACCTCTTTTTTTATAATATTCCCTAGTTCCTATAGCAGATATAACAGATATCTTTCTAAAACCATCCTCTTTAGAAATCTTTTCAGCCTCTCCTATTAAACTCTTTCCCAAACCTAAATGTTGGGATTCCCCCTTACTATCTTTCCCTAAACCTAAAACCTTACCATATACATGTACTTCTCTTATTATTGCGGAGCCTTCTATTTCAGCTAGAAAGTGTTTATTTTTGTATTTACCTTTAGGTAAAGATAACCTTAAAAAACCACATATCTTATCTTCATCTTTTGTCTTGTAGGATATAAAGATCTCCTTACTTACAGTGGTGTGGTATTCTACCTTCTCCATCTCTAACATGTCCTCTGTAACTTTTTCACCCCTTATCTCTCGACTCCTAATATCCTCCATCTTAATATTCTCCTTCTCCATCTCCTGTTGGACTAATTGCCTTAAATTTGTTTTCTTATTTCCTGCGACTATTTCGTTAGAAGGAATATCTCTAACAACCCTCGTTAATCTACAATATCTTGGGGTAAGAGGTAGGACGGTTTTTAACAAATTGGTAAGTTCTCTGTCTGTATATGGCGCATACAATCCCTGCTGGTAGAGGTAATTAAGATGAGTGTTTTCAATTATTGAAGTAGGGTAGATCTTTAATTCGTCTGGACTGTAATCCTTGCCCCAAAGTTTTTTGTATCCCTTAATATCTCTCTTAACAGTAGATCCATAAAGATTAGGCATCCAATGTCCATGAATCTTAAAACCCATCCTCCTGAGTAATTTGAATGCATTTTTTACAGAATCATTCTTTCTTCCAATCCTGTTCTTTTTTAATATCTTGTTAGAAAGAGATTGTATCCCAATTTGTATTTTAGTTGCACCTAATCTTCTCATTCTAATTAACTCTTCTTCTGTTATGTAATCTGGTCGTGTTTCCAAAACAAGCCCTACATTTCTACAGTAGGTGGTCTCATTTTCTTCGTGCACATTACCAATGTCTTCCCATGTCACTTTCTCTAATTCTCCCTCTCTAGGTTCTACATAGTCTCTACTATCTTCCTTAACATCATTAAGAGCCCTGAAGCAGTCATGGATGAAAGAAAGTTGGTAATCTTTGTCATAATATGACCATGTTCCACCCAAGATAATAAGTTCAACCTTCTCAATATTATGACCGACATTCTTTAAGGCTATTAACCTGTTAAATACTTGAGCGTAAGGGTCAAATTTGTTTGCTAAAGCCCTCTGTGCCCCCGGTTCAGACGCAATGTAGCTCTTGGGCATATTAGCCTCGTTAGGACAATATATACAGTTACCAGGGCAGGGATAGGGCTTGGTAAGGACAGTTACTACTGCAACCCCAGAATTAGTTCTTGTTGGCTTCATCCTTATTCTTTCTTCTACTTTTTTACTTTTGTAACCCTCTTCTTCCTGTTTCAGTCTGTAGGCATGAACCAATTCATCCTTGGCATACATCCCTCCATCACCCTTCGGATGATTCCTTAGGATTTTCTGAAGGGAGTCAGAGTCCCAGGGCCCTGTTTTTTCAATTTCCTCTAGCAAGGGTCTGACCCCATCTTTTATAGGTCTGCTGGCCCCATTTGTTTTTGCCATAATTTGTATTATAGCAGTAAAAAGGTAGGGTCTGACCCTTACTAGGAGAGTCCTCCTATTCTCATCCATTTGTAGTCTCCCGGTCGTTCTACATATCCTTTCTTTACCGGATTATCCCGCAAGTATCTTCTTACCGTTATAAGATCCCCAAAATCTCTGATTTCTCTTTTCTTATACCTCCCTTGAAAAACCGCTCCAACCATATGGTATTTCTTGTTTATATAGATACAGAATTTTGTCATAAATACTTGCATCATTTTTGATAATTGTGTCGGATACTCGTTAGTTTTTAATATTAAATGGAAATGTGTTCGCATTAAACAATATGAGTCTACTTCGATATTAAATTCTTTAGAATAAAAGGACAAGTAATTAAGAAAAGTCGCTTTATCTTTATCTTGTCTAAAAACCACTTTTTTGTTATGACCTCTGTTAAGGATATGATAATAAGTGTTTGGTTTGTAATTATTTAGTTTCCTAGCCACAATTAAGGTTACTAAACAGCTTTGAACTCCCAATGAACTGGGGTCTGACCCCACTCTTCGCTTTGGTGCTATAATCAACCATGTTGGCAATAAAGAACTTGACAGTAGAGGCTCAGGGAAAAACCATTGTTAAAGATGTTAATCTAGAAATTAAAGATGGTGAAAGAGTTGTTCTCTTTGGACCCAACGGTTCAGGGAAGACCACACTTTTTAGGGTAATTATGGGTCTAGATGGCTTCAAGATTAAGAAGGGTGACATAGAGGTAGATGGTAAAAGTATTAAGAAAAAGAGCATAGATGAAAGAGTCAAACTAGGATTGGGGTATGTAGGGCAAAAGAGTGTTGGGATTAAGGGTGTAACTGTAGAAGACCTAATGGACCAATATGATTTTGAATATGAAGATATTAAAAAGACCATCGACCAGTTAAATATAGATGAATTACTAAAGAGAGATATTAATTACACACTCTCTGGAGGTGAGGTTAAGAGGGTGGAACTCTTTACACTTTCTCTCCTAGATAATATTCACACATATCTACTAGACGAATTAGATTCAGGTGTGGATTTAGAAAATATTGGAAGGATAGCAGATTATCTCAATGAAGTTAGTAAAGAAAAGAGTGTAGTTATAACAACGCATACAGGAGCGATTTTAAAAGAGCTTAAAGTAGATACCGCGTATGTAATCCTTAATGGTGAAATAGTGTGTAAGGGGAAACCTAAGAAGGTCTGGGAGTGTATAAATAAGCAAGGTTATGAGAAATGTCTTAATTGTGAAATTGGAGAAAAGTAATGGAATTAGAACAGTTTTTAAACAATTATAGTAATCCTGGTATGAGCCCTTATATTGTGCTTCATGACAATACTCCCTTACTTATGGAGACGTCCAGAGATAATGTGCAAGTTTTAGATATTGATAATTCTAAAACTGAGGAATATCTAAAGGGATATGATCTACAGGAAAATACATTTAAGGAATATACAGGGTATCTGATTCATCTTTCTAAAGGTGCTCAGAGTTCTGTTCAAACCTGTTTTTTGACATCCCAATCTGGTTTTGAACAGAATGTTAGAAATATTATCGTAGCTGAAGAGAATTCTAAGTTAGAAGTTTTTACTGGTTGTTTATCTAATGCTCATGTTAAAGATAATACCCATAATGCTATAACAGATATGTTCGTAGGTAAGAATGCGGTTCTTACTTTCAACATGATACATTCTTGGGGGGAGACCTCTAAGGTTTTTCCAAAAACAAGAATACACGTAGAAGAGGGAGGGGTATTTATATCCAACTATGTAGTTTGGGATAAGGTTAAGGAAATAAGTAGTAATCCTAAGGTTTTTGTAAAAGATGGGGGTAAGGCAGTTATGCAATCATTGGTATATTCTCATGATGGTTCAATATTAGATATAGGAGGGAGGATCAATTTAGAAGGGAAGAAGAGTAGTGGAGAGATTCTCTCTAGTGTTGTGTCTCAAGGGGGAGAATACAAGACGGTGACGGAGATAGTAGGGGAAGGAGATGAGAGTAAGGGGCATATTGAATGTAATGCTGTGCTTTTGGAAAATGCAGGGGATGTAGAAACAGTTCCTCTTCTTAAAGCAAAGAATAATACAGTTCAACTTTCTCACGAGGCTTCTATAGGGAAAATTTCAAGACAGGAGATTGAGTATCTTCAGACTAAGGGATTAAATGAAGAGGAGGCTAGGGAGTTAATAGTTAAGGGTTTTGTAAATGACTCTGTTAAGAAGATGCCGGTATCTGTTCAGGAAAAGATTGCAGTTATGTTAGCAAGTGGTAAGGGTTTCTAATTAGATTTACATATCTAAGATTTCATCTATAGCTTCATTTTTCTTTCTGTTTTTCTTTGTTTTAGTTTCTAAACCCTTTAGAAATTCTTTTAATTTCTTAAAATCTTCTTTCATTGTGTCTTTTAGGTTTGGGTTGTAGAGTGCAGCTGCAGGATGATACATCGCAAATACTGGAATCCCAGTTGGGTGTGTAAAGTCTTGTCCATGATCTGTGGATATTTTCCCCTCAGGGACAAATCTTTCCATTGCATGTCTTCCTAGTGTAACTATGACTTTAGGTTTAACAAAGAGGAGTTCGCTATTTAACCATACTCTACAATCTTTCTTTTCGTCTTCTTGAGGGTCTCTGTTGTTAGGGGGGCGGTACTTAACAACATTGGTTACGTATACTTGGTCTCTTGTTAGATCTATGGTGTGTAATAATTCGTCTAGGAATTTACCAGCAGCACCTACGAAGGGTCTTCCTTGTTGGTCTTCATTTCTACCGGGGGCTTCTCCTATGAATAAGATTCCGGAGGAGGGTGGTTCTATCTCATAAACTGGTTGTGTAGCTACTGTTTTAAGTGCACATGTGTTGTGGACTGCATAGTATTGGTGTAGGTCTTTTAGAGAGTCAAAGTTGGTTTTCATAGTTTATTATACTACAAGGATATTTCACTTTCTTGGAGTGAACAAAAAAAGGCAAAGCTTTGAAGGAATTTTGAGAAGAGAAACCTTTAGAGAGCTGTAATTGTCATTCCTAAAGTATAGGAACCTGCTTGTTGTCCTGCAGGGATTCTCTGTGTTAGAGATACTCCTGTAAGATCCCATCTACAACCAATATCTGCACCTGTTGTTGCTGCCATTATATCGATACTGTTTGTAGTAGCATTGAGGAAGAAGCCTGATGCCCCAAGGGAAACGGATGTGTTTGTACAGCCTGCCCCGATTGGGGTAATTGTTCCTGTAGTAGGATTAACTGTCAATCTACCAGTATCTGCACCACCAGTACTGTCAAAAGGATATGTGTATGTCCCTGTAGTCCATGTTGTTCCAGGTCCTCCTGTGGCTGCCATGGAGACATTCCAAGCCACGGTTGTTGTTGGGTTACTCAATCTAATCTTTTCGGATGCCGTTCCCAAAGTACCAGTAGCATCCTGGGGATCAAAAGAAAAAGTTACTGCTCCAAAAGCAACAGATGGGCTCACAACTGAGGTCCCAGTTCCGTCAACGATATCTATAGCTAATGTCCCTGCGTTAATAAGCTGGTTTAGAGTAGTCTGTGTTGTATCTGCTAATACTAATTGAACCAATATAAAAGAGAGGAACAATGGGACTATTAGTACTACTGAGAGTGATTTTCTTAAATTTTTAGGTCTTTTCATTATAGGCAGTAACAAGTAATTTAAATTGGTATATAAACTAAATCGTATATATTCTTTTAATCTTTGTCAACAATTAACTACAGTGCGGTCAAGGTCATGCCCAAAGTATAAGTTGCTACCTCCTGTAGTGCTGGAATTCTTTGTGTTAGAGATACTCCTGTGAGATCCCATCTACAACCAGTTCCTGCTAAGGCGCCTGCTGTTAGAAGGTCTATACTATTGACAGTGCCACTTATGAATGTGTCTGCTGTTCCTTTCGTAATATCTGTTGTTGTACAACCTACATCTACGGCTGCTAAGGTTGCTCCACTAGGATCTACAGTTAGTCGCCCATTATCTGCACTGGTAACATCATTGTATGGATGTGTGTTTGTCCCTCCATCTGACCAGACAGCACTAACACCTCCAGTTGCTGCTATATTGAGGCTCCAAGCAGCAGTCGTTGTTGCATTTGTAACCCTTATCTTCTCAGAGGCTGTCCCAAGTGTGCCTGTAGTATTCTGTGCTACAAATGAATATGATACTGAACTAAATCCAACGCTTGGGCTAACAACTGTATTCCCAGCTCCATCAACGATATCTACACTAAGTATCCCTTCAGTTATTTGGTGCGAGAATTGTGTGCTAGTAGTATCTGCAAACACCATTGTTGCCAATGGTAAGCTCACAAAAGCTACTATTAAGATAATGAAAAGGAAATTCTTTCTAAATCCTTTATTGGCAGTTTTACTCATATTTCTAGCTAGTTATTTAAATATGTATAGCTCTTTACTTTTAAAATAGTATATTATGAAATGCTAGAAGTCAACAGGGTTTATATAAATGTATGCACTTCCTCTACTCCTGTAGCAGTGTAGTTAAATTGAACCTCCGAAGATTGAGTGTTATCTACGAAGGTAGTAGAAGTTCTTTCAAATATAACACCTTGCTCGAATACATCAATCCCCTGTATAGCTTCAAAGTAAGCAATTGTTAGTTTTTCTGTTTCTACAAGCTCTTCATTAGATTCATAGTCGAGGAATTTAAGAACATACTCGGTATCATTTTCTGTAGTATTGTTCCAAATTTTTACAATCTGACCACTTTCAACATATACAAACCTCACAGGGAGGATTGTTACAGAGAAGGTGACATTTGCACTCTTAGAGGAGGTTACTTTCTCTTGTGTAGGGCTAGTAGCTTTGCTTTTGGGTGATTCAGTTGTGGAATCTTGTGCAATGATTGTTTCATCTTCAGTCTCATAGTTAACAATGATAGGAGTATCTTCCACTGTTTCTAGTAAAGCACTATATCTGTAATCCGGTGTAACTTCTTCTTGTTTTGTATTTAATATCTTCTCAGTAAGTAATGTAGTGGAGGATATAGTAGGGGATATTTGATTTTCTGTGATATTAGCTTTGTAGAAGGGAACTTCTGCGATTAGGGAAGAAACTCTCTCACTAGGTTTAACAGCATCTTTTTCTGGCATGTATTCATCTAAAGATTTGGCAATTGGCAATTGTGTTTCCTCGACTTGGTATCTATCTATTTCAGCTATTAGACTCCCGTATCTCTCTGACAAGTTCTCCGGATTCTGTTCTTCTATGTCTGAGAGGTAAGTCTCCAAATCTTTGAGTGGTCTGTTATCTTCCCTTTTTGAGTTTCTTAGGGCCATTATCTCTTCTGACCTTTCCTCGGGTGAAGGAATAGGTGTTCTTTTCTCTAGTAGGTTGTCTAGATATTTGTCATCCACAACTCTTATTGCTGTATCTGCATTGTTTTGTTGGTATGTTCTTATCTGTTCTAGGCTCTTAACCAGTGGGAGTCTAGTTTCTCCCATCTGTTCTATGATTTCTTTTTCGTAAATAAATAGAGGTGCTTCTTCTGCTTTAACAACACTAGAAAAGAATGACAAGAATATCATTGTAGTAATGGGCAGTACTACTGTTTGCAGAAATATTTTTTTAGACATTATTTCTTCTTCTTAGGTACTAATATTGTATCTCCAGGTTTGATGACATATGGAGGTTTAATATTGTTTGTCCTTGCTAAGGTCTTCCAGTTTACGTCAAACTTCATGGATAGATCTCCTAGACTTTCTCCGGCTTTAACCACATATTCATCCCAACCTTTACCACTATATTTAGCTTTCTTTGCAATTTTGACCATGCTTACTATGAGGATGGTTAGGAGAATAGCGCCTAGTGCGAGAAGGATCTCTCTGTAGGGGATTATCCAGATTGTGATTTTAGGGCTTGGTAAGGATTTAATATTTCCATTTGTATCTTCGTAAGAAACGACATTCATAAAACTATACTTACCAAACCTAGGGTTGTTCCAAGAGAAATTGGAAGTGAATTCGTCATCTCTAAGAACTTGGAATTCTCTGTCTGTAACCTCTTGTATTATTTCATCTGTAAGTTCATTTTTAATAGCGATGTTTTCTGTAAAGCTAATGCTTACATTACCTCTATTTGCCAATTTTGTTGTAATAAGGTATTCCTCTGCCTTTGCGTCTTTGGAGAAGTATCCACTGAAGTCCAACTCCTTATACATCTTCTGTATTTTGAAGTCCGTTATGTTTAGATCTTTTACAATCTCTCCTGGGACTGTTTGGTAAATTCTGACTCCAACTCTTGTTGTTAAGGTAATCCCCTGTGTAGTCCCTTCTTTTTCTGGTTCTACTTTCTGGACTAGTATGCCTCCGGTATGTTCTCCAACCTCAGCATCTTCAGGAACGGAGAAGACAAATCTTAATAATCTAATTGTTTCTGGTTCAACTTCTAACCGTGCTTCTTCTTCTCCCTCACACCATTCGTTGAAATCTACAATGTCTGATTTTGTTATTGTTAAACCATCTTCTTCGTCACTCACTATGCTTTCACTCTCTATCAGTTCTGTTGAACAGAAGGCCAGAATACTCTCATCTACGTTTTCGAATAGGGGTTGGAGTCTTGTTGGAACATCATCGGGATAGAATCTTATCCATGAACCTACTGCAGTTTTCTCCTCGACATATTGCTTTAGGGCAAAGCCTCCATTAGAGCTCTTTATTCCATCTGCAGCATACACAAGCATCTCCAAAGGTTCCTCGTAATTGTTTACAACTTCTAGAGCATCTTCTTTCTGTTCTCCTGGGTTGAGGTTGTATATAAACCATGCTTTACTGTTTTCTACTTCTGGATCTGGGTATGCTGGTCTTCCTCCTATGTGGAAGTATTCTATTGCCTGGGCATTGGTTACAAAAAAGAATAAAAAGAGTCCGATGCTAAGAGCCAATGTTGTGTATTTAGCAAATTTTTTCATGAGTTTCATTATAGATTAAATTACAGTTAGAGTCATCCCGATGCTATATGATCCTATGGCTTGTTGTGCTGGGATATCTTGTGTTAGGTCTATTCCTGTAATATACCAATCACAAGATGTTTCGGCTGTGGCTCCTGCTATTAGGAGATTAATACTGTCAACAGAACCACTTACAAAGTATGCAGAAGATTGGGTCGATATTCCTGTGGAGGAGCAAGTTCCTCCTGGGGTTATGGTAAGGGTGCTTGGATCAACAAGGAGTCTACCCTCGGATTGGGTCCCATTATATGGGTAGGTTGCCGTTCCACTGTCCCAGACATCGATAGCACCATCTGTAGCCGCTATGGATAGTGTCCATTCACTTGTTGCAGTAAAGTTAGAAACTTTAATTTGTTCTGCGGTAACTCCTAGTGTAGCAGTGGTTTGTGTAGTTACCCAGTTGAAGATGGCATTGGTAAATTGAACGGAAGGGGAAGCTACTGACACATCACTGCCATCTACGATGTCTATAGACAAGAAGCCTGCGGCAGTTACTGTGGTAGTTCCAGATATTGCTACAGCAGTAGCAGGGGATACCGTTCCCGTACTGGCAGTTACGTCGGTTGAAGGATTAGTGATTTGTATCTCAATTGTGTCGTTTGATTGAGCCCCAGACCCAATATCAGCTTCCACATACATACACACTTGTGATGTCCCTACAGTCATGCTCCCAGTTACAGTAGAACTTCCAGAAGTAAAAGTCCCTGCTGTACTATTAAACTGTGTGGCATCTACTGGTATAGAGGTAGAGCAGGTAGCTTCTTGTTTGTAGTAGAGGATGAGGCCAGAGATATTTGCGTCTGCAATAGTTCCTGTCTCTGCAACTGTTATACTTGTTACAGATGCGGAGTCAGCATTTCTAACAAAGGTAAAAGCTCCTCCAATGTAGAAGTTTGAAGTACTAGGATTGACGGTAGTTTTCTGTGTTCCAGTAGTTCCAACTGTAATTCTAAGATCGGGAGTATAAGTAATCCTTATGAGGCCATCCGCTCCTGACCCTCCAGAAGTAGGTCCACCAGAACGGTAAGTACCACCACCTCCTCCTCCGTAAACACTCCCAGGATTACCTGTTGTAGCTACACCAGTTCCAGTTCCACCATTACCACCATTGTCAGCAGTTCCTGTCCCTGCAGTTGCTCCAGAAGCATTTCCTCCAGCCCCAGTTGAACCAGCACCACCACCACCACCACCACCACTACTAGTGGTAGGTTCTGCACCATTACCACCTGAATATTTTGTTGTTCCAACTCCCAGAGTACTTGATCCCCCAGCACCAGCTCCTGCATCTGCACCTGCCCCCGAACCACCCTTGGCTAAGACTGTTGAAGTATTAACCCAATAAGTATCTCCACCAGCTGTTCCGGCTACACCACCAGTTCCTCCGGGTCCACCCGTTCCTATTGTATAGCTATAATCAGACGAGGGAGTTACCGACAAAGTAGCACTTGAATAAGCACCACCACCACCTCCAGCAGAGTAGGCTTTATTATTAGGACCACCAGCTCCTCCTCCTGCTCCCCAAGCTTCCACGGTTACTTCATATACGTTAGCAGGAGCAGTCCATGTCCCTGAGGTTGTTAAAAGTACTACTTGTTGAGCGGCAGCTTCTTTAACAAAGGGACCTTTTTCAAAACCCAACCAAACAGCAATGTTAGGAGAAATAGTTATTAAAATAACAAGAAAAAAAACAAAGGGGACTTCTAGTAAAAAATTTTTCTTGTGTTTTCTAGTCATATTCTTACCCATAATACTATCATAATATCTTTCTAAAAAGAATGAAGAAATAAGCTTTAAAGCCTTTTAATCCAATTATTTAAATCTTCACCTTTATTTCACCATCCAAACGGTATAGTTGTCACATATTTAAATTTTAATAATCTATCTCTATGAAGAAGCTAGCAACATACTCAGTTCTAGGTCTAGCAGTTCTCGTTGGAAGCATCTTTGCAGTTTCCAAAGTTAGTGCTCAGGAAGCAGCTTTGGGACTCTCTGATGAAGTCAGAGAGGAACATATGGCTGAAAGAATGGCAGAGAAACAGGAAATAATAGATGCTGCAATAGACGCAGGGGAATTCACTGACAGACAAGTCGAAATCCTCGAAGCTATGGAAGAAGTAAGACCTGTTGGTGGAAGAGGTTTACAAGGTGCAGGAAGAGACCTTAGTGAAGAAGAGAGAGAAGCTCTACGTGAAGAAATGAGAGCTCAAAGAGAAGGTACCATGCTGGACGAGATCAATGAGGTAATCTCAGGTGATGAGGTTACAGAAGAAGAGCTCCAAGAGCTCAGAGATCTCAGAGAAGATCTAGGACTCCTAGGAAACCAGAATAGAAGAGGTGGTGGAATGGGTGGTCAAGGAACTGGAGAATGCCCTAACCTCTAAAGGTTAAATAAATTCTCTCTAATTCCCAGGGTGGTAATTCTCCCTGGGATTAGTTTAATTAGTAGTATAATGGGTTATGAAGATATTAATAGTAGAAGACCAAAATGAATTAAGAACTCTTGTAAAGAATTTTCTGGGGGATTATGGCTATGTAGTAGATGAAGCAGAAGATGGAGAGGAGGGATATCATAAGATTAATATGAACTCCTATGACTGCCTAATCCTTGATTTAAACCTTCCTAAGTTAGATGGTATGGAGATTGCTAAGAAGGTGCGTAAGGAAGGAAAGAATGTTCCAATAATAATGCTCACTGCAAGGTCAGAGATATATGACAAAATTGAGGGTTTTGATAATGGAGCCGATGACTACATTACCAAACCCTTTGATATGAAAGAACTTTTAGCTAGAGTAGAGGCAGTTTTAAGAAGAACTCAGAAGGGTCAGATGCTGGTCTTAAAGTTTGGAGAGTACGAAGTGTTTCCTAAAGAAAATGTTCTAAGAAAAAAAGGAGAAGAAATACAATTAACAAACAAGGAGATGGGGATATTGGAATATCTTCTACATAAGAGAGGAGAGATTGTTTCTGCAGAAGAGCTCCTAGAACATGTCTGGGATAGTGAAGTAGATATGTTTTCAGATACAGTAAAAACACATATTAAAACTCTTAGAAAGAAACTAGATCCAAAGAAAAAATATATACAGACAGTGCGTGGTAAAGGATATATGTATAAAGAAGATTAATTTAAGAAAAAGGAAATGAAATTTACAAAGTCATTAAAATTTAAACTTACTATTTGGTATTCATTACTACTTTCTCTTTTCTCTTTACTTTTTGTTTTGGTTGTAAATGTATGGATATCTGATTACATGAAGAGCTGGACTCCTGAAAATGAATTCCCTGAAGGAAGTTTTTGGGCTCAGAGATTTGACAGACCAAGATTCAGAGCACTGTCCGAAGAGCAGCAGGAATTGGTTATGGAATCTAGGATGGAAGACTTGGAAAACATAAGGAGGATATCTATATATATGATATTCCCATTAGTATTGATGAGCTTTGGTGGGGGGTATCTAATAGCGATTGTTATGTTGCGGCCATTAGAGAAGTTAAATGAGCAGATAGAGAAAAAAGAAACAGAGAATCTTAATGAGGAGATTCTTTTTGAAGATAAGGGGGACGAGATATCTCAATTAATAAAGAGTTTTAATAGGATGAGTCGTCGTTTAGGTAAGTCCTTTGATTCCCAAAAAGGATTTGTAGAGAATGCCTCTCATGAGATTAAAACACCTTTAAGTGTCATACAGGCAAACATAGATACTATTCTAGATGGTAAAAATGTAAGTAAGAAGGAATCTGAAAGGTTGCTTCTTAATTCTAAGAAGCAGATAGGATTCATGTCAGATCTAACAGAAGATCTTCTTTTACTTTCCTCTGTGTCTAATGTTCGGTTTGGTATTAAGTTTGGGAAGGTAAATATAAAGGAGGTTATAGAGGAGTCTATAAGTACTCTAAGTGGGGATATAGAAAAGAAGAATTTTAATATAGAGACAAAATCTCCTAAAAAGAAACTTTTTGTGAATGGTAATAGAACACTTCTAACAAGGGCTGTAACAAATATAATAGAGAATTCTCTAAAATATTCTGAAGGTAAGAATATAGAGGTTACTGTTTCTACTAAGAAAGACACAGTACTGATTTCGGTAAAGGATGATGGTAGGGGGGTTCCTAAGGAGAAGGCTAAAGAGATATTTGAGCGTTTCTACAGATTAGATAAGGGTAGGTCTAGGAAAGAGGGTGGTAGTGGATTAGGATTAGCTATAACAAAGGAGATAATAGAAAGACACAACGGTAGTGTTTATGTTAATACTGAATATAAGGATGGGGCGGAGTTTGTTATAAAAATCCCATTGTTCTCTTAGTAATCATCTTTATTCTTAGAAGGCTTTTATTTAAGTTTTGTGATACAATTACATATGATAGAAAAAGAACAAGATCAAATCCCAGAATCAAGGAATGAGGAGAAAGTATTCTTAGAATATGAGAATTTTGGTTTAGAGCCTACACGAGAGGAGAGAGAAATTACCTCTCGTTTATTTTCAATTCTTGAGAATACAGAACTTCCAAAGTTTGAAGTTGTGGAGGTAACAAGTACAAGTAACCTCAAGGTTAAAACAAAGGCAGAGGCTATATTTGAAGTAATTCCTGAAGAGAAGGCTATACCAGAGGTTTACAGAGGATCAGGAATGTTGGACTTTAGTGAAGATAACCTTTTAGAAGCTCCCTGGGTTAATTTAATCCATGGTTGGACCAAAGTTCTAAATTATATGAATACCGTTAGTGCTATTCAGGAAGGGGAAATAGATTATGACCCTCAAGTTATAGCTGCTATAACGAGGGAGTTGTATCTGCTTACGACTGTTAGTGATCCTAATCCGTTTTTTAGAACTGATGAGAGATACTTGGACGGAGACTTTGCCGAGACAAAAATGAGAAAGGCTGGGACCAAAGGAGCAAATTCTCAGAGGCATGTATCTTTCAAGGAGATGATGTTGATTCTTAATACTGTTGAAGAGAGATTCAGGAAGTGATTTAGCTAGCTATCTTGGTGTTCCCAATATGTTCTTCATTTGCAAGAAATTCATTTGCTTTTCTACTTACACCCTCTGGAAATTGGTAATCTATATAACCCATCCCAAACTTGTCATCTCCTAGTAGATTAGTAGTGCAGTAAGAAACTCTATTCCACCATATACCATCATCCCATTCACTAGGAAAATACCAACCTCCCTTAAAAACCTTCATCAGCTCTCTCATGTTCTGATATCCTGCTACATTCCTATACCTCATTAATGCCCAAGCACCTACCCTTATACTTGCCTCCGTATTGTTAAGGAGGTCATTTTCAGAATAACTATGTCCCTCTGGAATCCCAACCTGTTCGTTATATTCTCCCAAATGAAATCTTGGAACAACCTGAAACCAGCCCATTGCTCCAGATTTAGGGTTAGTTTCTATATTTGTGCCTCCATTACTCTCTGTCATGACGATTGAGATAAAGGCCGCAAGATATTCTTTTGGAGATAACCCTAATACCTCAGGATATGGATCTCCTGCATATCTTCTCGCTTCTCTATACAGATAAGTTTTTGCTTGTTCTAAATTCGTCTTTGGCCAAAAAGCTACAGCCTTATCCCAAATCTCATTTAGAGAGGCCTCTATACTTCCAACCTCTGCTGCCTCGACCTTTGCTTCTGGGGCTTTCCCAGAATGCATAACTTGAACAGTCCTTTGGTATCTGTCATAACCGTCACTTAAGAAACTTCCCTCAGCAACATCTCTATTCTCTCTGGCATGGTCTACAAGATCCTTTCCTCCATAATATTGTGCAAGGGTGAGCTCTATGGCATTTCCTCCCTTGTTCAGATCTACATTGGAGAGGGCATTGTAAACCAAGTAATTCATGCCTATCTGGATATTAAAAGTTCCATTAATGTCACTTGTAGTGTAATTGTAATTATCTTTAAGTTCAGTTCTTAGATTATCTAATGCTTGGGTAACATAAAATTGCATAGGTCCAACTCTCTCTCTCACAGTATTTGGTGGTTGGTTAGTATTTATATTCTCCCAACTCCCAAGGTTTGCAGAAATTATTGAGGAGGTTAGCAGTTTAAGGGCGTTAGGATTTATTCCAAGAGCTTGCCCCATCTTCTCACTATTAGTATGTATCTCTGTAATATATCTTTCAAATTCTGGGTTTGTTTTAAATTTCTCGTAATCAAAGTTGTTATCTGCGTTAAGATAATTTGCTTCAATTTGTTCAAATTCATCATTAAATTTCTTCTTGTTTTCTGTAAGCGAGGAATGTTGCTCTGCAGAGAATATCTCATCTCCGTTACATGCCGTTAAGGCAGCAGCTCCCGCAGCAATAAGTGCTAGTTTGAGGAAGCCTCTTCGGTTCATCTTCTTATCTAAGGGATTTGCTGTAGTTTCTGTTACCTCTTGGTTACTACTTCTAATAGGTTCTTGGCTTGTTTCTTGGATTGGGGTGTTGTAAATCTGTTCGGGCATGTTTTGTTATTCAAAAGTGAATAAGAAATTATACAACATTCAGTTTGGGTCAGGTAAAAATCTATGGTTGTGGTGTAGGGGAGGGGCTAGCCAGTCGTTCCGAAACCGCCTCTGTCAGGATTTTCGAGTTTATCTACTTCTTCTACATCGACATTTGCTACTGGTAAGATTAACATCTGACAACAACGGGTTCCTCTTTCAATTTTAACTTTTTCTTTTGTGTAATTGAGAGCTGGGAACATATATTCATCATTATCTCCACAGAAGTCATGGTCACCAACACCTATACCATTTACACAAGTAATACCGAGTTTGAAAGTTGAACTTCTGTTTGCAAGTAAAACGAAATAACCCTTTGGGATTTCTAATGCAATATTAAGGGGAATGAGCTTAACCTCTCCAGGCTCTATCTCTGTAGTTTCTCTAGCGTAAAGATCCAGTGCAACGGCACCTTTGCTTTTGTATTCTGGTAGCGGTAATTCTTTGTCGAATCTTTTAATCTTGATTTCCATCTCGGATATTGTAGCATCTCTGGAAGCTGTTGTTTATTCTGGCTTCTTTTTGCTTATGGATATAGCATTCCCTTCAATTAGGGCTCTTGTGATTTTTTCTAGAACGGTAGATATGTCTCTCTGGTATTGGCTCTGAGAGAGTCCCATTTTCTCTGCTGCTGTTTGCTGGTCAAGGTTTTCTATGTATCTAAGTCTTAAGGTCTCTAGCTCCTCGTCTGTTATTTTAGTCTCCATTAAACTAGATAGGGGAACCCCTCTTGGTTTAAAGTAGATTTCGTCAAAATCAAATCTAACCCTTCTTCTATTTCTCCTTCTTATCTCGATCCTCCTTTTATTTTATTTAAGCACAGTAGGCTCCTCTTAAAGGAGTTCCACATTCAGGGCATTTCCTTTCAGTACAAGGAATGCCTCTTGTTTGTGCCTCTTTGTGTCCACAGTTAGGACAGACACACTCTTTAGTGTCGTTTGCTCCTCTGTTAATAGGGCGACCAGCTCTACCAGGTCTTCTTCCTAAACCTCTGAAGAAGCCTCTTACTGGGCCTTGTCCTAATGGACCTGTTCCGTCTATGTTAGGCATAATAATATTTTAATAATTTATTTTGGGTTGTCACCCATAACTAATTATAGTACAGCGTGCGTTATGGGTCAATACCCAATACTGTAAGTCTCGAAAGGGAGAAGATTTCGCAATTTAAGATTAGAAGGAGATTAGAGTTCAACCATCTTCCACATAGCAGAAAGATTCCTGTCAAATTCATCGTAATATGCTGAGGCCAATTCTACAGTTAAGGTGTTGTATCCATTTTCTCCAGCCCAGATATCAAAGGAACCAGTGATGTCGTAGGAGAAAGCATCATGATTAGTTGGTGCTACATACCCATACCCAGAGAGTTGTGAATATGTTCCCCCGTATTCTTGGGCTAATGCTGTAGTAGATGGAATTACATAGCCTGCAGCAGAATGGTAAGCAATTGTTAGGTAGGGATATTGACTGTTTATCAAATTACGAATTGCTTGACTCTCCGGTTCGGAGAAAGGTTCTGTTCCTCCACCATTCTCGTAGAATGTTTCCTTGAAGTAAGTACCACTCACCCAATCTGAGGCAGCAAAATTTCTGTTTAGATCTACACCATTGCTATTAAATCTTGAGGCATTTACAAGACCATCTGGATTTAGAGATGGAACAACAATAACGGTTTTGTCTGCAGGGATTCTTGAATAATTCTTTTCTAATTCTCCCAACCACTTATTTAATATATTCCTACTATTTACCTCTGAACCATGTATTGCACCATAGAAAAGAATCTTCTTACTTCCTGTGCCGTAGTAGTAGGCATAAATACCTCTACCTTTGACAGAAGTTCCTATCCCCGCAACTCTTGCACAAGAAGTTTTGAAATTGTAGGTATATGTTTTGGTTGAAATTAGACCTGTTATTCCAATTATTCCATCTGAGACTGTAAGAGAGTTGCTTTTACATGCTTCCAAATTGGATGTGGGGTTTATGAGGACTTTATTTCCTGTAATGCTGAAAGAATAATTTGTTTGGGAATTAAGCTTAATATATTTTTTAATATCCTGGGATCTAAGAGTTTGTGTAAATGTAAGGAGAATATTCTGAGTCGCAGGAAAGCCAGTGCTCTCTATGTTGGAGGAATAAATTCTAGGACCGTCAGAGATACTAAATTTAAGGACATATTCTTCCTGTAGGGTGCTGTCGTCCGTAGCGAGGAGGTTATTAATATGTAGAGAATAGGAATAGTTTTGTTTGAAGGATTCTTGAGGGAGGATTTTTATACCTTTTCCTTCAAATTCTACCTCTAATTCTATTTCGTTTCCTTTACTGTCTTTTATTACCACTTCCCCTTCGGGCTTAATCTCTTTGTTTACTTCGATATTAATCTCCGAGATATTCGGAGTTGTAACTATTTCATTGTTATCTATGCTTGAAGATGTAACCCTTATTGCACTTAGAGTTTCAATTTGAATAGGGTCAAACACCTGTATGTATTCATCCTCATGAGTTGCTACAATTCTTATCCAGTATTGTTGATCATACTCTAATTCTAAAGAGGAAATATCACAGAGGATTTTAAGATCTTCTTTCAGACAGTCTATCTCTCGGTCATCAACTATGAGAGTGTAATCTAGGAATTCATTTTCAGAATCTAATTCATATTCCAAGATTTCCGTGATATTAACTTTGTCTTCTGTTTCCATCCCTTTGACCAATGGGTAGGCATTTGCAACAAGAGGAAGTTCCTTTTTGAAAAGAGATAGGCCTGTCTTTCCTAGGAAGGAAATTTCTAGGTTGTAAGTTTCTTTCTCTTTAAGAAGGGAGAGTGGTTTTATACAGAGGGTCTCTGCTCTTACATCATATTTGTCAAAAAGGGTAGTTTTGTTTTTAAAAGATATCTCTATTGGGAATGTAGTATTTACAGTATAGCTTTCTGGTAGAAGGAAGTTGCCATTTATGCAGAATTCTTCAGAATTTCCAATGGAAGAATCCGAAGCCATGACATCCTTGCTGGCAATTACAGATATTGTTATTACTGATGCAAGTATTAAGATTACTGGTAGGGATATTAAAGCAATAACGATATGTTTCTTTTTTAACTTTTTGAGCTTCTTTAGTTTCTTCACAGATTCTATATTGTATAG
>Ga0172382_10005754_pt1 | contig 18339 bp, 14 predicted proteins | sample Leawel138RmetaG_FD_122245 | JGI IMG/M metagenome (GOLD analysis project Ga0172382, IMG submission 122245) | Leachate microbial communities from a municipal landfill in Southern Ontario, Canada - Leachate well 138R metaG | ecosystem: Engineered > Solid waste > Landfill > Unclassified | place...
CGTTTATTTCAAGGCGCTCCTGTATCCTTTAAAAGGCAGCATCTGATTAACTTAGTCATTGGTCTGCTGATTGTTATTTTGGGTATTTATTACACGTTCAGCGGTAGTCTTACGGCTTTTGCTTTGGTAGTTATTCTGGCATTTGTTATTGGTGTGCTGATCATTATTCCCATCGGTGGTGCGGACATGCCGGTTGTGGTGTCGATGCTCAATAGCTATTCAGGTTGGGCTGCAGCGGGTATTGGTTTCTCACTGAACAACTCGATGCTGATTATTGCCGGTTCTTTAGTGGGGTCGAGTGGTGCGATCCTCTCTTACATTATGTGTAAGGCCATGAATCGTTCGTTCTTTAACGTGATTCTCGGTGGTTTTGGTAATACGCCGGATGCAGCGGTAGCGGGTGCGCAGCAAGAGCAGCGTCCAGTTAAATCGGGTTCTTCTGATGATGCTGCGTTTTTGCTGAGCAATGCTGACACCGTGATTATTGTCCCAGGTTATGGTTTAGCCGTAGCGCGTGCGCAGCATGCCTTGATGGAGTTGGCTGAAAAGTTGACCAATCATGGCGTCACCGTTAAGTATGCGATTCACCCTGTTGCTGGCCGTATGCCTGGACATATGAACGTTTTGCTGGCTGAGGCGGAAGTGCCGTACGAGCAAGTGTTTGAGATGGATGACATTAACTCTGAGTTCGGCCAAGCGGACGTAGTCTTAGTGCTTGGAGCCAATGATGTGGTTAACCCTGCGGCGAAAACTGATCCCAACTCACCGATTGCTGGTATGCCAATTCTTGAAGCGTACAAGGCGAAAACCGTCATCGTTAATAAGCGTTCAATGGCCAGCGGCTATGCGGGTTTAGATAACGAGTTGTTCTATATGGATAAAACTATGATGGTGTTTGGTGATGCGAAGAAAGTCATCGAGGATATGGTAAAAGCAGTCGAGTAAATTTGCTGAGTAAAATTGCTTGTTGAGAAGTGCTCTAGCAGTCTGTGCTAGGGCATTTTTTATGCTATATTTTCTTGAGGCTGCGCGAACTGATACATGCCTTGATTATAGTCAAGGCTTAACTGAAGTACGCTCTGCCAGAATCGACCATAGTATAGCTGTTAAAAAATCTCATAAGCATAGAATGCTATGAATTAGTCAAAGCCTCTGAAGTGTAGTGATGTGCAGTGATTGCCTCAGTTAACGCTCAGAACAGCCTTTATTATCAAGGCTGTTGTCAGACATATTTCAAAACAACAACTTTTTATAGGTGGTGGCATGAGCACTGATTTAAGTAAGTTTATTCGCAATAAAGCATTTTTGGATAAAGTCGTTACCGCAGAAGAAGCAGCCACATGGATTGATGATGGCATGACTTTGGGTATGAGTGGTTTCACCCTGTTTGGTGAGCCGAAACTATTCCCTAAAGCGTTAGCTGAGCGCGGAAAAAAAGAAAAATTCAAAATTAACCTATTCACTGGTGCGTCGATGGGTCCCGCTGCTGACCAGTCTATGGCTGAAGCAGATATTATTAATTTGCGCGTGCCTTACCAAGGTAACCCTGTCCAGCGTAAGAAAATTAACGCAGGCGAGATCTTTTACATTGATCAGCACTTATCGCATGTGGCTGAGTCCATTCGTCAAGGTACTTACCCAGGAATTGACTACGCAATTATTGAAGCGGCAGCGATTACTGAAGATGGCGATATTATCCCCACCGGTTCAGTAGGTAACTCACCTATTTTCCTTGATACGGCAAAACATGTCATTATCGAGCTTAATATCAGTGCGCCACCTGAATACGAAGGCATGCACGATATTTATATGCAGACTGCAGCGGGTGAAAACACCCGTGAAGCAATCCCAATGTTTGAAGTCAGCAAGCGCATTGGTACCCCTGGCATGAAGGTTGATCCGGCTAAAATACGCGGTATCATCATTTCTAGCGAGGCAGATATCCCGTCTCCGTTGTTTGAGCCAACCGCACAAACTCAGCAAATTGCTGACAACTTACTGCACTTCCTAGGTGAAGAAGTTAAAGCTGGACGTTTAACTGAAAGCCTTGCGCCATTGCAGTCAGGTGTAGGTTCAGTAGCGAACGCTGTTCTTAATGGCATGAAAACTTCAGGATTTAAAGACATCGTGGTGGCATCTGAAGTGCTACAAGACGGTGTATTTGACCTGATTGATGCAGGTGTTGTGAAGTTTGCCGCGGGTACTGCATTGTCTCTTTCGAAAAAACGTGTCGAGACTCTGGGTAAAGATTTAGCGAAGTACAAAGATAAGATTGTATTCCGTCCACAAGAAATCTCTAACCACCCTGAAGTGATTCGCCGTTTAGGTATTATCTCTTTCAACACTGCGTTAGAAGTTGATATTTACGGTAACGTAAACTCAACGCATGTTGGCGGTACACATATGATGAACGGTATTGGTGGTTCAGGTGATTTCGCTCGTAATGCGCGCATCACTATTTTTGTGACCCAGTCCACGGCTAAAGATGGTAACGTTTCTGCAATCGTTCCATTTGTTGCTCACGTTGATCATACCAACCATGACGTTGATGTGATTATTACTGAGCAAGGTTATGCGGACCTGCGCGGCTTAGCGCCAACTCAAGCTGCTGAGAAAATCATTGAAAATTGCATGCATCCAGATTATAAGCATCAAGCGCGTGCTTACTTAGCTGAAGCCAAAACCCGTGGTGGTCAAACACCGCATATCTTGGAAAAAGCGTTCTCATGGCACACTAATCTGGCTCAAAACGGTACGATGTTGTTTAAATAAGCTGACATCAGCGGAGCGTCTCAATGTAGGTGCTCCGTTACTTGGATGCGTTGAGTAATTAAGTGAAATAAAAAGGCAGATGTTTTTTAAGCATCTGCCTTTTTTATGTGCGCAATAGCCTTAGATGTACAAGCGTTAGGTGACTTCAATCAGTGGAATGCTCAGCTTTTCCAACAGCACTGCTTGCGCATTACAGGTGTTTAGTTCATTGCTAGATTGAGGTTGTTGGTAGCTGCCATCGCTTTGCAAAAGCCATGCGTGGGTGTTGTCCATAAGATAGGTATGCAGCTCTTTTTTAACGCGAGCAATCATTTTTTTATTGCCCAGAGGAAAGCAGGTTTCAATCCGCTTGTCGAGATTGCGCTCCATCCAATCGGCGCTGGATAGTAATATTTGCTCATCTGCCTCACTGTTTAGAAAATAGAATACGCGACTATGTTCCAGCAGTCGTCCAATAATAGAACGCACCTGAATATTGTGTGAAACCCCAGCAATGCCTGGGCGTAAACAACACATACCGCGCACAATTAAATCGATTTTTACGCCAGCTTGACTGGCTTTATAGAGGGCTTTGATCATCCGTGCATCAGTTAATGCGTTTACTTTTATAATGATGCGCGCTGGCTTGCCTTCGCTGGCATTGCTGGCCTCGCGGGCAATCAACTCTAGAAGGGTTTTTCGTAAGGTAAAAGGTGCATAGAGTAACTTCTTCATGCGCAATGTTTTGCCCATGCCAATCAGTTGATTAAACAGTTTGGAGACATCTTCGCAGAGTTCTGGGTCGGCAGTCAGTAAGCTATAGTCAGTGTACAGACGTGCGTTTGCGGCATGGTAGTTGCCGGTGCCGAGATGGGCGTAGCGGACAAAGTCACCGTTTTCACGGCGTAAGATTGAGACAATTTTTGCGTGCGTTTTGAAACCCACTACACCATAGATGACTACCGCACCAGCGGCTTGTAGACGGCTGGCTAAGGCCAGGTTCGACTCTTCATCAAAGCGTGCACGCAGCTCAATCACGACAGTCACTTCTTTACCGCTGCGGGCGGCATCAACGAGGGCGTCGACGATTTCAGAGTTGGCTCCGGCGCGATACAGGGTTTGCTTGATAGCAAGGACGTTAGAGTCTTGAGCTGCGCGGCGTAGCAAATCAATCACTGGTGTAAAGGACTCAAATGGATGGTAAAGCAAGATATCTTGCCGCCTGATGGCTTGAAAAATATTCTCACTGTTTTGCAGTGTTTTTGGAATGGCTGGAGTAAAGGGCGGAAATTGCAGATGTGGATGGCTGTCGAGACCGGTGACGCTCAGTAAGCGGGTCAGATTCACAGGGCCATTGACTTGATACAGCTCGGCGGGTGATAAGCCAAACTGCTTAAGCAAAAAGTCCACTAAGTGTGCAGGGCAGGTGTCCGCCACTTCAAGACGGACAGCATCACCAAAGCGTCGAGAATACAGCTCACCACGTAAGGCGCGTGCTAAATCTTCCACACCTTCTGCATCGACAGATAGATCAGCATTGCGCGTCAGTCGGAATTGGTAGCAGCCTTTAACACTCATGCCATGAAATAAATCATCGGCATGCGCGTGAATCATAGAGGATAAAAATACATAGTTAACCCCTGGGCCGCCCACGTCTTCAGGCACTTGAATAATGCGCGGCAGTAAACGCGGTGCAGGTAAAATGGCTAAACCGGAGTCGCGGCCAAAGGCATCGATACCTTCCAGTTCAACAATAAAATTCAGGCTTTTATTGACTAATAGAGGGAAAGGGTGAGTTGGGTCAAGGCCGATTGGGGTGATAATCGGTGCGATTTCAGTATCAAAATACTCTTTGACCCACGCTTTGATTTTACTGCTCCAGTAGCGACGGCGAATGAAGCGTATCTGATGCTGTGCTAACTCTGGCAGTAAAATATCATTGAGAATTTGGTATTGACGATCAACCTGCACGTGTACAACTTCAGCGATCCGCGCTAAGGCTTGCTGCGGTTGTAAGCCATCTGCATCAGCTTGCTCTCGGGCAAAGGTGATTTGTTTTTTTAACCCCGCCACGCGGATTTCAAAAAACTCATCGAGATTACTGGAGAAGATCAGTAGGAACTTGAGGCGCTCGAGGAGTGGCGTTGACTCATCTAGGGCTTGCTCTAAAACGCGAATATTAAACTGTAGTTGTGATAGTTCGCGGTGGATATACAGGCTACTGTCATCGAGATTACTGATCGGCACAGTAGCAGCAACGCAGGACTCAGCGCTGCTAACAGCGTCAGAAGCTACACAAGAAATAGCTGTTGCCTCGTCGGTTTGTTGTACGTCCGACATGAGCTGTTCTGGTCCTGCGTTATTCATAAACTCTCCGATATAGGTTAAGTACCTTGTTGCAATTGCTTGGCCGCGTGTACAGCAAAGTAGGTGAGAATACCGTCGGCACCGGCGCGTTTAAATCCAACTAAGGATTCCATAATCACCGCTTCGCTGAGCCAGCCATTTTGAATCGCGGCCATATGCATCGCGTATTCACCACTGACTTGATAGGCAAAGGTTGGTGCTCTAAATTCTTCTTTGACGCGATGCAGAATATCTAAGTACGGCATGCCGGGTTTAACCATCACCATATCTGCGCCCTCGCTCAGGTCAGTGGCGACTTCATGCAGGGCTTCATTGCTGTTGGCTGGATCCATTTGATAGGTAGACTTATTGGCTTTACCTAAGTTGGCAGCGGAGCCGACAGCATCACGAAACGGCCCATAGTAAGCACTGGCGTATTTGGCTGAATAGGCCATGATGCGCACATTGCTGTGCCCTGCCATTTCTAAGGCTTCACGAATCGCTTGAATACGGCCATCCATCATGTCGGATGGGGCAACAATTTGCGCCCCAGCATCAGCATGTGAGAGCGCTTGGCGCACGAGTGCGTCGACAGTCTCTTCATTCATAACGTAGTTGTCGTCATTAAGAATGCCGTCTTGGCCGTGGGTGGTGAAGGGGTCAAGGGCTACGTCGCTGATCACGCCCAGCTCTGGAAAACGCTCACGTAAAGCGCGAATAGCGCGCTGTGCAATACCTTCTGGATTCCAAGCTTCAGCGGCATCCAATGATTTGCACTCCACGGGAGTTACCGGAAATAGAGCTAAAGCAGGAATACCAAGTGCAACCCACTCTTCTGCTTCTTTGAGTAGTAAGTCAATGGAGAGGCGCTCAACACCCGGCATCGAGGCTACGGTTTCTCGGCGGTTGCTGCCGTCTAAAACAAATACAGGGTAAATCAGATCATCGACACTCAGTTGATTCTCACGAACTAAGCGGCGTGAAAAATCATCACGGCGGTTACGGCGTAATCGAGTGGCAGGGAAAAGACGGTTGGCAGTATTGATGCTCACAGAAACTCCTCATCCCACAAAAGTGGGGCTGTATAACAATGTGTAAAGCAATAGTATGACGAAAAGATTATAGAAGTGCGAAAATTGCATTATTTAAATGCTATGAACTCAATCGTGAGTGGAATCTGTTTTTAAATAATACCGTTGGGCATATATTGTCAAATAAGACTATTGCAACAGGTGCTTGCTCTGGTATTATTCATGCCCTGTTTTCGTGCGGTACTCGACAATGGTGTTGGGTGGCGGCACGGTTATGTTGAGGAAACACCATGAAAGCCGATATTCACCCAAATTATGCTGAAATCAACGCTACTTGCAGCTGCGGTAACGTGATCACTACTCGTTCGACTGTTGGTAAAGACATCAGTATTGATGTGTGCTCCGAGTGTCACCCGTTTTACACCGGCAAACAAAAAGTGCTTGATGTGGGTGGTCGTATTGATCGCTTTAAACAACGCTTTGGTGGTTTCGGCGCAACAAAAGAAGCAGCAGAATAAGTATTTAAATGACCTGTTTAAAGTGGGTTATAGCAATGCTCAAAAAAGCGTCCCTTGTGGGCGCTTTTTTGTTGCTGGTTTCTAATACCTATGCTGCAACTGCGCTGTGCTCAATCGAGACTAGTCTGCCTGAGCACTCTGTAGACAATGTTGTTGATGGCGACACCTTACGTTTACGTGATGGTCGCCGTGTGCGCTTGATTGGCATTAATGCGCCGGAAATGGGTGGACGTGGCCGTCGCACAGAGGCCTATGCAGTACAGGCTACGCGACGTTTAGCCGCGCTGGTTAAAGCCAGCGATAATAAGGTTCGTTTACGCTTCGGTGAGCCGAGCCATGACCGTTATGGGCGTGTGCTGGCGCATGTATATGACCGAGCAGGTGCGAGCTTAGAGGCACAGCTAGTTGTTGAGGGCTTGGCCTACCATACGGTGGTTGCGCCCAATGCAGCTCTAGCTGGGTGTTTGTCGCAGGCTGAGCAGTTGGCGCGCAGTCAAGGCTTGGGGGTGTGGAAAAATGCAACATTTACCACCGCAGACAAAGTTAATGCCGGTGGCTTCACTTTGTTGCAAGGCCATATTAAGCGTGTTCAGCGTAACCGCGGAGGTGTATGGTTGGAGTTGGGGCACTCAGTCACTGTCAACATTCCGCTGAATGCCTTGCCATACTTTAAAGGTCGGCGCTTTGAACAGTGGCAGGGACGTACGTTACAAACTCGAGGTTGGCTATCTGCACGTAAAGGACAGCAAAAAAAATATGCAAAGTGGCGTTTAACGGTCAGCCATCCGAGTATGCTTGAATTGCATTAAGTGTAAACGCTGTAGGTCAGCCAGGCGCGAGTTGGGTCATGTGCGTCGATTGTCGGCATAGCCAGTCTTGCTGTCGCTATGTGTTAGTTTTATGTTGATACGCTTGTGAGCATTGTAGATCTTGAGTATGCTCGCACTTCTTCAAATTCATTCTATAGTCAAGCGGAAATTCTCCATTATGTCTGATATAAAAACAGCCGCTCTCGAATACCATGCTTTCCCGCGACCTGGAAAGCTAAGTGTAGAGCTTACTAAACCCACTGCAACTGCGCGTGATTTGGCACTTGCCTACAGCCCAGGTGTTGCTGCGCCAGTCCGTGAAATCGCTCGCGATGCGGAACTTGCCTATAAATATACTGGCAAGGGCAATTTAGTGGCAGTCATTTCAGACGGTACAGCAATTTTGGGTTTGGGTAATCTCGGGCCTTTGGCATCTAAGCCGGTCATGGAAGGTAAAGGTGTCTTGTTTAAGCGCTTTGCTGGAATTGATGTTTTTGATATCGAAGTGGATGCAGAAAGCCCGCAAGCCTTTATTGATACGGTTAAACGTATTTCTATTACCTTTGGTGGTATTAACTTAGAAGATATTAAAGCGCCAGAGTGTTTTGAAATTGAACGCGCTTTGATTGAGCAGTGTGATATTCCGGTGTTCCATGATGATCAGCACGGTACAGCCATTGTAACGGCTGCAGCGATGCTGAATGCGCTAGAGATCGCCGGTAAAAAACTTGAAGAGGCGCGTATTGTTAGCCTTGGCGCAGGTGCTGCGGCATCAGCTTGCATGAAGCTGTTAATCAGCATGGGCGCTAAAATAGAAAATATCTTTATGATTGACCTGAAGGGTGTGATTCATTCGGGCCGTGAAGATCTGAATCAGTACAAAGCAGTTTTTGCTCATGAAACCAGCTGCCGCACGGTGGCTGATGCAATGGAAGGCGCAGACGTATTTGTTGGTCTGTCTGGAGCAAACTTGCTTAGCGCAGAAAATCTAGCACGTATGGCGCCTAATCCAATTGTGTTTGCCTGCTCTAACCCTGATCCTGAAATTGATCCAAAGTTGGCGCACGCAACACGGCCTGATGTGATTATGGCGACAGGGCGCTCGGATTATCCGAATCAAGTGAATAACGTATTGGGCTTCCCGTTCATTTTCCGTGGTGCACTTGATGTGCGTGCCACGCGTATTAATGAGGAGATGAAAATAGCTGCAGTGCATGCGTTGCGTGACTTAGCTAAACTGCCTGTCTCGAGTGAAGTGTGTGATGCCTACGGCATTGATTGTATTGAGTTTGGACGTGAGTATATTATTCCTAAGCCAATGGATCCCCGTCTGATCACTTTGGTTTCTGATGCAGTTGCTAAAGCGGCGATTGAAACTGGTGTGGCAACTTTGCCTTATCCTAAGCACTACCCGTTAACATCAGTGAGCGAAGTGTTTGATGGTTAAGTTTTAACTGCTAATAAAAAACCCGCATATAATAATTTATATGCGGGTTTTTTATTAGCAGCTGTTTATGATCGAACTTTAGAAAAGGTCAATGGGGGCTGCTTGAGTTGGCTCTGGATATGGGCTACTGGGTATTTGCCAGTTATTTTCAAACTCATCCATTGAGGGTGGGGTGTCCTCACTTTTGAAAATCTCCCAATAAGCATCGGCTGTGCCGGGTCGAGCAATACGCCCGCTGACGGGATCAATACGTAGGGTGATCATGCCGGCTGGTTCTTTCTGCGTATGGTTTGGTTTGTCTTTGAGTGCGTACGCCATATAGTCAATCCAGATGGGTAGAGCAATGGTGCCACCATATTCGTTTCTGCCAAGACTTTCAGGCTGGTCGAAGCCCACCCATACGGTGGTAACAAAGTCAGCGTTGTAGCCAGCAAACCAGCTGTCTTTAGACTCATTGGTAGTGCCTGTTTTGCCTGCTAAATCACTGCGCTTTAAGCTTAAAGCGCGGCGAGCAGTGCCGCGCTTGATCACGTCCTGCAGCATGCTGGTCATCACATAAGCGGTACGCTCATCAATGATGCGTTCTGCTTCAAGTTGAGGTTCCGGTTCGCTACCAGCCAGCAATTGCTCTGCACTGGTTGTATCGGCGGTGCTGAGATCTGCAGATGTGCGCGCTGGGTTGGCTAGGAAAATTGTTTCGCCGTCACGGTTTTCAATGCGCTCAATTAAGAAGGGTTCAATTTTATAGCCGCCATTGGCAAATGTTGTCCAGCCAGTGGTGACTTCAAGGGGTGTTAGTGTTGCGGTTCCGAGTACTAAGGATAAATTACGCGGTAGATCTTTTGGATCAAAGCCAAATTTGCTGATGTAATCATGCGCATATTGCATGCCGATATCTTGCAAAATGCGAATCGAGACAATATTGCGTGAGCGGTATAAGCCTTCGCGTACTCTGATTGGACCGAGGAAGGTATTGTTGGAATTTTTAGGGCGCCATACCTCTTTCATGCCGGGCTCGAACACTTCCAGAGGCGCGTCGTTAACGATGGTTGCGGCAGTGTAACCGGCATCCAGTGCTGCACTGTAAACAAAGGGTTTAAAGCTTGAGCCGGGTTGGCGTTTAGCTTGTGTAGCGCGGTTGTAATTACTTTGTTCAAACGACAAGCCGCCAATCAGCGCGCGAATAGCACCATTGTTGGGATCTAAAGAGACTAGGGCCGCTTGTGCTTTAGGGATTTGAGAAAAATTTAGTGAGCCGTCATCTTGACGAGTAACCCGAATAAGATCGCCAATCTGCACAATATCCGCAGGTTTTCTTGGTCTAGGGCCCATGCTGCGACTGTTAATAAAAGGTCGTGCCCAACGCATACTTTGCCATAACACGGACTCTTGGGTGCCATCAGAGAGCATGACGCTAATACCATCAGTATGTATTTGAGTCACAATGGCGGGTAGAAACTGCGCTATGTTCCGAGCTTTAGCCAGTGTTGCAGGCCACAGGCTTTCAGCCAGCGCTGATTGTTCAGGTTTGCGGTAGCCGTGGCGTTGATCGTACGCAATCAGTCCATTACGCACAGCTTGGTTGGCCTCGATTTGTAAGTCAGAGGGTACTGTTGTCGTTACGCTATAACCGTCAGTGTAAGCTTGCCCGCCGAAGCGACCAACCATTTCTGCTCGTGCCATTTCTGCGATATAGGGTGCATTTAAGTCCGGCGCAGTAAAGTGCAAGCGTGCAGTTAAGGGTTCAGCAAGTGCTTCTTGATAGGCTTCTTCAGAAATGCGCCCCAATTTAACCATGCGCCCCAGAATCCAGTTGCGACGCTCCATGCTGCGCTCTGGGTTAGCGATAGGGTTGAAGCGTGAAGGGGCTTTAGGTAAGCCGGCAATCATAGCCATTTCAGCTAAACTGATGTCGCTAATGGATTTACCGTAATACACCTGAGATGCGGCTTCAATTCCATAGGCACGGTTGCCAAGGTATATTTTATTGATATAAAGCTCTAGGATCTCATCTTTAGTTAATTCACGTTCAATTTGTAAGGCTAATAGTATTTCATTCGCTTTACGTGAGAAGCTGCGCTCACTGGAGAGAAAGTAGTTTTTTGCAACTTGCATAGTTATCGTGCTGCCGCCGGTTTGGATTCGACCTGTTTGTAAAATTTGAGCAGCAGCACGCACCAAGCTACCAGGATCTACGCCATAATGATTGGCAAAATTATCATCTTCAGCGGCAAGTAGTGCATGGATGAAATCCTTCGGGATATCGTTGAATAAAATAGGTGAACGTCTCATTTCTCCAAATTCAGCGATTAACTTTGCATCATTGCTATAGACCCGCAAAGGAATCTGTAGTTCTATACTACGTAAAGATTCAATAGATGGTAAATTGGGACTAAGGTACAAAAAAGCGCCGCTGAGGCTGAGCGCAAGTCCGCAAATGACTGTAGTGATGGCAGCAAAGAGAAATTTCAGCAAGTGCATCAAGGCTATTAGATTCCCAAAGAAAATAGGGGGTTATAAAAAGTACAGCGACATACAATAAAACTGGGCATATTATAAACGTTTTTAACCAAGAGAAGCTATTTGTGCTTCCTTACTTAACGTTCTGTAGTGTGGAACAAACCTAAACCGTACGGTAAGTTACGGAAGCTGATAGGGATTCTGTCGTGCTAGGGCTCTTCAAAAAGAAAGCTAATACGCTTCTGGGGATCGACATAAGTTCGACTTCAGTCAAACTCATAGAACTGAGTCGCTCAGGTGGCCGCTATAAAGTAGAGGCATACGCTGTTGAGCCGCTCCCACTCAATGCGATCGTAGAAAAAAATATTGCTGAACTCGATTTAGTTGGACAGATTATTTCTAAACTGGTTACTAAAGCGCGTACCAATGTCAAACAAGTGGCCGTGGCAGTAGCAGGCTCTGCGGTGATCACTAAAACAATTGAAATGGAGGCTGGACTTTCTGATGATGAATTAGAAAATCAGCTCAAAATAGAAGCGGATCAATACATTCCTTATCCTCTTGAGGAAGTTGCCATCGATTTTGAGGTGCAGGGGCCTGCACCGCGCAGCAGTGATCGAGTTAATGTGTTGCTGGCGGCCTGCCGTAAAGAAAACGTTGAAGTGCGAGAGGCAGCATTAGCTTTAGCGGGTCTTAGTGCAAAAGTTGTTGAGATCGAGGCGTATGCCTTAGAGCGCGCTTATGGCTTATTAGCTGAACAATTATCTGATGGTGAAGAGAACTTAACGGTCGCAGTCGTTGATATTGGCGCAACCATGATGACGCTTAGTGTCCTACACAATGGCCAAACCATTTACACTCGTGAACAAGTGTTTGGTGGGAAACAGCTTACAGAAGAAATTCAGCGTCGCTATGGTTTATCTGTAGAAGAGGCTGGGCGGGCTAAGAAGCAAGGTGGTTTGCCAGATGACTATGAGAGCGAAGTATTGAACCCTTTTAAGGAGGCGGTCGTTCAGCAGGTGTCACGTTCCTTGCAGTTCTTTTTTGCTGCGGGGCAGTATAGCGATGTGGATTACATTGTATTAGCAGGTGGTACAGCCTCGATTGTCGGATTAGATCAGCTTGTTCAACAAAAAATAGGGATGCGAACCCTTGTGGCTAACCCTTTTGCCAATATGACGTTAAGCAGTAAAGTCAGCGCGGGAGCATTAGCAAATGATGCGCCCTCTTTGATGATTGCTTGTGGTTTAGCAATGAGGAGTTTTGACTGATGGCACGCATCAACTTACTTCCTTGGCGTGAGCAGTTGCGCGAAGAACGCAAACAGCAATTCTTAGTTATTTTAGTAGGCGTGTTAATTATCGCTGGCGGCGTTGTTTTTTTAGCTGATCAATACTTAAATTCTGCAATTGAACGACAAAATGCGCGCAATGAATTTCTGCGTAAAGAAAACTCGGCATTGGATTCGCGTATTAAAGAAATTAGTGAACTGAAAACGCGACGCCAACAGCTGGTTGAACGTATGAAAATTATTCAGGATTTGCAGGGCAGTAGGCCCGTTGCAGCTCGAGTATTTGACCAGTTAGTACGCACGTTGCCGGATGGTGTGTACTTTACTGACTTGAAAATGGTTGGACGGTCTATTTCTGTTGAAGGGGCTGCTGAGTCAAATAACTTGGTGTCAAGCTTGATGCGTAATCAAGATGGCTCGGACTGGCTCACTACGCCTAATTTGACTGAGGTTAAGGCGGTCAGCGCCGATAAGCTTGATCAAGCCAATACCTTTAAGTTGACTGTGCAGCAGACAGCTCCGAGCGAACTGAGCAAGCAAGGAGGACAGCAATGAGTTTAGTGGACTCCTTTAAGAGTTTAGGTAAAGTCGATTTTGCCGAGCTCGATCTTAATAATATAGGTTCATGGCCTGCTGCCGTTCGAGTATTAGCATGTTTGATTGTGCTTACAGCTGTTCTGGCGCTGGGCTACTTTATGCATTTGACTGACTTGCAAGAGGCGCTTGAACGTAACCAAGCAGAAGAAGTGACCTTAAAAGAGCAGTTCACCGTAAAAGTTCGCCAAGCAGCCAATCTTGAAGAATATAAGGAGCAGATGAAGTTGATGGAGGCTTCGTTTGAGGCCTTATTGCGGCAGCTGCCCAGTGACACTGAAGTGCCGGGATTGCTTGAGGATATCACCAGTGCCGGTATCAACTCTGGGTTGGAGTTTGAAGAAATAAAACTACTGCCAGAGATCACTAAACCATTCTATATTGAGCTGCCGATACAAGTAAAAGTGTTTGGTAGCTACCATGATGTAGCAACATTTGTCAGTGCTGTCGCGAGTATGCCGCGAATTGTGACGTTGCATGACTTCACTATAAAACCAGTGGTTGCAGGTAATAGCTCTAGGTTAGCAATGAATGTTTTAGTAAAAACGTACCGTTACAATGATAAAGGAGCGCAGCAATGAAACGCTCTCATTATATGCTGATTGCAGTCCTTGCTTTAGGCGTAGCTGGTTGCGGCTCTTCAGATAGTTTTGCTGATCTGCAGGCATTTATGGATGAGGTTAGATCGCGGCCGAAAGGCTCAATTGAGCCTATGCCTAAAGAAGTGGTGTATGAGCCATTTACTTATGTCGCAGCAGCGTTACGCAGTCCATTTCAGCCGCCTGTGACGATTGAACTGAGCAACCGTGAGGCGGGCAGTAAAGGTGTTCAGCCTGATGAAACACGGGTTAAACAGTTTCTTGAAGGTTTTAATATTGAAAGCTTTGTAATGGTGGGAACACTTTCAAACGATGCAAGCAACTATGCTTTGCTTCGTGGTGGTGATGGCGTGCATCGCGTGCGCGTTGGCGACTACCTTGGCGGCAATCACGGTCGCGTGACGGCTATCACAAGTGCTGGTATAGAAGTGATAGAAATTGTTTCTGATGGCGATGGTGGCTGGTTTGAACGGCCGCGCACTCTGGCTTTGCAGGAACGCTCTTGAGTGGGGCAGGCTATGAAAACTGACTATGTGAAAGCAAAACGGAATTGGAAAATGAAAACAAAACTATCTCGTATCGGTATAACTTTGCTGGCTGTGGCATTTTCACCAGCACTGCTAGCCGCCAACTTGCAAACGCTAGATGTGGCAGCATTGCCTGGCGACAAGGTTGAGCTTAAATTAGCATTTGATGAGCCAGTCACTGCACCGCGCGGTTATACCATTGAGCAGCCCGCTCGAATTGCTCTAGATTTGCCTGGCGTTAAAAATAAATTAGGCACTAAGAATCTTGAACTTGGGGCAGGTAATGCGCGCAGTGTCAGTATTGTTGAGGCGCAAGATCGCACACGCTTAATTATTAATATGAGCAATCTGTCGCCGTACAGTACGCGTGCAGAAGGTAAGTATTTGTATATTGTGGTGGGCGAAAATGTGGGCGCATCAGCACCTATCGCCAATGCGCCAATTGTTAAGCCTTACGCCGCTCAGCAGCGCGGTATTAGTAATATTGACTTTCAGCGTGGTGAGCAGGGTGAAGGCAATGTTGTTATTGAACTTGGCGACCCTACCAATACGCCTGATATTCAAGATCAAGGTGGTAAAATTCGTCTGACGTTTGCTAAGTCGGCGTTGCCAGAAGCGTTACGCGTACGTTTAGATGTTAAGGATTTTGCAACGCCGGTACAGTTTGTCAGTGCCAGTGAGTCCAGTGGAAAAGTTACAATCGTTATTGAGCCAAGCGGCGTTTATGATTATTTGGCCTACCAGGCTGATAATAAGCTGACTATTAGTGTTAAGCCTGTTACTCAAGATGAGATAGAAAAACGCAATGCAGAACGCTTTGCTTATAGTGGAGAAAAGTTGTCGCTGAACTTCCAAGACATTGACGTACGTTCAGTGTTGCAGCTGATTGCAGACTTTACTGATCTGAACTTAGTCGCCAGTGATACCGTACAAGGCAATATTACATTACGCTTGCAAAATGTACCTTGGGATCAGGCTTTAGATTTAGTTCTGAAAACCAAAGGCCTTGATAAGCGCAAGATTGGTAATGTGTTATTGGTTGCACCAGCAGATGAAATTGCTGCGCGCGAGCGTCAAGAAATGGAGGCGCAGAAACAAATTGCTGAGCTTGCTCCTTTACGCCGTGAGCTGATTCAAGTGAATTACGCAAAAGCATCACAAATGGCTGCTTTATTCCAATCAGTGACCAGTGATCAAAATGATGTACGTGGCTCAATAACTGTAGATGATCGTACCAACAGCATTATTGCTTATCAGACTCAAGATAAACTGGATGAGTTGCGCCGTGTCGTAGCACAGTTAGATATTCCTGTACGCCAAGTAATGATCGAAGCACGTATTGTTGAGGCGAACGTTGATTACAGTAAAAGTTTGGGGGTGCGCTGGGGTGGTAACCTTTGGGCTAGTGGTGGTAATAAGTGGAGTTCTTGGGGCAAAGATGGCAACTTAGGCATTGCTGATGACCCGAATGCAAGAGGTCAGATTGGTGATGAAGACTATATACCGTCTAGACAAGTAGGGCGCTTTCCAGGTATACCTGCGATTCCATCAAATAGCCCTTTCGTTGATTTGGGGGTGCAAAATGCTACCGCTGGCTTGGGTATTGGTTTTATTACTAATAATGCCATTCTTGACTTGCAACTTTCCGCAATGGAAAAAACCGGTAATGGCGAGGTGGTATCACAGCCTAAGGTTGTGACTTCTGATAAGGAAACAGCGAAGATCTTGAAAGGTGCCGAGATACCTTACCAAGAGGCCAGCTCCAGTGGTGCAACCAGTACGTCATTTAAAGAGGCGAGCTTGTCTTTGGAAGTAACACCACAAATTACGCCTGATAACCGTATTATCATGGATGTAAAGGTGACCAAGGATGAGGCAGACTTTGCTAATGCTTTAAATGGTGTGCCACCGATTAAAAAGAATGAAGTCAATGCCAAGGTATTGGTGACTGATGGTGAAACCATCGTGATTGGTGGAGTCTTCTCCAATACGCAAACTAAATCAGTGGACAAGGTGCCTTTTTTAGGCGATCTGCCATTTGTTGGTCGCATCTTCCGCCGAGACCACATTCAAGATCAAAAATCTGAGCTGCTGGTGTTTATTACTCCGCGTATTATGAATAATCAGGCTATTTCACTGAATAATTAATGCAGACAGCTAATTACATACTTGTTGGCCCGATGGGTGCTGGGAAAAGCACCATCGGGCGTTTGCTTGCTAAAGAGCTGGGCTTGCCCTTCAAAGACTCTGATAAAGAGATTGAGGAGCGTACTGGTGCAAGCATTCCGCTGATTTTTGATGTCGAGGGCGAAGTTGGTTTTCGCGATCGAGAGCAAGCAGTGCTTGTTGAGTTAAGTGCACAGAAAGGTCTAGTGCTGGCAACGGGTGGTGGAGCTGTTTTACGTGCAGCAAATCGCCAAGCCATGCACAAGGCTGATGTGGTCATTTACTTGCATGCGTCGGTTGAGCATCAATTGGCACGTACAGCAAGAGATCGTAATCGTCCACTATTGCAAACTGAAAACCCTGCACAGGTTCTGGCTGATTTATTAGCGCTGCGTGATCCGTTATATCGGGAAGTGGCTACTTTGATTATTGAGACTGATACGCGTCCTCCGCGTATGGTCGTACAAGAAATTCTGCAGTTTCTCAGCACGTCTAAGAGCGATTAATCTCGCTATAGGATCTGCGCTATACTCATTAATTGGTTTCAGTATTTGCCTCAATATGCTCAGGCAATATCTTATCTATTAGAACGTTATAACGAGAGGCACGTATGCGTACGCTTACTGTTGATTTGGCTGAACGCAGCTATCCAATTTATATTGGCACGAATCTATTGCGCCAAGCTCAACTGTTCACGCCGCATATTGTGGGCTCTAAAGTTGCGATAGTCAGTAATACCACTGTAGTGCCTTTGTATTTGCAGCAGCTACGCGAGGCACTGCAAGGTTATGAACTCACTGAGATTATTCTGCCAGATGGTGAGTCATATAAAAACTGGGAAACTTTGCAGTTGGTTTTTGATGGTTTACTGGCTGATAAGCATGATCGTAAAACCACGTTGATTGCCTTAGGTGGTGGCGTGATTGGTGATATGACTGGCTTTGCTGCTGCCTGTTATCAACGCGGCGTCAATTTTATTCAAGTGCCAACCACCTTGCTGGCACAAGTCGATTCTTCGGTTGGTGGTAAAACAGGCATTAATCACCCGCTCGGAAAAAATATGGTGGGTGCGTTTTATCAGCCACAAGCGGTCATTATTGATACAGCAACTTTAACGACTTTGCCGACGCGAGAGCTGTCAGCCGGCCTCGCTGAAGTGATTAAGTATGGTTTAATTTGTGACGAGCCATTTTTAACCTGGTTAGAGCAGCATATTGAGCAATTGTGTCAGTTAGACAACCCTGTATTGATAGAAACCATCGAGCGTTCCTGTGCAGCTAAGGCCAAGGTTGTATCAGCGGATGAGCGAGAAGCAGGCGTGCGCGCAACACTTAACTTAGGTCATACTTTTGGTCACGCGATAGAAACCGAGCAAGGTTATGGTGTTTGGTTGCATGGCGAGGCGGTGTCGGCTGGAACTGTTATGGCCCTTGAGATGTCTTACAAGCTCGGTTGGATTACGCTGCAGCAGCGCGACCGTGGGATAAAACTTTTACTGCAAGCAGGGCTGCCGGTGATGCCACCGCAAACAATGACAGCTCAAACATTTTTAACCCATATGGCGGTTGATAAGAAAAATATTGGCGGGCATATACGTCTGGTCTTGTTGCGTGATTTGGGCGATGCACTGATCACCACCGAGTACCCTACAGATGTTTTACCTGACGTGTTGACTGCTGATTATTCGGCAAATGTGGGCAGTATTTAATTGAATGAGGGCGCTATGGCTGACTTGCATGCTGATGATGGGTATTTAGATAGGTCTCAATTTGCACATGATCCATTTTTACGACGTGGTCC
>Ga0172382_10005755_pt1 | contig 18334 bp, 12 predicted proteins | sample Leawel138RmetaG_FD_122245 | JGI IMG/M metagenome (GOLD analysis project Ga0172382, IMG submission 122245) | Leachate microbial communities from a municipal landfill in Southern Ontario, Canada - Leachate well 138R metaG | ecosystem: Engineered > Solid waste > Landfill > Unclassified | place...
CCCATACACATCGGATCGAAAGCCGACGATGCCTAAAAAAACGCAAAAAAAACGGTGAGACCGCCTTATACGGACTACCTAACAAAAATCATAGAAAGTCCTATTGCCGCTGAGCCAAGACAGGGGGAGTGGACTATTTACGACGTTGCAAAGGTTGCGGGTGTATCCACCAATACGGTGAGCAAGGTATTGAACAAAAAACCGGGTGTGGGTATTGCTACCCGTAAACGGGTTGAGAAAATTATTAAGGATGTGGGTTTTTCTCCCCATATCGGTGCGCGGGGATTGCGTGCGAAACAAAACGCCTGCATCGGCGTGGCGATGCCCGTTCCTTTTGAAGCATCACCTGCCAGCCAAAGTTTTTTGCTGTGGCTCTTTACATTGCTTTATAAGGTCTTCAGCGGTCCGGGCGAATATGTGTGTTTTGATTTGGCAACCTTAGCGCCGCAAGTCAGTGTTGATTATGCCCGTGGTCTTTTTGCACAACTCTTCAAAGCCTTTCTGCTCATAGGTCCCTTGGCGGTAGATGATTCCAGAATCCGGCTGATCCATAATGCGGGCCACCCCTATTTGGCATTGGGAAGACTCGATGCTTTCCCTGAGTGCAGCAGTGCAACGGTCGATTATGTGGAAGGAGCTTATCAAAGTACCCGATTCCTGTTGGAACGCGGCCATACCCGCATTGCCATGCTCAAAGCCTTTGAAGGGTATCAACCGGGCGTTGAGCGGCTCCGCGGTTATGAGAAAGCCCTTAATGAGGCGGGGGTAAGCATGGATCCGGCATTGATTCAAAACATTCAATTCGGCCCTAAGAATGTGACCGTCGCTGTTGAGGCGCTGTTACAAGATCGGTCCATAACGGCGTTGATTGATGCCAGTGCCACGGAGGACGGTGTGAGCATACGGGAAGGACTGAAACTAGCGGGCCGCGACCCGGAAAAAAATCTTGAGGTCGTCTCGTGGACCTATAATAAAGGCGTTTCTGTATTACATGAAGAAGTTGCCCATCTTTGGCTGCCTGTACGCGAATCGGCAGAAGAAGGGGTCTCCCGTCTTGCCGACTGGATTTATGGGCGCAGTGAGGGGCCCATCAAAGTACTGCATCAGCCGGTGTTGGAAGAGTCTGTGGGAGAAAAAGAAATCGAACCGCCCACGCGTCTCTTTGAATCGCTTGATTAGCCGAATCCATTGTGCGCCGGCAAGTGGGCAGGCACGGTCTTACAAGAGTTTCAAAAACTTGTGGTTTCCTTTGGGGAAGGGATAGTCGTCGAATTCGTCGCGGGTCACCCATTTTAGTTCGGTGTGAAAATTCGGACGTGGCTTGCCTTTCACCACACGGCACCGGTAGACGTTCAGGGTGACCTTAAAATGGGTGTAGGCGTGTTTCGCAACGGTTATGAGTCCGCCCGGCTCAATTTCGATGCCCAGTTCTTCTCTGCATTCCCGTATCAGCGCCTGTTGATGATTCTCGCCGGCTTCCAGTTTGCCGCCGGGAAATTCCCAGAGTCCGCCTAAGAAACCGGTGGAAGGGCGCTTGCCGATTAAGTAGCCTTCGCCTTTGCAGAGAACTGCAACCACGACTTCATGATGGGGCACCGTTTTTTTGACACTTCGCATAGGCAGCTCTTCTTGGGAGCCCAACTTATAGGCTTCACAATGGACTTGCACGGGACAGTCGTGGCAATCGGGCGTTTTCGGCGTGCAGATGCGCGCGCCCAATTCCATCATGGCTTGGTTGAAGTCGCCCGGTTCTTTTTGGGACAAGAGGGATCCCGCCATAGCCCACAGCTGTTGTTGTACGGCTGAGGCGTCGATAGAGGCTTTCAGTGCGTTGATGCGCGCGAGGACTCGTTTCACATTGCCATCCAATACGGGCGCCGCTTTATTAAAAGCGATGCTGGCAATGGCGCCCGCCGTATATTTACCGATTCCGGGCAGGAGTTGCAAAACTTCGGGTGTATCGGGAAAGTTTCCTTTGTATTGTTCCATCAGGATCCGTGCTGTTCGGTGCAGGTTTCGGGCGCGGGTGTAATAGCCGAGCCCTTCCCATTGTTTCAATACCTCTTCTTCTTCGGCGTCTGCCAAAGATTTCAGATCGGGAAAGCGCTCTAAGAAGCGTTCATAATAGGGGAGCCCTTGATCCACCCGTGTTTGTTGCAGCATGATTTCTGAGAGATAAATGCGGTAGGGATCTTTGGTTCGCCGCCAAGGCAAATCCCGTGCTTCATCCTCGAACCAAGCGAGTAAGTCATGTTGAAAGTTTTGAATGGTTCCTCTCATAGAAGAGCAATCCTGTTGATTCGACCCCGGACGCTATGCCGGGGAAAGACCTAGGTCTTTCCGCCGGCAAGATGAATTCATCTACAGCGCCGTTCCGCCTGAGGCGGGTTCCACATTATGCCGTGTCCGGCGTGTTGCGCTCCGCTCTAATCAGGGTCACAGTTCTTTGATGCGGATGTTGCGAAAGACCACATAATCATCGTGGTCTTGGAGATCGATAAATCCTTTTCGCAGTCGATAGCGCAATTCTTCCACCTCATCCATATCGAAATCTTGGATGATAATTCCGTTTAAGGTTACTTTTAAATGGGAGCCTTGGGTTTGGATCTCCAAGGCGTTCCATTCGCCTTCGGGATGGGTTGCCACAGTCAATGCAGGCACGACATCATACACAGCGCCCGTGCTGGTGTCGTGAGGTTCTTTCAAATCAGAGTCGCCCATTAACTGGATCTCAAATCCGATTTTGGATTGTCGTGCGGCGCGGGGCACCCACAAATGAATGCCGCTGTTAGCGTCTGCATCATTAAATTTATATTCAAGGCGGAGAATGAAATCTTCGTAGCGGTCGCGGGTCACCAGTCCGCCGGCACCGGCTTTGTAGCATTCCAAATAGCCGTCATCGTTGATGCGGAAAGATTCGCCTTCATGATAATAATTCCACCAGTTATCCAAATCGACGCCGTTGAAAAGGGAAACGAATCCTTCGGCTTGTTCCTCTTCCGAGAGCTTGCTGTTATCAGGTGTCCACGGCATTTTCTCGACGGGATTCGTGTAGGCTTCATCCAGCATGGTATAGCTTTGATCGTTATCGGGCAGCAAATAATTGGTGTTGCCCCAAGGTTCCTCAGGCAGGCTTCCTGATAGCAATACCAAACCGTTATTGCCGGCGACGGCGGGATCGGTCATGATTTTCACATCACCATTTTCGGGGGCGGCAAGGACGAGGTTGGGCGCGAGCCGTTTAAAGCTTGCTGCCAATGGGGGCGCGTCCGGCCCGTCAATGATATATAAGGCTTTCCGTTGCGTGCCCAATACTTTTGCTGCGCTGCGCACGGCGTTCTTACGGAAGGTGGAATCCCTTGAGTCTCCCAAGACATTGATGACGCAGACCATGCGCTGATCTTTGGCGCGTTCCGCGTAGCTTTCGATAGTCTCAGCAACAGCGGGATCTAGACTTTTGCCGTCAGCACTGAACCCGGCCAGATCGAGGCAGATCCCGTTGGCGCCGACCTTGGCAATCTTCGCCATGGCGGGCACCATGTATTCCAGTGCCGCCCCTTTTTCTAAGAGTCCGGGAACGTGTACGGCACGGATGATGATGGCTTTCTTGTCGCGATGGATTTGGTGATCGACAATCTTAAGGTCATTCTTTTCGGGCGGTGTCCACAGTGTGGCACAGCCCATCAACACAAACGTAATGCTAAACACAAGCATAAGAGGAAGGATCTTTTTCATTATCTTCTCCCAATTGGATAAAAAATAGTTACAGTGGGTAAGCGTTGACCCTTTAAGGGATATAAGAGGTCGTTGTACGTGGCGTGCTTTCTTACCGCTCAGATCGCGTTTTGCGGAAAACAAAGCAACTCTGTTTTTAACCTATAGAGGGGGCTATTGTCAAACCTTGGACGCGGCGCTCCCTGCTTTCTTGAATTCATTGGGCGAATCTGTCACACTATTCTTGATCTTATGGTGATTTCTATAGATCCGACTAGGAACGGGGACATGTCCCGCGCGGAAAGAAATATAGAGGCACCTTTATGCAAGCGGCGTTGATGCAGTGCGCAGCAGCGCAGGGTACCATGTGTTTTCATCCGATACAGGAACTACTCATGATCGTTGATATTATTGACAATTGGAAAAAATATTATCCGAACAATGCGCTTTGGCAACAGGCTTTCGACTATCTGCTCAGCTTGAACGAAGATACGCCGCCCTGTGAAATGCAATCCCTTGTCGGTGATCAAGTCAAGGGTCGTGTCATGTGTTACACCACCTGTGCGCCCGAAGATACGGTTCTTGAAGGACACGATCTTTATGTGGATATCCAAATGTCTGTGACGGGCACCGAATGCATTGATTGGTTTCCTCGTTCACAGTTAACCATAAAAACGCCTTATGATCCCGCGTCAGACGCACTGTTTTTTGAACGACCGGATTTTGGTCCGGTGCGCGTACTCAATCGACCGGGATTTTTTACCGTGCTTTTTCCGCAAGATGTGCACGCCACGCAAGTGTGGGAAAATGCCCGCCCTGTAGAGGTTAAAAAAGCAGTCGTGAAGATCTTGTTGTCGGCCCTGTAGCCACAGCGCCCTTGATCCATCCGCTGCAATCGTTAAACACACATTCCTCTCAAAACCAGCCACAAAGGAAATGTATCTATGGCAATCGTATTGTCTGCAGAAGAAGCAGTAAAGCGTATCCCCGATGGAGCCACTATTTTTTTGGAAGCCATGCCCAGTGAAGAGGTCTTCCCGGCCTTTCATCGTGTCTATGAGGCGACCGGTTCACCCAAAGGTCTGACCGTCTATTGGGCTGCCGGCATCGGCCCCTTTAGCGCGGAAAATCGCGGAATGAACCATTTCTCCTATCCGGGCATGATCAAACGGCTCGTCTTGGGTCACGCCGGTTTGAATCACAAAGTGGTTAAGACCATTGCCGCCAATGAGGTGGAAGCCTACAATTTGCCTCAGGGCGTTATTACCCAATTGTTCCGTGAAGTGGCTGCCGGCCGGCCCGGCGTCATCACCCATGTGGGTTTAGGAACCTTTGTGGATCCCCGTATTGAAGGCGGGAAACTCAATGAACGCACCCGTGACTGTGAAGATCTGGTTGAAGTTATCGAAATCGACGGACGCGAATTCCTGCGCTATAAACCGACGAAGGTGCAAGCCGCTGTTGTCCGCGGCACCACCGCCGACCCGAACGGCAATATTACACGGGAAAATGAGGCGCTGTCCATGGAAGGGCTGGACGCTGCCATGGCCGCGCGCAACTGCGGCGGCTTGGTCATTGCCCAGGTGGAACGCTTGAGTGATACGCCTGCCAAACCCATTAATGTGCATATTCCCGGTATTTTGGTTGATATCGTTGTGGTTGCATCTTCGCGCCAAACGCACCCTCATACGCTTTTCGTTGAGCAGGATCCCAGCTATACGGGCGACGAGCTCGCCGATCTGAGCGGCGCGCTGGAAGCCATGCCCTTATCCCCGGAGAAAGTCATTTGCCGTCGTGCCCTCATGGAGCTCAAGGGCGGTGACGTTATCAATCTCGGTGTAGGGATTCCTATGGGCGTTGCTCGAGTCGCCCAGGAAGAGGGCTTGCTCGAAGAGCTGACCATGACAACAGAAATAGGCGTGGTCGGCGGATTGCCGCAAGGCGGTAAAAATTTCGGCCCTGCCCAGAACCCTTCCGCCATTATGTCCCAGACGACCATGTTCGATTTCTACGATGGGGGCGGACTGGATGTGACCTGTGTGGGCATGGCACAGGTGGACGGCGAAGGCAACGTCAATGTGAGCAAGCTCGGCGCTAACGTGATCGGCAGCGGCGGCTTCATCAATCTCACACAAAGTGCGAGGGAAGTGCTCTTTTGTGGTGAGTTTTCCGCTGTGGGCACCGATATTGCCGTGGAATCGGGAAATTTGCTCATCCGTCAGGACGGCAAAGTGGCAAAGTTTGTCGACGCCGTCGGTCAGATTACCTTCAGCGGCAAGGTCGCGCGCGAAGACGGGCAAAAGATTTTGTTCATCACCGAACGGTGCGTATTCAAAATGGTCAGAGAAGGGCTGATGCTTGTGGAAGTAGCGCCCGGTATTGATCTTGAACGGGACATCTTGCAGCGCATGAAATTCATGCCCATTATTTCGCCCAATCTTAAAGACATGGATAAACGGCTGTTTTTATCGGAGCCTATGGGATTGGCGTAAGCCTAAACCGGCGCGCTGCACTAGGCCTCTAAAAAGCTTTCTGTTTTGCGTACCCGGGTGGCAATAGGATCCAATCCCAAAAGCATTATCAGTTCTTTGGGTTTGGCGAGGCGTCCCTCTGTGAGCAGGGTGGTGAAGGTGACGGCTGTCCGTTGTTCTGTATCCTCGTGTGCATCTACACAGGCCAATTCGCTTACCAGGGGCCGCAAATCAATGGTGATGGCTTTGCGTTTTTTATCGCCAAACTTGGAGCGATTCTTCACCATCCGTTCCATATGCCATTGCTCCTTTTCCAGGAGTGCTTCGATTTTTACCGCCATATCTTCAGGCATATGATCGGGCAGCAAGAGATAACGGTGTCCCTGCAGCTGCGCCATGAGGGAAGCCTCCTTCATGGGCCGCTCTTCAACAGTGTAGGCAGTGAAGCCGTCGGGCAATTGGGCACGTAACGCTGCTAAGGCCTGTGCAGGATCATATTCTTTTTCCAAAACCACGTCCATAAGTTCCGCTTCGCTCTCTTCACCTACAGGCATAGCGGTGGAAAAGGTAACTTTAGGGCGCGCATGAAAACCCTGTGATGACGCCAAGGCGAGGCCGGCACGGCGCAGCGCCCGTATCCACGCCTCCGCCGTTTCCAGATGACTCAGCAAACGAAGGCGGCCTGTGCGGCCCACCTGAAAGCGCAGTCGTTGCACAGCTATAGGCGCATCCTCATGTGCCTCAAGGGCGCGTTCCTGTAGAGGCGCGTCCTCCTCGGCACCCTGTTTGCTGCGTTTTTGCATGAGTGTACAGGCGGCGGCGCTGTGACGCAATGCACCGCAGAGATGGCAGGGACCGACACGGCAATCCTGTGTAAAACCTTCCTCATGGGCGCGCTGCCATTCTTCGAAGAGGGCGTCGCGACTGACTTGTGCGTCAATATGATCCCAAGGGAAGCGTGCGTCGGCTTGCCGTTCGGCAAATTGTTCTGCCACGGGATAGTTCGTTTCTTCTATGGCTCTTTGCCACGCGCCGAAATTGAGATGTTCGCTCCAGCTCTCGTAGCCGCCGCCATGTTGTAAGACCCTATGGAGCAGTGCTGCGGCGCGTCGGTCGGCACGGCTGAGCAGGCCTTCTATGAACGAGCTTTCCGGACTGTGCCTTCCAAAGATGATGCGTCGGTTGTTCCGCAAAAGGGACGCTAAGCGCCGTTGTTTTTCCACCGTTTCTTCCAGGCCGATTTGAGCCGCCCACTGGAAAGGGGTGAAGGCTTTGGGTACGAAGGTAGAGACGCCTAAGCGCAGCTGTGCGTTGGAGCGTGCTTTTCGCCCTTCACGGAGTGTACGAAGACAGAGTTCTGCGATAGCGTCCACATCAGCATCTGTTTCGGTGGGCAGTCCGATCATAAAGTAAAGTTTAATATGGGTCCAGCCTCGGGAAAAGGCGTCATGAGCCAACTCAAAAAGCTGTTCGTCTGTAAGATCTTTGTTGATGACTGCGCGCAGCCGTGCCGTGCCTGCTTCGGGCGCAAAAGTAAGTCCGCTGCGCCGTCGGGAACTCACATAATCGGCCATGGCGACGGAAAAGCGATCGAGCCGCAGCGATGGCAGCGCTTGTGATGCTTGATGGGCAGCGGCGATTTGCGCTGTTTCTCGGAGCAAGGTATTGATTTGGGAGTGGTCACAGGTGGATAAAGAGACTAAAGTGGCGGCGTCCATGCCCGAGTGGGAGAGTGCCCCATCGAGGAGCTTACATACGGTTGGCACGGAGCGTTCCCGCACAGGCCGCGTCAGCATGCCTGCCTGACAAAAGCGGCATCCGTGCGTGCAGCCGCGCAAGACTTCCACGCCCACGCCGTCGTGTACCAGTTGGACATAGGGCGTGATATAGCGTTCGGGGTAGATGGCTTGGTCGAGATCGGAGAGGAAAGCAGCGTGAATGGGCGGCTTGCTCGCGTCAGGAAGCCAAAGGGTATCGCTTATTTTCTCTTGCCCATAGAGAGCGGGCACATAGACCCCTTCCACTTCCGCCAAGGCTTGCAGCACTGTTTCTTTGAGCGCGCCTTTGCCCTTGCGCAGGCATTTCGCAATTTCCAAAATCACGTCCTCGCCATCTCCGATCACAAAGAAATCGAGGAAAGGAGCGAGAGGTTCGGGATTGTAGGCACAAGGTCCCCCTGCGAAGAGGAGGGGCATCGTGCTGTCTCGTTCTTCCGAAAAAAGCGGCAGACCCGTAAGTTGGATAATTTTGAGCACATTAACATAAGTTAATTCTGATTGCAGGGTAAAACCGATCCCTTGCGCTTGGGTGACCGGCTCTTGGGACTCCAGCATGCGTAAGGTTTCGTTGTGGGCACGCATTAAGGCTTCCATGTCCGGCCCGGGAAGATAGGCACGCTCCGCCCATATGTCCGCTTCTTGGTTCAAAATGGTATAGAGAATTTGCAGACCCAGATTACCCAGTCCTAATTCATAGATATCCGGGAAAACAAGACAGAGGCGCAGCTTTACGTCTGCCTTGTCTTTCACAATTGAATTCCATTCACCCCCTATGTAACGAGCCGGTTTTTCTGCCTGTTCGTAAAGGCGGTCAGGAAATGGGGTTAAGGTCATGGTAGGATGCTTTCTTTTGAAGAATAGGGCTGCGTGAAACAAACATGCTACGGGGATGTTCGTTGAATTGTTGCGCTTTGCCGAGACCTGCAGACAATACCTTTTTACGGCCGCGGCATAGCATTAGATTGTAACAAATCACCGGGTTAAGAGAAAGTCTTCTTTCTCGCAGCGATCAGAATAACACGGATGGGTTGGCAATGGGCGTGTAACGCAACGCCTCAACAACACAAAAGTCTTGTGCCCGGTATATCGCGGTCTAGGGTTCTTGAGAGCGAGACGTCCACTGAAGGGGAGCCCGGAGATGTGGAAGAAAGCAACGGTTGTTGCAAGAGTAATGATAAGATTCTGTCCTTACCGGAATTGCTGCACAAGGGTCTTGGTGATTGGCTGCTCATTGGAATAAGTCTGATGGGCGTCGGCATCTTCTCATATCGTTTACGCTCATATAGAATCTAGTCTCTACTATAAGGGCCGTCTCGATTGTGAGGCGGTCCTGTTTTTTTAGCGCTCGTTCTAGTATTGAATTTGGAGTGAACGGGGGGTTGGGATCGCCTCATGATTCCGCTGTGCGGCGCAGGGGGAAAGCGGTTATTGCAAAGCCTTCTTCCTCTTGGCAGACACTTTTGGAAATGGAATAGCCTACAAAAGAAATGTAATAATGAAACTAGAGTAGGGGGAGGGGATTTTATGTTAAAGTGGAAATGAAGCTCGTATCCCTGTTCACGCCGGGAGCGTACTTGCTGCAACCGTAAAGGAAGAGGAAAGAGCATGAAGATTCATTTTATCTTCGTTATGTCATTACTGATACTCGTTCAGCCGGGTGTTTTCGCTGCGCCGGAAGGTATCGCTCCGGGGATTATGGTGAGCCATGATTTATTCAACAATTCCATGTGCGAGGGTGTCGGCTGCTATCGTATTCCGTCGCTGGTGACCACTCCTGACGGGGTGCTTATTGCTGTGATGGACGAGCGCATGGGAAAATGCGCCGATCTTCATGACAGCAAAGATACGAATTTGGTCATGCGTCGCAGCGAAGACAACGGACTGACTTGGTCAGCCTTGGAACGTATCGTCGATTTTGAGTATGGCAAATCCGCTTCCGATACCGCCATGATAGTGGATTGGCAGAGCAATGAAGTTTTTCTTTTATATAACGTTATGGATTTCAACACGGAACCGGGCATCTATCGGATCCATGTTATCCGAAGCAAAGACAATGGCCGGTCTTGGGGCGAAGCTGAAGATATTACCGCTCAGATAACAAAGGCGAGCTGGCACAAAGACTTTAAATTTGTAACCTCGGGCCGAGGCATACAAACACGCTCCGGTGATTTGCTTCATTGTCTTGTCAATATGGATAAAGGCGTTCATCTCTTTGGCAGCCGGACCCACGGAAAAGATTGGTTTTTTATCGACACGCCCCTTGAAGGGGTTGATGAATCCAAAGTGGTGGAATTGGCTGATGGCAGTTGGATGGTGAACAGCCGGATAACAAACAAAGGCGGACGCTATGTATTTCGTTCCGATGACCAAGGCGCTCATTGGCGAGGCAAGCCTGAGCCTGCGCTGATCGACCCCAGTTGCAACGCAAGCCTAATCCGATATACCTCGGTGTCGGAGGGCTACGATAAAAATCGGCTGCTCTTTGCCAACGCAAAATCGAAGAAGAAGCGTGAAAATCTTACAGTACGCATCAGTTACGATGAGGCGCAAAGCTGGTCGGAAGGCAAGACCATTTATTCCGGTTCGTCGGAATACTCCAGTTTAACCATTTTAAATAATGGTCATATAGCCTTGCTCTTTGAAAAAGATATCCACAAAGAAAATGTTTTTGTTGTTTTCTCTCTCGAATGGCTCACGGATGGACAGGATTCTTATACGCCCCCGCAACAACCCTAAAGAGACAGTGTGGTTGGCTAATCACGGCATACGGATGTGCTGCGCCGGACATTACGATAGGAGAGTTTCCCATCAATAGAATCAACCGACGTTATTTCCTAGCTTCCTGTACTGCCGGTTTGGCGGCTGCATCTTTATCGGCAGGCGCAGCGCAAGGAAGCGACGCCGAAGCTGCGAAAGCGCCGCCCCTTTGTGTATTTTCCAAGCATCTTCAATTTCTTAATTATGAGAAGTTGGCGGTGACTTGTCGACAATTAAGACTTGATGGCGTTGATTTGACCGTACGCCGTGGCGGACATGTACGCCCTGAACGGGTTGCCGTTGATTTGCCGAAGGCAGTTGATGCGCTCCGTGCGGAGGGGATCGCCGTGCCCATGATCACCACCGACTATCTAAGCGCGAAAGATCCTTATGTGCCTGAGGTGCTCGCGGCGGCGCAACAATGCGGTATCTCCTATTGCCGTATTGGCAGCCACCGCTATGTCCAAGATGAAGCGATTGCCGAGCAGCTGCGCCGTATTACCGAAGACATACGAGGGCTGGCAGCAGTGGCGGAAGAACATGAAATCACAGCGGGTTATCATAACCATTCGGGAGCAAATAATTTCGGCGCCCACTTATGGGATCTGTACCGCGTCTATGAGCAGGTAGACTCCCCCTATTTGGGTTCCAATTTTGATGTGGGCCACGCACAAGTTGAAAACGGATACGGCAACTGGGAGATTACCGCCCGGCTGATGGCGCCCTGGGTGCGCATGATGTCGGTGAAAGATTTTTACTTTGAGGATGGGAAGCCCCTGTGGTGTCCCCTCGGCGAAGGCATGGTTGATGTGGCCCGTTATTTAGCGTTGTTTCGGACTCATGCAGGTTTCGCCGGTCCCGTATCGCTCCACTTTGAATATAAAATTAAGGGGCGCGAAGAAATGATCCAAGAAATAGAAAAGACTGTGAATTATATGCGCAAAGAGATTTTTCCCAAAGCGGGATATGGCGACAGCAGAGTTTCCTAAGGAAAGGCGCTGTCTTCCGGAGGCGCAGGACTGCGGCGGCTGTTGTTGGCGCAGTACCCTGAAAATGATATTTTTTGATTATTTTGCTTTATGATATGATTTCTGGGCAGGCTTAGCAGGCACTGGCTTTTAATCGAAGATGCTCAATGGGATTCACAACGGGCTGAATGTGGGTCCCCTTGCGTATGGCCGCAACAAGACTGTTTTTATATAAAATCTTGAACCAAGCACCGGTAAAGAACATCAAAGGGAGAAAATCGATGGACCTTTTGGAGAAAATCGCAGCCACCGTGGTTTGTGGCAGAGAAAATATTCATTCCGTTCACCCCAGTAATAAAAAAGGCGAAGTGGGCGTCTTTGAACTGGTGCAGGAGGCACTGGCTGAGGGCGTGGACCCCAATGAAATTCTTAGCAAAGGATTGATGCCGGGTATAAGAGAAGTGGGGATTAAATATAGTAAGAAAGAATTGTACATACCGGATATGCTCATGGCTTCAAGGAGTATGACAACGGGCATGGAATTGCTGAAGCCCTATTTTGCTTCCGGTGAAGTTACCCATCGCGGCGTGTTGGTTATCGGAACGATAAAAGGCGATCTCCACGATTTGGGCAAAAATATGGTGTGTATGATGATGGAAGGCGCCGGCTACGAGGTCATAGATTTGGGAGTCAATGTGCAGCCGGAACGCTTTGTAGAAGAACTGGAAAAACGGCCCGGCTGCATCATAGGGATGAGTGCCTTATTAACGACGACTATGATTCATATGGAGGCGGCGACGCGATTAATCAAAGAGAAGTGCCCGGAAACCTTGGTCTTGATTGGCGGCGCTCCCTTGAATTGGGACTTCTGCAAAAAAATCGGGGCAGACGCCTACGGCCCTGATGCGCAAGAAATAATTGAGTGGCTCGATGCACGAGGAGCCTAAACACTTTTTCTACGATTGTAATGAGTATGTAATGCTCCTTATTGAATAAGGCTGTGTCGGGTTCTCTACTTTTGGGCAAAGACTTTTTTCAACCCGTTCAAATAAGAGAGCAGCTGTTAAAAAATTAAGACGTGAAACGCGGTTTCTACACGATTCATCATCAAGATTGGGCACGATTGAAAACAGGGCTTGAAAAGGCGGTAACAAAAAACGCCGATGAATTGTACTCTGATTGTGTGCAATTCAGAGAGAGTCATGATTACCTCGGAACGAAGCTGTGGTTCACGGCGCAAGGAGGGCTTCATGAAACGCTACACTGAATGCAGCGATGAACAGTTGATGAATATGCTCTGCGGCGGCGACAAAGACGCTTTGCTCGGTCTTGTCGAAAGATATCAAAATGATCTGTTCCGATTTTGTCTCCATTTTTTGGGCAGTACAGAAAGTGCACGGGATGTAACACAGGAGACTTTCTTACGGATCTACACCGCCCGCGAACGTTTCGACAGCGATCGTGTTTTTCGGCCGTGGATGTTGTGTATTGCACGGAATATGTGCCTCAACCTCTTAAAACGCCGAAAGACAGTGCACATGGAGAGCCTCGACGCCTATGAAACCCGCGAGGACGGCAGTGTGCGCAGCTTATCGCAAACCGCTACCGACCATCCGATGGAAGCTATCCTCGCTGATGAACGCAAAAGAGCACTGTTGCAGCTTGTAAATGAATTACCTATAGATATGCGTGAGGTGATTGTGCTTCGTTATTTTGAACAACTTTCTTTCCGAGAAATTGCTGAGGTTCTAGAGAGTACTGAAGGCGCTGTGCGCACGCGCAGCCACCGGGCCTTGAATTTGTTGCGGCGGAAAACAGATAAAAGAACGGATATTCAGTGAAAAAAGACGGTCCCATAATTACGGAAGCCATGTTGATGGACTACCTCGAAGGTATTTCCGAGGCTGACATCCGCCATATCATCCGAGATCGTCTTGAGAAAGACCCGTCGCTGCGCAGGCAGTTGGAAGATCTACAACAAGAAGCCCAAGCCTTGACAGCCTTGGGCGCGGCATTGCGTGCACAAAGCCCGACCGTGCAATTGCAGGAAACCCTAAGCGCGGTCCTTTTTCCTTGCGAAGAAGATACCGAAGACTTAGAACAAGAACTTAAGGACTTGGGCGAAAGTCTGCGCATCCAAGCGCCGCGGCTTCACCTCGCCGATGAATTGGAATTGCGTATCGCGCAGGAAGAGCATGGGACAGATAGGACACCCCTCGAAGATACACTCATCGATCTGGGGCATACGCTGCGCAACCACACGCCCGACGCCGCGCTGTTGACAGCAATCCAAGAGCGTGTGCATGACACGGCACAGCAGCAGACGGCAAAGCTATATATTCTGCCTAAGTCTGAGAAAACAGCATCTGCAAGAAGGCGCACGAAGCCTTCTTGGAACTGGCGCAGCGCTATGGCGGCCAGCTTCGTGTTGACCATCGCTTTGTTCTCCATCCTTGTGTTTCAGTCTAAGAGCGGCCATCATCGCGAACTTGCTCTCCATAAGCCGGACAGCACTACGGTTCCAGCCTCCGCCCGATCCGCATCCTCGACGGAACCTTCCCTTCAAGAAGAGGAACACCGCCCGACCGGCACAAGGCGGACCGATGAACTGCATCAGCTTTTTGCTGTTGCTAGGCCCGTGCTCAAGGACGCCCGCCTTGCTGCCGCAGCCGAAGAAGAAAACAGCACGCCCGGATTTACAATTGAAGATGTTTTACAAGCGAAGGAAACCGCTCTTGCCGGCCAGGCGGATGCCTTGTCCATGTTGGCAAGATGGGGCGCTTTAGATCCCGCCGTGGCGCGGCGCCTCTTCGATGAAGGACACTTGACCGCTGCACAAATAACCGGGATGAGCCGCTTCCTGCCTGAAGGCGAAGCCGTACATATGCTGCGTGAAGCACTCAAGCAAGATCCCGACGATGCCGCACTGCGCTTCGCTTTGGCGAGCCTGCTCGTCAACGATCCCGACGTCTACGATGAGGCACAGCAGCAACTCAACACCTTGCGTGCCTTGGCGCCCGATAACGCATTGGTAGGATATATGGATGCGCGGCTCCGTTTTGCGAAGGGCGATTTCGCCGGCGCACTGGAAGGCATCGAATTCGCATCACGTATGGAACAGGCCGGCGCTTTCGGTCTTGATAATGCCCGGTACCACAGTGCGGCGCTGCAGGCAGCAGGGCTGTCCTCGGACTTGGCAGATACAGTGGCGGCTTTTTACGGCGGCACCGATGAATATGGATTGATCACACAGATGAAAAGCGATTTGCTCGGTTATGGGCAATATTATCAGTCCCTCGGTGAGTATGACACGGCCATGATGATTTATAAAAGTGTTGGTGAACTGGGGACGCAGCTCATGGAAGGCGCCGCCTACACCAACGAATATTTGGCAGGTCTTGATACGCAGGCTGCCGCTCTTGATGCCATGGATGTATTGGCGAATTACATCGATATCCCGGGCGGCCTAGAAGTTTTGCAAACTACCTACAATGCTTTCGTAGAGAGTTTGAATATTTTTCTCGATTATACCCATCTACTGGAAAACCTGACCCACTTCAAAGATATTCACAACGTGTTGAACGTGGTTAACGTCATTTTACAAACGGGAGATATCTCGTATTTACAACAAGTCGCCCCGTAAATAATGGCGGGATTGCCGTCAAACTATGTAATTTTAATCGAATTCACCCCTTCGTTCCTTTTATACTTGTTATGAATCATCTTATTTTTGGACGATTTTAATGAAATGTGTAGAAGGTCTTGTTTTAGCGGCCTTTTAAAAGCTATACTTGCTTATCTTTTGTAACGTTAAACTTGAAAACGTAAAATGCTTTCTATAGAATGAAGCAAATAGAAACACTGTGCACGGATAGCGTGTTTATTTCAAAAACAATGAGAGGTTGATCATGAAGAATGCGTGGAAAGTCGTAGTAATACTTGCTGTTTCTTTGTTGCCTTTCATCGCTGCGGGAGATCCCGGTGATGTGTTGATGCCCGACCCCATGTTGGAGACTGCCGTTGAAGCAGTCATCGGCAACGACGGGATACCCGGCGCGGTGGACGGTAACTGGCTCATCGGCGATGGTCTCTCCTCTGCGGGAGCGGGACTCAATGACGTGGAAGGAGGTCTCATCTTTGTGGGAGATCCTTTTCATCCTTTGGAATCAATGCCTCAGGGTGTGACGGATTTAACCGGCTTAGAAGAAGCCGTCAATTTACAGGCAGCTTTTTTGGGCAATGGAGATATTGAGAGTTTAGCGCCCATTGCAGACCTGCCTAACTTATTCGGTCTGTTTTTTCTGAATATGGGAATTGATGATGGGGACATCCAAGTGCTCGCAGACGGCGACGCGCCCGTAAGTCACCTCTTTATAATTAATTTTAGCTGGGAACCCGGCGATCAAAACAGCCTTACCAATGCTGCGATCAACACCATTGCAGGGATGGGAAAACTGGCTGAATTGACGATTCATTCCTCAGCGATTACCTTAGATATTGCCCCCTTGGCAGCTTTAGATTTAGAAGCCTTAAATCTAGGAATGGTAAACATTACAAACGGCATAGACGTTGTTAATGGATTTACTAACTTGAGAGAACTCGGCTTTGCTTACTGCAATATTGATGATGATGATCTCGCCCTTATTGATTGGTCGGTGTTTGTAGGCTTAGAAGACCTTGCCCTGTCCTATAATCAAATTACCGATATTGAAGTATTGCTCGATTTGAGTGCAGAACCGGGTCTCGCCATAGACTTGGAAGGGAATCCACTCAATAAAGTCAGTGTCTGTACCTATGTCCCCGACTTAGAGGCCGCCGGATATGACGTAAACATTGAAGAGGTTGCTCCTTGTGATGCGCCCGTATTGACGCTTTCAGTCGACGGCTTGGGTAACACAAGTCCCGATCCCGGTGAGTATCGTTTTGAAGCCGGGAAAGTCGTTGAGCTAAACGCTCTTAAAATTAGCGGCGGTTCTGTATTTTCTCACTGGGTAGGCAATGTTGCCAATCCTAACTCGCCTACAACCACCATTGTAATAAACAATGATGAATCGGTGACCGCTGTATTTGTGGAAGGTGATTTTACAATAACGCTTACCCACGATGGAGACGGAACCGGAACGACCCAACCGCCCGTTGGAACCTGGGGATATAAGGCAGGTGAGTCGGAACAACTGGCAAACACACCCGATACCGGATCCTATTGGGGTGGATGGCAAGGAACGCAAGGCGGAGAACTTTTTAGCCGGTTACTTCCCATGAATCAAAATTATGAGCTTGTGGCCGTCTTTGGAGCCAGCGCCCACACGCTAACCATTGGGATAAGCGATGCGTCCTTGGGAATTATTTTTCCCCCTCCGGGAGAATATGAAGTGGCCGCCGTCGCCGGATATGACATTAAATTATTTTGTTTCCCCCAAGGCGGAGCTAACTTCTTAGGTTGGACCGGTGATGTCGGAGAAGCATTTCCCTATAATACAGAGATATTTCTCACCATGGATCAAGACCGCAGCGTGGTCGGAAACTTCAAACAACCTGAATTAACGCTATCCGTCAATGGTAATGGCGCAACGATTCCCGCGCCGGGTACCCATGCCTATGGCGCCGGCTCTGCAGTCGAGGTACAAGCTATCGCCGCTCCGGGCTGGCACTTTGTTAAGTGGGAACTCAATGGAAATGAGCACGGTTATGACGAGAACGTTAGTGTTGATGTTTGGCTAGATTCCACGTTGGTGGCATTCTTTGAGCAAGACGATGGTGAAGGTGAGCCCGTCGAAGAAGGTGAGCCGGTTGAAGAGGGTGAACCTGTCGAAGAAGGTGAGCCGGTCATAGAAGGCGAACCGGAGCCGGTAAGGTCGTTGACAATCGCGGAAGTCTCTGCAGATACCGGAACGGCTGTAGATGTTCCTGTATATTTGGTTGCCACAGGAGGGAATGAAATTGGTTTTCTGCTGAGCGTGGCTTTCGATCCCACTGAATTGCAGTATGTGTCTGCATCTTTAGGCAGCGGTTTAGAAGCGTATACGCCGGCAATACAAACACTGGCTGACGATGTTGACGTTGGTCAGCTTGGCATTGCATTTTATGTCGACTTTATGTCCAGCGCCCATGAAGTATTAGCGCCGGGAGAATATGAGGCTGTAAAAATTAGCTTCGATGTCGTAGGGGATCCGGGAGTAACGGCAGCAATCACTATAACCGACGTGCCCCAGACGTCCATGGTGGCAAATGCTTCGTTCGCAGCTTTAGATACAGTATTCCAAAGCGGATCCGTCGCCATTACCGGTGAACCTGTCGTCGAAGAAGGCGAACCCGTAGAAGAGGGCGAACCCGGAGAAGGTGAACCCGTAGAAGAGGGTGAACCCGTCGAAGAAGGCGAACCCGTCGAAGAAGGCGAACCCGTCGAAGAGGGTGAACCTGTCGAAGAAGGCGAGCCGGTTGAAGAGGGCGAGCCGGTTGAAGAGGGCGAACCCGTCGAAGAGGGCGAACCCGTCGAAGAAGGTGAACCTGTCGAAGAAGGCGAGCCGGTTGAAGAGGGCGAACCCGTCGAAGAGGGTGAACCGGTTGAAGAAGGCGAACCCGTCGAAGAGGGTGAACCCGTCGAAGAGGGCGAGCCGGTTGAAGAGGGCGAACCCGTCGAAGAAGG
>Ga0172382_10005756_pt1 | contig 18334 bp, 13 predicted proteins | sample Leawel138RmetaG_FD_122245 | JGI IMG/M metagenome (GOLD analysis project Ga0172382, IMG submission 122245) | Leachate microbial communities from a municipal landfill in Southern Ontario, Canada - Leachate well 138R metaG | ecosystem: Engineered > Solid waste > Landfill > Unclassified | place...
GACGCCAAAAAAGAGTGTGCGAAGAACGAGGATGAAAAGGTAGAGGAATGCACCGAGTGACACAACAATACCAGCGTAGGTGGCGATACGAAGCGGCGCGGTAGTAAATGAAGTAATGCCGTCAATCGCAAGTTCAACGAGCTTGAGGTAGTTCCATTTTGTTTCTCCGGCGGCGCGTGGATCGCGGTCGTAGAGAATTTCTTTTTTATAGAACCCTACCCAACTAAACATTGCTTTCGTGTTGCGCTGTGATTCACGGAATTGTTTCAGTGCTTCAACGACGCGGCGGTCGAGGAGGCGAAAATCGCCCGTATCTTCTTGAATCGGAATACGGGTAACGCTCTGAAGTGTTTTATAGTACAGCTTCGAGGTAAATTTCTTAAGTTGGGTTTCCCCTTCGCGGCTGCGACGCTTGGCATAAACATCATCGTAGCCATCTTCCCAGAGGTGAATCATTTCTGGAATAAGTTCTGGCGGGTCTTGAAGGTCGGCGTCAATAATAACCGTTGCATCACCACGAACATGGTCGAGGCCAGCGATCATGCCAATTTCTTTCCCGAAATTTCGTGACAGATTAAGGTAGCTGACGCGTGGGTCTTTATCGGCAAATTCACGAATGATTTCGAGGGTTTTATCTTTACTTCCGTCATTCACGAAGAAGAATTCAAAGTCGTAGTCTTTTACATCATTCGCAAGGTTCCCGAGACGCGCCATAAGCTTGTCGAGGACGGCCTCTTCGTTGTAGGCGGGAATGAGGATGGATATCGTTTTCATTACTTATAGTATAGCAAGTAACTCGGTAATACTGGTGGCGGTTTTTGCGCCCGACACTTTAAGGACGCGCGTTTTCGCCGCCGCTGATTCGTGTTTTGAGCCAAGAATTGCCCCGGCGTGGCCAAGTTGTACCCCTTGCGGTGCATGATGCCCGGCGATGTAGGCGTATACAGGTTTTGTGACATGTTCTTTTATGAAGAGTGCTGCGTCGATTTCTTCTTGTCCACCAATTTCACCAATAAGAATGATACGGTCAACCTCGGGGTCGTCTTGGAAGAGTTGAAGGCAGGCTTGGTAGCCAATACCATGCACCATATCGCCGCCAATACCAATGACATACTTTTGGCCGATACCTTTTTCACTTAACCCGGCCATTGTCTCATAGGTAAGGGTACCTGAGCGGCTGACAATTGCAGCGGTGCCGGGAAGCGACGGCGCAGTAGGGATAATACCTAATTTATTAATATCTGGAAGGAGTGCCCCTGGGGAGTTCGGCCCAAGAAGGGTACTGGTTGCTGAGCGGGCAAGGCGTTCGTTTACTGCGAGCATATCGTGAACCGGGATACCTTCGGTGATGCAGATAATGAGCGGGATATGCGCGTCAATCGCTTCGATAATTGCTCCTTTGGCGTGTGCGGCGGGTACGAAAATGATCGAAGTATCAATAGTGTGGTCTTTTTGAATCGCCTCGATTGAAGAGTACACTGGAACACCTTCGATTGTTTCACCTGCCTTGTTTGGGCTGGTACCTGCAATAATATTTGTCCCTGCGGCGAGCATCGCTTTGGTTTGAAATGCTCCGTGCGCACCAGTGATACCTTGCACGATGACATTCTTCCCCTCGAATAGGTTACTCATGGATAACCTCCTTTGCAGCGGCGAGGCAGCTTTCAAGGTTAGGGAGTATAGCGATATTTTCGGCTTCAAGAATTGCCTGCGCTTCGGGTTGGTTGGTACCAGTCAGGCGAATAAAAAGAGGAGGGAGTGTGTCGATGCTTTTTTGCGCGGCAATAACCGCGCGAGCTACTTCATCTGCCTGGGTTATTCCTGCAAAGACATTGATGATAATCGCTTGTACCTTTGGAAACTCGATAATTTTATGAAATGCCTTGAGGAGTGATTCGGTGTTTGCACCTCCGCCGATATCAAGGAAGTTTGCAGGAATAAGCCCCGCGTCGTAGGCGGCGTCGACCGTTGCCATAGCTAGTCCTGCGCCGTTGGCGATGGTTGCGACGTTTCCTTCCGGCTCGATAGTGACGAAATTTACTTCAGCGGGTTTTATTTCGAAGTTCCAATGAGGGTGGCGAAATACAGCCGCGTCATCGAGGGTCATTTTGCAATCGCCTGCAACAAGTTCGCCTGCTTCGGTAACAATAAGGGGGTTAATTTCAATAAGTAGGGCGTCGTTTTCCTTAAAGCAGCGAATGAGGTTTTCGGTAAGGTCTTGGAGCGCGAAGGTTTGCTCTGGTAAATCGTAGTAATCAGCCAGCGCTTGGCCGAGCGTGTCGATATCGGGGCGGTTGTATTCGATGAGCCACGAGGCAAAGTCTTTATTTTCTTCAACCTCAACACCTCCTCGAGTATGCGCCATAAGTTTAAGGCTGGCAGTTTTGCGGTCGATAAGTAGGCTTAGGTAGAGCTCGCGCTTGATGGAGAGCTTTTCCTCGGCTAGAAGTGTGTTTGGGAGGAAGCCTTTGATTTCAAGGTTGAAGAGCTTTTCGGCGCTCTCTACGAGCTCTTTGTCTGTTGTTGCTATTACAACACCACCTGCTTTTCCACGACCACCAGTCGGCACTTGCGATTTCAGAACAGCTGGAAGGGTAACGGTTGGCTGAGTACCCTTGGCGATAATTGTCCGTTTTGGGACGGGAATGTGCGCTGATTTAAGGATGTTTTTTGCTTCGTATTCGAGGAGGATCATTATGCTTCAGTATAGCATTTTAAAATGGTTTGTATGTTTGTCTCCCACGAGTATCGTCGGACGTTTTCTTGAAGGACTTCTCGGGGTGGGCGAGGGGTTTCGAGGGACGCGGCGAGTGCATCGGCAAAAGCCTGAGGGTTACGAGGGTCTGCGTAGGTAGCGTACGTATCACCGACCTCACGGAGTACCGGGATATCTGCGGCAACAACGGGGATGCCGCTCGCCATTGCTTCAAGAACGGGCATGCCAAACCCTTCGTAGAGGGACGGCATCGCGAAAAGAGCGGCGCCTTGGTAAAGAGCGGCGCTATCGGCTTGATCGATAAAACCGATATGTTTGATAGCTTCGCCAGCCTCTATTGCTTCATCGAGTGCTTGTTGTGTCGCTTCGGTTTTCCAGCCCTTTCCACCAGCAAGTACGAGGCCGTACTGCTCTTTTAGGTGTTGTGGGAGGAGACGGTAGGCTTGAATGAGTGTGGTGAGGTTTTTACGTGGCTCGAGGTTGCCAATGAAGTAAATGTATTGTTTTGTGGGGGTAAGGCCGTATTTTTCTTTCACCTGTTGTATTGATTCGGCGGAGGCTGTTTCGAAGAACGTCTCGTCGGGAGGGATTGGCGTGACGATACACTTTTCGGCTGAAATGTTAAATTCTTTTAAAATCTCGGCTTTGACTGCTTCGGAGACGGTAATGATAAAGTCGGCCTTTTTTACCGAACGAGGCACTACGCGTTTAAGGTGTGCGAGGTTTTTTGCTTCAACGATTTCAGGAAAATAGAGGTACGTGAGATCGTGAATCACCGTGGCGGTGCGCTTCGATTTTACCGTAGGCCACGTAGCGAAATTTGGGAAAATAGTGAGGTCTACTTTTGGAAGTGACAGATCGAACGGCCACGCGAATCCGTACGATTGCAATTTTGCGTAGATACGCAGCGACGGAAAAGGGTTGGCGGTGGTGGTGAGTTGACACTCATTTGATTCCTGCAGAGCTTTTCGAAGAAGATAGGTATAGCGCGCAACACCCGATTGATGCTGGGAATGGAGAGGGGAGGTTTCGAGGCGGATGGTCGGCTGTGTCATAAAGAAAGTATACCATTTATATAAGAGGTAGAGGGGTCGAATGTATGGTAGAATTTAATAAGATACATGCGAGACAACTACATGATAAGAGCTTTTTTCTTCGATTTAGATGGTACCCTTGTGGATACGCACGAGGCAAACTATAAAGCCTACCAGAAGGCTATTGCTGATGTTGTTGGCGTTGAGGCTTCTGAATCACTCAGGGGGTATATACGAGAGGGTCGAAGTTCGGCTGAGTTTTTGCCACTTACACTTAGTGGTGTGAGTGCTGATGAAGTTACAAAGATAAACGAACGGAAGAAGCAGACTTATAAAGAGTTTGCTGGAAATTCCGTTAAGAATGAATATCTCGTAAGGTTTCTAGAGAATATTTCTCAATACCATACTACTGCGCTTATTACGACGGCGAAGCGTCAGAACGCCGAGACGATCCTCGCTGCGCATGGCTTACAAGATGTGTTTTCATTTTGTATATATGGGGACGATGTACAGAATATGAAACCACACCCAGAAGCATATCAAGTAGCACTCGAAAAGGCTGGGGTTGCGGCTCACGAGGCGCTTGTATTTGAAGATTCAGAAAAAGGTATTCGAGCGGCTGAGGCGGCTGGCCTGAGTGTCGTCCATGTAAGAGATTTTATTGTATGACGCTTCGAAAACTGCTATTAATTCCACTTTTTATCTCTGTAATCCTTCTTGCTGTCTACAGTAAGGAGATTATTGTGACCATTCATTTGGTTGTTTCTTCGATTCGGCTCGAGCCGTTATTCGTATTTCTTATTATTTTCTCGCTATTATTTCAGCTTATTGGGCACTTTCTACGAAGTAAAAAAGCAACTTTTCTGTTTAGTCCTATTGAAAAATCTAAAACCAGCACGCAGCTCCGAGCGTTTAGTGTCGGGCAATTGTTTAATAATATTCTCCCTCTCCGGATCGGTGAGTTTATTCGGACTGCTATTATTTCGCAGAAACTAAGTGTGAGCTATTCGTATACCTTTCTGCTGGTTATTTTTGAGCGTTGTTTGGATATTCTGTTTATCGTTTTAGGTATTACTCTGGTATTTCTTATTACCACGATTACAGTACCTATGCTGGTTTGGCAGACTTTGATCGGTTTAACGCTCGTGGGTGTTCTTGGTTTGGCGATTATTGCGGTGTCGAGTTATCAACCAAGGTGGTTGTTAAGGGTAATCTATGTCATTAGTAATCTTTTCAATGTAAAGGTGAAGAACCTTATACGGTTTAAATTTTGGTCGCTTGGGTATGGGCTGAAAAAGTCACTTACTAAAGAGACGCTTCCTCGTTACCTTACATTTACCGTTTTAATGTGGCTTAGCTATCTAGTAAGTACACTCCTCGTTGCACTAGCTATTTTCCAGGCGACTAATATTGGCGATTACATTATTGCTTCTTTTGCTCCGTATATAGGTATCGCAACGCCAGCGGGGCCGGCAGGGCTTGGTGTTTTCTCGGTGTCTGTTGATAGTATTTTAAACACCACAATACTTGGTAAATCGACGCTCTTTAATATCATTTCGTGGTCGATGATCCTTATACCTATATCGGTAATTGGACTGCTTTCACTGCCAAAGACGGCGGAGCCAATCTGGAAGAAGCGTTCAAAAGGCGCGTCGGATGTTTCGCTTGTAAATAAGGTGATTCGTAACGAAGATGTAAGTGGTGAACTCGAGCATTTTCTCGAGGGCTACTACAGAGGGAATAATTTATCGAAGATTGTGAATAGGCTCGAATTTGAAGAAGATTTTAGCCTCGTGAAATATTTCCGTGGTGGTTCGGATGCAATTACTGTACTTGCTCTGAGGAGAAGTAAGCGAACCGTAAAGAAGATTATTCCTATCGAACTTAAGGACCGTTTAAAAGCTCAGTACGACTGGTTAAAAAAGTATGGTGGCGGTGCAATAGTGAAGACTTCCAATGAAAAGACGGCAGATGATTATTATTCTATTGATATTGCTTTTGATAAATCGAGCGTACCACTTTTCGAATACGTACATGAAATACCACTTAAACGTGCCCAGAAATTGCTAAAAGATTCTTGGGCGTCACTTGATCGAAGGGTGTACAAGAGCGCCGGAGATACAGTGAGTGATAAGGGTGCGCTCGAGGCGTATATAGAAAAGCATATCTATGGGTGTATTGAGAAAGCTGGCAAGGTAGACCCAGCTATATTGGAGGCAACTAAGCCCAAGAAGCTGGTGGTGAATGGACTTGAGTATGACAACCTCCGTCAGGTTATTGCAAAAATCAAGAAGAATCCACAGGCATGGGATGATCTATCGACCTATAGGTCAACGGGTGTGGTGCATGGTGATATGATTATCGATAATATTCTATACTCTCGTGACAAGCGGCGCCCAATCGTTATCGACCCAGCGCCCGATGGAAATATTTTTGAAGGTCCCGTGTTTGACTTTGGTAAGGCCGCCCAGTCGCTTTATTGTGGCTATGAGTTCCTTTTGCGTGACGAAAACCGAGTGCACTTGGTGAATGGGAATGAAATATCGTTCAACGAAGGCAAGTCTCTTCGTTTTAGCGAGCTCGATGATTTTATGCGGAATACACTTGCGAAAGAATATCTAACCGATGGCGAACGAAAGGCAATCTTATTCCACGCGGGGAGCTTATTTATTCGACGACTTAAACACCAGGTTCATTACACCCCAGAGAACGCATTGAAATTCTACGCAGTTGGAGTGCGTACGCTCAATAACTTTATTGATCAGTACTAGGTTTCTTGGCTTTTTTGTTAAAGACAAATCGATCGTACGTTAGGTAATTGTACGTCATTACAATAACTACCATAAACCCGAATGCTCCGGTTGATTGTATAAAGTCGAACGAGAGTGGAACGAGAGGGTTGATAAAGTCATGTACAAGTTGGTACAGTCCATTGAACGAGATGAAGAGCGTGAGGAGGGCTGGTCGTATCACCCAAAGCCCAAAGCCAGTGAATAAGAAAAACTTTACGATTGTTGCACGTGATGCTGCGTGGTCCTTCCAGGTTATAAACTGGTGAGTGAGATAGGCGCAGATAAGGGCGAATGTTCCTGACAATACTCCAACTATCCAAATATCACCCGTGCTTGAGAAGAATGTATATATGAGGAAGTTGTAGAATAGGAAGTCTAATAGGGTATTGAGAAGCCCAACACCGAGGAAGATAAATGGCCTTCGCTTACTCATTAGTTATTAAATAACCCTATTATTATAAGCATCGAGTTCTTCGGGTGTTCCAAAGATATGCTTTTCGTCGATAGGAGCGATAACAACGCGTTTTTGCCGCTCGAGAAGGATATTGAATAGGTGAGACATGTAATATTCCTTTAGGTTCTCCGGAAGTGGCTTGTCGACAAATTCATGCGCTACCTCTTTGAATAGCTCGCCGCTTTTAAAGTAATATCCACCGAGGATTGCGTTATTCGAAATAACTACCTTTTCAGCGGTGCGTACGGCATTTCCGCTATCATCTAGTTCGACGTAGCTATAGCGATCATCTTCTGAAGTGAAAGTAAGGAGCATTCCGTCTACGGTGTCGTCACTAACTCGCTCGAAATACCCTTTAGATTCAAAGTATATGTCACAGTCGGCAATAGCAATTGGAGTTGCGTCGTCGATAGCAGATTCTGCGATAAGACAAGTTTCAACAGCCCCGTCCGTATCGTGATCGAGGATGAAGATTTTCGCCTCAGGGAGGAGTGCTTGGATACTGTTTTTTAAGTCATATTGTTCATCGTGGTCTTTTCGAATCACAAAGATATATGAGATGTCATCGATTGGCTTGAAGCTATCGAGTGACCGTAAAAACATTTCCTTACCATCGACAGGGATGAGGGGTTTTGGTGTTGTGTAGCCGGCTTTCGCAAAACGGCTTCCAAGACCACCCATCGGCATAAGTACTTGTAACTTGGCCATTATTTTACCTCCTTGCAAGAATACGTTTTACGAGTTTCGTTTACGGTTGGTTTATTGATACGCCACCGGATAACATTAACGAGTGCCGTCTTGAATATAGTGACATTGCGTGCGTTTGAAACTTGGTCTTCTTCACTCCAGGTAATAGGAAGGAATGCAAAATTAACTTTCCTTTTAACGAGATCAAGAATGAGTTCGTAGTTGAAGGTGAGTTTATCGGCAAATTTCAGATAGGTCTTTTTATCGAGGTCTTTTAGATAGAACAGGTTAATACCCGAACCAAGATCCTCTAACTTCCGTAGTGTTATTACCGAGAAGATTATGTTAAGCACTTTATTACCAAGAATGCGCTTCAGATCGTATCCTTCGAGGCGCGAATCCTTACTGAAGCGCGATCCGAGAACGGTTTGTTGCGGATTGCTTTCTGCGTAATCGAGGAGGTCGTTCACTTCACTGCTTTTCGCTTGGTCGTCTCCATGAAGAATAACAACGTGAGTAAACCCTTCTTTCTCGGCCTTTAGGAACGCCACCTTATGAGTACCACCAAGGTTGTAATTGTCGTTATTCTTGTAGATATGAAGCTTGCTCTTATACGGTGCTGTCTTTTTGAATTCAAGTGCGCGCTCGATAGTATTATCGGTGCTTCCGTTATCTATAACAGCAACCTCTGCGATGCGTCCTTGGAGTTTTTTGTCGATACCTTTAAGAACTCGGGTAATTTGAGGGGCGCAGTTGTAGGCGGGAATTGCGATCAGTACTTTTTGGTTGGGTGTAGTCATGGTGTTTATTATATCCTTATTGCGCTTTTTATTCCTTGAGGATAACTTACTTGCTATTGAAGGAAGTATATACATAAGTATTGTCAGTATACCTGTGAGGTATACAGGGAAGTAGTACATGAAATAGCTTGCGGGTGCGGTGGCGAAGATAAGCGCTGTTTGTAGAAGCAATAGAGACGCAATACTAAGCCACAACCATTTTCTTGTAAATAGTGAGTGGAGCGCGATAAATAGCAACCCAACAATAATAGGAAGAGCGTCCCAAAAGATAGCGAGGAGTAGTTGTTGAGGTTTTGAATGTTCATCGGTTTTTACAAGAAGGGTATCGAGTACACCCTTACGTAGAGTTGGGTTGAGGGGATGGTTTAATTTGTTAGATTGAGCGAAGTTCGATAGCGTGTCGCACTGTTGTTCTCCTAAGTCCTTGCAACCATTGGTTGAATATGGAGTGAGCCATCCTGTCGAGGTTGCGTATGGGTTTTCGGCTAGTCCGTTTGTTGTTAAGAAAGTTTTTATACGATACTTCATGAATATATCGGGATTGTGGGTGATAATATATGATACTCCACGATAAAATTCGCTTAGGTGATCTTCAAAATTATCTCGTAAGATTGGTTCATCGTTACTTCTCCACATGGCGGGTATTTCTGTAAAGCTAGGATGTTTTTTAAGAGTATCAAGGTTAACGACGGAGTTGATTTCTTCCCATGCTGCATTTATTTTCGATCCCCGGAGGTCTTCGTGAATCATCATAGAAAGAGGGTTTACGAAGGCTGTTATTTTGTATCGAGGAGAGTCGGTTAGCTTGGTAGCTAGAAAGCCTGAGAGTAAGAGGATTATCGATAGAGTAATCGTCGCAGCAAGTTTGAGAGTGTTTTTTCTGAATATTTCTGTGAACAAGCCAAGCCTATAGGCGATAAACGGAAGCGTTGCGAGGTAAATAATACCCTCAGATCGCCAGAACGCGAGGAGTGTAACTAAACCAACGAATCCGATGAAGTGCGCGTACGCAGGGCTTTTCGGCTTATCCGTTTTATAGATAATAATAATTTTTATAACGAGAAGAAGGAGTAGGTATCCGTAAATATGTAAGCGGAGTGTGAAGAAGTTTCCGAATAGGACAACGGGCAGGAGGAATGGTACGAATGCTGCGATCCATAGGCGAGGATACTGTGGGTATAATTTTTTAACCCAAGCAAGAATATACCCAACAATAATGGAGATAGTTATGAGTTGTAGAATCGTCACTCCAGTAGAAGACGGTATTAGGTATAGGCTGAAAATATACTGAGCTTGGGTGAAAATTGACTGCCATCCATATACGGCATAAATATGTGACTGTTCAAGAATAAAGAATTCATCCCACAGCCAATATCCAGGAAATATTAATAGCAGAATGATAAACAAAACTGCGCCATAAAGAGCTGATTTCTTTACCCAGTCTTGGTAGAGTTTATTTTTTTGTTTAATCTGTTGATAGAAATGTAAACCGAAGAAGACGATTATTGTAATGAAAATACCGAATAAGGTTTTCATGAGGAGTGAATACAAGAAGGACTCTTTAGTAAGAGTGTCGTGCGTAAACCATATCGCTTCGGTAATTGGGAGTATAAGTACGCAAAAGAGTAGAGATATAACGACAGAAAACAATAGTTTATGTGAGAGTACGTACTTCATTAACTCTAGTAGTATATAATATCCCTATGAAGAAGAGAATACGCGCAGCGATCGATAAGGTGCTCAGGGACATTAGTCGAAAGAGTGATATTGAACAGTTACGACAAGATATTGGTAACTTTAGGGTTAGTGTTGAGGATGCGGAAAGAAAAAACGCAGAGAAGGCTCTCTCCACTGAAGCTGACGTAAGGTCTTTACTTGTAGATAACCAACGGCGCAGCTTAAAAGCGTTTATACACAGAGACCGAAGTTTACCTGCTATTATCCTATTGGGTACTCATGATTACGGCAATATTGGTGACTTAGCTATAAATTATTGCGAACGCGTATTTCTAAATGACCATTTCTCGAGTTATCCTATGTATGTATTTTCGAGAAGGACGCTGCTTTCTAACTGGCAGTTAATTAGTGGTGCGGTGACACCAGGTGATATTTTATTCATTCATGGTGGTGGAAATATGGGCGATATTTGGCTTAACGAGGAGCGTGCTCGCCGTAAGATTATCGAAAGTTTTCCTGAAAATAAAATTATATCCCTCCCGCAGACTATAAAGTTCTACGACGAAAAAGAGCTTGATATATCAAAAAGCATATATAACGGGCATAAAAATTTGCTCATTTTAGTTCGTGATGATGTGTCGTTGAAGTTTGCTGAAGAGAATTTTAAAAAGGTAGCAATATATAGGACCGAGGACATAGTACTGAACTATAGGTTTGTTGCCCCTGAGCGGATTGAGAATGATAATATTCTATTCTTAGAGCGTAATGATCGTGAGAAAGGTTCAGATGACCTCACAACTATCAGGCGCACTGTTGAGAAGTTGGGGTATGCGAACTACACCTCAGATACTGTAGTAGAGGGTTTAACTGCGCCAACGGATGGAATGGAATCTACACTGGTGTATGACAAGATTGATGAGATACACGCCGCAAGAGTTGTTGTGACAAACCGCTTACACGGTGCTTTATTCTCGTTGTTGGCTGGGAGGCCTGTTGTAGTTGTCGATAATAACTACGGAAAAGTAGCAGGAGCTCTAAAGAATATAGCAGAGAAGGCCAAGGGGCGAATAGTTTTTGCCGAACCTGGTGCAAAGAATGTCACCACAGAGTTACTTGAGAAGCTATATCGCGTAGAGGATGAGGGGAACGCACTCGATTCCCTCCGAGCAAGTGTTGCGAATAAGCTCAAAGAACGTATCAGTGACTTTATTCGCTAATGCGTAGCGACCACTACCTCTTTATTAACCGCTTCGCTTTGCGGTATGTCTTTTTCGCTGCCCGGTGTAGTCTCGGGTGCTTCTTTAGTCGTGCGCTCGTAATATCTCGTACTTTATGCACAAGGTGGAGAGGGTCGAGCGTAAGGTATACAAGACCCTTCTTTATTTTAGACGTTCCAATGAGCATGTCTTGTAGCGATCCAGATGATTGAAATGACTGGAGGGGTGGGACATCAAGGATACTTCCTACCTTACCGATACCAATTTCATCTTCAAACGGAATAGGCATAAATACCTGTTTATCAACGGTAGATGGGTGGTTGAGGAGCTCTTCGTAAGGAAGGGATATATATCGGTTAGTGAGGGTGAGAGCTGGGAGATATTCCTTAAAGCTTGATAGAAAGTCGGTTATAAAGTGAATAGCTTCTTGTTGCATTGTCTGCACAGCATACCTTTCGTAGTAATCGGTATGGAAGTGTTTGTCGTACTGTACGGATATCTGATTGTTTTCAACTTCATACTTGATAGCAGAGGGCCCTACTTGGGAAATAAGAAGTTCGCGAAGTCCACCCGTAACAACAGGCGAGAAGTCGTAAAAATTATAGAGAGATATACCATTATAATCTTGAGATCGTGATTGTCCTTCTCCGTAGGTGTGAATGAAATAGGTATCGATTTTTTCACCGGTAACTTTCGAGAATATCTGTTCTGGCTTTGCACTATAGCCGATATCGAAAACAGCAGAGTTTTTAAAGATTGAACCAAAAGTATTGTTGAAAGCGCTTTGCAGTGAATTTGACTTCTTTTCATCAAACGTAGCGCGAATTACTCCTATTAGGGCGTTGTAGTTAGCCTCAGTTAAGAGTGTCGCTTTGGTTACACCCTGTTCTTTGAGGGCTGAGTCTATAAGGGTGTCATCAAGTACAGGCTGTAGTATTCGAAGCGCCTGAGCGAACGTTTTATTCCCTGGTGTGATGAAAGTACGTACGTGTCGAATATCTTGAAGGGAGCGAATTGATAGGGGTGTAATTGCTTTTCTTGAGGTCGGCATGTAATGAGACGCTACACTAAGGGATCCTACTGACTGCAGTAGTGTCGAGAAGCTCTGCTGCGGTAAGTATCCATCTCGGCCTAGGAACACAAAGTTACTGTAGTTATTTTTCTTTTCCGCGTCGTGAAGCCAGAGAGCTACTCCAAGCATATGCATACCAAGAGCGAAGTACCCCATATTCGTCGGAGACCCGTTAAATACAGAGTCGGGGTTGAAGCTTGTGAATGGATTATCGAAGAATCGGTTTGCGACAATCGCAAGGGAAGCTGAAACACCTAAATACTCTTTACCTATATGGGCAGCGAGTGAGCCTTTTCGTATATCATATAAGTTCGATAGGTTCTTTTTTGAAGCAAAGACATCCATTGGCTTCGGGAGGTGCATTGAAGTGAAGCCATGTTTAGAAGCTTGTTTAATGTCAGAGTGGTGTGAGTCTCCGATATGAAGTGCTTCGCGGATCTTTAAACTGTGCTTGGATCGAAGCAAGTCGTAGAGGCTGCCATTTGACTTTGAGGCACCCTCTTCACTTGATATGTAGAGTTCGAACCAATCTTTATACCCGGTATTTGTTAGAATTTTTTCGATAGTATCTCGTGTAAGGTACATGTCGCTGACGAGAAGAACCTTCTTGTTAAGCGATTGGGCTAATGAGAATAACTCGTAGCCCGTTTTTCGTTGCGTGCAGTGGGTGATTTCGAGCTTAACTTCATGAGCCTGCATTTTTTTAGCGATAGCTTCAGGTATAGAGAATTCGGACACAATGACTTTGTAGATTGCAGAAAGATCTACGGTGTCTGGATCGGTACTTGCTTTTCGAGCAATATGCTCAGCCTCTATGCGTATATCGGAAAATCGCAATACGGTAATATCTGGGCATAGTTGCGCAAACGTGTCGTTAAGAAGGGAGAAGATGTCAGAAGGCGTATAAAACGGTCGCAATACAAGTGTGTCAAAAATATCAAAACTAATAACTTCGTGTTTTACAATTTGCTCTTTAATTTTCTCGAGCCCATCGTTCCAGTCTGTTGATATTTCATAAAACTTGGAGTCAAGATTTGTTTCGTCATGATTAAAAGTTGCGATACTGTCGAGTATGGCAGTAAGTTCTGTATGTTCGGCTGGTTTTATGAGCTGAGAGCCAGCGATATTACCGTGCCAGATGCGTACATATTGTTTCTTCCAGTCCTGGAGCGCTTCCGTATAGAATGCACCTACTTTTTGCTGAGAGAAGAAGGTATCTATAAACGAAAAGGCGTTACGCATATCGGTGAGTGACTTAGAAGCTTTTTTGAAACTAAGGCCACCCAGTGCTGTTGACGCGCCGCCCTCGTCGTCTTTAACGTAGAAATGGAAGCTTGTGAGGGAGCGAGATACTTTATTGGCAAAATACCATAGCGGAGTCGATATTGCGACGTCTTCGGTCATGATAAGGTGTTCTGTAATCAAATCGTAGTGCGGACGTGCTTTTTCCCATAAGTCTTTACGAATAAGTTTATTCCACGCAACGTGCCATATAAAATTATGTCCGCGTTGATCCATGTACTCATGAAAGCCTTTATTGTCATCAATCCCTGAGAAAGGTAGGTCGTTTGCGAGGTTGTTGATAAATACCCTGTCGATATTCCGGTCATCCATAACTACCTCGGACAGTACCATATCGGAGTCTGTTTCTTCGGCGGTATTTACGAGGCCTCGATAGTAATCTATAGATACATGGTCATCCGCATCAAGAAAGGCTATGTAGTCTCCGGTTGCAATGTCCGAGCCTTCGAGCCGGGCCTTAAAGAGGCCGCTATTTTTCTTTAGAGTTAGGGGTTTGATGTGGCTGTGCTCATTTGCGTATTGCTCGGAGAGGTTTTGAGTACCGTCGGTAGAGCCATCGTTCACGATGATTATTTCAAGATTTGAGTAAGTTTGCTTTAGGAGGCTATCTATCGTAGCTTTGAGGGAATTTTCGGCGTTATAGGCGGGGATAATAACGGATATTTTTTTTGAATTCTGAAAACCTTTTTGCATATACATCATATTATAGTTGAAATCTTGTATAATGAATACTACTGATGAAAAACGGATTTATGAAAAAATACCGATACTCACTCGTATTGCTGAGAGAGTTGGTGATTACGGAATTTAAACTACGATACCAAGGGTCGGCGCTTGGCTATTTGTGGTCGCTACTTAAGCCGCTCTTTCTATTCGCTATTCTTTACTACGTATTCGTTCATTTTCTCAAGATAGGGGACGGTGTACCGAATTGGCCTATCTCTATGCTTCTTGGAATTGTACTATGGACGTTCTTTTCTGAAATAACTGCGAACGGTTTAAGCTCTGTTGTTTCGAGGGGTGATGTTATTCGTAAGATAAACTTCCCTAAGTACGTCATCGTCATTGCAAGTAGTGTATCAGCGCTCATTAACCTTTTTCTTAACTTTATTATCATAGGTGTATTTCTTATCATTAATGGTGTTGATATTCACTGGAGCGCTCTTATCGCACCGGTATATATTCTTGAGATATTTATATTCGGGTTGGGGTTGGCGTTCATTCTTAGTACGTTGTTTGTGAAGCTTCGTGATGTGAACTACATATGGGAAATTTTGATGCAGGCGTTGTTTTATGGATCTGCGGTGATTTACCCTATTGCTGTAGTTATAGATCAGGCTGGCGTGGAGGTTGCTCGGTTGCTGCTACTTAATCCAGTAGCACAGGCCATCCAGGACACTCGCCAGGCCTTAGTAGACCCCTCAACACCAACGCTGTACAGTATCTCTGGAAGCGTCTGGATGAGCCTTATTCCAATTGCTGCAGTGATTGTCGTGTTTATAATTGGTGCAGTATTTTTCCGTAAACGTTCGCCGTACTTTGCAGAGGAGGTTTAAAGTGTCCGATAGAGTTGCTATTAGTGTAAAGAACGTAAAGAAAGATTTTATTCTTCCTCATGAAAAAGTAAGTTCTATAAAATCGGGCGTTGTAAACGTATTTAAATCGAAGAACAAAACAACCCAGACACAGCATGCGCTGCGAGGCGTATCCTTTGAGGTAAAGCAGGGTGAATTTTTTGGAATACTTGGACGCAACGGAAGTGGCAAGAGTACACTACTGAAGATTCTTGCAGAAATTTATCAACCAACACGTGGTAAGGTTGGGGTGCACGGGAAGCTCGTGCCGTTTATTGAACTTGGTGTTGGGTTTAATCCCGAGTTAACTGGTCGTGAGAATGTATACCTTAACGGGGCATTGTTGGGCTTTTCTAAGAAAGAGATAGATGAGCGATACCAGGATATCGTTGAGTTCGCTGAACTCGAAGATTTTATGGATCAGAAACTTAAAAACTACTCAAGTGGTATGCAGGTTCGTCTTGCTTTCTCCGTTGCGACTCGTGCTGAAGCGGACATTTTGCTCGTTGACGAGGTGCTTGCGGTTGGTGACGCTGATTTTCAACGTAAGTGCTATGACTATTTTAAATCATTAAAGAAGAGTGGTAAGACCGTTGTCTTTGTAACCCATGACATGGGCGCTGTTAAGGAATATTGCGATAGGGCGGTATTGATTAGTGACGGTAAGGTCGCTCAAGAGGGAGTAGCTGAGGATATTGCGGATGAATACTTGAAGCTGTTTAACGCAAACAAGCAAGGCAAGGTGAGTGATGTTGCTACGCGATGGGGAGCGGGCGGCGTCCAGTTTGACCATATCAAAGCAAGTATAACTGAAGAATCTATAACCGTGGACGCTCGGGTTACTGCGGAGCGTTCATATGAAGATATTATTGTTGCCGTGAGGGTTTCTGACGCTTCGGGAAAGGTTGTCGCAGGCGCGAGCACTAAACGTATACTGAAGGCAAAATTCCCAGTCGATAGTAATCAAAGCAAGTCGCTCACTTTTACGATTCCAAATGTATTTGGGTTTCCAACCTTGTCCATTGGAGGTGTAATAGCCTCACCAGATAGGGTGACAATATTTGACGACTGGAGTGACGTCGTTTCTTTGTCAAACCCTAAAGAAGAATCTTACTACTCGGTCGTTATTGATGACGGTCTTGTTATCAAAAGCTAAAGCTAATTTTTAGCGTAGTTTTCGAAGCTTGTTTACTACTTTTTTAGTGCTGGCATCTACGCCAGCCTTTGCCATAGATTTCGTATAATGTTGCCATAGATGGTTTGCTAATCGATCCTTTATCTTACCGAAGTCCTTAGAGCTTACGAGTAGGTCAAAGTTATCATTGAGCTGGTTAAATAGTTTTGCAGACGAATAGTTCGTTGTTTGTATTTCGAGAGCTCGGATAAGGTCACTTTTATTGCGTTGTCGTGCAATTTCAAGACTATCCTTTGCCATCGCAAAAGTCGCATCATTATCAAGTTCCGTGTGGGCAATGTGGTCATAGTCAAGGTTACTGGTAAATGTTTTTGTGCGTGATAGATTATCAAAAAGCTCTAAACTTACCATTGTTCGAACACACTTCTCGCAACGAGAGCAGTTATAGGCGTCCTTAGTTTGCCAGCATACGCGTAGGTGTTCTTGGACTATCGGGTTATCAGATATATGCGCAACCTTCTCTGTTCGTGAAGACTCGGCGCCGTCGTAAACCACCTCCATGTCCTCTACGCTCCACAGGTGGTCAAGAAGAACATGAGAGGCGCGTGGTGATAGGTCGGCGTAACTCTGGCATGAAGGAACGAGTAATTTTGCTGCATCTCCTGCAAGCATGAGTGCAACGCTTGCGATAGCCGGGCCGTAGAAGTAAGATCCCCAGTATTCGTTTCCTATATGGTCTGTGAATTCCCGGGCATTTGTTTCAACTTCGATGAGTTCTTTGTTGAATTTTTTCGCAACAGTTTGTAGATGAGCGCTAACTTTCTTGCGGAAAGCAGTTTCTTTTAAGGGGATGTCGTAGCCGTGTATATAGAGTAGGTGAGTTATCTCATCTTGATTTCTTAGGAGTGTATCGAATGAGTCGACCCCTCCTGTAAAGCAGGCGATTACCATTTTCTTTTGGGCATCTTTTTTCTGAGTATGAGCGCTTTTTGTTTTTTCTGCTACTATATTGATCTTTGAGAGGTCCCGAGGGTACCACTTCATTAAGATGTCCTGTGCGGTATTTAACCCTTCGATGAGTTTATTAGAGATGCTCCCATCTTTGATTACAAGATCAGTCCCAGACTTCATAGCTGGGATCATAGATAGTGCTGCAACACCATTTGCTAGCTGTGGGTGTAGGTTGTACTTCTTTGGAAATTTATACCAAATATCAAACGTTACATTATTGTAGTGAATAGGAATTTCTACTTTCCCATTCTTTTCTGTGATTTTTCCTATTTCCAAACTATTCATACACTTACTATTATATAGCAATTAGATACTATTTACCGTATCGTATGGCTCGTTCCAGATGTTCGATTCCAGTAAATTACACCTTTGGCATATTCTTGACTCGAGTTGTTTGTATCGTGTTTTACAAGCGGCCCTGCTGGCGCACCGAGACTTCCGCCACTGGCACCAGTTACCACCCAGCGGTCACGAATCGGGCCGTAGATAGATTCCCATGCGCCAACGCCATTGTTCCAAATAATGTAGCCGTTTTGGAAACGTTGGCTTTTCTTGGTGGCACTTTCTGTTACAGGTGCTGCAACCGGCATACCAATAAGCCCAGTTGTTCCGCCAATTTCAGCCCAGCGGTCACGAATCGGGCCAGTCATCACTTCCCATGCACCAGTGTCTTTGCGCCAGAATACGGCACCTTTTTCGTAGTATTGGAAGATTCTTCCGTCATCGGTCTGTGTGTATGCACCTGCTGGCGCACCGAGACTTCCGCCACTGGCACCAGTTACCACCCAGCGGTCACGAATCGGGCCGTAGATAGATTCCCATGCACCAACGCCATTGTTCCAAATAATGTAGCCGTTTTGGAA
>Ga0172382_10005757_pt1 | contig 18331 bp, 18 predicted proteins | sample Leawel138RmetaG_FD_122245 | JGI IMG/M metagenome (GOLD analysis project Ga0172382, IMG submission 122245) | Leachate microbial communities from a municipal landfill in Southern Ontario, Canada - Leachate well 138R metaG | ecosystem: Engineered > Solid waste > Landfill > Unclassified | place...
CATCGTCAAAAATATACCAGGTTACTGGTTGATTCAATCGTGATGGAGTAGTGAAATGGCACACAAAAAAGGTGGCGGGTCATCCCGCAACGGACGAGACAGTCAAGGCCAACGCCTGGGCATAAAAAAATATGGCGGCGAAAAAGTGATCAGTGGCAACATCCTGGTACGCCAACACGGCACCAAGGTCCACCCCGGCTGGAATGTGGGTCAGGGTCGTGATTACACCTTGTTTGCTACTATGGAAGGCTACGTTAAGTACGAGACCATTGCTGGTGGGCGTAAACGGGTCCATGTTTTCGAAACGCCTGAAGGACCAGCGAAAGGCAACTAATTAAAAATGAAAGAAAAAATTCAACCTAAATATTATCCGGATGCGAAAGTCACCTGTGCCTCATGTGGAGCGGAGTGGACCACAGGTTCGACCGTTCCTGAAATTCGAACGGAAGTCTGCTCGAATTGTCACCCGTTCTACACCGGCCAGCAGGCCCGCATTCTTGATCGTGAAGGTCAGGTCGACCGGTTTTATAAGCGACTGCAGGTCCGTCAGGAGATTGTCGCTGAGAAAAAAGCCGCATCTGAAGCCAAGACTTCACCCGACCGACCGATCTCTGAATTCAAACTGGCAACCAAATCGATTTCTGCTCTGGCAAGGGCTGACATCCTGACCGTCAGTGACGTTCTCGCCAAACTTGAGGGGGGCGAAAAGGCTCTGCTCGAGGTGGAAGGTTTTGGCCGCAAATCTTTGATCGATCTCAAAAAACAATTGCGACAGTTTGGTTACAAACTGCCAGCAGCCGCAGAAGAAATTGAAGTTTAATAGATTGATAACCTTAGAAGGCAGGCATTAAGCCTGCCTTTTTTTGTATATGGTACTTTATACAGCGAAACTTGACTTATACTTTTAGCAACTGAAATTATTGGAGGGTTTATGACACAGACTTTTGGTTTGGTTGAGGTGATTACAGGCTCGATGTTTTGCGGTAAGACCGAGGAGTTGATCCGCCGACTGCGCAGGGCAACGATTGCCAGGCAAAAAGTGCAGGTTTTTAAGCCCATCATTGATGACCGCTACGCTTATAACAAAGTCAGGTCCCATTCAGGGGCGGATTATGAGGCTGAGCCGATAGCCTCCTCCTGTCAGATTTTGGAAAAATTGGCGCCTGACGTCACCGTTGTGGGTATAGATGAGGCCCAGTTTTTTGACGACGACATCGTGACTGTCGCCAATCTGTTGGCTGAGCGGGGTTTGAGAGTGATTGTTACTGGTCTGGATACTGATTTTCGAGGGGAGCCCTTTGGCTGCATGCCTGAGATGATTGTCAAAGCTGACAAGGTCGATAAGTTGTCGGCGATCTGTATGGTCTGCGGTGAGGCTGCCATCCGCACACAGAGGCTGGTCAATGGCAAACCAGCTCACTACAACGACCCGATTGTGATCGTGGGCGCATCTGAGATGTACGAGGCGCGCTGTCGGCGCTGCCACGAGGTTCCGAGAGATTGAGGCAGACCATGGTGCAGGATTATCGCGAATATCTGGATAAGGTCTTAGTCACAGAAGAGCAAATTCAAACCCGGGTCAAAGAGCTCGGCGCAGAAATCAGCCGTGATTATGCCGGCAAAGAATTGTTGATCATCTGCATTCTGAGAGGCGGCGTAGTCTTCATGGTGGACCTGATGCGTTCAATCACGGTGCCAACAGCCATCGAATTCATGGCGGTCTCATCGTATGGGAGCGGCGCTCGTCAATCTGATGGCGAGGTGCGCATAACACTCGACCTGAATACCAGCATCAGCGGCAGGCACGTCTTGATCGTTGAAGATATCATCGACAGCGGTAATACCCTGTCATCTGTGATCGAACTCTTGAAGACACGCAATCCACTTTCACTTTACGTCTGTACCCTTCTGGATAAAGAAGAGCGGCGCGAAGTGCAGGTCCCTATTCGCTATCGTGGTTTCAAAATTAAGAATGAGTTCGTATTCGGCTATGGTCTGGATATGGATGAATATTATCGCAACTTGTCTTTTGTAGGCACGGTAGACCTGGAAAAATATGAGCCTCCACTTGAATGAGTCACTTGCGGATATCCTCAAGCAGGTCAGGCTTGGCATGCCGAACCAGAAAATCTATCTGGTGGGGGGCGCAGTCCGCGACCTGGTGCTGGGAAAAGCGCTAAAGGACCTGGATTTTGTGGTCAAGAACGGGTCTGTTGGGCTGGCAAAGGCTGTAAGGCGTCGTTTCGATGCCGTCTGGTACACCCTGGACGATGAACATCAAACTGCCAGGGTCATTTTGAGACCGGGACAGGCTGAAGAGCTGGTTCTCGACTTCACCTCCTTTATTGGCCAATCATTGGAGGAGGACCTCAGGCAGCGTGATTTTAGCATCAACGCCATGGCGATCGACCTGGATGATTTGGATGCGATCATTGACCCTCTGGGGGGACAGAATGATCTTGTCAGCCGACAATTACGCCTGAGCAGCCCCGGGTCACTGCTGCGCGACCCACTGCGGGTTTTGCGTGCTGTCAGGCTTATTCGGACGCTTGACTTGAGCTATTCTGTGGATATTCTCGAGCGACTGCGCGTAGCCGCATTGAGTTTAGGCAAGATTTCAGGAGAACGGGTCAGGGATGAACTGCTCAAATGCCTGACGATACCGAATCTGGCTGATACTTATCTCTTATTGAAAGAATTTGGGATTCTTTATGAGCTGCTCAACTGGGTTTATCAGGTCGGACCCCCGGATGAGGTTTGGACAAATGCCACAACCGGAGATTTATCGGCACTGTTTAATTATTACGCTGAAATTTACCGACCAGTATGGTCGAGCTTAGAGGGGGAGTCAGCCTCTGCAGTGGGTGTTCTGAAAGTTCTGGAAGAAATCCTGCGTGCTATCGAAGCAGGCACGACTGCTTTTGCCTTTGTCAATTTTGACCAAAACGCACCCAGTAGTGCGATCTACATGAACGCTTTAAACTCAATGCTGGATGAATCGTTACAGGGAGGCCGCTCCCGCAAGCAACTGCTGGTGCTTTTCGCGCTTTTTTTCTTCCACCAACCGTTTTACGTGACTGACAGCCAGGAAAATGGATTTTGTGCACGAGACGAGATCGAAATTGATTGCTACGAGTTTGGAGAGCGGATCAGCAACACGTTGATGTTGGGTCAGAAAGAAGAAAAGTTCTTTGAGCTAGTCTGTGCAGGCTACCGCAAGATCACCTGCCTGACCTGGGAGCAAGAGATTGGAACACTGGAACTATACCGCTTTTTTAGAGAAGTGGGTTCCTCCGGTATTGGAAGCGCCATATTGCAAATTGCCTATCAATATGAAATATTATTAAAGAACAGAAAGATTCCGCCCCTTGCCTCCGAGATCATCCTGACCTGGTTTCGGGATCACGATACCATCGTTGATCCCCCGCGCTTGATCGACGGGGAAGATTTAAAAAACAACCTGAACCTTCAGCCGGGTCCGGAAATTGGCTATTATTTAGAAGCAGTACGCGAAGCTCAGGTTATGGGCCTGGTGGCGGACCGCGGCGAAGCGCTGGAATATGTATCAGGATTGTGGGGAAAAAGGAGAGATTATGATATTGCATTTGGATGATATTGAGTTTTATTACGAAGTCTATGGGGAAGGGATGCCTGTGGTTTTGCTGCACGGGCTGGCCCTGGACGGCAGTATCTGGAAGGAAGCCGCTAACCTGTACAGTGACCAGGCCAGATTTATCCTCCCTGACCTGCGCGGTCACGGGCGGTCTGGTATCGGAAGAGCGGATGGCAGCATTGAGCAGTTTGCTGACGATCTTGTCAGGTTAGCGGACCATCTGGGCATCGAGCGCTTCACGCTCGCTGGACATTCAATGGGTGGCTATATCTCCCTGGCTTTCGCCGAAAGACACCCGCAGCGTCTGGCTGGTCTGATCATGGTCACCAGCAACGCCCGCGCGGACACTCCTGAGAAGAAAAAAATGCGCCTGCTGGAAGCTGACGAGACGTTAATTGTCGGCAGCAGCACGCTGGCTGAAAGCTTGGCGCAGAAACTGAGCAAATCGGCTGAGATTCAGCGGCTGACCTATCAAATTTTGAGAAAAACAGATCCCGAAGGGATTGTCAATGTGCAGCGTGCGATCGCGCAGCGACCTAACCGGTTGGAGGTAATTAGAAATCTCGAGGTTCCCTTCCTGGCTGTGGCTGGGAAAGATGACCAGATCGTAGAGCCTGAAGCAGCCATCGAGATGGCAGACGCATCCAGGAAAGGTAAGGCAGTTGTTTTGCCCGGCGTCGGTCACATGCCCATGCTGGAAGCCCCAACCGCACTGGGAGCCCTGATCATCAGCATGCTTTGATCTCAGAAATTTAAGCTCTTTGGAAAGGATACTGGAATGTTGTCAGAACCAATTTTTAGATACGTCGTGGTGCTGCTTGTAGCAGTAGTTTTGATCAGAATCATGCTCGGCTTGTCAGGGAGTATGCGGCAGGACAAAAGCAGTCAAGCCGGGGAGGACCTCACGCAGACATCCGCGACGGCAAACGCTCAAAATCCAGAAGAAGAACCAGTTCTGCAGTCACACGAGGCACCGGATGAGTCCCAGAAAGAAGGACCGGAGCATGAATGAAGTTGACTGGATTTTAAAACGCCGCAGCATCAGAAAATTCAGTGGGCAGGCGCCCTCCGATGAACAAATAACCAAAATGCTGGAAGCTGCCATGGCAGCGCCGAGCGCGTTAAATTTAAAACCGTGGAAGTTCATTGTTGTCCAGGATCAAGAGCGACTGGCTGAGCTCAGAAAAGCACTGCCTTTCGGCAAGATGATGGCACCCTGCGCCATTGTCGTATGCGGAGATCTACGCTGGTTCAAAAAACCGGCCATGGAGCGGTTTTGGGTTCAGGATTGCAGCGCGGCCACGCAGAACATCCTTCTGGCGGCCGTTTCGCTTCGATTAGGCGCGGTTTGGTGCGGCGTGCACCCGATCAGCCGGCTTGAAAAACCTGTGGGCAAGACCCTGGGAATACCCGAGGGAGTAGTGCCTTTGAATGTAATATTTATCGGAACCCCAGCTGAAGAAAAACCTGCCCGAACACAATATTCAGATAAAAACGTCTATTCAGACAAATTTGGCCACCCCTGGAAAGGTTAGCATCGATCAACCCGATGGCCGCCCCTGCCTTCGCAAGGTTGAGGCCCGTTGTTGATTTTCGCGACTTTTTCAACGCCAAAGTTATTTACCAGCAGTTTGCGGATTTAAGGTTAACGAACCCAGCAGGCAGGGGGCGGGTTCCTCCCGCGAGCGTCAGACCCGGAACGCATTTGTGGGTGTGTAAAAGGTAAATAAAAGTCTGAAAATTATGCATAGACTCTCGTTGTCTGCCCACCTTATCGTGGTAAAATCATAAATTGTGAAAATAACATTCTCATGAATGAAAATCAAATCCTAGGAGGAATAAATGTCTGATAAAAAGTGGGTCTATCTGTTTAATGAAGTCGACCAGGCTGAGGAATACGCGGGTAGTTGGGATGCTGTTCGCAGTTTGCTCGGTGGCAAAGGTGCCAACCTGGGCGATATGACTCGCACTGGGGTGCCGGTGCCCCCGGGGCTGACTATTACAACCGAAGCCTGTAACGCTTTCCAGGAAACCCGCCAGTTTCCCGATGGAATGTGGCAACAGGTTTTGGACGCTCTCGAAGCAATTGAAGAGCAGACCGGGAAAAAATTTGGCGATCCTCAAAATCCTCTCTTAGTTTCCTGCCGTTCTGGCGCCAAGTTCTCCATGCCTGGCATGATGGACACCGTTCTGAATATTGGTATGAACGACGAGGTGGCTGAAGGTCTGGCGGAAATGAGTGGCGATGAACGGTTTGTGCAGGATTCTTACCGCCGCCTGGTCCACATGCTTGGGACTGTCGTGATGGGTATTGATGACGAATACTTTGAAGCCCCGATGGAAGCCCATAAACGTGAAAAAGGCTACAAGAGCGACGCTGAAATGACCGCTGCTGACTGGGCCGCTGTAACCGAAGCCTACAAGCAAGTTGTGCTCGAACAGAAAGGGTTCGAATTCCCCCAGGATCCTTACAAACAACTGGAACTGGCTGTCAAAGCCGTTTTTGACTCCTGGAATTCCAAGCGAGCGATCGATTACCGCCGCCGCGAAGGCATCTCAGATGACCTTGGCACTGCAGTCAACATCCAGACGATGGTTTTCGGCAATATGGGCGGCGATTCCGGCACCGGTGTGGCTTTCACCCGCGATCCTCAGACTGGCGAAAATGCTATGTTTGGCGATTATCTGATGAATGCCCAGGGTGAAGACGTTGTGGCTGGAATCCGCAATACTTCCAAGATTTCTGCGCTCAAAGATGAAATGCCTGATGTGTATGAGCAATTCTTTGACATCACCGAACGTCTCGAGAATCATTACAAAGACATGCAGGACGTCGAATTTACCATCGAACATGGCAAACTTTGGATGCTGCAAACCCGCAACGGTAAACGCTCGGCCAAGGCTGCGGTTAAAGTTGCTCACGATATGGTGATGGAAGGTTTGATTGACAAGAAAACCGCGCTTAACCGAGTAACGCCAGATCAAATTGACCAAATGCTTCACCCGCACTTCTCGCAGGAAGGCGTTGAAGCGGCCAAGAAGGAAGGGCGTTTCTTCGCAAAAGGCGTGAATGCATCTCCTGGCGCTGCTGTTGGGCGAATCTATTTCGATGCCGACACAGTCGAGAAAAAGCACAACGAGGAAAATCAAGACGTGATCATGGTGCGCCCCTTCACCAAGCCTGACGATGTGCACGGTATGCTGGCTGCCAAAGGCATTCTGACGAGTGAGGGCGGCGCTACCTCCCACGCCGCGGTGGTTGCCCGCCAATTCGGAGTGCCCTGTGTTGTCGGCGCTTCAGATATCAGCATAGACATGCCCAACCGCCGGATGACCCATAACGGGGTCACAGTCAATGAAGGCGAATGGATTTCTCTTGACGGCACGACTGGTGAGGTTTTCATCGGTCAGCTGGCCACAAGCACACCTGATCTTTCTGAACAGAAAGAATTGATGACCCTGCTCGATTGGGCCGATGAGGTTGCGCGGCTTCAGGTATGGGCTAACGCGGACTATCCGCAGGATGCCATACGCTCCCGGCAATATGGTGCCAAAGGTATTGGCCTTTGCCGAACTGAGCATATGTTCTTTGATGTTGAACGGTTGCCCGATGTCCAGCGTATGATTATGAACGCGGAAGATACACAACGCATGATTAACAGCATTGACCATCTCGAAGCCGCGTTGGCATCCGGACGGTTGGAAGGCAGAGGACTGACTGAAGAAGATAAAGTGTCCCTCCAGGCAGAGATCGACGCTGAACGAGCCCGCTTAGAGGAATCACCCAAAGCACAGGCCTATTTTGGGGCGCTGAAAAAGATCCTGCCTCTGCAGCGTGGTGACTTCTACGGTCTCTTCGAAGCTATGACCGGTTTGCCGGTTATTATTCGACTGATCGACCCGCCCTTGCACGAGTTCCTGCCCTCTCTGGAAGACCTTCTGACCGAAGTTGCCACGTTGAAAGCCAAAGGCATCACCGAAGGACTGGCAGAAAAACAGCAGATGCTGGAAGTTGTCCAGGGTCTGCACGAGAGCAACCCCATGATGGGGCTGCGCGGTATCCGCCTGGGTATTGTCTACCCTGACATCATGAAGATGCAGGTCAGAGCAATCTTCGAAGCCGCCTGTGATGCCAAGTTGAATGGCTTCGATCCGCATCCTGAGATCATGATCCCTCTGACCGGACATGTGAATGAGCTTAAGGCTGTTCAGCCCACCCTGATCCAGATTGCCAAAGACGTTATGGCTGAAAAAGGCGTGCAGGTTGAATATAAGTTTGGCACCATGATTGAAATCCCCCGCGCCTGTATGACCGCAGGGGAAATCGCTGGCGATGCCGAATTTTTCTCATTCGGTACCAACGACCTGACTCAGATGGGCTTTGGATACAGCCGGGATGATGCTGAACGCAGTTTCCTGGGTGTGTATGTTGACAAAGGCATCTTGAAGAGGAATCCCTTCCAGCAGTTGGATCGTGATGGCATCGGACGACTGATGCAGATCGCCGTGCGTGAAGGACGCCAGGTTCGCCCTGATCTTGAGATCGGTATTTGTGGTGAGCATGGTGGTGACCCCAGCTCGATCGAGTTCTGCCATATGATTGGCAACAACTATGTCAGCTGTTCCCCCTTCCGCGTGCCGCTGGCGCGTCTGGCTGCAGCTCAAGCCGCTCTGAAACACGGTTAGAGTTTTGAAAGCATTCGAAACCAAAACGGCTCCTGCTAAGGAGCCGTTTTTTGTGTCATAGGTTCACGACCATAAAGGAACGTTGAGGTATCAATTCAGCAGCAAAACTGATGTGGAAAGATAGTTTCAGATAATAGCTATCTAATTGCCATAGATCAATGAGTATATGTGATAGATCTCAACGATTCTGCGCAGGTAGGTGCGTGTTTCGAGATAGCGCACGGAATTCAGAAACAAATCCGGGTCATCACTGGTGAGCTCTTTCCAGCGCAAGGTGTTGCCCGGCCCACCATTATAAGCAGCCAGCGCGTAGTACAGGTCGCCGTCAAAGACGAACAACTGCCTGGCGAGATAGTTCGTTCCCAACTCGAGATTATTGTAGGGCACGCCCAGATCAGATGGCTTGTAGTTTGGGGGGAAGCCAGTTTCGTTAGCAATCTGCTCTGCGGTGGCTGGCATCAACTGCATCAAACCGCTGGCGCCGGCAGAGGAAAAGGCGTGCGCGCCAAAACGACTCTCCTGGTAGATCAAGCTGAAAATGAGCAGTTCTGGTATTCCGAACCTGGCGGAGACCTGTTGGATCCAGGGCAGATAGTAAGTCCCATATTGTACGTGGGCGAAATAAGGCGGGAAATTGGCTGAAAGGGGTACATCCCCATAGCCCGCCAATTTTGAAATAGAGCGGCTGGCTTCGATGGCGGATTGGTAATAGCCAAGGTCGAAGAACAGGCCAATCAAGCGAAAACTGTTAAGCGCATCATCGAGATATGTCAGGCGCAGAGATTCAAATTCCTGAAAAGCCAGATTATAGAGCCCGAGCCTGTGAAATTCCAGCCCGCGGGCATAGCGCCCATCCTGGGCGATTTCTGAACTGTAATCTACGTTTATCTCCGCTGGCAGACTGAAGGCTGTCTTGAGCCAATCGGCGGCGTCCTCACGCTCACCTTTCAGGTCTACCTGCAAATTTCCGGTTGGGGCTTCAGGGAAAAGTGGTTGATCATTCAACAATTCTGAGGAACGAATACCGTAGTAACCAAACGGATCCCGCTCCAGAGCAGATTGCCAGTAGGTTTGAGCCGCTGATCGGTCTCCTCGCGCCCGACTCACTTTGCCAAGCCAAAAGTACGAACCAGACTCTTCCAGCGTTCCCGGGTTGGCGATCAGGAGGGCGCGATTAAAGTTGTCAGCTGCCTTATCGTACTCACCTAACTCGAAGTAAAGCGAGCCTCCGAAAAAGAGACCGTTAAAGGCTTCGGTTGAGGCAGGAAATTCCAGCGCGATTCGGGTCCACGAGTCGGCCGCTTCTTTAATCTGTCCGTCCAAAAAATAGTAGTTACCCGCCATTTGAAGCAGCTGAGGTGCATCTGGCTGCGCGTTGGGGGCCGACACGTATGCAAGGGTCGTCTCAAGTGCCAGCTTTAAGGAGCCCATGTAGGTATTTTGTGTGTAGATAATGTCTTCGATGGCATCGAAGCGGTATTGGCTCTGCGGATAGCTGTCTATCAATTCACTCCAGAGCTGGATGGCTTCCTTATCTTCAGCGGTTCCCCCGGCAGCGTTGGCCGCCAGCCTCTCCGGCGATGAAAATCCTGCTCTTACCAACCCTTCGGCGCGTACACTCAAAGCCTTGTAGTAAAGCGCTTCGTCTTTTGCAAACCCCTGGCCAGCCAGATAGCGATCGAAGGCTTCGATAGCCAGAAGGTATTGATTGATATTGTAGTTGATGATGCCGCGCTGCAGATCATCCACGTTTTGACCAGCATCCAGAAGCATCACCAGGGCTGTGTACGCGTCATAGCTGAAGGGGTAATTTGTGACGGAATCCTGTAAATAAGTATAGGCTTCCTCATTGCTGCCCTGGGCGATCAGAATGCGGGCGATCAGCAGGTTCATCTGCGCCCTGGTGTAATCACTGTCGGTGTTGTACAAAATCTCTTTGTAGATTCCCAAAGCCAGGTCAGCCTGCCCCAGGCTGGCATAACTGGCTGCAACCTTTACAGCGGCGGCTGTGTTGCTACCCAATTGAGGCGCAAGATAGGCTTTGCGATAGGCTTGCAGGGCGTCTTCTGTGTCGCTGGAAGCCGCCAGCAAATTACCGATGCGCAAGTTCACCTCCGCTTCGATCATCCCCGGTCGCTCCAGTGTATAGGCCTGGTAGTAATCGAGGGCATCCTGGGCGAGTTCCTGCTCGAGGCTGATTTGCGCCAGAACGAAATTTGCCCGTTTTGCAGGCAGGCTTTCAGGAAAATGGTCTTGCAGCTCAAGAAGAATGCGTTTTGCCTGAAACTGGTCGTTTTGCTTGTAGTAGGTCAAACCCTGACCGTACAACGCCGCAGCCTGGATCTCGAGCGAAGCGCCTGTGGTGTTGGCGCCGTAAAGTTGCAGCGCCTGGTCGTAGTCACCAAAAGATAACACCCGATCGGCTTCGGCCAAGGTAATTTCCGACGCGGGCGTATCCTCTATCCGGAGAGCCGCTGTTGGTGAGGCAGGTTCGGAAGCGGTCGGCAGGCTGGTTGAGGTCGGCAATGACGGAGGCGGAGTGGCAGTTTCGTCACAGCTACTGAGGACGAAAACCAAGATCAATCCGAGCAATAAAAGCCGTTTCGACAGAGGCGCGTTCATGGTTGACTTATAACGGAAACAATCCCGGTTGTCAAATCAAATTGCAGGCTCTTTAACTTTCGTTTTTGGTGATGGATTGAGCGATAAGCGTCAGGATGGTGATTGTTCAGATCCATTCCCCGGTTGAAAAATTATCCTGATACTTGTCTGGTCAACTGCTGGGCAGCCGCTACTCGGTCATGTGATGATAACAAAAAAATCCGGACTAAGTCCGGATTTGGTTGGGATAGGTGCAGTTTAGTGATGTTGGAATTCGGCTGGATAATTCTTTTCAAGTTCCTCAGCTTCTTCCTTGGTACGCGCGACCGTGCCATCAGGATGGTTGGGGGGCGAGTATATTGTATAAATCGACAGGCGTTCTGTCGAAGAGGTGTTGATGATATTGTGAACGGTTCCGGCAGGGATGACTACCACATCACCGTCCGCGACCTTGATCTCCTTGCCGTCTGCGATGACCGTGCCTTCACCTGCTTCAAACCTGAAAAATTGATCGACGTGATCGTGCACTTCTTCGCCAATATCCTCTCTGGGTTCAAGTGACATTAGGACTAATTGCAGGTGACCACTATAAAGAACTCGTCTGAAGTCAGAATTTTCGATTGAATCTTTTTCGATGTTTGTGCTATAGGGGTGCATGACTTTCTCTCTTTCTCTTGTCGTTTAAACGATTATTACACAAATATATTTGAATTCTATTTGATGAATCATGTCAATCTTCGGAGCTCCGATGGCAGATCTACCCACACGAAAATAAATAAAAATCGAAGTCAATATGCCAAACCTTTTGGGATGGCATATTGACTCGCCAAGATAAAAACAGAATTATTAAGGTGCCGGAGGTTGACTAAACTCCTCGAGGTCCTCGAGGTAAGTAATAACCGTAGCCCGGATTGCCTCAAAAGTGTCCTGAAACACCCGCAGTTTCTGCTCATCCGTGCCTTCGAAGAGGGCTGGATCGGCAAAGCCAAGGTGAGCGATAGGTCCTTTCTTCAACCAAACCGGACAGGCTTCTCTGGCGCTGTCGCAGAGAGTGATCACCATGTCAAAATCCTGTCCTTCGAATTCACTGACGGGCTTGGAGTGACCTTGATATCCAATTCCAAATTCATCGATGACCTGAAGAGCCAGGGGATGGATGATGCCGCTGGGCGCGCTTCCGGCGTTGAAAGCTATCCACTCGTTGGGGAGGTAATGATTGACGATCGCTTGCGCCATCTGGCTGCGGGCAGAATTTGCTCTGCACAAAAATAAAACCCTCCTGCGGTGGTCTTCTCTATTATCACTATCCTCCTCTGTCAGAGACAGCAGGGCCGGGGTTTCGTCCCATAAAACTTCGTCTTCAAACTCTCCGCTTTCCATGGCTTCCAGGAGCTCACGCGCGCGGGCTTCATTTTCTGGAGAAACCATTACGCCGACCTGGCCCAAATCTCCCACCGTCAGACCGTAGATCTGTCCGAGCGCGTTGACATCCAGAAACGCGGGTATGCCCTGGGCTTCCAGAAAGCCTTTGATCGATTCCGCGTCCAGCTTGCCGTGTGCCTTGTAAATTGTTACGTACTCCATATTACGGCCGGGTGTCATTCGTACATCCAATCTTCTGTGCAGCGTTTCCATTCAACCAATTCTTCTGGCATAAACCAGAGAGCGATCTCCGTCCGGGCAGTTTCAACTGAATCAGATGCATGGATGAGATTAAAGCGTGCCTGCAGGGCGAAATCGTGTCGAATGGTGCCGGGGTCGGCTTCAGTTCCGCGTGTTTTGCCAACTGTCTGGCGTATCGCTGCGATCGCATCCGGACCCTCCCAAACCATAGCCATGACCGGGGCTGAAAGGATGAACTCGATTAAAGCATCGTAAAAGACTTTCCCCTCGTGCACCGCGTAATGCTTTTTTGCCAACTCGGGGCTAACTTTCATGAACTTGCATGCTACCAGGCGCAGTCCGCGGTTTTCAAACCGGGTGATAATTTCTCCGATGAGACCACGCTGAACGCCATCCGGTTTCACCAGGACTAAAGATCTTTCCATTCATCCTCCAATTTTTGTTTGATTGTTTTCTTGCCAAATTTTCTGCGACAATTCCTCATAAACATCCCAGAGCGGCAGGAATTTCTCTTTCAGGATCAAGTGAGGGCGCAGGGCCCGCAGGGATGCTTCGACCTGAAGGGAGGTAGTGGCTGTTTTTCGAATCAGGTCGGCAGCAGCGCTATATTGCTCCTCCTGCAGAAGGGCATCAAAAACCTGCGCCTTATCGACCGGCGTTGAAGAGGGAGCAGTGGGTTCTGGCTGCCAGGTTGTGGTTTGTAAAACGACCGGTTCCGGTCCAGGATCTTCGACTGGCGGGAGATGTCTTTCGCTTATGGCTACCGATTCCTGGGCTGGCTGCGCCGCAAATTCGGTCAGCCATTCCGGAATTTCATCAGTCCTGGCTGAATTTACTTCCGGGAGCCTATCTGAAGGGGCTCCGTCAAAATCAATTTCTGCTGAAGGCACTCTGACAGGTTGGGTCTCATCAGCATTGCTGGGAGTTTCGCTCATCATCAATCACCCAAATAGTCGCGCAGTTTGCGTCGCACAGAGGGGTGGCGCAGGCGAGTTAACGCCTGAGCTTCTATCTGACGCACTCGTTCACGGGTGACACCCATTTTACGACCGACTTCTTCCAGGGTGTAGGCCTGACCATCGAGGAGACCATAGCGCAGCTGCAGGATGCGTACTTCTCTGGGAGGTAGGCCATCCAAAACTTCGACAAGATGCTGCTTGAGCAAATTATAGGTTGCCGTATCGTCGGGAGCGGGGGCTTCATCATCTTCGATGAAATCACCCAGGACAGAATCTTCTTCGTCGTCGGTAGGGGTCTCGAGCGAGAGAGGACGGCGCGCAACCTGGATCATGTTTTCGACCTTTTTCGGTGGAACTTCAAGCGTTTCAGCCAGCTCTTCCACTGAGGGATCGCGTCCAAGTTTTTGGGTTAGCTGATGCTGGACACGCAACAATTTGTTAATTTGATCGCCCATGTGAACAGGCACCCGGATGGTTCGTCCCTGGTCAGCAATAGCTCGCGTAACAGCCTGGCGAATCCACCAGGTCGCGTAGGTGCTGAATTTGTGGCCGCGCTGGTATTCAAATTTTTTGGTGGCGCGGATAAGTCCGATGTTGCCTTCCTGGATCAGGTCCAGAAAGGGGACACCGCGCCCCATGTATTTTTTGGCAACGCTGATGACGAGGCGTGAGTTGGCTGTGATTAAGTGATCGCGTGCTTCCGCGCCATCTTTGATAAGTTCATACAATTCCTCTCGTCGGGCTGCGCCGATGTTGCCTTTGGCCAACTCGGCTCGTGCCTCCCGACCAGCCTCGATCCGCTTTGCCAGAACAACTTCTGCTTCGATATCTTTCAGCAGAGGAACCCGGCTGACTTCCTTCAGATAGAGACCGATGGTGTCATCCGTGTCGATATTTGCCAGATCATCGGTTACGAGAGTCTCTTCTTCGACCAATGCTTCGGTCAGTTCTTCCTCATCCGGGTCGTCCTTTCCGGGAGCTTCCTCAGATACGGTTATTCCGGCAGTTTCAAGCGCGTGGTAAGCCTCTTCGAGTTGCTCAGGGTATTCTTCAGCTTCGGGGAAGAAACGCAAAATGTCATCGTCGGTGACGTAGGTCTTCTTCTTCCCATATTCGAGGAGTCTTGTAATCGCTGTATTGGGATCATCTTCGGTGGGAACTGTATTTTTGATAATTTTTGCCATATATTGTTAAACCTTCCCTTGAAATTTTGTTGCACTTCAATAGAGTACGATATTTTCACTCGGAATTCAAGTAAAGGAGGCTTTTTTAATAAGTTTCTATTGTTGCGCGTAGTCAATGCCTCTAAATTGTGGCTCGGTCGAGTCGAGCAGAGTTGCTGGTGGTCGAAAATAACTCTTTCAAATCAGCCAATGTTTTGATCAATTATTACCTTTCATGTAAGTTTGTCGATTTGGCGAGAGATCATCCGTCTGTGCGGCGCGTTGATTAAGCGCGGACGAAAGGGTCGTAAATAGCTTTTAATTATCCCATGTTGGGAAGATCTCAGGTTCAACTTTGGCGGACTTAGGCTATCCAGACAACTCACAGGCGCTCAAAGATATAAAAGTTACAGGGTCAGATCCGTAGAAAGGACGGTTTTCAACTCCTCCATTTACCTCTATAATTGACCTGTCAACCATTTCGACGAGAGGAAGAAAGATATTGTTCTTCAAGAAGACTGCTAACATCTGGGTTCCGATTCTGGTCATCGTAGCGATGATTGCTCTCACCATGCTTAACCTTGACCTGGACCAGAAGACGGAACTTGAAGACCAGTTCGCCATTCGCTGGAACGCCGCCCGTTCGTGGATGATGGAAGGTTGGTCGCCTTACAGCCAAGAAACTTACCAGAGCGCGCTGGATTTGCTTGAAAGCAACAACAGCTTGCCAAACCCCCGCGAAAAAGGGCATTTCCTGGACCCAGCCTGGTTTGTCTACCTGTTCATCCCAATCAGTTTTCTGCCCTACCCGATCGCGAAAGCCATCTGGATGATGTTGATCCAATTGAGTCTCCTGGCATCTTTTTATGTAGCAATTAAACTATCTGGCATCAAGCTAAATGGACTCGAAATTCTTCTGACATGCCTGCTGGGGGCACTTTTCTACCCCCTGGTTCGAGCCAATATGACTGCCAGCATGCTGCCAATTTTCATCTTTCTCACACTGCTGGCGATTCGGCTGGCGCTGCAAGGGCGGGGCAACCAGGCTGGTTTATTACTGCTCTTCGCGATCTGGATCAACCCTGTGGCCATCTTCGCTGTGCTCCTTCTTGTAATCTATCTGGGGTCAGGTCGTGACAATTCTTTAGCGCGGATCCTGCTGATCGGCTTTGGATTTCTCATGATCACGACCCTGATCCTCTTCCCCGGTTGGCTGCAGCAGTGGTTTACCAACCTGCTGCGTCTTGACCCCGGGTTGAGTTGGCTGAATACACCCTTGATGGGTGTGGCGCGAGCATTTCCAGGCGCATACGGTCAAATCGCTGTCGGGCTGCACCTGGCGGCCTTTATCATGCTGCTGGTGGAGTGGTATGGATTGGGGCAGAGAAGTGAACGCGCAGTGCAGTGGAAGTTAATGCTGACGCTGACCGTCAGCTATTTCTTCAATTTGTATTCAGAAGGCGCGGTTTTATTGATGTTAATGCCGGCATTTTTCATGGTTTTCAAATATTTACAGGAAAAATGGCCGGTTTCTGGTAAAATCCTCTACTGGATCAGTTTTATCGTTATCGGATTCTTTTCCTGGCAATTGGTCTCTGATCCCTTATACGGTTTTCCAAAAGAGCATACTTCGATCCTCCTGTTGGTACCACTTTTCGTTTTCCTGGGTTTACAGTGGTTCCGATGGTGGGCTGTTGCAAGTCCAAAAGCTCTCATTGACTTAAAGAAATAATGTAAACGAGGAGAAATATGGCAAAAAAGAGAATTGGCATACTAACTGGCGGCGGAGACGTGCCCGGTTTGAGCATTGCGATCAAGTCGGTGGTTACAAACAGTGTCGACCACGACTATGAGATTATTGGAATTCGACGAGGCTGGTATGGCCTGCTTGGATATGATCTGGATGATCAGGCGACCCATGATCTCTATATCCGTCACCTGGATCCTTTATCTGTCCGCAGGGTAGATCGTGCTGGTGGTACTTTTCTGCACACATCACGGACAAATCCTGCCAAAGTGCGGCCAGAAGATGCCCCTGAATTCCTGCGAAATAGTAATTATGGTTCGGTAATCGACCCCGAAAGCGGTAGCAAGGACTACACCGATTACATCCTCAAAGTAATCGAGAAACTCAATCTTGACTCACTGATCACCATTGGCGGCGATGACACGCTGAGTTTTTCAGCCAGACTGCATCACGAGGGTGTTCCGCTGGTGGCGATTCCAAAAACCATGGATAACGACGTGCTTGGAACGGATTATTGCATTGGTTTCTCGACCGCAATCACTCGGGGAGTAAACCACATCACCTATTTCCGCTCCAGCGTTGGCTCTCACGAGCGTATTGGTGTGGTTGAACTCTTCGGGCGCAATTCGGGCGAAACCGCCCTGATAACCGGCTACCTGTCGCATGTTGACCGCACCATCATTTGCGAGGTGCCTTTTGACGTGGAAAAACTGATCCACATGCTGGTCGCTGATAAGAAAGCCAACCCCGCGCATTACGCCATCGTGGTTATTTCTGAAGGCGCGGTGCCAATCGGCGGACGTGTGATGCAAACCGGCACGCCGGATGCCTACGGACATCGAAAGCTGGGCGGTATAGGTGAAATGTTATCTGACCGAATCAAGGCGGTTTCAGGCGTCAATACCATGTATCAGAGGCTTGGCTACCTGGTTCGCAGCGGTCCGGCAGACATTTTGGACCGTATGGTCTCGATGAATTACGGATTGTTAGCCTTTCAATTGACCTGTAAGAATGACTTTGGCAAGCTGGTGGGCATTACAGACGGAAAATATTCAACCGTGCCAATCGACACAGTCATCAGCGGAAAACGCCACGTTGATATTGAGAAGTATTACGACGCGGAAAACTACTATCCAAAGGTCAGATCTGTTCTTGGTCTACCGATGTTTTTACACTAAAAGGAAATAGCCCGGCTGAGCTCCTCTGCCGGGCTGATGTAGATATGAGTGCAGATGGTCAAGTTGTTTCCCACGAGAGGTATTCTCTTATCCCACGGGTGTTAATTTTTCCGGTAGATGAGAAGGGCCATGTGCTGCTGCTAAAAGGCGCAAGTGATAAGAAGATCTGGGCTGACCTGTGGAACGGTCCGGGAGGTCACGTTGAGGCGGGGGAGAGCGTTCTTGAAGCAGCCCGGAGGGAGCTGTTGGAGGAGACGGGGCTCTCGGCCGGCAGGCTGACACATTGTGCCCAGATCACAGTGGATACGGGCAAAAGCCCGGGTATCATCTTCTTCGTCTTCAAGGCAAAAAAACTGAGCGGTGAGCTCCGCTCTTCGGTCGAAGGTGAGCTGGCCTGGTTTACGCAAAACCAGGCACTCAGACTGAATCTGGTGGAAGACCTTTTCACCCTGCTGCCGCTGGTGATGCGTCATCGCGTCAATGAAAGACCACTCTGGGGCCATTACTGCTATGACCAAAACGACCAGTTGGTCATGCGCTTTTCACGCTGAGCAGGTTTTTATCTGAAAAACAGGTTCGAGGACGATCAGTCGTTCAGTCTTTATTGACCCAGAAACTTAATCCGATTTTTCGAAAAACACCAGCAGGGTATCCCCGTAAGTTCTGGTATCAAACACCTTGAAGCCAGCCAAATCTAATTCTTCCCACTCCACAGGGTTGATCTGAACGATGATCTGCCCTGCGTCACTGAGCAGTGCCGG
>Ga0172382_10005759_pt1 | contig 18320 bp, 12 predicted proteins | sample Leawel138RmetaG_FD_122245 | JGI IMG/M metagenome (GOLD analysis project Ga0172382, IMG submission 122245) | Leachate microbial communities from a municipal landfill in Southern Ontario, Canada - Leachate well 138R metaG | ecosystem: Engineered > Solid waste > Landfill > Unclassified | place...
AGTTCACGTTCGGCCATCTGGCCATGTGCCACGGCGATACGGGCTTCAGGCACCAGTTCCTCAAGGCGGGCCCGGCGGTTGTGAATGGTTTCCACTTCGTTATGCAGGAAGTAGACCTGCCCGCCGCGCTTGAGTTCGCGCAGCAAGGCTTCACGGATGGTGCTGCCGTCTTCGCGGCGCACAAAGGTCTTGATGGCCAGACGCTTCTGAGGTGCGGTGGCAATGACTGAAAAATCACGGATACCTTCCAGCGACAGGCCCAGGGTGCGGGGAATGGGGGTTGCCGTGAGTGTCAATATATCGACTTCGGCACGCAGGGCCTTCAGGGCCTCTTTCTGGCGAACCCCAAAGCGGTGTTCCTCGTCGATGATGACCAGGCCCAGGCGCTTGAAGTTGACGTCCTTAGACAGGATTTTATGGGTGCCAATGACAATGTCGACGGTGCCATCGGCCAGCCCGGCAATGGCGGCGCTGATGTCTTTGCCGGACCGGAACCGCGACAGCTCTACCACCTTGACAGGCCAGTCTGCGAAACGGTCGGAAAACGTTTGTGCATGCTGCTCGGCCAGCAACGTGGTCGGGCATAGCAAGGCAACCTGCTTGCCATTGGCTACGGCCAGAAAGGCTGCACGCAGGGCAACTTCTGTTTTCCCGAAACCGACATCGCCGCAGACCAGCCGGTCCATGGGCCGGCCGGATGTCATGTCAGAAATAACGGCTTCGATGGCCGAAGCCTGATCGGGCGTTTCTTCGAAGCCGAAGCCTTCGGCAAAGGCCTGGTAATCATTCAAAGGCAGCGTGAAGGCATAGCCTTCACGGGCTTCACGCAGGGCATACAGGGCCAGCAGTTCGGCCGCCGCATCGCGTACCTGTTTGGCCGCCTTGCGGCGGGCTTTGTCCCATTGGCCAGAGCCCAGCTGGTGCAGCGGCGCGGCATCGGGGTCGGCACCGCTGTAACGGGCAATCAGGTGCAGTTGCGATACCGGCACGTACAGTGTGCTGCCTGTGGCGTATTCAAGGTGAAGGAACTCCATCTTGCCTTCGCCCAGATCCATATCGACAAGGCCGTGGTAGCGGCCAATGCCATGCTGGACATGAACCACCGGGTCACCTTCGCGCAGTTCGGACAAGTCGCGCACCATGGCTTCGGCATTGCTGCCATCGCTGCTGCGCCGTGCACCGCGCCTGGGCGCATGGGCAACAGCGGGATACAGGTCATTTTCGGTCAGCAGCGTGATGTTCAGCGCGGGTATCGAAAAACCGGCGGTCAGCGGGGCCGTAGTGATGCTGAAATGCCCGGGCTGTGCCAGCGCATCGTGCAGGTTGTCGGTACCGGCCTCGGGTTGCAGATCGAATTCCGATAACATCTGCAGCAGGGTTTCGCGTCGCCCCGCCGAGTCGGCACATAAAATGACATGGCTGGCAGCGGTATCAACCAGAGCACGCAACTTGGCAATCGGGTCATCGGCACGCCTGGCCACTGCCACCTCGGGGGCAAGGCTGAAATCGGGGTGTCCGGCCTGTGGTGTCAGGGCCAGTCGGGCAAACTGCTTCAATTGGGCGAACAGGGCGTCGGCCCCCAGAAACAGCGTGTCTGGGGGTAATACCGGCCGTTCGCGATCGCTTTTCAGGAACTGGTAACGGCTTTGCGTATCGTGGGTGAAGTGCTGTATGGCGCCTTCAATATCACCCAGCGTGACCGTTAACGCATCTGTTTTCAGATAGTCGAACAGGGTGGCGGTTTCATCGAAAAACAACGGCAGGTAGTATTCGACCCCGGCAAAGGCAATGCCGTTGCCAATGTCCTTGTAGGGCAGGGCTTTTGAGGGGTCGCCCTCAAAGATTTCACGAAACCGTGCGCGAAACCGGGTGCGGGCGGCCTCGTCCATGGGGAACTCACGGCCAGGCAGCAACCGGACTTCGCGTACCGGATAAATGCTGCGCTGGGTATCGACATCAAAGCTGCGAATGCTTTCGATTTCGTTGTCGAACAGATCAAGCCGGTACGGTACGGCAGACCCCATCGGGAACAGGTCGATCAGGCCGCCACGGATGCAGAATTCGCCCGGCGCAGCCACTTGGGTGACGTGGCTGTAGTTTGCCAGCGTCAGTTGCTGACGCAGACCGTCTTCATCCAGCGTGTCGCCTTGTTTGAACGAAAAGGTGTAGGCGGCCAGAAAAGACGGAGGGGCCAGACGGTAAAGCGCTGTGCTGACCGGTACCGTGATGACGTCAACGGCACTGTTCATCAGTGCATGCAAGGTTTCCAGACGCTCCGAGATCAAGTCCTGGTGTGGCGAAAAGCTGTCGTACGGCAGGGTTTCCCAATCGGGCAATTGCCGAACCCGTAATTGCGGTGCAAACCGGCAGATTTCTTCGGCCAGGCGCTGTGCTGCCAGCGGGTCGGCGCACAAGACCAGCAAGGTCTTGCCTGACGCGCGAGCCAGGTCAGCCAGCAGCCAGGCGTCACCCGAGCCCGGCGGGGCCGCAACGGCATAGCGTTGGCCAGGTTTAAGTGCATTCAGCAGTGCGGCTGTGCCGGGAAGGGGGGCAAGGGCGTTTGTGCCCTGAACTGTAGGGTTTTGTGTCGACATCGTGTCGGGCATTATAAAATCTCTTTGATATGTCGAAAAAGATAATTGCCATCGTGCCTGCTGCGGGTGTCGGTCAACGCGCTGTTGCCGGGTCGTCAACCCTGGCCAAGCAATACCGTTTGCTGCGCGGCAAGGCCATGTTGCGCTGGACGGTCGAGGCCTTGCTGGCCGACCCGCGCATTGAACAGGTTCGGGTTGCGGTTTCGCCGTCCGATGCGCACGCGTCCGGCGTGCTGGACGGGCTGGCCAGAACGGTATGCCGTCCGTGTGGCGGTGAAACACGGGCCCAGACGGTGCTGGGGGCCCTGCGCGATGCAGCGCTGCCGCCAGCGGCCCTTGTGCTGGTGCATGATGCCGCCCGGCCTGGCTTGCCATTGGCGGCGCTGTCACGGCTCATTGACTGCTGCCTTGATGACCCGGTGGGGGGCGTGCTGGCCCAGCCGGTACCCGATACGGTCAAGCAGGGCGGGCAACCGGCGGGTGATGATCGGGTCGCAGTCATTAAAACCGTGTCGCGTGATGGCTTGTGGCTGGCCCAGACGCCGCAAATGTTTCCTGCCGGTCTGTTGCAACGTGCCATTGAAACGGCCCTGGCGCATGGGGCAGTGGTTACCGACGAGGCCTCGGCCATAGAACACATGGGGTTGGCGCCCCGGTTGGTGCCGGGCTCGGTGCGCAACTTCAAGGTAACCTGGCCGGAAGATTTTGAACTGATGGAAAAATGGCTATGAAATTACCCTTTCGTGTCGGGCAGGGCTTCGACGTGCATGCCCTGGTTGAAGGTCGCCCCCTGATAATTGGTGGCGTCACCATCGACTGGACGCGCGGCCTGGCCGGTCATTCTGATGCCGACGTACTGTTGCACGCGATTACTGACGCGGTGCTGGGTGGCGCAGGGCTGGGTGACATTGGCCGCCATTTTCCGGATACCGACCCGGCATTCAAAGGCGCTGACAGCCGCGTTTTATTGCGTGAAGCGTACGCCAGGGTCCGGGCAGCAGGCTGGCAGGTGGGCAACATCGACGCCACCATTCATGCCCAGGCCCCGAAAATGTCACCGCATATTGCCCCCATAGTGGCCAATATTGCTGCCGATCTTGGGGTGGACGCCAGCCAGGTGAATGTCAAGGCCAAAACCAATGAAGGTCTGGGTCATTTGGGGCGCAGTGAAGGTATTGCGGCTACTGTAGTTGCCTTGCTTTTGCCGCTGTAACGCGGCGTTGCTAAAGGGTTTTGCCGCCGACTTCGCGGCCGCAGGCACATGGTTCTTCGGTTTGCAGCGCGTCAAGGGTGCGCAGCACTTCGTGCGGGTTGCGGCCCACGGCCAGGTTGTTGACCGACACATGCTGGATAACGTTGTCTGGGTCGACAATGAAGGTTGCCCGCAGGGCAACGCCTTCGGTTTTCTCACGAATGCCCAACTGGTCGATCAGGGCACCACTGGTGTCTGAAAACTGGAAATGCGCCAGCTTTTCGAGGTCGGGGTTTTCACGTCGCCATGCCAGCTTGACGTATTCGTTGTCTGAGGAACCGCCCATCAGGACGGCATCGCGGGATTCAAATTCAGCGCTCAGCTGGTTAAAGCCGATGAGCTCCGTCGGGCACACAAAGGTGAAGTCTTTCGGGTAGAAATAAATGACCTTCCATTTGCCCGGGAACGAGCTTTCAGTGATGTCTTCGAACGCTGAAACCCCATTTTCTTCGTGTTGCGTGAAGCCTGGCTGCACGCCGGTTACCTTAAAGGGTTCGAGTTTGTCGCCAACTGTTTTCATTCGAGCTCCTGAGAATGCGGGTGGGTGTCTGGCAAATAATTTTTTAGCCCATTGTAGGATAAGGCCGCCGGGTGCCGGGCCAGTGCCGGATCAAACCTTGGGCAGTTCGATACGCGCCAGCAAGCCGTTGGGCGTGCGGGGAAGCAGCTTCAGCTTGCCGCCGACATGGCCCAGCAAGCGCTCGACAATTGCCAGCCCAAGCCCCGCGCCACTGACGCCGGTGCGTGCGGCTTCGCCGCGCGAAAACGGGCGCAGCAGGCGCTGTACCTCAGAGGGCGAAATGCCTGTGCCGCGGTCGGCTACCTCGATAACGATCTTGTCATTTTCGATGCGTGCATCCAGGTCAATGTAGCAGGTGTCGTCTATCGGAGAGCGGCCGTAGCGGCGAGCATTTTCGATCAGGTTGCCGACGATGCGCTTCAGGTCTATGGCGGCAATGCGGGCTTTGAGGTTGGGCGCAATATCGGCATTCAAATGACCGTTCAGTGATTCGGTGTGTGCCTTTTCGCGATCATAAAGGTCTTCGAGCGCCTGGGTGATGTCAACGCCGATTTCGGGCGGCGATGTGGCAGGGCGGGCGTATTCCATCAGCTGCCCGATGGTGTAATCGATCTGGGCAAGGTCCTGGTCAATTGCCAGGCGCGTATCGTCGCTGACATTGCTCATTTCAATTTCAAGGCGCATGCGAGCCAGTGGTGTGCGCAGATCGTGCGAGATGCCCGCCAGCATGATTTCCCGGTCGGCCTCGGTCTGGCGCAAGTCTTTGGTCATGCGGTTGAACGCGATATTGATTTCCTTGATTTCTGCCGGCCCTTCTTCGGGCAGGGGCGATGGAATTTCGCCGCGTGACAATTGCTGGGTAACCCGGGCCAGCTGGGCCAGCGGGCGGTTCACAAATCGCGCGCTGACGGCTGAGCCTACCAGGGCCAGCAGCAAGGCGGTGACCCCCCACCAGAACCACTCGACGCCAACCACCAGGCCCAGTTGCTCGCGGTCAAAGACCAGCCAGAATTGCTCATCTTCAATCTCGAAGCTGACCCATACGCCTGGCATATCGTTGACTGACCACATGATCTGGACGCCGGTACCCAGACGGTTCTTGATTTCGGCGGTTACGTGGTTCCAGTAGTTCGAGTTGGGCAGGGGCTCCAGGGTGTCGCTATGCTCGCGTGGCTGGATGCGCAGGCTTTCCCGGGTGGCCAGGTCGAGCAGAAGATCGGTGCGCGTGTCGGGTGAGGCGTAGATGAGTGCAGAACGTGTGATGCTGAGCGATGTGCTGACCCGTTGCGCCATCTGTATGGCGCGCGGGCCTTCTTCCATGCTGAAGAACACTTCGAGCCAGGCCCCCAGACTGACAATCATCAGGACGCCAAGCAATAAAAAAGACCGGCTGAACAAACCCAGCCGGACTTTTGATTTCAGGCGTTCATAGTGCCGCTGAAAAAGGGACATGCCGATTCAGCACCCGCCTGAAAGTTCAGTTGCCGCCATCGGGGATGAAAACATAACCCAGGCCCCAGACAGTCTGGATATAGACGGGCTTGGACGGGTTGGGTTCAATAAGTTTGCGAAGGCGCGAAATCTGTACATCGAGGCTGCGGTCGAAGGCTTCGTATTCACGACCCCGTGCCAGTTCCATGAGCTTGTCGCGCGACAACGGAATTTTGGGGTGGCGCGCAAAGACCTTGAGTACCGAGAATTCGCCTGTTGTGATGGGTACGACTTCGTTGTCGCGGGTCAGGGTGCGGGTAGACAGGTTAAGAATGTAGGGGCCGAATTCAACGGATTCGTTTTCCTGGCTGGGCGCACCCGGGTGTTCTTCGGTGCCGCGGCGACGCAAGATGGCATTGACACGGGCAAGCAGTTCGCGGGGGTTGAAGGGCTTGGACAGGTAATCGTCGGCGCCCATTTCGAGCCCCACGATACGGTCGATTTCTTCAGCTTTTGCCGTTAGCATGATGATGGGCGTGTTGTCGTGGCTGCCGCGCAGACGACGGCAGATTGACAGCCCGTCTTCGCCGGGCAGCATCAGGTCGAGGACCAGCAGGTCGAAATGTTCGCGTTGCCACAGCTTGGACATTTCTTTGCCGTCTTCGGCGACGAAGACATTGAAGCCTTGTTCGGTAAGGTAGCGGCGCAGCAGGTCGCGCAAGCGGGGGTCGTCGTCGACCACAAGGATTTTGCGTGTTGGAGGCGGAGTATGAGTATTCATGGTCGAAAATGTAACAGGCCCGATTGAGGCCGTGAAGAGGCCGGTAGCAAGATCTTACACATTAAGGAATTGGCAGAAACGCGGTTTACACCTTTACCAGCATGACACATGTCAACCGCCTTGGCGGGAATGTGCACAGATTAGCATTATGATTGTCATTCGCACAGGGGTTTTTTTGGCCACCGGGCAAATGTCCGGGGCGAGGGCGGCTTAAAATGCCGTCATGGACCAACATATCATTGCTTTCGAAACATCGTCGCGTACCTGCGATGTGGCGTTGCTGTCTGTTTTGCAGGGTCAAGAGCGTCTGCTGACACTCAGCCATGACGAAACTTCCGAACATGCCGAGCGCGTGCTGCCGATGGTCGGCCAGTTGCTCGGGCAGGCGGGTATCCGGCGTACCGATCTGTCAGCGGTAGCATTTGGGCAGGGGCCCGGCGGGTTTACCGGCTTGCGTGTGGCGTGCGGGGTGGCGCAAGGCATGGCTTTTGCATTGAATCTGCCCGTGGTGCCGGTGCCGTCACTATTGGCTGCTGCCGCCAGTGATACCCACCACGACCTTATTCGGGTGGTCGTCCAGGACGCCCGCATGAACGAAGTCTATGTGTCGGCGTTTCGTGTGGGTCGCGATCGGCCAGAGGCATTGTCAGCCGTGGTTGATGCCTGTCTTGTGGGTGTCGATGATTTTTCAGTCTGGTTGGGGCAAGTGGCCCGTCAATGGCAGGCTGCCGATCAATCGGGGCCTGTCGCCATTGTGGGCGATGCCCTGGTTGCTTATCCGGGGCTGGTCGGGCAGTCCGTCATTACCCTGGCCGATGGCACAAGGCCTCTGCGTCTGGGCGACCCTGTTCGGGCTACGGCCAGTCAGGTGGCTCGTCTTGCGCGCGGGTTGCTTGGCAGCGGCGGTGCTGTGGCGGCATCATCTGCCGCGCCACTGTATGTGCGCGACAAGGTGGCATTTACGACGCATGAACGCGAACAGGGCCAGGGCGGCAATCCCAAGGCACAGTCGGCCGTTGATATCGTGCCCATGGCGCCCGTGCATCTTGACGCGGTAGCCGGGCTTGAGGCACGGGTGCAATCGCACCCCTGGACACGTGGCAACTTTGCCGATGCGCTCGAGGCGGGTTACAGCGCCTGGGTGGCGCTGCGCGAGGGGCAGGTTACCGGGTTTTGTGTGGTGCAGCTGGCGCCTGATGTTGCGCATGTGCTGGTCATCGCCGTGGCACCCGACAGTCAGCGTGGTGGCCTGGGCTATCGTTTGCTACGGCAGGCAGAATCGGTTGCGCGCCAGCATGGCTTGCCGGCCTTGCTTCTTGAGGTCCGGCCCTCTAATCGTCCGGCAGTGGCGTTTTACACGAACCGGGGGTTTAGCCAGATTGGTGTGCGCAAGGGCTATTACCCTGCTGGCCACGGCCAGCGTGAAGACGCGCTGGTCTTGCAAAAGGATCTTGACCGGAGCGTGCCATGACGTCAGGGCAAGTGGTTGTCAGCCCGGTCCAGATGGCCTGGCTGACCGAGCTGGGTATTGACCGCAAGCTGCTGGCCAGCATGGCTGACACGACTGCAGTGTTTGCGGCGCAGCCGGTAAATGTCGCACCGGCCGCGCCTGTCGTGTCAAAACCCGACGCGTTCGGGGGGCGGTCTGCCGCCCCGGGCGGGTCTGGCGATCGGGCCCCGCAACCGGTCAGGCCGGCACCAGGGCCGCCTCAGCCCGATGTGCCACCGCCGCAGGTGCCTTTAGTGCGTCAGCCGTTGCCCGACAACCTGGCCGACCTTGCCGATCGTGTGGCGCAGTGCCAGGCCTGCGGCTTGCATGCAGTCAGGCATCAGACGGTGTTTGGCGATGGCGCGGTTCAGGCACCCGACTGGATGGTTATTGGCGAAGTGCCCGGTGACCACGATGACCATCTGGGGTTGCCGTTTCAGGGCAAGGCGGGTGAGCTGCTGAATCAAATGCTGGTGGCAGCAGGCCTGCTGCCTTCTGCAACGTTGTTTTATACCAATCTGCTGAAGTGTCGTCCCAAGGGGGCGCGCGCGCCAAGGTCCGAGGAAATCGAGGCTTGCCTGCCATTCTTGCGCCAGCAGATTACGCTGGTTCAGCCCTCGGGTTTGCTGGTATTGGGCTGGCAGGCGGCCCAGGCGCTGCTTGGCCAGCGTGCCAGCCTGGACCAGTTGCGCGGGCAGGTTCATCGTTACCACGATGCCGGCCTTGATATTCCGCTGGTGGTTACCCACCACCCTGCATCATTAATGCTGCGCGGCCATTTCAAGGCCGCGGCATGGCAAGACTTGCACCTTGCACGCCAAGCCTTGCCGTTGCGCTGACACGCCGTCGTTGCCGCGGTGCTGAACAGCCTGCTTCTGGCTGGCGGTGCCGGCCCTTAGTGCAGGGCTTGCCCGTGACCGTGCTGGCCGATCTGGTCCTGCAGCGCAGGGTCGCGCTGGTGGTTCAGTTTGTTCCAGTGCATGAAAAGCAGCATCAGGCAGGCCACCAGCAGACCGAAGATGACGATAATGATGTTGATGGGAAGGCTGAGCCACAGCATCAGGCTGTAAATTGCCAGCATCAGCAAAATATTCAGTTGTTCGTTGAAGTTTTGCACCGCAATCGAGTGACCGGCTGACAACAAAACGTGTCCACGGTGTTGCAGCATGGCGTTCATGGGGACAACAAAGAACCCCGACAAGCCGCCAATCAGCATCAGCAGGGCATACACCGCCCAGCGGTCGTGCACCAGCGGCATCAGCAGCACGGTAAAGCCCATGAAAACACCCAGGGGCAGCACTTTAAGCGCCTTTTTAAGGGGGACCCGTCCGGCCAGTATGGCCCCGACAATCGTACCCAGCGCGGCAACCCCCATCAATACCGATGCCTGATCAAGGCGGTATCCCAGGTGCTTGGCACCCCATTCAATAAGAATCAGTTGCAGGGTGGCACCCGCCCCCCAGAACAAGGTAGTTACAGCCAAAGAGATTTGCCCCAGCTTGTCGCGCCATAGTGTCTTGACGTAATAACTGAATTCGAGAACAAGCTTGACCGGGTTGGTTTGCTGCTTGGGGTAGCTGACGTTGGTACGGGGAATCAGTAAAGTGCAGGCCGCGGCCAGCAGGTAGACAAAGCCGATGATGAAAATGGCGGCCTCGGCACGGTTGTCGACAACGGCACCAACCCAGGCGTGCGATAACAGGGATTGCGAGACGGCGGGGTTGATCAGGATGCCCCCAAGCACAGTACCGAAAATAATGGACAGCACGGTCAGGCCTTCGATCCAGCTGTTGCCCTTGACCAGCTGGTCGGGGGGCAGCATTTCGGTAACGATGCCGTATTTGGCGGGCGAGTAAGCCGCGGCACCAATACCCACAAGCGTGTAGGCTGCAAAAATCAGTGCCAGTTGCCCGTTGGTTTCAAACCCCAGGCTGGCGTAGCTGAACATCAGCACGCAGCCCGACAGCTTGACGGCATTGGTCATGAACATCACTTTGCCTTTGGGGTAAGCGTCGGCAAAGGCCCCCACGAACGCGGCAAGAACCACGTAAGCCAGCGCAAACCACCACTTCATCATGGGCGCCATCCAGTCGGGACCTTGCAGGTCGGCAATCAGTGCGATGGCGGCTATCAGCAGGGCATTGTCAGCGAGTGACGACAGCGCCTGCGCGATCATGACCAGATAAAAGCCTTTTTTCAACTTAGTCTCGGTGGGGTTAGCGTTGAGGGTATTTTAAGGAACTTTTAAGGTTCATAAAAAATCGTGGTTGCCAAGTATAGCTGCACGTATTGGACTTGCGGTGCTGGGGTATCATTAGGGGTTAAAATTTACCCCTTCGCAGCACCTGCCATTTCTTCATCGTGCGTCTTACCCAGATAAAACTTGCCGGCTTCAAGTCGTTCGTTGAGCCAACGGTAATTCCTACGCCCAGCCAATTGGTTGGTGTTGTTGGGCCGAATGGTTGCGGCAAGTCAAACATCATCGATGCGGTGCGATGGGTGCTGGGCGAAACCCGAGCCTCTGAATTGCGCGGCGAGTCAATGCAAGACGTTATTTTCAACGGTTCGGGCCAGCGCAAGCCCGCGGCGCGTGCGTCTGTTGAACTGGTCTTTGATAACGCCGAGGGCCGGGCCGTCGGGCAATGGAGCGTTTACTCTGAAATTGCGGTGCGCCGGGTGCTTACCCGCGATGGTACCAGCAGTTATTTCGTGAATAACCAGCACGTTCGGCGTCGCGATATTCACGACATTTTTCTGGGTACCGGCCTGGGGGCGCGGGGTTACGCCATTATTGGTCAGGGCATGATCAATCGCCTCATCGAGGCGCGTCCTGAAGAGCTGCGGGTTTACCTCGAAGAGGCTGCTGGCGTGTCGCGCTACAAAGAGCGGCGTCGCGAAACTGAAAACCGTCTGGCTGACACCCGTGAAAACCTCACACGGCTTGACGACATCCTGCGTGAACTCGACAGTCAGCTGTTGCGCCTTGAGGCGCAGGCCGAAGTGGCCAGCCGCTATCGTGCCCTGCAGTCTGAAGGCGAGCAGAAACAGCAGGCGCTGTGGCTGCTTAAAGAAGAAAATGCCCGGGGCGACCAAAAATCCCGCTTTCTGGCGATCGAGCAGGCTCAAACCGAGCTTGAGGCTGCCACGGCGGGTTTGCGGCGCCTGGAAGCCGACCTTGAAGCGCGTCGTCAGGCCCATTACCAGGCTGGCGATCGTGTTCATGCGGCCCAAGGTCGCCTCTATGAAGCCGGGGCCCTGGTCAGTCGACTCGAAACAGAGATCCGTCATGTGGTTGACTCGCGCACGCGTGTTCAGACGCGGCGGGCGCAGTTGCAAAGCCAGCAGCTCGAATGGCAAGAGCAGGGTACCCACTGCGCAGACCAGATAGCCCGGACACAGGAAGATATTGAAATCATCAAGGGCCAGTCCGAGGTGTTGTTCGAGCAACTCGAGCAGGGCAATGAGCGTTTGCCCGATATTGATGCCAGGGTGCGTGCCGCCAGTGCGTCGCGCGACGAAATGCGTACGGTGTTGTCGCGGGTTGAACAAAGCCTGGCCCTGGTTGCACAAACCCGCCGTGATGCCGACCGCCAGGTCGAGGCCCTTCAGCAGCGCCGCGAGCGCCTTGAACACGAACTGCGCGAACTGAATGCACCAGAGCCAGCCGAAATAGAACGGCTTGCTGGTGAACTCGAGGTGTTGCAGGGCCAGCTCGACGAGGCCCATGGCCAGGTTCAGTCGCTTGAGGAACAGCAGCCCGAACTTGAAGCGCAGCGCCAGCGTACCCGTACCCAGGCTCAGCAAGAATCCGCGACGGTGGCTCGCCTTGAGGCCCGTCAGGCGGCGTTGGTGAAGCTGCAGAACGATGTCCAGACGCAAGGGGCCCTGCAACCCTGGCTTGAAAAACACGACCTGACCGCATTGGCGCGGTTATGGCAGCACGTGCACATTCAGGCCGGATGGGAGTCCGCACTCGAAGCTGTGCTGCGCGAATGTCTTGCGGGCCTCGAGGTTCGTCACATCGAGCATGCCCGCGCATTTGTGCAAGACCCTCCGCCGGTGCGGCTGGCGTTCTATCAACGCCCCGAACCGGCGCCGGTTGCTGCGCCGCCGCCTGGCTTTCAGCCCATGACGGCCTTGCTGAAGGGGTCAGACCCCGAATTGCGCACGGTGCTCGACAGTTGGCTTTCAGGGGTTTTTTGGGTCGATGACCTGGCCCAGGCCCTGGCCCGTCGCCACGAACTTCCCGCTGGCGCAGTGTTTGTGGTGCGCGAGGGGCATCTGGTTGATGCGCACAGTGTGCGTTTTTATGCGCCCGATTCCGAGCAGTCCGGCTTGCTGGCCCGTCAGCAGGAAATCGACCATTTGCAGCGGGAAATCAAGGCCGGGCAGCTGATTGCCGATGAGGCGACCGGAGCGGTTGCGCGTGCCGAGTCGGCCTGGCAGACGGTCGCGCAGGCGGTAGGTCCCGCCCGCACGCGGGTGGCCGAGCTCACGCGTCGCGCCCATGACGTGCAGCTGACGTTGTCGCGTCTGCAACAGCAGGCCGAACAGTCAGGGCAACGCGCCGGACGCATTCATCAGGAAGTGGCCGAAATCGAGGCCCAGACGGTCGTGCTGAATAACACGCGCGAAGAATCCGAGGCTCGTTTTGAAACGCTTGATCTCGAGCTTGCCGATATCCAGAACCGTTACGAAGAAGCGCAAATGTCGGGTGAGCGCTTGTCTGCGCAAGCCGAACAGGCACGTTCAGTGGTGCGCGAACTTGAACGTCGGTTGCAAGAACAGCAGTTTTCCGAACGTTCGGCGCAGTCCCGGCTGTCTGATCTTCAACGCAACTTTCAATTGGCACAAGAGCAGGCGCGTCGCGCTGCTGATGAGCTCGAGTCTTTGCAAGGCGAACTCTTCGAACTGGATGCCTCGGCGGCCCAGGCGGGTTTGCAAGAGGCCCTTGAACAGCGTGCGATGTGCGAGGCTGACCTGGCCCAGGCCCGGATCGCGCTGGATAATCTGGCGGCCTCACTGCGTGAAATTGATGAGCAGCGGCTGGCAAACGAACGTTCCCTTGACCCCTTGCGTGCACGTATTACCGAATTGCAATTGCAAGAACAGGCCGCCCGCCTTACCGTCGAACAATATTCCGAGCAGCTTGATACGCGTCAGGTTAGCCGCGACGCCTTGCGCCAGTTTCTTGCCGGGCAACCCGAATCGTGGCAGCGGGTGGGTTGGTTACAATCAGAAGTGCAGCGTATTTCGCGGGAAATCGATGCTTTGGGGGCGGTTAACCTGGCGGCCCTCGATGAGTTGTCGCAGGCCCGGCAACGTAAAGACTACCTTGATGCACAGCATGCTGACGTGTGTCGCGCCATCGAAACCCTCGAAGACGCCATTCGTAAAATTGACAAAGAAACCCGCGAGTTGTTGCAGGACACGTTCAATACCGTGAATCATCATTTTGGTGAACTGTTCCCGCGGCTGTTCGGTGGGGGCGAGGCAAGGTTGATTGTCACCGGTGAAGAAATCCTTGATGCCGGGGTACAGGTCATGGCCCAGCCACCGGGCAAGCGCAACAGCACCATCCATTTGCTGTCAGGGGGCGAGAAAGCGCTGACAGCGACGGCACTGGTGTTTGCCCTGTTCAAGCTGAATCCGGCACCGTTCTGTCTGCTTGATGAAGTTGATGCGCCGCTTGACGACGCCAACACCGAACGTTATGCAAACCTGGTCAGCAGCATGGCCGACCAGACGCAGTTTTTATTTATTTCTCACAACAAGATCGCCATGCAGATGGCGCGTCAGCTGATCGGGGTTACCATGCAAGAGCAGGGCGTGTCGCGCATTGTGGCGGTAGATATCGAGTCGGCAATGCAACTGGCACAGGTATGATGATCAGGAATCGGGGCCGCATGGCGGGGTTACAGGCATGAGTGATTTACAAATCGGGCTGATTGCCCTTGGGGTTGTGATTCTTTTGGGCGTGCTCGTCTACAACGGCTGGCAAGATCGTCGTGTCAGGCGGCAAATGCAAGAACAGTTCCCGCCCACCGATGAAGACCCTCTGCTGGGTGGTTTGCCGCCAGCGGGCATCGGCCGCAAAGAGCCTGGCCTGGCCATGGGCCCGGCACCAGTCGCCGGCCCGGCCGACGCAGTGGCTGCGTCATCTGCCGACGAGCCGGCTGAAGAAGTCGATGCGGTCGCAGAGGCCGTCATCGATATCGTCTTTACATTGCCAGTGCCGGCCACCCAGCTCGAGCAGGCCTTGTCGACGCTCGTGCCTTCCACCGGCAAGCCGGTACGTTATTTTTGCGAGCTGCCTTCCGGGCAGCATTGTGCGGGTCTTCCCGCAGGTGAAAGCTGCTGCTCATTGCAAATGGCCGTCCTGAAGGCTAATCGTGCGGGTGCCCTGACGGCCATAGAATGGTCGACGTTCTGGACAGCGGCCCAAAGTGTGGCCGAACGTTTTGACGGGTCGGTTGAGGGCCCCGAGCAAGACGACGTGGTGCAGCAAGCCCAGGCCCTTGATGCTGTTTGTGCGGGTCTGGATGCCCAGGTTGGGCTGGCGTTGCAGTTGTCCGAGCCGCGTCCTGCCGACCAGTTGCGTGACACCCTGACCGATGCCGGGTTTGCCCGTGTCGGGAAACACATGGCCTGGGTTGCCGAAACCGGGGCAGCACGTTTCACCTTGCTGTTTGACGGTAATGCCGTGCCCGAGGCGGGTGGGGCGCCGGTAAGTCGCCTTGATCTGTTGCTTGACCTGCCCAATACGCCTGCCGATAGCCAGGCGTTCAGCCGCATGGCCAGCGTGGGCCGCGACCTGGCCCAGCGCCTTGATGCCGTGTTGGTTGACGATCAGGGGCGTTCGGTGGCATCGGCGTCTGACGCCACCATCGACAAGCAGTTGTCATCCATGTACGAGCAATTGCTCAAGGCGGGCTTTGAGCCTGGCTCGGTGCGCGCATCCAGGTTGTTTTCATGACCCCGGCGCAAGATACCCCTGCTGACGTGGTCCGGCAGGCCCAGGCCTTGCGCCACGAAATCAATGCACACAACACGCGGTACTACGTTCACGATGCGCCCGTTATTTCAGATGCCGAATACGACCGGCTGATGGCGCAGTTACAGACCCTCGAGGCGCAATATCCGGCGCTGGTGTCGCCACTGTCGCCTACACAGCGGGTTGGCGGTGCGCCTGTTGCGGCGTTCCGCAGCGTGCGTCATATAGTGCCCATGCTGTCGCTTGACAACGGTTTTGAAGCCGATGACGTCAACGCGTTTGATCGGCGTGTTGCCGAGGGCTTGCGCGACAGCGGTTTGCTGGGTCTGGCGGATCAGGTCGCGTATCTGGCGGAATACAAATTTGACGGGCTTGCGGTTTCATTGCGTTATGAGGGTGGCCAGCTGGTTCAGGCCGCCACGCGCGGCGATGGGCAGCAAGGCGAAGATGTCACGCACAATATACGTACGTTACGGTCGGTGCCGCTAGAGCTCAAACCCGGGGCACCCGAAGTTCTTGAGGTGCGCGGTGAAGTGTTCATCAACACGCGTGACTTTGAGCGTCTGAATCAACGCCAGAGCGAACGCGGTGAAAAGATATTTGTTAACCCGCGCAATGCGGCAGCGGGCAGCTTGCGCCAGCTTGATCCACGCATTGCCGCCCGCCGCCCGTTGCGGTTTTATGCGTATGGCTGGGGCGACCTGACTGGTGCCCCCTTGCCCGAACAATCGGCCATGCTCGATTGGCTCGAATCTTTGGGCCTGCCGGTAAACCCCGATCGCACCGTGGTTCATGGCGCCCAGGGCCTGTTGTCCTTCTATGAAAAAGTGGGTGGGCTGCGTGCGCAATTACCCTTTGACATTGACGGGGTTGTTTACAAGGTAAACAGCCTGAGGGCACAGGAAGTGCTGGGGTTTGTTGCTCGTGCGCCGCGTTTCGCTCTGGCACACAAGTTTCCGGCCCAGGAAGAAACCACCACCTTGCTGGGCATTGACATCCAGGTCGGGCGAACCGGCGCGATAACACCTGTGGCACGGCTCAAACCCGTGTTTGTGGGCGGGGTAACGGTTACCAACGCCACCCTTCACAATGAAGATGAAATTCGCCGCAAAGATGTACGCATTGGCGATACCGTGATCGTGCGTCGGGCCGGGGATGTCATTCCCGAGGTGGTTGGCCCCATTATCGAGCGTCGCCCTGAAGGGGCAACGCTGTTTCAGATGCCAACCGGGTGCCCGGTATGTGGTTCAGCCATCCATCGCTCCGAGGACGAGGCCATTTCACGTTGCACCGGCGGCTTGTTTTGTGCGGCACAACGTAAACAGAGCCTGTTGCATGCTGCTGGCCGAAAGGCCCTGGATATCGAAGGCCTGGGTGAAAAGCTGGTTGATCAGCTGGTTGACAGCGGTCGGGTCAAGTCAATTGCCGACCTTTTTTCCCTGCGGGTCGAAGACCTGCTGCTGTTCGAACGAATGGGTCGCAAGTCGGCTGAAAACCTGGTGGCTGCACTCGAAAAGGCGCGTACCCCGGCTTTGGGGCGCTTGTTGTTTGCCCTGGGTATACGGCATGTCGGCGAAACCACGGCCCGTGATCTGGCACGTCATTTTGGCTCGGTTGAGGCCGTTATGCAGGCCAGCGAAGACGAATTGCTGGCTGTGCCCGATGTCGGGCCGGTTGTGGCGCGTGCCATCCAGGAATTCTTTGCCGAGGCGCACAATCGGGATGTCATCAAGGCACTTGAACAGGCTGGCGTAAAGCCCCAGACTGACAGCGGGCCGGCACGTCAGTTGCTGGCGGGCAAGACACTGGTTCTGACAGGCACCTTGCCAACGCTTACTCGCGACGTTGCCACACAACTGATCATGGCGGCGGGCGGCAAGGTCAGCGGGTCGGTATCAAAGAAAACGGCGTGGGTAGTGGCCGGTGAAGAAGCCGGCAGCAAACTTGCCAAGGCCCTTGATCTGGGCGTGCCCGTACTTGATGAAGAAGGCCTGAAGGCCTTGCTGGCAACGGGCTGAAAAGACCCGGCAACCGTTGCCGAAATCGTGAAATCGGGGTCTGACCCTGATTAGCTGTGGGAAAACTATTAAAACAGCCCACGATCATTTTTTGATCGTGGGCTGTTTTTGCAATGGCTTTTCTGTTCAGCAAGACCCCCAGGGTTCAGCAAGACCAACCAGAGTTACACCCGGCGGCCCACTGTGTTTTTTTGGAGCCTCACGGCAGCCAGGGTGCCCGCCAGTTACTGGATTTTCGCGTCGTCCATCAGGCTTTGCTGGAATTTGGCCAGTTTTTCCTGACGCATCATTTCTTCGAGTTGTGGCTTGACTTCGGCCAGTTCGGGGAAGCTGACCGGGCGGGCGTCATCGACCTGCACGATGTGCCAGCCAAATTGTGTCTTGACTGGCTCTGGTGTCATTTCACCTTTTTTCAGGGCTTCAACAGCCTGGGCAAATTCGGGCACGTAACTGGCCGATTGGGACCAGCCCAGCTCGCCGCCTTTCTGGCCGCTGCCGGGGTCAATCGAGTTCTTTTTTGCCGCTTCTTCGAAGCTGATGTCGTTGGCCTTGAGTTGTTTGAGAAGGTCTTTGGCCTTGTCTTCTTCAGCGACCAGAATATGGCGCACCAGGTATTCCTGACGGTTCGCCTGGTCTTTCTTGATGGCTTCGTATTCTTTGTTCAGTTCGGCTTCAGTAACCGGGTTTTTCTTCAGGTAGTCTTCCATGAGGGCGCGCACCAGAATGCTTTGGCGGGCCAGCTCGAGCTCTTGCCTGACCGCAGTGTCGCGGTCGATTTTGGCGCGCTCGGCAGCCTGTACCGCCACCATGCGACCGATCATTTCTTGCTTGACCTGTTCGCGCAGCTGTGGCGAATCTTGTGCACCCTGGCTGATCAGCAGGGTGACGAACTGGTCAACCTGGGCCTGGGTAAGTGGCTTGCCATTGACGGTCGCTACGTTCTGCGCGTAAACGGGCAATGAAATCGCGCAGGCAGCGGCGAACATGACGAGTTTCTTCATAAACTTCCTTGAGTTAGTTGACCGAGGCAACAACGGCCAGGGCGTGAATTGGAAAGGGGATAAGGTCGTTGAGCTGATCATACACGAGCCGATGGCGCTGCAAGAGGCGCATTCCATCGAATTTCGGGCTGCTGATGACAACCCGGAAGTGGCTTGCCCCCGACTGGCTGCCGGCGTGACCGGCATGCAGATGGGATTCGTCGATGACGTCGAGCCGGGTGGGCTCGAGTGTTTGCAGGC
>Ga0172382_10005760_pt1 | contig 18318 bp, 11 predicted proteins | sample Leawel138RmetaG_FD_122245 | JGI IMG/M metagenome (GOLD analysis project Ga0172382, IMG submission 122245) | Leachate microbial communities from a municipal landfill in Southern Ontario, Canada - Leachate well 138R metaG | ecosystem: Engineered > Solid waste > Landfill > Unclassified | place...
GTAATTCTAATAGTATTGCAAATATATTTAATATTTCTATTCCATTCCAAGGTTATCCTCTTCATTTTGTGTCGGATCGTCAGGAATATCCTCCAAAGGTTGATCTTCCCCTACCATATCCTCGTCGGCAGGTTCATTCACCACCCGGGCTACGGAAGCGATTCGGTCTTCCTCCTTCAGGTTGATCAGCCGCACTCCCTGGGTAGCTCTTCCCAGGAGGGATATTTTATTCACAGCGAGGCGGATGGTCAGACCGACTTCGGTTATAATCATCAGGTCGTTATCGTCCGATACATTTTTGATAGTAACCAGCTTCCCGGTTTTTTCGGTGATCTGGAGTGTTTTCACCCCTTTTCCACCCCGGTTGGTAATGCGGTAATCCTCTAGTTTAGATCGTTTTCCATAGCCATTTTCAGAGATCACCAGGATATCCTCGTTTCCATTTTGCAGGGACACCATGCCGATCACCTCGTCTTTACTGTTTGCCAGGGATATTCCTCTGACCCCTGCGGCGTTACGCCCCATTGGTCGAACACGCATTTCGTTAAAGCGGATTGCTTTTCCTGACCTGACAGCCAGCATGATTTCACTCTCGCCGTTTGTAAGTCGTGCTTCCAGCAACTCATCCCCTTCTCTGATGGTGATAGCATTCACCCCGTTCTGGCGTGGTCGGGAATAAGCTTCCAGCAAGGTTTTTTTGATCATCCCCTTCTTCGTCACGAAGAGGATATAATTATGATGAATGAACTCCTCGTCCGACAGTGTTTTCACCTTAATAAAGGTCAGCACCTTATCATTGGGAGCGATATTCATAATATTCTGGATAGCCCGGCCTTTGGAAGATCGGCTTCCTTCGGGGATATCGTATACTTTCAGCCAGTAGCACCTGCCCTGTTCGGTGAACATCAGCAGGGTATTGTGCATAGAAGCAATGAATATATGTTCCAGGAAGTCCTCGTCGCGGGTAGTCCCGCCTTTTGCACCTTTCCCTCCCCTGCCCTGCGTACGGAACTCCGTCAGCGGAGTACGCTTGATGTACCCCAGGTGGGAAATGGTGATCGCCATATCCTCGTCGGCGTAGAAATCTTCCGGGTTGAACTCTTCTGCATTGGGGATAATCTCTGTCCGTCGCTCGTCACCAAATTTATCTTTAACCTCGATAAGCTCATTTTTAACTATTTCCATACGAAGGACAAGGTCATTCAGAATCTGTTTATAGTATTCTATCTGCTTCATGATCTCCTCGAATTCTTTCCGCAGCTTATCCTGTTCCAGACCTGTCAGTTGGCGGAGGCGCATATCCACTATGGCGCGGGCCTGGACGTCGGACAGCTGGAATCGTTCTATCAGTTTTTCGCGGGCTTCATCGGGTGTGGATGAACCGCGGATGATAGCGATCACTTCATCGATATGGTCGCTGGCAATGATCAGTCCCTCGAGGATATGAGCCCTTTTTTCGGCTTGCTCCAGCTCATACTGCGTACGCCGGGTCACCACCTCATGGCGGTGATCCACGAAGTGTCGGATCAGGTCTTTCAGCACCAGCATTCTGGGGCGTCCGTTCACCAGGGCGATATTATTCACATTGAACGACGTTTGCAGGGAGGTGTACTTATAGAGTTTATTGAGCACCACGTTACTCATGGCGTCACGTTTCAGGTCGTACACCACGCGCATCCCGTCCCTGCCCGACTCATCATTCACGTTAGAGATTCCCTCAATTTTCTTTTCGTTCACCAGGTCGGCTGTACGCTGGATCATTTCGGCGCGGTTCACCAGGTAAGGAATTTCGGTCACCACGATTTTCTCGCGGTTGCCCTCATTTTCGATATGTGCTTTTCCGCGGACAACGATTCGTCCCCTGCCTGTTTCATAGGAATCCTTCACTCCCTGGTAGCCATAAATAATACCACCGGTAGGAAAATCCGGTGCTTTGATGATCCGGATCAGCTCTTCGGTTTCAATATCATTATTATCGATATATGCAACAATAGCATCCACCGTATCGGAAAGGTTATGCGGGGGCATATTGGTAGCCATTCCCACGGCGATACCGGAGCTGCCGTTTATCAGCAGCTGCGGAATGCGGGTAGGCAGCACGGTAGGTTCCGTTAACGATTCATCGAAGTTCGGCTGAAAATCGACAGTATTCTTATCCAGGTCGGCCAGGGTTTCTTCAGCGATCCTTGACATCCTGGCTTCTGTATAACGCATGGCGGCAGGACTGTCGCCATCAACTGAACCAAAGTTCCCCTGGCCGTCAACCAGCGGGTAGCGCAGCGACCAGTGCTGGGCCATCCTGACCATGGTATAATAAACCGAGGAATCGCCATGAGGGTGGTATTTCCCCAGCACTTCGCCCACAATTCTGGCCGATTTCTTATACGACCGGTTCGACAAAATACCCAAATCATACATACCGTACAGCACCCTGCGGTGCACCGGCTTAAAACCATCACGCACATCAGGTAAAGCACGCGAAACAATAACCGACATCGAATAATCGATGTAGGCCGATTTCATCTGCTCCTCGATGTTGACACGAACAATTCTTTCTCCTTCTTGCATTATTATCTCTCTCTTTTAAAACAATATCTTTCCCTTTTCAAAAGGTCGCACAAAAATAGTAAAATCATCTGTCAAAAGGGCATATTTCAGGTTGATTTACGGGGTAATCAGTCGGAAGATATTAACAAATTAACCATTTATGGGTCATTGCAGCCCGTTAATTTTTATAACTTGCTGTAGGTTTACTAAATTTGCACGCTGAATAGAAGTATTTTCGTAAATCAAACCATTCGGAATAGTTTTTGTTTATAGGGAATACAAACAGAAAGGAAATAAAGATTATGGATTCTCAGTTTTCACCAAGAATAAAAGACATCATAGGCTACAGCCGCGAGGAAGCGATCAGGCTGGGTAATGATTACATTGGCCAGGAACACCTGTTTCTTGGAATTTTACGTGATGGCGAAGGTATTGCCACGGAGCTTCTGGAAAACCTGGGTGTTAATTTGGCAGACCTCAAGCAGCTGATTGAAAAAAAAATCCGCACTGATCATCCTGTTGATGAGCAATCGGAGCTGATGATGCTCAAGTCGACCGAAAAAACCCTCAAACTTGTTTACCTCGAAGCCCGCTGGTTTAAGAGTTCTGTGGCCAACAGCGGGCACTTGCTGCTGGCTATTCTCAAAGACGGAGAGAACCTGGTTACCCGTTTGCTGGTTGAGTTCGGCGTGAATTATTATATAGTTAAATCTCAGTTGAAGGATTACAAGCTGCCTGAGTCGCGGTCTGATTTTCCTGACAGTGAAGATGACGAACCGTCAGGAGCTTTCTCCAAAGGTCCGGGTGGCGGCCAGTCCTCCAAAAAAAGCGGAGCTCCCAAGTCCGACACCCCGGTGTTGGATAACTTCGGGATTGACATCACACGACTGGCTGAGGAGAACAACCTCGACCCCATTGTTGGCCGGGAAAAGGAGATTGAGCGATTAGCCCAGATCCTGAGCCGGCGGAAGAAGAACAATCCCATCCTCATTGGCGAACCCGGCGTGGGCAAGTCGGCCATAGCCGAAGGACTGGCTCTGCGGATAGTTGGCAAAAAGGTGTCACGCATCCTGTTCGACAAACGGGTAGTCAGTCTCGACATCGCCTCCATCGTTGCCGGCACCAAGTACCGGGGACAGTTTGAGGAGCGGATGAAGGCCATTCTGAACGAACTGACCAAGGTCAGCAACGTGATTCTGTTCATCGACGAGATCCACACCATTGTAGGTGCCGGCGGCGCCATCGGATCGCTCGACGCGGCCAACATGCTGAAACCTGCACTCGCCCGGGGTGACATCCAGTGCATCGGCGCGACAACCCTCGATGAATACCGGCAACATATTGAAAAAGACGGAGCCCTTGAACGACGCTTCCAGAAAGTGATGGTCGACCCAACCTCGGTCGATGAAACCATCGAAATACTCAATAACATCAAAAGTCGCTACGAAGACCACCACAACGTGACCTATACCCCGGAGGCAATCAAAGCCTGCGTCAATCTTACCGCCAGGTATATCTCCGACCGATACCTGCCCGATAAGGCCATCGATGCCCTCGACGAAGTCGGATCACGCGTGCACATCGCCAACATCAATGTGCCCGACCGCATCATCAAACTCGAGGAGAAAATCGAAGGAATCAAGGAAGAGAAAATCGTCGCCGTGAAAAGCCAGAACTTCGAGCTGGCAGCAAACTTCCGCGACAAAGAGAAAAACCTGTTGCTCCAGCTCGAAAAAGAAAAAGAAGTCTGGGAAAAAGAACTCATCAACCACCGCGAAACAGTCGATGAAGAAAAAGTCGCCGAGGTGGTAGCCATGATGTCGGGCGTACCCGTCCAACGGATCGCCCAGGCTGAAGGCAAACGTCTGATGACCATGGAGAAAGACCTCAAGGAACGGGTCATCGGCCAGGAGGAAGCCATCCAGAAAATTGTCAAAGCCATCCAGCGCAACCGCGCCGGACTGAAGGACCCTAACCGGCCAATCGGTTCATTCATCTTCCTCGGACCCACCGGAGTGGGCAAAACACAACTGGCAAAAGTACTGGCAACCTATTTGTTTGACAACCTCGACTCACTCATCCGCGTGGATATGAGCGAATACATGGAGAAATTCTCCGTGTCGCGACTGGTAGGTGCGCCTCCCGGATACGTGGGCTACGAGGAAGGTGGACAGCTCACCGAGAAAGTCAGGCGCAAACCCTACTCCGTGGTGCTCCTCGATGAGATGGAGAAAGCACACCCCGACGTGTTCCACATCCTCCTTCAACTGCTCGACGAGGGAAACCTCACCGACAGCCTCGGCAGAAAAGTCGACTTCAAAAATACCATCATCATCATGACTTCCAACATCGGAACACGCCAGCTAAAAGACTTCGGACGGGGAGTCGGCTTCGCCACGAGTAAATCGAACGAGTCCGACAACGAGCACGCGAAGTACGTCATCCAGAAAGCTCTCAAGAAGGCCTTCGCGCCTGAATTCCTGAACCGTATTGATGATGTGGTCATGTTCAACCAGCTCGAAAAGAAACACATCCACCGGATCATAGATATTGAGATCAAAGACCTCTATAAGCGGGTGGAGTCCCTGAATTATAAGCTGAAGATCTCGCCCGCAGCCAAGGACTTCCTGGCAGAAAAAGGGTATGATCCGCAGTTCGGTGCACGGCCGCTGAAAAGAGCGATCCAGAAATACCTCGAAGATGAGATGGCAGAGATCATCATCAAAGCTTCCATCACCGAAGGCGATGCGATCTCGGTGGGCTACGACAAGAAAAACGACAAGCTTCAGATCCGGATTCTCTCCGGCAAAAAGAAGGTAGAGAACTGATCAGGGGTTATATTGGATCACAAAGAGGCACATATCGTCCGACTGCTGGCTGTCGCCACGGAAAGACTCCAGTTTTTCATCGAGGCGTCGGGTAATTTCTGCCGGAGATAACCCGCGCATCTCCAACAGGTATTCTCTGAACTGCCCGGTACCAAACTGTGCCTTTTTATCATTCTGCAGCTCCGTTACCCCATCGGTATACAAGATGAGGGTATCCCCCTTTTCGAGACTGATCACAGAGTCGTCGTATTCCTTTTCAAAGTAAAGCCCCAGCGGCAGGCCATGGCTATACTTCAGCTCAATCAGCTCCCCGTTCTGTTTCAGCAGAAAAGGAAAATCGTGAGCTGCATTGCAGAAGTTCAGCACTCCGCTTTTCACATTCAGCACTCCCAGGAACAGGGTCAGGAAGTACTGGTGGCGGTTACCGGTACACAGCTCCATATTGGTTTTTTGCACAATCGTTCGTGCCTTCCAGAGGGCAGTATTTTTCCGGATGATTGTTTGAGCCACGCTCATAAAAATAGCTGCAGGAATCCCCTTACCCGTAACATCCCCAATGGTGAACACCAGGTTCTCGTTGTCGATGAAGAAATAATCAAACAGATCGCCACTCACCACCCGTGCCGGCTTATAGATAGCATGCAGATCGATATCGCTCCTTTCGGGGAAAGCCGGGAATGAAGTCTTGATCATACTATGCTGAATCTCCGAAGCCTGCTGCAGGTCCTGTTTACGCTGCAGACTGCTCAGCTCTTCCTGCTCGCGGGCAATGCGATACTGCTCAAACCAGGCTTTCAGGGAATCCAGACTGTCGGAAACCTGCTTCACCTCATTCTTTACCGTGGAGCCCTTCTCCTGCGGATGGCTCAGCCGCGTCAGCCGCGAGGTGACCGCACTCAGCGGATCCATCAGCTTCTTGGTGATAAAATGAATAAAGAAAAAGATCAGCACCAGTCCCAGCAAAGCAAACAGCAACATCAGGAAAGTAGAGTGATACAGCTCGCTAAACATCTCCCGGAAAGACACAGTGAAAACCAAAAACCAATCCGTTTGATCAACCGGAGAGAAATAAGTCCAGGTTTTTTCAAAGTTCAGGAACTCCGGATAAGCAACCGTGGAGACAGTCTGTCCCGTGGCAATCAACTCCTCCAGGTTGAATTTTTTTCTATCCAGGATCCTCGAAGGCAGGGAAAAGATATTATGATTCAGAATAAAAGAGTCGTTCGGATGCGTGATATAGTTACCCTGGCGGTTGATTAAAAACACATATCCCCTCCCCCCGATGTAGAGCTGTTTCATACTTTCATTCAGCTCCGTCAGCGACAACTCACAGATCACCTGACCCGCAAACTGCTGATCCCCCTCATCATTGGTCATCGTCACCGGCGTATAGAACGCGATCACCACATTCCCCGTCTTCCCGCACCTGTAGGGAACCGTCCACCCCGAAGCTTCCGAAAAAGGAATATCCTTAAAAATCTCCCGGGCAGCCTGGCAGTAGTAAATCGGCCCGGCACTCTCATTAAAAACCAGCCGATCCGGATTACGATGCAAGTAGAAATAACGCTTCGGCAATGAAATTGAAGAATCGATTTGTACCTGCATGGCATTCAGGAAAGGATACTTCTCCATCACCTGGATGAGCAGCTGACCCGTATGGCCATACTGACCATAATAGAGGATCTGACCAGCAATATTGCGCGATACCTCCTGGGCAGTCATCACCTTATGATTGATCAGAGAATTCACAGCCATGCTCGTCCGGATGGCCTTGTTCTCAATATTCTCCCGCATCACCCGGAGGTTAAATAAAAAGCTAACTCCTATGAACACCAGGAACACACAGATGACAGCACCTGATATAAAGAGATTTAAACGATATGCAATGGATTTGTTCAACATCTGGAATGGCTTCCCTTAACTGAATACAATTTAAGAAAATTTCCTTAAATAGCTATGACTATTCGCGTCAATTTTGCCTTGTCTGAGCAAAAAACAGATCAAAATATTTCTAAAAAACAAAATCAAAACCTTCTCTTAATCTTCTTAAAATAAATTACAGGAAGTTCCATAACTTTTAATTGATTATGCTGAAACCACACAGTCAGGAGGCGTTCACCCAGAAATCCGGCTATTCGTTTCTGGTATCCGGTATAGTTTTTCAGATCGGTTTGTTTTTCGAAAGCGAAGAGCACCGTGAACCACCAGCTTAAGAATTTGTCGAGATGTTGTTGAGGCATCACGAACATATTATTTGCGAAGAGGCGGTTACCATTCATCACCTGGAAATAGGCCGGCAGGTATTCCGGGGAATAATCTTCCAGTATCTTCTCCACAATTCTCAGGTCTTCCGCGTGGTGATACCGTTCATAATGTTTTCTCACCGAGTAGTTCAGTTTTCTTTTCTGCGGAAGGATAGCATCATATGTTTTCAGGATTTCCGTGATTTCCTGAGCATTCAGCATCCTCTTTCGGAACCTGTTGATATTACGGGTATAGATCAGTCCGTATCGTTTTTGATACAGTCGCACCGGGAAATAGAGCCAACGTTTGATTTGGTATACAGCAGGTTCTTTTTTCGCGGTAAAGTATCGTCGGTAGTGGCAGCAACCGGTTACATCCTGTGAAGTATTCTTCCACACCCAGTAGATACCTGTCAGTTCGCTGAACCACGGATTTTTCTCTGAGATGGAGTCGCCCGTATCGTCGCCCGTCATGGCTGAAGGCGTGGCATTCAGACCATTTCCGGCCATGACGGGGTGATACAGGTCATTTTCAACCGGGATGACTGTATGCTTATAGTAGAAGCTATAGATTCGGATTGATTGTTTCATCCTGTATCAGCTGTGAGGGCTTCATGTTTTCATAGCGCCGCACACCGGGATAACCTGACCGCTCACGTATGAGGAGAGGTCGGACGCGAGGAACAGAGCCACTCCGGCCACCTCTTCGGGGGTACCGCCCCGTTTCATCGGGATGGTCTCTTCCCAGGCTTTCCGGGCGTCGGCGGGAATTTTCTCCGTCATTTCCGTGATGATAAACCCCGGGGCGATGGCATTAGCGCGGATACCGCGGGATCCCAGCTCCCGGGCCACCGACTTGGTGAAGCCGATGATTCCCGCTTTGGAAGCCGAATAGTTAGCCTGACCGGCATTGCCACTCACGCCCACCACCGAGCTCATGTTGATGATGGAGCCCGAGCGCTGCTTCAGCATGAACCGCTGCACCGCCTTCGTGAAGTTAAAAACCGATTTCAGGTTGACGCTGATCACAGCATCCCACTGCTCCTCCGTCATACGCATCAACAACGTATCTTTGGTGATCCCGGCATTATTCACGAGAATATCGATGCGACCAAAATCATTTGCTATGGCACTCACCGTGGTTTCGGTCTCCTCAAACCTCGCCGCATTCGACGCGTACCCTTTTGCCTGAACACCAAAAGCCTTCAGTTCCTCTTCCGTAGCTCTCATATTCTCATCCTCAAAAAGATCAGTGAACGCCACCTGGCAACCTTCGCTGGCAAATTTCAGGGCAATAGCCTTGCCGATACCCCGTGATGCTCCGGTGATCAGAGCTGTTTTTCCTTCCAGTAGTTTCATATTATTCATTATTAACCATTATTCATTCCCCCGGTGGAAGACAGGTGAATATGGATTAACCCACATCCCTGCCCCGTTCCACGGGGTGGCAATTCGCGCAACAAATATAACGGAATCCCCTTTTTAAAAAAAACAATCTATTTCAATTTGGCCCGGAAACCGTACTGCAGAAACCGCATATCGGAAATAAACCCGAGGGTGATCAGGCAGAACAGATAGAAAAACGGACTTTTTGTTGGCCGGATGCCCCTGATTTTTTCTATTTCGAATCCCCAGTTGCGGATAGATCGTTTCATACTCTTTTTGGTAAAGAACCTCAGGTGAGTATAGTCGAGGATGCCACTCTGTTTATATTTCCAGTCTTTGAGGAAGAGGTATCGGTTGAATGTTTTCCAGTGCCTCACGTTAGGCAGGGAGCAGATGAGAATGGCATCCGGGGTAAGGCATCGTTTCACCTCCTCAAAGAAGCGTTCCGGTGAGTAGAGGTGTTCGATGATATCGTTACATATCAGGTAGTCGAACTGATGGTCGGGCAGTTCGCGGATCACCTCATACGCATCGCCGTGAAACACCTTGTCGAGTCGTTCTTTAGCAGCCCCGACCGATGGCAGGTCGATATCGGCGCCCCACACTTCGCAGCCGTACTTCTCTTTCAGCAACGCTGAAAATCCACCGCTGGAGCAGCCAAACTCCATACATTTTTTAGGAGGTTGCTCCAGGAATGCCAGCATCTCCGGTCTGGCATCTTCATAATATTCTCTGTTAGTCATACGCATTCTTCTTTATTATTCAATGACTCCGGGAATTCCGTCTCTTCCCATTCTCCGGCACCCCTCCCACCCTTCCAGGCAGGTGGATATCGTTCCCCCGATTCAAAAAAACGCACCTGATTTCACGAATAAAGAAACTGTGCAAAGTTATTTATAATTTTTGACAAAGATTATTTATGCGAAATGATAACAAACAACGATCATCGTGATTTTTTATTATCTTGGGCAGAAAAAGATTTACAACTAATTTGAATCAGATGAAACACATATCATTATTTTTGCAGGCTATCATTATTCTATTGTATGCCAACAACAATGCTTTTGCTTTACAGGATGAAAAGTCAGGATCGACTGATGAAAAACATGTCACAACCGTTTTTTTTGAAGACTTTAACGGACCTATCAACAAAAAAATCTGGACGGTAGGAGGATGGAGCGAACATGGAGGTCAACTCTCACCAGATCGTTGTTATGTCCGGGACAGTGTTCTGAACATGGTATTTATCAATGATCCGGAAAAGGGCTATCTGAGTGCTGCCATTCAAACAGTGGATGAATTTTTATATGGAAGGTGGGAGGCACGGCTTAAACCCTCGGATGTTCGTGGAGTTTTGAACTCATTTTACACCATCGACTGGGACAATACTGCAGTACCAGGTGCCACAAATGACGGTACAAAGCAGGAGATAGACATCGAATTCCTGACCAAATCTTTTACAGGCACAACAGGGGAGGTACATTTTGCTGTTCATGCCAGCGGGAGAAAAAGTTTTAATTTGAATCCTGACATTAAGCTGGATTTTGATCCTTCCAAGGATTTTCATATATGGGGTTTTGACATTACACCCGAATATATTGAGTGGTTTGTTGACGACCAGGTACTTCACAAATATGAATACAGTAAAAATGATGTCACAATCAATGCCCCATACATGTTGAAACTGAATGTATGGTCGAGCAAAAATTGGATTGGCGGGCCACCTGAGCCGAACACAGAATGCATTTATCAGATTGATTGGATTAAGTTTACGCCGATGGGCACCAACTCAACCAATCCAATAGAAGAGAATAATAAGCAGCTGAATGTAAAAATAGTACCAAATCCCAGTAATGGAGTTTTCAAAACTGAAATAAGCTGGTTAGCAAACAAAGCCGTGTCGATTGAGATTTTGAACAAGACAGGACAGGTCATTGCCACCAGAAATGCAAACACTTCCAATGGCTTGATTGTGCAGGAGTTTAGTCTTGGGAACTTAGCAAAAGGCGTTTACTATATTAAAGTAAAGGATAAAGAAAATCTGGTAACAGAGAAGTTAATAGTACAATAGCAAAAGGGTGAGTCATTTTCATTCGTAACCATGCTTGATCAGTCCACGATATGTGCCATTTCCACTTCCCCCGGTATGGGAGCCATTGCTGTCATTCGTTTGTCGGGTAGTGAAGCCGTTTCCATTGCCGGGAAGGTGTTCCGGAGTCCTGTCCCCGGCAAAAAACTGGAAGATCAGTCTGCCAACACCCTGCACTTCGGTCGTTTGGAGTACCACGGCGAAGTGATTGATGAGGTAGTTGCCGGCATATTTCGTTCGCCGCACTCTTACACGGGGGAGGACATTGTGGAGATCTCCTGTCACGGCTCGGTTTACATCCAGCAGCGGATTTTGGAGATATTAACAGAGAGTGGAGCCCGCGTGGCGCGGCCGGGAGAATTCACGCAACGCGCCTTTTTAAACGGGAAGATGGACCTGTCGCAAGCCGAGGCGGTAGCTGATGTGATATCCTCCTCCACAGCCGCGTCGCACCGGCTGGCTTTGAGCCAGATGCGGGGCGGGTTCTCGGGAGAGATCAACCAGCTACGGGAGCGACTGCTGCACTTCACGGCCATGGTGGAGCTGGAGCTCGACTTTGCCGAGGAAGATGTGGAGTTTGCCGACCGGTTGGCACTGCGCCGGTTAGCCACGGAGGTAGAGCAGCTGCTAGGGAAGCTCAAGGACTCCTTCCGGCTCGGCAACGCCATTAAAAACGGCATACCGGTGGCAATTGTCGGGGAAACCAACGTAGGCAAATCCACCCTGCTCAACGCCCTGCTCAATGAGGAGAAAGCCATAGTCTCGGAGATACACGGCACCACCCGCGATGTGATCGAAGATGTGGTGAACATCCACGGCACAGCTTTTCGCTTTTTCGACACAGCCGGTTTGCGGAAAACTGCCGATCATATTGAAAGTCTGGGCATAGAACGCACCTACAGCAAGCTGGAACTGGCCACCATCGTGCTGTTGGTGGTGGATACCCAAAACCCCTACCCGCTGGTGAAAAGTCGTATCGACAAAATCCGTAACCGCCTCAGCAGCGGACAACAACTGATTGTTGTAGCCAACAAGATCGACAAAGGGAATGCCGACACCATCCAACAGCTGGAATGTTTGGAACTCACCGGCAACGAGCAACGCGTGTTCATCGCGGCCAAAGAGAAACGCCATCTCGAAGAGCTGATTGATCTGATGACCCACAGTCTGAATGCATCCTCACTGAGCCGGGAAGACGTGATTGTCACCAACATCCGGCATTACGATATACTAAAAAACGCCCATGAAGCCATCGTCCGCGTAATCGGTGGCCTCGACACCGGCATCACCGGTGAATTCCTGGCCCAGGACATCCGCGAATGTTTGCACTATTTGGGTGAAATCACCGGTGAAATCACCACCCACGAAGTGCTGGGACACATCTTCAAAAACTTCTGTATCGGGAAGTAATAACGAATGACGAATGACGGTTCATAATTGCATGATTTGGTAACCTGAAGAAACTCAAAACAGTCTCTCAGTTTAAGCTGCTATTTGGGTAGTAAGCTTCTACATCAGCATCCTGAAACTTTATTTTCAGCAGGTTATTTTTCAATTCAACGATTTCAATCTGTTCCAGGCTGTCGCACACTACCGGGAAGCTGTTTGAAACGCAGATGGCTGATTCGGTTTCATCACTCCACTTCCAGTAGTTCAGGGTTCCAAACCGGTTTCCCTCAGGATCTTTCAGCGAAGCAAAATAGGTACCTGAGATGGAGAAGAGCACTTTCAGCTCAAAGCCTTTCAGGAAAGTATCGTTTCCATAGGATTCCCGTTTCCAGATCCGGCATAACATTTTGGTTCTGTTTGTGCCGGCGATCATTTCTGTTTTCTCCACGTTCAGACTATACTCTCTATCATTTTCGAGCTTCACCTCAATCACCGCGCCATTATGGCCATTCATCCGGAACTTCATGGTTCCAAAATCAGACAACTGAAGGATATTCGTGCTCAGAATTTCGTAAGTACCCAGGTAATTGATATCCGCCTGAGTTGATTTGAGAGGCTGGTTAGCGATGATCAGGTAGGTATTATCCTCAAAAAACTCAACAAACTCAATCGGCTGGTTATCACCAGCAACCACCCATTTTGCCGCGATCGATTCCTTACTGATAACATCCTGATCCTGTTCCTCTTCCTTTTCTTCTTCAAGCAGCGAACAAGCATTCAGGAAAAAGAACAACAACATCAAAAAATGGATTCCGCGTATTTTCATAATCATAGGTTTTAAAGAATAAATGATGAAGTTAAATTAAAGAAAAAAAATTGAATTCAAATCAGTCCATGACAAAAATCATCCATTTTTTTTCCACCTGTGGATAGCCGTTCGGGTCAGGCCAATCAGCAGAGGTACAGGAAGGTGTCAGCGCGGTATTTCCGGAAGGATGTTACTAGGCTATGTTGGTATAAACAGCCTGCACATCGTCATCTTCGTCCAGTTTATCCAGCAGTTTTTCGATATCCTCCAGCTGCTCTTCCGGGAATTCCACCGGGTCGTTGGCGAATCGTTTAAGGACTGCTTTTTTCACATCGATATTCAGTTTTTCCAGAGCTGACGAGAGCTCACCGAACTGGGTATAGTCGGCATAGGCATAAAAGATATCATCATGCTCCTCTATCTCCTCCATGCCGGCGTCGATCAGTTCAAGTTCCAGCTCATCCATCTCCTTGTCGACCGGTTTTTCGAACTCAAAGACCGCCTTTCGGGAGAACATGAATTCCAGCGAACCGGAAGGTACCAGGCCGCCGCCCACTTTATTGAAATAGCTCTTCACGTTAGCCACAGTGCGGGTTGTATTATCGGTGGCGCACTCCACAAATACCAGCACACCGTGAGGTCCTTTTGCCTCGTAGTTCACCTCGGTAAAATCAGCCGCATCCTTGCCGGTAGCGCGTTTTATTGCCGCGTCGATATTTGTCTTGGGCATATTTTGCGCCTTGGCGTTCAGGATTGCCGTTCGCAGCGTAGCATTCAAATCAGGATCAGGCCCCCCACTCTTGGCTGCAATGGTAATCTTCTTAGCCAGTTTCGGGAATGTCCTCGACATCTTGTCCCAACGCTTCTCCTTCGCCGCACGGCGATATTCAAATGCTCTTCCCATGGTATATCTGTTTGATGAAATTTTGTCGCAAAAATAGAAACACAATTTGAAATTTCAACAATTATTAGACTGATCTTATCCCGATTTCAGTAAAGATTACGGAAGTTGCCCTTCTCTCATTTGTGATTATCTTCTAATCAGGTAGAACGGTGTTTGATCCACGCTACCGTCGATGCCGAAGCTTTTTCTGAATTTCCGTTCGTTGGTGATTGCATTGCCATCGTGGTCCAGCACGAGCAGGTTCCCGCTCACCGGCAGGTTGACCACAGCCTTCACCGGTTCCATCACGACCGGTGTTCCCCCCGGTTTCAGCACGATGTTCTCCTCCTCGTTGAACTCCATGCCCTTGTTGCGGGCGCGGGCCATGGCGGTCACCACGATCTCCGCGGCCGACTTCAATGTTTCCTCTTCTCCTTTGGCAGTCAGGTAGATCACAGCAAACCCTTTGGAAGGAGTGATGCTATACCCGTCACCCAGGTCGAAGGTCTCCCCACCCGGGGCAAAGCCTATAAAAGCCTTGGTGGCGGCAGTGTTCACCGTGATGTATCCACCCTTATCCTCCCCATTCGGCGCGGGGGTCCACCGCAGCTCGCCGGTGGCAGAAACCACGGTGTTCCCATCCATGAATGCATCCATGTCAAACTCCGGGGTATCCTGGAACTCACCGGTGAAGTCGACAGCCACGCGCACAGCAGCCAGCGCTTCCGCGGGGACCTTATCCGTTTTGAACGTTTTCTCGTCGTGCGTTTGTTCTGTATCCCCCAGGAAGCTGCTTTTCCCTTCGAGCAATGAAGGAATATGCACATTCAGCAGTTTGCTTTCCTCCGCTTCCCGGACGTCCAGCCGGCGCACCTGGCGGGCTACAGCCGGGAAGTTCACCATGATAGCCGGGTTGGACACATCCCACCGCGAGTTCCCATCGATGATCTGATCACGGAATCCGCCGTTATCGTTATTCTGGAACATGTATGACACATCCCAGCCGTTGAGGCCCCAGCCATACGCACCCAGGATAGCCGGTCCTTCGGCGTAGTACTCGTTCGGCTGCACATGGATCCACTCACTCAGCATGAAGGGGCGGTCGGTAACCTGCTGTAACCCTGCGCTCAGCGTTCCTTTCCCCGGGAGAGCAAGCATGCTGCCATCCTTAAACTCTTTCTGGTTACGAAAAGCATCGCCGTTGCCCCCGCCAAAGTAGTTATGCCGGTCAACGATCCCCGCCTGGTAGTCGGAGTGCAGGTTCAACAGGTGTCCCAGCGTACTGCCGGCCTGCCAGTTAGAAGCCACGATCTCCCCTTCGTAACCCGTTTCGCGGATAGCCTGGACAAAGCGTGTATAGAAAGCGTTCTGCAGCTCAGTCAGGAATTCCGCACTGTCGAACAGTCGCTGGCGGAGTGCATGCAGGTTCCCATCGGGACGCATCACATCATCCAGCGCCCACGGGTAGCTCCACGGCACCACCGTGCCCGACGCCAGTCGTTCCCGCTGCAGGGGCAGGCCCTTGATACGGTTCAGGTTGACAACAGTCCGCAGCGCAGACCGCTCCAACCCGGCAGCATCCACATAAATCACCTCCTCACCCCAGCTGTTGCGCCAGTTCTCCTCACTGCCATACTTCTCCAGCAGCCAGCCACTGAATTGTTGAGCCGTCCGTTTGCGGATAGTCGGATAGCGCTCCAGACTCCAGTTGCCCCCATTCCACAATACAGCATCCTCATTGAACAACTCCACGCAAAAAATTGCCGGATCATCGGCATACTTCATGCCGGTATATGCGTTCACATGATTCAGCACGTTCAGGGTTTGCTCAATCTGCATATCCTGAATCTCTTCCGAGAGGTACACAGCCCCGTAGGTAGCCCGGATGCGCTTGTCCTTAGTGATGTCGCCGATCTCCCGGTGGAAAGGAACGCGGCTGATGTCACCGGGTCCGATCTTCACCCCGAAGGTAGGCGACAGCTTCACGAATATACCACTCTCCTTCAGCGCATGGACATAGTAATCCATCCGGTTCAGCGACTCCTCCTCCAGCTGCACGAAGCTCTCCTCCGACTGGATACCACTTCTTCCGTACCCATCGGCATATTTGTGAAGACGCACCGAGTTCACTCCATACTTTTTGTAGAACGCAGCCCGCTTGTCGGCCATCTCTTTATCCGGAGCACACGCCCCATAAGTATTGTTCAATCCCCACAACTTCATCTCCCTGTTGTTGTAAAACAACTTGTCGCCACGTACTTCAATACGCCCATACTCACCGGCAGGTTCGCTATGCCACTCTTCCAGACCAATCAGACTCGCAGAGTCGTAAATGTTGGCGGGATGAAATTCATACCACGTGGTATCGTCGGTCAGGGAAACATTCGTTGTGCACTGAATCAGCATCAGCGCCACAAGGATCAGAAAAGCAAAAGTTCGTTTCATATTTTATTTTATTTTAAACCACAAAAATCACTGACGAACAGATTCATCAACGCAAATACGCAAAGGCCAGGATCAAAGAATCACCCTTCCCCCAATTCGCAGTTGCCCTCCCATCATTCGGAATTCGGAAATCATCATTCGTCATTCTCTCCCAATTCGTAAATGATTGTCAAATATAGAAAAATTCCCCAACCTAAATCTTTATCACCTGATCAGTGCAAGCGAAAAAAACCAGAACCCACGGGTGTGGGTTCTGGTTATCATTCGTTATTGTCGGGTTCACAACCGATATTGATATATTTATGGCAATCGGTTATCGTCTGGATGCACCTGCCGACCGGGAAGAAGAAGCCGCTCTGGAGGGAGCAGCTTTCGCTGCCGGGGCAGAAGAGCGGGAGCTGCGGGAGGAAGATCTCACTGCCGGGGCAGCTGATCTTGATTTAGCCGGAGCCTGTTTCACTGTCGGTGCAGCTGAGCGCTGAGGAGCAGAGGCCGACTTAACTGCTGGAGCAGGGCTGGCTTTCCTGGCTGCCGGAGCTGAAGAACGAGTTGATGTTGCAGGTTTCGCTGCCGGCGCAGATGACCGGGATCTTGTTGCTGCGGGCCTTACTGCAGGGGCTGCAGAGCGGTTTGTTGTTGTGGCAGACTTCACTTCAGGAGTAGCAGAGCGGTTTGTTGCCGGAGCTGCAGTAGCCTTGCTTCGGCTGCTGCTCTGCACATGGGTTGACCGTGCCGGGGTGCTGGCAGCTCCCGCCGGCTGGCGGCGCACAACACCTGCTTTCGTATCGGTGCCGGAGCTGTTCTGCCTGACGGTAGACTCAGTCCTTCTGCCTGTGCTCTCCCCTCTTACGGCACTTTTGGTCTCCGTGCGGGTGCTTACCGCTGACGACCCCCGGGTGCTGGTGCCGGCAGTGGTCGTCCGCCGACCGTTGCTGACAGCCGTTCTTTCGGAAGTACGCACAGCCGACTTGGTGTCATTCCTTGCTGCGGCAGAACCTCTGCTGTTTACTTCACGGCGACCGCCATTGGTCTTGCTGTAAAACTGCTCACCGTTCGATCTCAGGTCGGGACGGGAGTAAGTATTCTTGTAATTCCCCTTGTTGATATTTATTGTTACCCGGGGTGAATAAACCCGCACACTGCTGTAGTAATGATTATGATGTTTCAGGTTCCGCGGATGGTCCCAGTGCCGGTAATAGCTGTAGTAGTGAGGATACCAGCGGGAATGATACCCGTAGTAGAAGTGCCAGTAGTAAGGCCTCCAGGGGTTCCAGTACACCGGGCGATAACCCCAGTACCAGGAAGAGTGCCAGGCAACATAGGTGGGACGGAAGATAAACCGTACCAGCGGCCAGGTAGCAACTTCGTAAGTAGTAGTATGTACCACTGTTGTTCCTGCCGGCTGACGGGTATTGCCGATGTACCCCGGATTGGGAGTCTCCTGACCATTCTCCGCGTATATGGGCTCCACAATGTAGTTGCGGCCATACAACGCTTCATCACCAATCAGCTGAACCTGTACCGTTCCGTTGGGGAAACGCTCCACCGTGAAAAAAGCTACATCCTGGTTTTCACGCTTGTTCAGCGCCACACGCAAAACAACCGTGTGGAGATCCCCTTCCTGGTAATCAAAAACCATGAGGTAATCCACGTAGTTGTCTCCATTCAGATCCAAATTATTTATCCTGGAATTCTCATCA
>Ga0172382_10005761_pt1 | contig 18318 bp, 17 predicted proteins | sample Leawel138RmetaG_FD_122245 | JGI IMG/M metagenome (GOLD analysis project Ga0172382, IMG submission 122245) | Leachate microbial communities from a municipal landfill in Southern Ontario, Canada - Leachate well 138R metaG | ecosystem: Engineered > Solid waste > Landfill > Unclassified | place...
CTTTTCGGTACCGGGGACGGCGTCGAGGCGGTAGATCTCGTAGCTGTTGTCTCCGACCTTCAGCGTGTCCTTCGCCCCGTACGAGTTCAGGGATGAATTCTTGCTGCTCACATCAACTCCCGGATTCTGATCATCGCCGCGACGGGCTGTGTCAGCGGCGGTTGTAACCTTAACGGTACGCTTGTCCTGTAAGAAAACCAGGCTGGGTGTCAGTCTTGTCGGTGGGTCGGCGTGCCGCCACCCGTGAGGGGTACCCACTTCCGTCGGCGCCCGTGTCGTGCGGGTGGCGCGAGTGTCGTCGGCTACCGTGCTGCCTGTGACCGGACCGCTTTTCGTGCCGTTCCTGCCGACCTACATCCCGCCGGAGTTGTGTCACACCGTCGGTGTGGACCCTCAACTCCCCGGCGCGCCCGACCTGTGCATGGACATCGTGCGCAGTGATGTGGCCGAGTCCGGTGTCAGCGCCAGAGGGCTCGATCCCGCGGTGGTGTCGCAACTGACGCAGGTCGTCGAGGACGCAGTCGATCAGGGCATCGATCTCAAGATCGTCGTCATCGACGCGAACCCGCCGATAGACACGCCGCTTCGGGACATCGCCACCGAGGTCGGGGAGGCCAACCCGGGAGCCACGGTGCTGGCCTTGAGCCCGTCGTTTGCCGGCACCTTCAGCCCCGAGTTCGACCGGGTGACCCTGGAGGCCGGTGAGGATCTGGCCAAGACGGGGGATCCGGTGCTGTCCTCGACGAATTTCGTCGGCGAGCTGACGACCACGCACTTTCCGTGGACGCCATTCTCGATTGTTGTCGTTTCGGCGGTCGCATTGGCAGTCGTTGCCACCCGATTGCTGCAGAAATGGGGCAAACGGTCGGCTGCATCCGAAGATGCTGCCACCAGCGGTAATTGACCGCTGGCAATATTCGTGGCGAATTCAAGGATCACTGTTTGATAACGCCAATCGCAATTACATTGTTGTAATTTGTGACTAAAGTTTCTTTGGCGTCAGATGTGACGTACGGTGCAATCGGTGCCTGATGTTGCAGTTGTTCTCCATGTGACTTCTGAGCTTGGGTGCCGGACCCTGTGCCGTCACGTACGCGTGGAGCCTGAGGAGACTTGAGTCGAATGAGACGCCCCGTTGGCAGCGCCTCCGCTTCGCGGCTGTGCGCGGCATCGCTGGCCATTGGCATGGTGATGACGGTGCCCAACCTGGCGCCGAATCTGGCACTGGCGCAGCCTGCACAGGCAGACGGCATGGCCCGGCTGGTGACCGATGTCGCCGACATCAACCAGCAACTCCAGGACCTCGGCGCGCAGATCCAGATGCAGCAGGAGAGCGTCAACAAGGCGATCCTGGACGTGCAGACCGCGCGCGACGACGCCGCTGCCGCTCAGCTCGAAGTCGACGCCAGCGCGCAGCGCGTCAAGGACGCCAACGCGGCCATCGCCGCCGCGCAGGACCGGTTCGACACCTTTGCCGCCTCCATGTACGTCAGCGGACCGTCGAGTTCATACCTGACCGCCACGGATCCGACGGACATCCTGAACACCGCCGCCACCGGGCAGGCGCTGGCGATCAGCTCGCAGAAGGTGATGGCTGATCTGCAGCGTGCGCGCACCGAGCAGGTCAACCGGGAGTCGGCTGCGCGGCTGGCCAAGAAGCAGGCCGACGATGCGGTCAAGGCCGCCGAAACCAGCCAGCAGGACGCGGTGTCCGCGCTGACGAACGCGCAGCAGACATTCAAGGCCCAGCAGGTCGAACTGGACCGGCTGACCGCAGAGCGCGCCCGGGCCCAGGCCAAACTGCAGGAGGCGCGGACGCCGGCGGCGCCCACGGGCGGCGCTCCCGCCGCCGCACCGACGGGGGCGACCACGCCCGCGCCGGGATCGTCTGCGGCGCCCGCGCCGGGAGGCGCGAGCCCGAACTGGGACGTCGACCCCGCAACCGGCAACCGCGAAACCGCATGGGACATGACGCTGCCGCAGATTCCGAGCGCGTTCGTCAGCGGCGATCCCGTCCAGATCATCAACGCGGTTCTGAAGATCATCACCACGTCGATCGAGATCACCCAGAACATGGGGCGCAAGTTCCTGCAGAGCATCGGGCTGCTGCCGACGCCGACCGGAATCACCAACGGTGCGATCCCGACGCTGTACGGCAGGCAGGCCACCGAGTACGTGATCAAGCGTGGCATGTCCCAGATGGGTGTGCCGTACTCCTGGGGCGGCGGCAACGCCTCGGGTCCGAGCCGCGGAATCGACCAGGGCGCGGGCACAGTCGGATTCGACTGCTCGGGGCTGATGCTCTACATGTTCGCCGGTGTCGGCATCAAGCTCGACCACTATTCGGGCTCGCAGTACAACGCCGGCCGCAAGGTGCCGTCGTCACAGATGCGACGCGGCGACATGATCTTCTACGGGCCCAACGCCAGCCAGCACGTCGCGATGTATCTCGGTGACGGGCAGATGCTGGAGGCCCCGTACACGGGTTCGGTCGTCAAGATCTCGCCGGTGCGCACCAGCGGGATGACCCCGTTCGTGACCCGAATGATCGAGTGGTGATCGCCCTGCGTCGCTTCGTCATCGCGCTCGTCACCGCTGCCGCCCTGCTGGCAGGGGCCGTCGCACCGGCCTCGGCCCAACCGGAAAGCGGGCAGTGGGATCCGACCCTGCCCAAACTGATCAGTGCGGGCGCACCCGGTGACCCGTTGGCGATCGCCAACGCGTCGCTGGCCGCGACCGCACAGGCCACCCAGGTCACGATGGATCTGGGCCGCAAGTTTCTGCAGACCATCGGGCTCGCCCCCAAGGATGCGCCCGCCGGGGTCGCTCCCGGTGTGGTGCGCGGCCCGGCGGCGATCGAGTACGCGATCCGCCGCGGCGGCACCCAGATCGGTACCCCGTATTCCTGGGGCGGCGGCAAACCCAACGGTCCCAGCCGCGGCATCGACTCCGGGGCCAACACCGTCGGCTACGACTGCTCGGGATTCACCCAGTTCTCGTATGCCGGTGTGGGCGTGTTGATCCCGAAGTACTCGGGCGATCAGTACAACACCGGCCGCAAGGTCCCGGTCCAGCAGGCCAAACGTGGCGATCTTCTGTTCTGGGGACCCGGTGGCAGCCAGCACGTCGCGATCTACCTCGGCGGCGGCAAGATGCTGGAGTCCTCGGGCAGTGCGGGCAAGGTGACCGTCAGTCCGGTGCGAATGTCCGGACTGCAGCCCTTCGTGGCCCGCATCATCGAATCCTGAGTGTGGCCTGAGTTAAAGCTGAGCAGACCGGGCGGCGTCGACGGATCTCCAAGCGCCTGGAATAGTTGACTGCGAGCGCGCGGCCGCGATGGGCCCGCGCCGCGAAGACCAGCATGTACGGCGCATGTGGAAGGAATGTTGATGACCTCACCGAGTGGACCGCCGCAGGGCGCTGGAGGATATCCCGGGCAGGTCCCGGCTCAGGGCTACTCCTCCGGTGCGCATGCCGCGCCCTCGCAGCCGGGCCCCCCGCAGTCCAATGGTGGCCTGCAGAACGAGGTGCACACGCTGGAGCGGGCGATCTTCGAGGTCAAGCGCATCATCGTCGGCCAGGACCAGCTCGTCGAACGGATGCTCGTCGGTCTGCTCGCCAAGGGGCACGTGCTGCTCGAAGGCGTCCCCGGTGTGGCCAAGACGCTGGCCGTCGAGACGTTCGCCAAGGTGGTCGGCGGGACGTTCGCCCGCATCCAGTTCACCCCCGACCTGGTGCCCACCGACATCATCGGCACCCGGATCTACCGGCAGGGCAAGGAGGAGTTCGACATCGAGCTCGGCCCGGTGGTGGTCAACTTCCTGCTCGCCGACGAGATCAACCGCGCGCCCGCCAAGGTGCAGTCCGCACTGCTGGAGGTGATGGCCGAACGCAAGATCTCGATCGGTGGCAAGACGTTCCCGCTGCCCAGCCCGTTCCTGGTGATGGCGACGCAGAACCCGATCGAGCAGGAGGGCGTCTACCAGCTGCCGGAAGCCCAGCGCGACCGCTTCCTGTTCAAGCTCAACGTGGACTACCCGACGCCGGAGGAAGAGCGCGAGATCATCTACCGGATGGGCGTCAAGCCGCCGGAGCCCAAGGCGATCCTCAACACCGGCGACCTGCTGCGGTTGCAGGACGTCGCGGCGAACAACTTCGTCCACCACGCGCTGGTCGACTACGTCGTGCGAATCGTGACGGCCACCCGCGAGCCGGAGAAGTTCGGCATGCCCGACGCCAAGGCGTGGATCGCGTACGGTGCGTCTCCTCGTGCCTCACTGGGGATCATCGCCGCATCGCGGGCACTGGCGCTGGTGCGCGGCCGCGACTACGTCATCCCGCAGGACGTCGTCGAGATCATCCCCGACGTGCTGCGGCACCGCCTGGTGCTGACCTACGACGCGTTGGCCGACGAGATCTCCTCCGAGACGGTGGTCAACCGTATCCTCCAGACGGTGGCGCTGCCGCAGGTGAATGCCATTCCGCAGCAGGGTCATTCGGTACCGCCCGTAGTCCCGGCCGCGGCGGCCGCGGCGAGCGGTCGCTGACCTGGTGGCACGCTCAAGTCGCTCCGTCGACCTGCCGTCGATGCAGCGCGGGGAGATCCGGGATCCGGCGTTGGCGGCGGCGCTGCGCAAGCTGGAGCTGACGGTCCGCCGCAAGCTCGACGGTGTGCTCCACGGTGACCACCTCGGGTTGCTTCCGGGCCCGGGATCCGAACCGGGGGAGTCCCGGGCCTACCAGCCCGGCGACGACGTGCGGCGGATGGACTGGTCGGTGACCGCGCGCACCACACATCCGCACGTGCGCCAGATGATCGCCGACCGGGAGCTGGAGACGTGGCTGGTGGTCGACGTCTCGGCCAGCCTGGACTTCGGCACCGCCAACTGCGAGAAGCGCGACCTGGCGGTGGCGGCGGCCGCGTCGATCGCGTTTCTCAACAGCGGCGGCGGCAACCGGATCGGCGCGGTCATCTCCAACGGCGAGACCATGCGCCGGGTGCCCGCGCTGTCGGGCCGCATGCACGAGCAGGAGCTGCTGCGGGCCATCGCAACCACCCCGCGCGCCCCGGTGGGGGTGCGCGGCGACCTCGCCGCCGCGATCGACGCGCTGCGCAGGCCCGAACGCCGCCGCGGCATGGTGGTGATCATCAGCGACTTCCTGGGGCCCATCAACTGGATGCGTCCGCTGCGCGCAATCGCGGGCAGGCACGAGGTTCTCGGCATCGAGATCATCGACCCCCGCGATGTGGAGCTCCCCGCCGTCGGCGACGTCGTCCTGCAGGACACCGAGACCGGGCGCACCCGTGAGTTCACCATCGACGAACAGCTGCGCACCGACTTCGCGAAGGCCGCCGCGGCACACCGCGCCGAGGTGGCCCGCACGCTGCGCCGCTGCGATGCCCCGCTGTTGACACTGCGCACCGACCGGGACTGGATCGCCGACGTGGTGCGGTTCGTCGCGAGCAGGCGCCGCGGTGCGCTCGCGGCGCGGTGACAAGCAGACGATGACCGACGATGGCTGGTAACGACGAAATGATAAGTAGCGCATGACTTTACCGTTGCTCGGACCGATGTCGCTGTCGGGTTTCGAACACCCGTGGTTCTTCCTCTTCTTCCTCGTCGTCCTCGGGCTCGTCGCGCTCTACGTCATCGTGCAGATGGGCCGGCACCGGCGGATGCTGCGGTTCGCGAACATGGAGCTGTTGGAGAGCGTGGCGCCGAAGCGGCCCAGCCGCTGGCGTCACCTCCCCGCCGTACTGCTGATCCTGTCGCTGATGTCGTTCACCGTGGCGATGGCCGGCCCGACCCACGACGTCCGCATTCCGCGCAACCGCGCCGTGGTGATGCTCGTCATCGACGTCTCGCAGTCGATGCGTGCCACCGACGTCGCCCCCAACCGGCTGGTCGCCGCCCAGGAGGCGGCCAAACAGTTCGCCGACCAGTTGACCCCGGGCATCAACCTCGGGCTCATCGCCTACGCGGGCACCGCCACGGTGCTGGTGTCGCCGACCACGAACCGGGAGGCGACCAAGGCCGCGATCGACAAGCTGCAGCTGGCCGACCGCACCGCCACCGGTGAGGGCATCTTCACCGCGCTACAGGCGGTGGCCACGGTGGGCGCGGTGATCGGCGGTGGTGACGAGCCGCCGCCGGCGCGCATCGTGCTGATGTCCGACGGTAAGGAGACGGTGCCGTCCAACCCCGACAATCCGAAGGGCGCCTACACGGCGGCGCGTACCGCCAAGGATCAGGGTGTTCCGATCTCCACGGTGTCGTTCGGTACCCCGTACGGCTACGTCGAGATCAACGATCAGCGTCAGCCCGTCCCGGTCGACGACGAGATGCTCAAGAAGATCGCCGACCTCTCCGGTGGAGACGCGTTCACCGCGTCCAGCCTGGAGCAACTCAAGCAGGTGTTCACCAATCTGCAGGAACAGATCGGCTACGAGACCATCAAGGGTGACGCCAGCGTGGGCTGGCTGCGCATCGGTTCGCTGGTGCTGGCGCTGGCCGCGCTGGGTGCACTGCTGATCAACCGCCGACTGCCCAACTGACTGTGTCGGTTCCCGGGTCGCTGCGCTCCTGCCCTCCGTTAAGGCGATTTCTTAAGAATGCGTGGCACCCACTAAGTTGGCGGGCATGACTCTCACGGAGAACAGCGCCGGCACCGCAGGCGAAACCGGAGGCGGCCGGCCCGCCTTCGTCTCCCGTTCGGTGCTGGTGACCGGTGGTAACCGCGGTATCGGCCTGGCGATCGCGCAGCGCCTCGCCGCCGACGGCCACAAGGTCGCCGTCACCCACCGCGGCTCCGGCGCCCCCGAGGGCCTGTTCGGCGTGGAGTGCGACGTCACCGACAACGAAGCCGTGGATCGTGCCTTCGCAGAGGTCGAGGAGCACCAGGGTCCGGTCGAGGTGCTGGTGTCCAACGCGGGCATCTCCAAGGACGCCTTCCTGATGCGGATGACCGAAGAGCGGTTCGAGGAGGTCATCAACGCGAACCTCACCGGTGCGTTCCGGGTGGCGCAGCGGGCCTCGCGCAGCATGCAGCGCAAGCGGTTCGGCCGGATCATCTTCATCGGATCGGTCTCGGGCATGTGGGGCATCGGCAACCAGGCCAACTACGCGGCCGCCAAGGCCGGGTTGATCGGCATGGCCCGTTCGATCTCACGGGAGCTGTCGAAGGCCAACGTCACAGCGAACGTGGTGGCCCCCGGCTATATCGACACCGAGATGACCCGGGCCCTCGACGAGCGGATCCAGGCGGGAGCACTGGAGTTCATCCCGGCCAAGCGCGTCGGCACCGCCGACGAGGTGGCCGGCGCCGTCAGCTTCCTGGCGTCCGAGGACGCGAGCTACATCGCCGGTGCGGTGATCCCGGTCGACGGCGGCATGGGGATGGGCCATTAGGTCTGGCAGCACAGCGCCACTAACAGAGACAAGGACTTTCACATGACTGGCATTCTCGAAGGCAAGCGGATCCTCGTCACGGGGATCATCACGGACAGCTCGATCGCGTTCTACATCGCCAAGGTCGCCCAGGAGGCAGGTGCCGAGGTGATCTGCACGGGATTCAACCGGCTGCGGCTCATCGAGCGCATCCTCGAGCGGCTTCCTTCGAAACCGCCGCTGCTGGAGCTTGACGTACAGGACGAGAAGCACCTCGACACGCTGGCCGACCGGATCACCGAGGTGATCGGCGACGGCAACAAGCTCGACGGCGTGGTGCACTCGATCGGCTTCATGCCCCAGACCGGGATGGGCATCAACCCGTTCTTCGACGCGCCCTACGAGGACGTCGCCAAGGGCATCCACATCTCCGCGTACTCCTACGCCTCGCTGGCCAAAGCGGTGCTGCCGATCATGAATCCCGGCGGCGGGATCGTCGGGATGGACTTCGACCCCACCCGCGCCATGCCGGCCTACAACTGGATGACCGTCGCCAAGAGCGCGCTGGAGTCGGTCAACCGGTTCGTGGCACGCGAGGCGGGCAAGGTCGGTGTGCGCTCCAATCTTGTTGCCGCAGGCCCGATCAGAACCTTGGCGATGAGCGCCATCGTGGGTGGCGCCCTCGGCGAGGAAGCCGGTGCCCAGATGCAGCTCCTCGAGGAGGGCTGGGATCAGCGGGCGCCGCTGGGCTGGAACATGAAGGATCCCACCCCGGTCGCCAAGACCGTGTGCGCTTTGCTGTCCGACTGGCTGCCGGCCACCACGGGCACGGTGATCTTCGCCGACGGCGGCGCCAGCACCCAGCTGCTGTGAAGTAGCGCCGTGTCCGTCGAAGCCCTGCTGCTGCTGTCGTTCGGGGGACCCGAAGGGCCCGAGCAGGTCATGCCGTTCCTGGAGAACGTCACCAGAGGGCGCGGAATACCCAGGGAGCGATTGGAATCCGTCGCCGAGCACTATCTGCACTTCGGCGGGGTGTCGCCGATCAACGGCATCAACCGTGACCTGATCGTGGCGATCGAAGCCGAGTTGGCGCGCCGTGGCATGCAGATGCCCGTCTACTTCGGCAACCGCAACTGGGAACCGTACGTGGAGGACACGGTTGCCGCGATGCGGGACAACGGGATTCGCCGGGCCGCGGTGTTCTCCACCTCGGCGTGGGGCGGCTACTCAGGTTGCGCCCAGTACCAGGAGGACATCGCGCGCGGTCGGGCAGCCGCCGGTCCCGAGGCGCCGGAGTTGGTCAAACTGCGACAGTACTTCGACCATCCGCTGCTGATCGAGATGTTCGCCGACGCGATCAGGGATGCGGCAGCCACCCTTCCCGAGGATCTGCGGGCCCAGGCCCGGTTGGTGTTCACCGCGCACTCCATCCCGGTGAGGGCCGCGAACCGGTGCGGACCGGACCTTTACGAACGGCAGGTGGCTCACACCTCGGCGTTGGTGGCAGCCGCCGCCGGTTACCCCGAATACGACCAGGTTTGGCAGTCGCGGTCCGGCCCGCCCCAGGTGCCGTGGCTGGAACCCGACGTCGGGGATCACCTCGAGGTGCTCGCGGCCCGGGGCGTCAACGCGGTGATCGTCTGCCCGGTCGGCTTCGTCGCCGACCACATCGAGGTGGTCTGGGACCTCGACAACGAGCTCGCCGAGCAGGCCGCCGAGGCCGGCATCGCCCTGGCGCGGGCGTCGACCCCCAACGCGCAGCCCCGCTTCGCGAAGCTGGTCGTCGACCTCATCGACGAACTGCGCCTCGGCCTCCCGCCGCAGAGGGTCGGGGGTGGCCTGGTGCCCGGCTACGGCAGTAGCGTCAACGGCGCGCTGTGTACGCCCGACTGCTCCGGCTAGGCGACTCCGGCGGGCCGGGAGGTCATCGCCGTCCGTCGGCGGCTGTCCACGCGTAGGGCAGGAACTTGCCGTCGAACGTGACCACCACCCGGTCCCCGTCGGGATGGGGCTGCCGCTCGACGTCCACACTGAAGTTGATGGCGCTCATGATGCCGTCACCGAACTCCTCGTGGATGAGCTCTTTGATCGCGCCGCCGTAGACCTGCAGCACCTCATAGAACCGGTAGATGGTCGGGTCGGTGGGCACCGCGGTCGGCAGGCCGCCCCGCATCGGTACCGCAGCCAGCACCGGTACCGCCGACTGGTCCAGCCCCAGGAGCTCGACGAGTATCTCTGCGGACTCCACCGGCACCGGGTGTTGCCCTAATAGCGCCGAGATCGTCCACACCAGCGGCCTGTCGATCGCCTCGGCGAGCTGCTGCCAGCTCAGACCCCTGGCCAGCCGGGCCGCGAGGATCTCGGCGGTGGCGTCCTCCCGGGTCATGCGTTCGCCTTGACCGGGATGGCGAAGTCCTCCGAGCCCGCGGGACGGTTCCATTCCCCGCCGGTGCGGGCGTGAGTGGCGTACAGCGTGAGCCCGACGAACGCGAGCCCTCCGACGAGATTGCCGACCACGGTGGGAATCTCGTTCCAGATCAGGTAGTCCGCGATGGAGAAGTCGCCACCGAGCATCAGTCCCGACGGGAACAGGAACATGTTCACCACCGAGTGCTCGAAGCCCATGTAGAAGAACAGCATGATCGGCATCCACATCGTGATGACCTTGCCGGACACCGAAGTCGACATCATCGCCGCGACAACACCGGTCGACACCATCCAATTGCACAGCACACCGCGGACGAACAGTGTCAGCATGCCCGCCGCGCCGTGCTCGGCGTAGCCGACCGTGCGGCTGGATCCGATCTCCCCGAGTCGCTGCCCGACCTCGTTGGGGTCGACGGTGAACCCGTAGGTCAGCGTGACGGCGATCATCACCGCGACGGTCAGCGCCCCGAGAAAATTGCCGACGAAGACCAGACCCCAGTTGCGCAGCATCGAGCCGACTGTGACGCCGCGCCGCTTGTCGAGCAACGCCAGTGGCACCAGCGTGAAGACGCCGGTGAGAAGGTCGAATCCCATCAGGTACAGCAGGCAGAAACCGACCGGGAAGAGCACCGCGCCGAGCAGCGCATTTCCGGTCTGCACGGTGATCGTGACGGCGAACGCGGCGGCAAGCGCGAGAATGGCGCCGGCCATATAGGCGCGGATCACCGTGTCCCGGGCGGACATGAAAACCTTGTTCTCGCCGGCGTCGATCATCTTGGTGACGAACTGCGGCGGGTCCACGTAGGACATGACGTCGCTCTCCTCGAAGGTCGGTATGGCGGCCGGCCTGGAAGGCCGTGACCTGGACACTGATGCCCGCCTCGGCGGTGACACCGGAGGCGCTTTTCCATCCGCACGAGCGTCATCCACCGCCGTGACCCCGGTGTGAACTCGATGGCAGGATCGCGTCACAAAACCATCACCGCGGGGCGCACACCGCTGTGAGGCCCGGCCCCGTCGGCGGATCGCCGCACTCATCGATATGCGAATGGTGATGCAGCTCTGCAGGATTGGCCGAGGGTCTGGAGGATGCGCCCCGGGCACCCGCGAATGAGCAGTAGGTCAGGACCGCCAGGCCGAGTGCAGTATCGCGTCCACCGCGGCCAGCCGCGCCGAACGCACCACGGTGCTCAACGGCCGCAACACGTCACTGGCCAACTGAACCTCCGAGGAACTCTGCAGCCCGATCGGGATCAATCCCGAACTCACGGTGATGATGGCGTCCACGTGGGCGGCGTTCTCCAGCACCCGGACCGCCCGCGCCGGCGCGTGGTCGGGGATGCGGTGCAACCGGGTGGAGTCGAGCACCTGCTCGACGAGACTGCGGGGGTCGTCGATCTCACCGGCGGACGCGCCCGCACGCAGTGCGCCGAGAGCGTCCGCAGCCGAGCGCACCGCGTCGCGCAACTCGTACTCCGCCTCGCCCAGGTCGAAGTGCCCGGCCGGCGGCGCCGACGAGAACGAGTACACCGTCCACGACAATCCCATCAGCTCGGCCTCGAACTCGAACTCGTCCTCGGCGTCCACCGAATCCGGGAAGCTGTCCCGGTATTCGAAGTCGGGCACCAGCCCGATCGAGCCGGCCGGGCCGTTGACGATCACCGCCTCCCCGGCGGCGATCGCGTCGCGGCCGAACTGCGTGCCCGGCGGCAGCCCCCGGACGTCACCGGGAACCGGCAGCGCGAGCGTGATCGACGGGTGCGGCGTGCCCGGCCCGGCAGCGGTCCGTACCGTCTGCAGCAGCGAGACCGAGGCCGCGTCATCCAGGTCCGGCCACGACAGCCCGGTGCGCTCCGCGGCAACCGAATCGTAGGCGGTCACGGAATGCCTTGGCGTCCATTGAGATAACGCGTCAAGCACGTCGTCGGGCGCGGCGGCGCCTGCCAGCCAGGCGTTGGCCCACATCGATAGCGAAACACTCGGGCACCACATGATGGCTGCAGTGTAGTTGTTACCGACTCATCCAGTCGGCTGCGCGATAGGCTGGCGTCATGCCCGTCTCGCTGATCTGGCTGATCGCAGCGCTGGCGCTGGCCGGCGCCGAGGCGCTCACCGGCGATCTGTTCCTGCTCATGCTCAGCGGGGGCGCGTTGGCCGCGGCCGGTTCCAGCTTTCTGCTCGATTGGCCGATCTGGGCTGACGGCATCGTGTTCCTGCTGGTATCGGTTCTGCTGCTGGTCGGCGTGCGCCCGGCGCTGCGCCGCCGGCTCATGTCGGGACGGGGACTTCCCGAGCCGGCGAAGGCGCTGGAGGGCAAGAGCGCGTTGGTCCTCGATCGCGTCGCGATCCATGAAGGCCAGGTGAAGCTCGACGGCGAGGTCTGGACGGCGAGGCCGTACAACGAGAACGATGTCTTCGAACCTGGCGATCACGTGACCGTCGTCCACATCGACGGAGCCACCGCGGTCGTCGCCAAGATCGGATGAGGTTAGGCCCCGGAAGGAGTCGATCGTGGAAGGTGCCGTCGCAGGGTTGATCCTGCTGGCCGTGCTGGTGGTGTTCGCCGTGATCGTGGTGGCGAAGTCCGTCGCGCTGATCCCGCAGGCTGAGGCCGCGGTCATCGAGCGGCTCGGCCGCTACAGCAAGACGGTGTCCGGCCAGCTGACCTTGCTCTTGCCGTTCATCGACCGGATCCGCGCCCGCGTGGACCTGCGTGAGCGGGTGGTGTCCTTCCCGCCTCAGCCGGTGATCACCGAGGACAACCTGACGGTGAACATCGACACCGTGGTGTATTTCCAGGTCACCAATCCGCAGGCCGCGGTCTACCAGATCAGCAACTACATCGTCGGCGTCGAGCAGCTCACCACCACGACACTGCGCAACGTGGTGGGTGGCATGACGTTGGAGCAGACGCTCACCTCGCGCGACCAGATCAACGGCCAGCTGCGCGGCGTGCTCGATGAGGCCACCGGCAGGTGGGGCCTGCGGGTGGCCCGTGTCGAATTGCGCAGCATCGACCCGCCGCCGTCGATCCAGGACTCGATGGAAAAGCAGATGCGCGCCGACCGCGAGAAGCGCGCCATGATCCTGACCGCCGAGGGCAGCCGTGAGGCTGCGATCAAACAGGCCGAGGGGCAGAAGCAGGCGCAGATCCTGGCCGCCGAGGGCGCCAAGCAGGCCGCGATCCTGGCCGCCGAGGCCGACCGGCAGTCGCGGATGCTGCGCGCCCAGGGTGAACGCGCCGCGGCCTACCTGCAGGCGCAAGGCCAGGCCAAGGCCATCGAGAAGACTTTCGCGGCGATCAAGGCCGGCAGGCCCACCCCGGAGATGCTGGCATACCAATACCTGCAGACGCTGCCTCAGATGGCCAAGGGCGAGGCCAACAAGGTGTGGCTGGTGCCCAGCGATTTCGGTTCGGCGCTACAGGGATTCACCAAGCTGCTCGGCGCGCCGGGGGAGGACGGCGTGTTCCGGTACACGCCGTCGCCGGTCGACGAGACGTCGGCCCGGCCCGATGACGACTCCGATGAGGTCGCCGACTGGTTCTCCACCGAGACCGATCCCGCGATCGCCCAGGCGGTGGCCAAGGCCGAAGCCGAGGCGCGTGCCCCCGTCGCCGGAACCCTCGATGCGCCGCGGCAATATCCGCCGCTGTCGCAACAGGCTCAACCCCCGGCGACCGATTACGCCCAGCAGCCCCCGGTACCGCGGCACGGGGCCCCCGACCAATGAGCGTGCTGACATCGAAACGGACCTACGCGGTGCTGGCGGCGGTCCAGGCCGCCGACGCCGCGGCCTGTGTCGGACCGATCCCGCCGATCAAGAAGACGTTCGATGACGTCGGGCTGGCCGAGGAGCTACGGCCGCTCATCCCTGTCGTCAAGGCGGCCAGCGCCGTCGGACTGCTCTCGGTGTTTCGCCGGCCCGCACTGGCCCGGTTCACCACGTTCATGCTGACGGTCTACTTCGTGCTCGCGGTCGGCTCCCACGTCAGGGCCAGGGACTGGAGTCCGAGCCTGGTCGCGGCGTCGTCGTTCCTCGCGCTGTTCGGTGCGATGACGGTGCGCGGACCCGACGTCACACCGTCGTGACGGGCGTCTGACTGCTTCGGTGCGTTCTGATCTCGTAGATCAGTCCCGCCACCCCGACCGCCGCAGTGCACAGGGACACCAGCACAAGCAGCGGGCTGACCCGACCGGTCAGCGCATCCCCGAGGATCACGATGGCTGACGTGCCCGGGAGCACGCCGACCACGGTGGCCAGCGTGTACGGCATCAGGCGCACCGACGAAGCGCCCGCCGCATAGTTCAGCACCGAGAACGGCACCGCCGGGATCATCCGAGTGGCGAGCACCACCGGCCAGCCGCGCTCACGCAGGCGTTTGTCGACGGCGTCGACGCGGGGATGGACGACCAGCCGGCTCACCTGCCACCCCGCCACGCGGACCAGCAGCAGCGCGACGACCGCGCTGACGGTGCTCGCGGCCACCGCGATCGGGATGCCGAGCACCGGACCGAACAGCAGACCCGCAGCCAACGTGAATGCGGTGCGCGGGAACGGGAACACCGTCACCACGACGTGGGCGGCGAAGAAGGCCAACGGGAACCATGAACCCACCGAGGTGGCCCAGTCCCGAAGTTGCAGAGCGGTCGGCAACGGCACCAGCAGCGCAACTGCGACGAGAATCACAATGGCCGTCAGAGTGGCGGCGAGCCTGCCCCGGGGAGCCGTCTTCAGCGTGGCGACGACCGCGGCGCCCACGGTACGAAGCGCGCTGACTACGGATTTCACGATTACCAAGGGTACGGGGCCGTGGCGAACGGGCTGGATCGTCACGCCGTTGAGTCGGCCACCAGCGCTCAATGGTGTGACGGCCATCATTTAGCCTGATGGCTGTGCAGAAACCCAGCGCCGGCTCTGCCGGAGGAGTAATCGACTCCGATCTGGACCGATGGCGCTCCGCTGTGGCGGGCGTTCTGGCGAAGTCCTTGAAGCGCGATCCCGCCGACCTGCCCTCCGAGCCCGAGCGACTGCTCGATTCGGCGACCTACGACGGTTTCCCGATCAGGCCGCTCTACACCGGCGCCGACGAGCTTGCCGAGCCGGCGCTGCCCGGCCGGTGGCCGTTCGTGCGCGGCGGTGATGCGCTGCGGGACGTGAAGTCCGGCTGGAAGGTCGCCGAGGCGTTCCCCGCCGAGGCGGGATCTGTCGCCGAGGCCAACGGCGCGATCCTCGTGGGCCTGACCGAGGGCGTCAGCGCGCTGGTGCTGCGCGTCGGCGACGAGGCGGGGGCGGTCGCACCCGGTGATCTCGGGCGCCTGCTCGACGGGGTCTACCTGGACCTCGTGCCGGTGGTCGTGGACACCGCCGGGGACGGCTCGGCCCACCGCGCGGTCGCCGGCGCGCTGCTGGCGATGCTGACCGGTCTCGACGGCGATCAGCGCTCACGGCTGTCGATCGACCTCGGCGCCGATCCGCTCACCGCTGCGATGGCGGGCCGTCCGGCGCCCGAGTTCGCCGACGTGGTCGCGACTGCCGAAGACGCCGTCGCGTACGACGGCCACGTGCGGACGATCACGGTGGACGGCCCGACATTCCACAATCTGGGCGCGAGCGCGTCCTGGGAGCTCGGCGCCGCCGTCGCCGCCGGCGTCGCCTACCTGCGACTGCTCACCGATGCGGGGCTGTCGACGGCCGACGCGCTCAGACAGATCAGCTTCCGCTTCGCTGCCGACGATGACCAGTTCATGACGATCGCCAAACTTCGTGCTGCGCGCCGGCTCTGGGCCCGGGTGGCCGAGGTGGTCGGTGAACCGGCGGCCGGGGCGGCCACGCTGCACGCGACGACCTCGCTGCCGATGATGACGGCCCGCGACCCCTGGGTGAACATGCTTCGGACCACCGTCGCGGCGTTCGCGGCAGGTGTCGGAGGAGCCGACACCCTCCTGGTGCATCCGTTCGACGTCGCGATCGACGGCGGATTCCCCGGTACCGCACGCAGTTTCGCGCGCCGCATTGCCCGCAACACCCAGTTGCTGCTGCTCGAGGAATCCCATCTCGGTCGGGTGCTCGACCCGTCGGGCGGGTCCTGGTTCATCGAGGACCTCACCGGTCAACTCGCCGGGCAGGCGTGGCAGAAGTTCCAGGAGATCGAGGCCCACGGCGGATTCGTCGCCGCGCGTGAGCACATCAGCGCCGGGATCGCCGAGGTCGCAGCCCGGCGCGCCGACGACGTCGCGCACCGGCGCACGTCTGTCACGGGTGTCAACGAGTTCCCGAACCTCGGGGAAGTGCCGCTGCCGCAGGGTGATCCGCTGCCCCAGGTGCGGCGGTACGCGGCGGCTTTCGAAGCGCTGCGCAACCGCTCGGACGTCTATCTGGAGAAGACAGGGGCCCGGCCCAAGACGTTGCTGTTGCCGCTCGGCCCGCTCGCCGAGCACAACATCCGGACCACCTTCACCGCGAACCTGCTCGCCTCGGGCGGGATCGAGGCTGTCAACCCGGGTCCCCTGGACGTCGCCGGTGTGGCCGCCGCGGTCGCCGAGTCCGGTGCCACTGAGATCGCCGTGATCTGCGGGACCGACGCCCGGTACGCCGACGAGGTTTCGGGTGTTGTCGAGGCCGCGCGGGCGGCCGGGGTGCGTCACATCCTGTTGGCGGGGCCGGAGAAGGCCGTCGCAGAAGCTGATTCGAAACCGGACGGATACCTCACCGCGAAGATCGACGCGGTGAGCGCGCTGTCGGACCTGCTGACCCGATTGGGGGCATGACATGACCGCCATTGAACCGGTGAAGATCGACAGCTTCGCCGACGTCCCGCTGCACGGCGACACAGCGGCGGCGGCGCCGACCTCCTCCGATGTCACCACGCAGGTCTCCGCGGCTGCGGCCGCGCACGGTTACACGGCCGACCAGCTCGACTGGGCCACGCCCGAGGGCATCGACGTCAAGCCGGTCTACATCGGCGCCGACCGCGACGCGATCGTCGCGGCGGGGTACCCGCTGGACAGCCTGCCCGGCGAACCGCCGTTCGTGCGAGGCCCCTATCCGACGATGTACGTCAACCAGCCGTGGACCATCCGACAGTACGCCGGTTTCTCGACGGCCGCAGAGTCCAATGCGTTCTACCGGCGCAACCTGGCCGCGGGGCAGAAGGGGTTGTCGGTGGCGTTCGACCTGGCCACCCACCGAGGCTATGACTCCGACCACCCGAGGGTGGCCGGCGACGTCGGCATGGCCGGCGTGGCGATCGACTCCATCCTGGACATGCGCCAGCTCTTCGACGGCATCGACCTTTCGTCTGTGTCGGTGTCGATGACGATGAACGGCGCGGTGCTGCCGATCCTCGCGCTGTACGTGGTGGCTGCCGAGGAACAGGGCGTGCCGCCGGAGAAGCTCGCCGGGACCATTCAGAACGACATCCTCAAAGAGTTCATGGTCCGCAACACCTACATCTATCCGCCGAAGCCGTCGATGCGGATCATCTCCGACATCTTCGGCTACACCAGCGCGAAGATGCCGAAGTTCAACAGCATCTCGATCTCCGGCTACCACATCCAGGAGGCCGGGGCCACCGCCGATCTGGAGCTGGGCTACACGCTGGCCGACGGGGTCGAGTACATCAAGGCGGGCCTGGATGCCGGCCTGGACATCGACAAGTTCGCGCCGCGGCTGTCGTTCTTCTGGGGCATCGGGATGAACTTCTTCATGGAGGTCGCCAAACTGCGCGCGGGCCGGCTGCTGTGGAGCGAGTTGGTGTCACAGTTCGAACCGAAGAGCGCGAAATCGCTTTCGCTGCGCACCCATTCGCAGACCTCCGGCTGGTCGCTGACCGCCCAGGACGCATTCAACAACGTGGCGCGCACCTGCGTGGAGGCGATGGCCGCCACCCAGGGGCACACCCAGTCGCTGCACACCAACGCCCTCGACGAGGCGCTGGCGCTGCCCACCGATTTCTCGGCGCGCATCGCCCGCAACACCCAGCTGCTGCTGCAGCAGGAGTCGGGAACGACGCGGCCGATCGATCCGTGGGCCGGTTCGTACTACGTGGAGTCGCTGACCTATCAGCTCGCCGAGAAGGCGCGGGCGCACATCGCCGAGATCGCCGAATACGGCGGCATGGCGCAGGCCATCGACGCAGGCATCCCGAAGCTGCGCATCGAGGAGGCGGCCGCACGCACGCAGGCGCGGATCGACTCCGGTCAGCAGACCGTGATCGGCGTGAACCGCTACCAGGTCGACGAGGACCACGAGATCGAGGTGCTCAAGGTCGAGAACAGTCGGGTGCGCGCCGAGCAGATCGCCAAGCTGGAGCGGCTGCGTAGTGAGCGGGATGACGCGGCGACCCAGGCGGCGCTGGCCGAGTTGACCCGTGCGGCAGCGGCTTCCGGTGCGGCAGGGGAGGACGGGCTGGGCAACAACCTGCTGGCCCTTGCGATCGACGCGGCCCGCGCCAAGGCCACCGTCGGTGAGATCTCCGATGCGCTGGAGAAGGTCTACGGCA
>Ga0172382_10005764_pt1 | contig 18314 bp, 17 predicted proteins | sample Leawel138RmetaG_FD_122245 | JGI IMG/M metagenome (GOLD analysis project Ga0172382, IMG submission 122245) | Leachate microbial communities from a municipal landfill in Southern Ontario, Canada - Leachate well 138R metaG | ecosystem: Engineered > Solid waste > Landfill > Unclassified | place...
CGGAGTTGAACCCTGGATGGGTTCATCGACGGATAAACACCAATTCCGAAGTACGCATACGCCGCATACGCCGCATACGCCACATACCTCACGCACGACAATAAATCAGCTATATGTAGGCATCAAATTTAGAATTTCTGCTTAGGTACTGGCAGCTGCAGAGACTCCTTAACTTCTTCCATGACAATATAGCTTTTTGACTCACGCACATGGGGTAAGGTCAAAAGGATATCACCGAGTAGTCTGCGATAGGATGCCATTTCATTGATTCGAGCTTTGATCAAATAATCAAAATCTCCTGATACCAGATGACATTCGAGTACATGGGGTAACTTGAGCACCGCGCAACGAAACTCCTCAAAAACATCAGCCGATTTATAGGCCAGATTGAGTTCAACGAAAACGAGTAGTCCGGCCTCAAGACGTGCTGGATTCAGCCGAGCGCTGTAACCCATAATGACGCCTTCTTGTTCCAGTCGTCGAACCCGCTCGGTACACGGCGTGGTAGATAGCCCGACCCGCTCTCCCAGCTCAGTAAGCGACAGGCGACCGTCTTCTTGGAGTTCGCGAAGAATCTGACGATCAATTCGATCCAGCTCTCGTGGCGCTTTATGTCTACGCTGCATAGTGGGTATGCCTATACTTTGGTGTAATTGATCAGGATGATGTGCCGAACAAGACAGACTAATTAGTGAAAAAAACTACTGTTGCTCGCTTACAATCCAGTTTAAAGCATTCGGTCAATAGAGACGAGGATTTGAGGTATGCGTGTTTTGGTTTTGGGAAGCGGCGTTGTGGGAACCACCAGTGCCTATTATCTGGCCAAAGAAGGATTTGAGGTCACCGTAGTTGATCGCCAGTCGGCCGTAGCTGAGGAGGCCAGTCATGCTAATGCCGGACAAATTTCGCCAGGCTATGCATCACCTTGGGCTGCTCCAGGTGTGCCGTTTAAGGCCATTAAGTGGATGTTACAAAAGCATGCTCCCTTATCAATTAAGCCGACAGCTGATATTCATCAATATCTATTTATGGCTCAAATGTTGCGCAATTGCACGGCGGCCCGCTATGCAGTGAACAAAGAACGCATGGTGCGACTGGCGGAGTTCAGTCGTGACTGTTTCGATGAATTACGTGCTGACACCGGAATTGAATATGAAGGTCGTCAATGTGGAACGACGCAGCTGTTTCGTACTCAAGCACAATTGGATGGCGCAGCTAAAGACATCGCTGTACTTGAAGAGCTTGGCGTACCTTATGAATTGCTGGATCGTAATACCCTGTCCCGTGCTGAACCTGCTTTGGCTAAGGTGGCGCATAAATTAAGCGGTGGTTTACGCTTACCTAACGATCAGACCGGTGACTGTTTGTTATTCACCACTCGTTTGGCTGAAATGGCAACCGAGCTGGGCGTGGAGTTTAGTTTTAATCGGACGATTGAGCGCATTGAATACGCCGGTGATCGTATCAATGGTGTTTGGATTGATGGCAAGTTGGAAACCGCTGACATCTATGTGCTTGCTCTTGGTTGTTTTAGCCCGCAAATGCTAGCACCGCTGGGCATACGCGCACCGATTTACCCAATGAAGGGCTACTCCCTTACCGTGCCCATTACCAATCCAGATATGGCACCGGTTTCTACTTTGTTGGATGAAACCTATAAGATCGCCATTACTCGTTTTGATCAGCGTATACGCGTGGGTGGTATGGCCGAGGTGCAGGGCTATGATACCAGCATTGATCCACGTCGAGGTGAGACATTGAAAATGGTCGTCAATGATCTATTCCCTGAAGGTGGTGATACAACGGGTGCTGAACTCTGGGCAGGTTTGCGACCTGCGACACCCGATGGCACACCGATTGTTGGCGCAACACGTTATCAAAACCTGTTCTTAAATACCGGTCATGGCACCTTGGGCTGGACCATGTCCTGTGGTTCGGCGCGGCTGCTAGCAGACATGCTGGCGAAAAAAACTTCGCGCATTAGCACTGACGGATTTGATATTTCTCGTTATGAGAAAAATTAATAAGGTCAGTCACTAGAACGGTTTCTCCAGCATGGGTGCTGTATGGAATCGCTGCTTGCTCGAGGGCAGTATGCCGGCTCGGGCAGTTGTCTAAATCATCAAGTGGCAGGCGCACTTCTTGGTGGACGTATCAATAACTGCTGCACTTGTGGCTTAATTTAGCCTGATAAATCGAATAAAAAGAGATCACAGTAATGAACAAACAATCCTTGCAAATTGCGTTAGCTTATATGTCCGTAGTTATTGGTGGGGGCTTTGCTTCTGGTCAGGAGGTGCTACAGTTTTTCACTGGTTACGGTGTCGTCGGAGTCATAGGTACACTGGTTAGTGCTGTGCTTTTTGCATTCTTAGGTATGCAAATCGCGCGCATAAGTTCCAGTATGCAAGCTGGCTCACACAAGAGGGTGCTTTATACTTTATTTGGTACGCGTGCGGGCTTTGTAGTGGATGTGGTGCTCTCGTTCTTCTTGTTCGGTGTCGGAGTGGTGATGCTGGCCGGTAGCGGGTCGATCTTTGCCCAGCAGTATGGTTTACCGCCACTTCTGGGTGGTGTTTTGATGACTGTACTGGTAATTGCAACGCTCTGTTTGAATGTGCGCGGCATCATCAATTTGATCAGTGTTGTAATGCCTTTTTTACTGATTCTGGTGTTGGCGATTACCACGTATTCAATTTACACCAGCACGACCTCAAGTGAAACGCTCAATCAAATAGCACAGGACATTCCAACCATCAGTTCGAGCTGGCCGATATCGAACTGGATCTTTGGCGCAGTGCTGTATGCATCCTTCAATATCGCCGTTGGTTTTCCAATGCTGGCGGTGATTGGCGGCATGACCAGTTCACAGAAGTTTGCTGGGCGTGGTGGCGCGTTAGGCGGTTTGGGCTTGGGGTTGTTGATTTTTTTACTGAACATCGGTCTGTTCGCCAATATTGACCAACTAATAGGCGTTGAAATGCCAACCCTTGCTTTGGCTGCGAATATCTCTCCGACATTAGCTGTAGTGATGTCTGTGTCGCTGATTTGTATGATTTATAGTACAGCTGTCGGCATGTTCTTCGCTTTTGGTGCTCGCTTTGCTGCACCAGAGACGAACCGCTTCAAATGGCTGAGTGCGATTTTTGCGATTGTTGGGTTAGGTCTGAGCCAAGTGGGTTTCAGTAAGCTGATTGGTACGGTGTATCCAATGCTGGGCGTGGTTGGCTTGATTATGATTGTGGCGATTATTGTCAGTTGGTTCCGTAGCCGCCAACAATCAATGTAAGCGCCTTCGATCCTAGATGCTGAGGTTCTTAATTGAACGAGCAGTAATAGCTTGGCTGCAGCCATTGGGCTATGGTCAAGCGACTGGCACAACTTTAGGTTATGCGACAGTAACAGCTTGCGATATATACCCTGCTAATACGTGCTTGCAAGGGTTCTATACGTATTTTTTGTAGGTAGATAGACTAAGTGCATGCTATGTATGTACAGCTGTAATAAACTCCAATGCATTAGAGTCATCAATACGGTGATGGAAAGGTTGCTTATTGGTTTGGGTGAGGTGAAATTTGGCTCGATTGCATAAATATATAGCACTGAGCGGTGCGCTGCTGCTAACGGGCTGTCAGGCTGTTAATACGACGGGTTCCAGCGCGGTGGGTGTTGATCGTAAGCAGTATATGTTCAGCATGCTCAGTACTAACGAGATTAATCAAACCTATGCGCAGGCCTATCAAGAGACGCTGCAACAAGCACAGGCTAAGGGGCAGCTGGATACGCGTAGCAATAATGCCAAGCGTTTACAGGTTATTGGTCAGAATTTAATTAGGCAGGTGTCTTATTTTCGTGCTGATGCTGCGCAATGGGATTGGCAGGTGAGCTTGATTAATAGTCCTGAGCTGAATGCGAGCTGTGGGCCTGGCGGTAAGATTATTTTCTATAGTGGCATTATTACTAAGCTGAACCTGACTGATGATGAAATTGCGGCAGTAATGGGACATGAAATTGCCCACGCCTTACGTGAGCATAGTCGCGAGGCCATGTCCAAGGCTTATGGTATTGAGGCGGCTAAACTCGGTTTAGGTGTTGTCTTAGGCGTCAGTCAAGAGACTATGCAGATTGCCGACACTGCGGTGCAATATGGTATGACTTTACCCAATAGCCGCAGTGCAGAAACTGAGGCAGACTTATTAGGTATCGAGCTGGCTGCGCGCGGCGGCTACAATCCCAATGCAGCGATTAGTTTGTGGCAGAAAATGGCACAGGCCAGTCAAGGTGCTCCAGCTGAATTTATGAGTACGCATCCGTCATCGTCAACGCGTATTCAAAATCTGCAGGCTAATATCCCGAAAGTGATGCCGCTGTACGAACAAGCGCGCAGACGCTAATTCTTACCACTGCCGGCTTTTTAACGGGCAGGCAGTTTTCTTTTACTGTGCTTAAAATGCAGCGCCTGCTTTATTTAGTCGCTTTAAAAATCACGAATTTAGCATTGGCTGCGATTTGCTCAACAGTGTGGAACATACGTTTTAGGGTGATGTGATAGCCCAAGTGGCGATTCCCGACAATCCATAGTTCTCCACCTGCTTTTAGTGCGCGATGGCTTTGCTGAAACATGCGACGGGCTAAAAAGTCACCCACCACCTGTTGTTGGTGAAAGGGTGGATTACACAGGACAAGATCAAGAGTCTCTGCCTGTTCGCAGGCCAAACCATCGCCTGCGTAAATGCTGACTGAGCGCTCGCCTAGCGCTTGTTGCCAATTTTCTTGTGCTGATTGCACGGCCATATAAGACTCATCAATCATACGCAGCTGTGCTTGTGGGTTATTGAGAGCGCAGACGATGCCTAACACGCCATTACCGCAACCCAGATCAGCCACCTGTGCATCACCTGTATTACTGGGTAGATGGGGTAAAAAAAATCGCGTGCCAATATCCAGCGCTTCGCGGCAAAAAATACCAGCATGGTTACGCAAAGTCAGCGCAGGTTTTTCCAGTGCGTAGATGCTTGGGTAAGGCGAGCTGGCCTGTGCTTTGTCTGCTGGGGTGACAAAGAGTAAACGTGCTTTTTTCTCGGCAAGACTGGCTTGCACTGGACCGATATAACGCTCGAGTAGATCACCGGCTGAACGCGGCAAGTGCTTGACCATGCCAGCGGCAACGATGGTTGTATCTGCGTGTATGTGGCTTTGTAAACGGATCAGTTGTTCTTCAAGCAAGGCTAAGGTTTTTGGCACACGGATCAGCACACAGTCGTAGGTTCCGTTAAAGGGCTGGTCTGACCTGATGATCTCGAGATCGCTGTTGGCAAGTTGATTATTATCAAGATTATTGCGCAGAGCTTGATGAGCTAAAAATGAATCACCGCTGCTGTGTACTTGCATATGTGCAGTCAAACTGGCAGCCAGCGCGCCGAAGTTATCGTTCAGGATTAGGCAGCGTGCAGTGCTCTGCAAGCCGCAGCTGCTCAGGTGTTTGAGCAGGTATTCATCGGCTGCATCAAAGGCTTGCAGAGGGCTGTTATGCTGCTCTGGGTAGCGCAATAAATCCAGCTGTGCAAAAGGTGTGGTCAATATAGGCATAGAGATCGCAGGTATTTGTTTGGCCAAAAGTGGCGTATGAATAGAGGTATTAATTCGTTAATGAGGTGCAGTATGAACTCGGCGCAAGAAAAATTCACCCGTCAAACCATAACCAGCTTACATACATGGACGCCCAGTCTATTTAGTTTCCGTTGTACGCGTGATGTGGGGTTTCGTTTTACTGCGGGACAGTTTGCACGTTTAGGTGTGCGTAAAACCAGTGGCGCTATTGTATGGCGTGGTTACTCGATGGTCTCCAGTCCATTTGATGAGTTTTTGGAGTTTTTCTCGATTGTGGTACCGGGCGGCGAGTTTACCAGTGAGTTGAGTCAGTTGGCGGTGGGCGATGAGATTTTAATTGAGAAACAGGCGCATGGGTTTTTAACCTTGGACCGTTTTGTTGATGGTAAAAATCTTTGGTTACTGGCAACCGGTACAGGGCTGGCGCCATTTTTATCGATGCTGCAAGATTTTGAGATCTGGCAGCGTTTTGAACGGATCGTATTGGTGTATAGCGTGCGCTCTGAGGATGAATTAGCCTATCGGGATTTACTCGATGAGATTTTAACCCGTGAGTATGTGGCTGAGCATGCGCATAAGTTGACCTTTGTACCTGTGGTGACTCGTGAAAGAGTGCCAGGCGCTTTGGCTGTGCGTATTACCGATTTGTTGGTTTCGGGTGAGCTGGAAAAGCATGTTGGCTTGCCAATGGAGGCGGAGAATTCCCGTGTGTTGCTCTGTGGTAATCCGCAGATGGTGGAGGATTGTCGGATGCTGCTGCAGAAGCGCGATATGCAGTTGTCGATGATGCGCAAGCCTGGCGCAGTGGCTGTGGAGAACTATTGGTAAGTTTGTGTTTTTAGCTTTGCTCAGCCTTTTTATTCTGTCCTTTGCGAGCTGGTTCCTGTTTGTGTCTTTTTAGCAGTAAAACTTCCAGAAACAGACGAGCCTATATTAATCATGCTAACAACACCGCTGATCAACGAGTGCTTCAGGGTTGGTGTGACAAGCGTGCCAAGGATGGCACGCGCCGGAGTTGAACCTAGGATGGGTTCGCCGACGGAAAAGCACCAATTCCGAAGTACGGCTGGCACCTTATTCTCTAGTAAGATTGCAACTAAAAGCATCAGGGATTATTTACGTATGCCGCACCGTGCAAGTGCCGTTCTTCCCTCAACACGCCATCCTGGCGTGAATTCGGGCGCTGCGCCATCCATGGCTGCGCTTGCCACAGCACCCGTACGGTACTCGTTGATCATTGATGTGGTTTTCGATTCTGTCGCATGACTCTTTTAAAGCAAGAGCATTGATCAACTATATGCTTTGCTAATCTTCAAAAAATTCATATTCAAACTTGAAGTATTCAGAATCAGATGAGCCCTATATTAATCATGCTAACAACACCGCTGATCAACGAGTGCTTCAGGGTTGGTGTGACAAGCGTGCCAAGGATGGCACGCGCCGGAGTTGAACCCAGGATGGGTTCGTCGACGGAAAAACACCCACCCCGAAGTGCGCTATGCCACGCAATGACCAGTACACCCCAATAAAAAGCTTCAGGAGTCATTTGTACATGCTGCACCGTGCAAGTGTCGTTCTTTCATCAACAATCTCACCTAAGCTTCATTGGCGGATAACACTTACCCCAAGGTATGGCAGGCGTTATTCTTCTCTGCACTTTTCAAGCAAGCTTCAACCCTGACAAGCAAACAGCGAGAAATATAAAACTAACCCGCTATACTCATCTAGCACATATAAAAAACGCTACTTAAACAAATTTAGCAGCAACCAATTTTAGAGCGAATCTTATGGGCAAGATTAAATTCTTTGTTTTACAAACAGCCAGTCTAATTATCGGATTGCTGTTCTGCTTTGCAGTGCAGGCTGCAGACAATTCACCCACAGGTGATGCAGGCATAATGTCGATGTCATACGGCAAGTCTGAAGGGAAGATTCTTCTGACGGTTGATGGACTTATTACGCCAGCACAGGCTCAGCTTGATTTGACGATGATTCAGGCGTTACCCCGCTCGACTGTTTACACATCCACTGTAGTGACTGATGGTGTTAAACGTTTTGACGGTGTGCTGATGCGCGATTTACTTGACCCGCTTGGCATCTCTGCTCAGGCTAAGCACGTTGAAGCCACTGCGCTCAATGACTACTTAGTTGATATACCCTTAGCAGATTTTTATGAGTATGACGTGTTGTTGGCCACGCATATGGATGGTGTGTTGCTACAGCCAACCGATAAAGGGCCGCTGTGGATTGTTTATCCGCGTGACAAACACAGAAAGCTACAAGATATTCGTTATGACTACCGCTGGGTATGGCAGCTCAAACACTTACATATACGCTAAGGCCGTGGAGTTATGACGCGTACTAAAAAAATATTTATACGCTATATCTTGCCACTCGTTACGATTATATTGCTGCTGGCATTATTAGGCGTAGCCTTGTTTCGCTTATCTGTTATCCAGCGCGAAATGCGTTATAACTCCAATGCCAATATGGTTTGGGTGGTGTATTACACGCACCTTGAAAGCTTGCGCTTAACTGATGCGATTCAAAAACAAGCGCTTGATCCTGAGGCAGATAGTGATCTGCTGTTTCGTTATCAAATGTTGTTGAGTCGTTTGAACTTACTGCATGACGGGCCACAGTCAAGATTTTTAGATGATGTTGGTTTGTTAACCGAGCTGAAGACGCATACGCTAGCACTGCATCAAATTGAACACTTATTGACTATAAGCCCTTTAAATTCAGCGCAGCTAGAGTATTTGCAACACACTCTGCATGAGTTTAGTGCGTTTATGCTGAGGGCCGCAGGGCGGGCGATGACGGCACAGTGGGAAGAGCTTGGTGCCGGCGTTGATATGAATCGCAATGCTGTCTTAACCATTCTTTTTATTATGGTCGGGATTTTATTGTGCAGTTTATTTGTCTCTTGGCAGTTGCTTGTGGCGCTTAAGCGCAGTCGGCAAAATGAACAGATTAAACAGCAGCAACTTGAGCTGCAAAAACAACTTGAGCATGAACGAAAAGTGAGTGAGCTGTATCGCAGTTTTGGGGCGATGGTTTCGCATCAGTTTCGTACCCCTTTAGCTATTATTGATGCCAGTATGCAGCGCTTAATTCGTGCGGGTGAGCGTATGACGCCGGCTCAAGTGACTGAGCGGGCGGTCAAAGTAAAAGCAGCCACTGAGCGCTTAACCTATTTAATTGACAGGATCTTAACAGCGGATCGTTTGTTAGAGCAGGTCGATATACAGTTACAGCAACACTCTTTAGCTGATGTGGTTAAGAGGGCCATTGCCGAACATTCTTTTTTAACCAACAAGCGTCAGGTGGATTTCAATGTAGAAAATAATACAAATCTACACGCTATCTGTGATCCAGTGCTAGTCAGTGAGATTGTTGGCAATTTGCTCTCCAATGCAGACAAGTATTCGCCAGCAGATAAAGCGATTTCCGTGTATATCTACAAACATCAGCAGAACGTGTGCTGTCAAATTAAGGATCAAGGCAAGGGCATTGCTCAGAACGATCTTAAGCATATTTTTCAACGTTATTTTCGCGCGGATACCGTTGCTGATGTTACTGGAACAGGTATTGGCTTATACGTTGTCGCTGAACTTGCCGAATTACAAAGAGGTAAGGTGGCTGTGAGTTCGGATGAAGGCAACGGCTCAGTATTTACCCTATGTTTGCCTTGTGCTTTTAATCAATAGAAGACGGTGCATTATGGAACACTCGTTAGCGTCTACCGACTCCATCATTCTTTGTGTTGAAGATGAAGTTGATCTGCGTGAAATACTGGCTGAGGAAATGCGTGATGCCGGCTATCAGGTGATTGAAGCGGCTGATGGCGAAGAAGCTCTTATTGTGCTGCAGCATACAAAACCAGATTTGATTTTATGCGATATATTGATGCCGCGCATGGGCGGTTATCAGCTTCTACAACATATCCGTACAGATTATCCAGAACTGGCGCATGTGCCCTTTATCTTTCTGAGTGCACAAGATCAAGTCGAGCAGATTGTCAGCGGCAAGCATGCGGGGGCTGATGATTACTTGGTTAAACCGGTTAACTTTGATCTTATGTTGGCAACAATTGACGCACGTTTACGGCAAGTACAACGGCTGCATGCGCAGCTAAATCCTCAAACTAATGCAGTCAGTTCGACTGCATTAGAGTCTGGGATTGGTACAAGTAAGGTTTTGCAGCGTATCTCGAAAACCTTAGATTTCATTAGTTCGGGGATTGTATTACTTGACGGCACTGCGCAAATGTTATTTATCAATAACACCGCTAAAACGGTGATCAATACTGCGTTGTGTCCTGAAATTGCGGCAATGGTTAAACAGCATGGCGAGCAAACCATATGGCAGCATGCCACGATACGGCAAGCGCTTGGTGCCGCCAAGCGTGGTGAGGATTACAGTGAGTTTCTATCCTTAGCTTGCCAGCAAGGGCAACATGATGTGCTGCTGACTATTTGTGCTTTAAGTGTCGAAAACAGTAATAGTGATGATCCTGCTGTCGCGCTCTTTTTTAGTCATAGAGGCCACAGTGAGCTGGTGCCATTTAAGGCGCTTGAGGCACTGTTCCAGCTTACACCTATGGAAAGTCGTGTCGCTTGGGCATTTGCGCAAGGTATGCGTTCTGAGGAGATTGCGCAAACGTTTAGTGTTTCTATGACTACAGTGGCCTTCCATAAGCGTAATATCTTTCAGAAAACCCAGACCAATCGACAAGCTGACTTGGTTGCTTTGTTACTAACCCTCCCTGCTACAACTCTATAACGCCGCGCCAAAGGTTTGGCATGCTGTGCCTTATTGGATCACTCAAGTACAGACGACTGTGAGCGGCTGAATAGTCATACCGTTCGTTTAGACGGTTACCAGCACAATTAAAGCCTATAGCCTGCTCAATTAAGAACCTGTGCAAAATGCATATGCAAAAAAACCATGCATCAGGGGGATCTAATTAGGAGGCGTTTATGTGGGATTTCAGCATAGGTAAATCAATAAATTTAATTGTTCGCACGATGCCTTTTATATTGCTGCGTTGTGCAGTGTATTTCGGTATTACCTTGGCCTATATTTTAATGACCGGTGTTGGGGCTGGAGTGGGTTACGGCATTGGTGGTTTTGGTGATGAAAGCTTTCAAACATCCGCCGCAATCTGGGGTGGTGTCGCTGGTTTTGGCATCGTTGGCGCTGTACTGTTCTTTGCCAGAGAATACCTCTTGTACACGGTTAAAGCGGGTCATATTGCCGTGTTAGTGCGCTTGATTGATGGCGAAGAACTGCCGCAAGGACGCTCACAAATTGCTTATGCCAGTCAAATCGTTAAGCAAAATTTCGCCCAGACTAATGTGTTATTTGCGATGGATATGCTGATTAAAGGCGTGATCAATGCCATCACTGGTTTAGTGCAAGGCATTGGTAGTTTCTTACCTATACCTGGGTTGCAGCAGTTGATGGGTGTGGTTAAAGCTTTCTTACGCATTGCTGTCGGCTTAATTGATGAAGTTATGCTTGCTTATATCATACGTACCAATAGTGATAACCCATGGCTGGCTTCACGCTCAGCATTGGTGCTGTATGGGCAAAATGCTCAAGGTATGCTGAAAAACGCAGCATGGCTGACGTTGTTTACTTATGGCTTATCAATATTAGTTTTTCTTGTCATGCTAGCGCCTGCCGCTGCCTTGGTGTACCTGATTCCTGGTGCGTGGTCCGCGGGCGGAATGGTGTTTGCGTTGCTCTTTGCTTGGGCGATAAAAGTAGCGGTGATTGAGCCCTTTGCCATTGCGTGCTTGTTGCAGGCTTACTTTAAGGCCATCGAAGGTCAAACGCCCAACCCAGAATGGGAGGCGCGCTTAGATAAAGTGTCGAATAAATTCGGTGAGCTTAAAGGCAAGGCACAAACTTGGGTTCAACCGGCTAAGGCGACTACAGATCAAGAGCCTGAAGCATCCGCATGATGTGCATGGCATCTTATAAGGGCAGTCTTATGAAAGCGCAAATTCTTCTTACCTTGCTGATGAGTCTGCTGGCGTCGCTGACAGTGCAAGCCAATGATCCGTACCAAGATGCCTTAGCGCGCATGGAGCAAGCTGCGCAGGTGTTTATAGCTGGGAATGGCTTTGTTGAGCAGTCCGCTGACGAGTTGGCCGGCGAGCACTATTACTCTGAGAGAACCTTCCCGAGTATGGCGTCAAGCGCGGCGTCAGTTTTCCTTCCTGATGCTGATCTCGATGGGCTCACCCGCGCTATTTTGCTGCTTGAAGCGCAAGAAGCAGAGTTGCCGCATGTTCGCTATCAGATTAACTACAGCAACAATACTGATACTGAAGTACCTGAGCTAAAGCACGACTATATCGAAGTCACGCGCTATAACTTAGGTCCCGCACGGCGTGTTGATGTGCTGCAGTATGTGGACGCAGAGCATGTTGCCAGCCCAGTTGAGTTTGGTGTTGGACCCCATGTGAGCTGGCGTTTTGTGATGGCTCCCGTAATGGGCATGCAGGCCAATGTGCTGTACGCAGCACGAAAAGAGGTGACAGATACAGCGGCACAGCAGGCCATGTGCTTTACCCAGCCTTGTTTAAGCTTAGATGTTCCAGAGCTGCCTAGTGGGCAGGTTCAAGCCTTAGTGCCTGCATTACTACCCCCCGCTATTTATCGTGCAGAAAGCGCTTCTGCTGTGACACGACCAGCACGGGTTATGCAAGAGTTGTGGGCTGAGTTTAAATCTGATGATCCTTTGCCCTACCACAGGAATATACCGCAATTTACTTTTGTGATCTCTATGGATGTGGTTGGGCAAGAGAGCTCAAGTGTGGGTACAGGTTTGCAAAATATGGTGCTTGATGACGCTATTGCGAAGGTGTGGTTACAGCGCGTCCAAGCTGCTGGTATGGAGAGTGACCTCACGCAGGTTACTATTTCAAGGTATTAGGGTTAAGCCAATGAATGTATTTCTTCTATCAGTTTTTTTGCGTGCAAAGAAATGGTTTCGAGTGATTGGTCTTGCAGCGCTAACAATGTTCCTCAGTAGTTGCGCGAGCATGAGTGAGCAAGAGTGTTTAACCGCTAATTGGTTGGATCAAGGTTTTCGAGATGGACGCAGCGGTCAACCATTGACGCGTTTTGAAGATCATCGCCAAGCGTGTGCAAAAGTAGGTGTCAGGCCGGATCAACAGCTTTATTTTCAAGGGCGTGAGCGAGGTATTTTGCATTACTGCACGCCGGACAACGCAATGCAAGAAGGGCGCTTAGGTCGACAATACCGCAACGCTTGTCCTGCCCACTTAGAGCACAGGTTTTTACTTGCTTACGAACAGGGTAAGCAGATTTATGATGCTGAGCAGCGTATAGAAAAACTAAACCGCGAATCAAACCAACTCGAACAAAGATTAAAGAAAGAAAAGGATAAAGATACACGTGGATATCTGCGTCAGGAGTTGCGTGATATTGATCGTCAGTTACAGCGAGCTCGTGAAGATATGCGTTATCTCGAGAGGCGTTTGCGTTATTGATTTGCTAGAAATACATCGTGCGCAGTTTAAACAGTTGCGTGCATAACTTAAATACAGAGATGCAAGGCAGCGTTAGCAAAACGATTAAAACCTTAAGCATCTGGAGAGCATCATGCGCAAACTTTTTGATCGGTTAGTGCTGGGTGTGGTGGGTTTACTGATGTCTGCAGTTGCAGTGGCAGCACCACTGACTCAAGCGCAGGTGAAAAACTACATTGCCTCATTTGTTGAAGCACAAGCCTTGGCTGAGCAGAACCCGAGTCCACAAAAAAGCATTGACCGTCATCGACCTTTGGTTTCAGGTATTGAGCTGTTGGCGAAAGATTCACAGCTTTATCAAGACCTTAGCAATATTACACAGAAGTATCATTTTCATAATGCAGAGCAATGGGCTGATGTCGGTGATCGTGTGATGAATGCTTATTTTATTGCCAAACAGGGGACAACCTTAGAGTTTATCGAGCGTAATTATAAAGAAGCTGAAGAGCGCATTAATAGTAATCCCGATTATACCGAGCAGCATAAAAAAGGTGTGTTGGCGGGTATGGAAAAAGGTTATTTGCGTAATGTGAAAAAAATACAAGACGCGCAACCGGATTTGCCTGCAGTTACTGGTCTGCTTGATGAGATAGCGCCGCTTTATGAAGACTAAGCTGCTAAGTGTTTATCTTGAACGAGTAACCTTGCATTAAGTTTTAGGCAAACAACAGTCTATAAGAATAAAGGTGATGACCATGAAGAATAAAATGCTGCTTTTATTGCTTGCGAGCTTGTTAGTAACAGGGTGCAGTGAGTCTGATGCTGGTGGCCAGTTCGGATTAAGCGAGCCGTATCAAAAATACTTTGAAGAGGCTTGGGCGGTAAGCAGTCAGGGTAAACCGCCACTGCAAGAGTGTGCCCGTGTAGTGGGCACTGCAACTGGAATGTTTGCCGCAAAAAAAGATAAGAATAATGAAGCGCAGCAAGCCTATGAAGCCTGCTATGTGGATGCGTTTGTGAATTATGCTAACGCGTATTTTGCCTTAGAGGATAATGCCGTTATTGAAGGTGACGAGCCTAAAGGCTGCTTGATGTATGAGCGCTCCTTAAGAATGCATAAGTCTTCCCTAGATAGCTACGCCGAGCGTTTTAATTTAGACCTGCAAGACTTGGATGCACGCATACGTCAAGGGCTAGGCGAAGCTGCAGCTTTATGCGTGTCTAACTGAGCAAAATTGTTGAGTGGGGTGCAGATATGAAACCGTTATATTCTTTCCTGCTTGCAGGCTTAGTCACTGCAGTACCCAGCGCCACTCTTGCGGCTGAGCAAACCATGATTGTCTTGGATGCTTCTGGCTCCATGTGGGGGCAAATTAATGGCACACCTAAACTGCAAATAGCCCGCGAAGCATTGGCTACAGTGTTGGCTGATATGCCTGCTGAAACGGAGTTAGGCCTGATTGCTTATGGTCACCGCGAGCGGGGTAACTGCAATGATATTGAAGTCATTGTAAAGCCTGCTGCAGGAACAGCGCCGGCCATTATCAAAGCGGCAAATACGATGCGGTTTCTGGGTAAGACGCCGTTATCTGCATCAGTTATCAAAGCCGCCGAAGAGCTGCGCTATACCGAAGATAAAGCCACAGTTATCCTCATTACCGATGGTTTAGAAAACTGCAACGCTGATCCCTGTGCGGTGGGTGCTGAGTTGGCTAAAAATGGCATAGATTTTACTGCCCATGTGGTTGGTTTTGACTTGACCGATGCGGAAGGTAAGCAAGTTGCTTGCTTGGCTGAAAATACTGGCGGTCGTTATGTGTCTGCTGCTAATGCGGATGAGTTGCGTGATGCCTTACTCAATACAGTGATTCAGCCTGCGCCAGAAGAAGCGCCAAAAGAGCCAGAGCCTTTGGTGTTGCCTGAAGCGACATTGGACCCTGATGAGAGTGCCAACATTGGCAGCGATATTACTGTTAATTGGGCTGGGCCCAATGCAGAAAATGATTACATCGATTTGGTTCCGCAGGGTTATAAGCCCACCCACGGTGAGCTGACTTATAGCTACACCAAAGAGGGTTCACCGCTAACTGTGCGCGCTGCGGCTAAGCCTGGTACTTATACACTGCGTTATATCTGGCGCGGTACCGATAACCAGCGTCATGTCTTAGCGCAGAGCAATGTTGAAGTGACCGACAGTGATGTTGCCTTGATTGTGCCTGATAGCGTGCAGGCGGGTAGTATGATCCCTATCCAGTGGAAAGGGCCAGCCAGTGAGGGCGATTACATTGATTTGGTTGCTGAGGGCTTTAAGCGCACCAGTGGCGAACTCACCTATGTGTATATAAAGCAGGGTACAGAATCTGAAGTTGAATTACGCGCGCCGACCAAGCCTAGCATGTATGACATTCGTTATATATTAAACGGGGCTGATCAAAAACGTATTTTAGAACATGTTGCAATAACTGTTACTGAGGCTGTTGCTACTTTATCTGTACCTGAACAGGTAGAGGTAGGGGCTGCAATGCCCATTTTTTGGACAGGTCCAGCGGGTGAGAGTGATTATGTAGATATCGTATCCATTGACCACAAGCGCATTGGTGGTGAGCTCACTTACTTCTATACCCGAAACTCAGAAGATGGCGAGTCAGGCGAATTGATAGCACCGACTAACGCCGGTGAGTACCAGGTGCGTTATATTTTACGTGGTTCCGGTGCTGATAGCGTGTTGGTTAAACAGCCCTTTACCGTCACCGCAGCAGAAGCACATGTGTCCGTGCCGACACGTGTTACAGCAGGCTCGACTATGCAAGTGGAATGGTCAGGCCCTGCCAGTCATGATGACTATGTGGATATTGTGGCAGCAGACCAGAAGCGCATTGGCGGTGAGTTGACGTACTTTTATACGCGAAATTCAAAAGAGAATGAAGGCGATGAACTAAAAGCACCTTCTAAAGCTGGCGAATATCAAGTGCGCTACATATTGCGTGGCTCTGGTGCTAATACTGTATTAGCTCAGCAGTCTTTTACCGTAACTCAGCCTGAGGGCAGTGTCTCTGTGCCAGCAAGCGTTGCAGCAGGCGCTATGGTTCAGGTGGAGTGGTCAGGCCCCGCTAATCATGATGATTATGTGGATATTGTTCCTGTTGGCCATAAGCGCATTGGTGGAGAGTTGACTTATTTCTATACTCGAAGCTCAGAGGAGGGCGAACCTGGTGAGCTGAAGGCACCGCTTAAGGCGGGTGAGTATGAGGTGCGTTACATTTTACGTGGCTCAGGTGCGGGTTTCGTTCTAGCCAAGCAGCCTTTTACGGTGACTGCTAATTAAGTTGTAATGTTGCATGCCGTACAAATGATCAAGGAGTGCTTTGGGCTTGCCACAGCGTCGGAGTTGAACCCAGGATGGGTTCATCGACGGAAAACACCAATTCCGAAGTACGGCAGGCATCGTATATTTCAGTAAAACCGTCATTAAAAGTATCCGATACTTTGTGCGTATGCCGTGCAAGTGCGAAAAGCTACGTATGGGATTACCGTACAAATTAGATGGCAGGCGTACGGGCGAGTAAAAATAAGGCTGTGATTTTAACCGCAGCCTTGGATGTTATTTTAGCTTTTATTTTGCTGTTTAAGCAGGTCACGGATTTCGCTGAGTAACACTTCTTCGCTGCTTGGTGCTGGCGGTGCCACTGGTGCTTCTTCGACAACTTCTTCTTCGCGCTTAAGGCGATTGATCACCTTAATACCCATAAAGATTGCGAAGGCAATAATCACAAAATCGATGATGGTTTGAATAAACTGACCATAGGCAATCACTACCGCAGGAATATCACCTTGAGCTGCTTTTAGAGTGATAATCAAATCACTGAAATCAACACCGCCAATTAACATACCCAATGCTGGGGTAAAGACATCGCTGACAAATGAGCTAACGATTTTACCAAAAGCGGCACCAATGATAATACCAACAGCCATATCGACGACGTTGCCTTTGACGGCAAAGGTTTTAAATTCTTTAAGAATGCTCATACTGTATTTTCCATGTCTAAATTGTTAGTTTATTGACCGCGCTGCGACTTAGTGTCGCATTAGACGTAAGTATACAGAGACGCTTTTTAAAAGTATCTTTTATTGAAAGACTACGTGCGCACTTGAGAGTGCGTGCATGTGGGGTTGTTTCTTACTGAGTGCGAGCGACAGCGAACTTCGCCAGTTCGATTAAGGCATCGCGATAACCTGATGCAGGAATAGGATCGAGGCATTTAATTGCACGCTCGGCGTATTGTTGGGCAAGTTGTGCGGTGTAGTCCAAGGCACCTGATGCTTCGACTGCTTCACTAATCGCTACTAGGTCCTCAATACCGCCTTTTTGAATCGCTTTACGTACCAGTGCTGCTTGCTCTGGTGTGCCGTTGCGCATGGCGACAATCAACGGCAGCGTCGGTTTACCTTCAGCGAGGTCATCGCCCACATTCTTGCCCAGTGTTTCAGCATCGCCACGGTAGTCGAGTAGGTCATCAACTAACTGAAAAGCAATACCTAGGTTATCGCCATAGGTACGTAGTGCTTCTGCATGTTCAACGGATGCGTCGGCCAAAACCGCAGCACTGTGGGTTGAAGCTTCAAATAACATCGCAGTTTTACCACGAATCACTTCCATATAGGTGGCTTCAGTGGTGCTGGCATCGCGAACTTTAGTCAGTTGCAGAACTTCACCTTCAGCAATCACGCGGGTGGCTTGGGAAATAATTTCCATTACCGGTAGGGAGCTAAGGCGGACCATCATTTCAAAAGAGCGCGCGTATAAGAAGTCACCGACTAATACGCTAGGGGCGTTGCCCCACTTAGCGTTGGCGGTGGAGCGTCCACGACGCAGGTCAGATTTATCAACGACATCGTCATGCAGTAAGGTGGAGGTGTGTAAAAATTCAATCACGGCAGCAAGAAGAAGCAAGTCCTCATCTTTTTTACCCAATGCATTACCGGCCAGCAATACCAAGAGTGGGCGTAGACGTTTGCCGCCAGCGGAGATGATATAATCGCCGATTTTTTCTACCAAAGGGATGCGTGAAGACAGCTGTTGTTTAATGATGCTGTCTACTGCAGCAAAATCTTCAGCGACGATTTGGTAAAAAGCCTGTGGTTGCATGACTCTGCGTACTCCAATAAGGTTGAGCGGCATGCTATGAGGCGCGCGCC
>Ga0172382_10005765_pt1 | contig 18314 bp, 13 predicted proteins | sample Leawel138RmetaG_FD_122245 | JGI IMG/M metagenome (GOLD analysis project Ga0172382, IMG submission 122245) | Leachate microbial communities from a municipal landfill in Southern Ontario, Canada - Leachate well 138R metaG | ecosystem: Engineered > Solid waste > Landfill > Unclassified | place...
AACCGTCGTCCGCGAAGCCTGTTTATCCTGGAGGGTGATTCCAAAACGAACATTTTTATAGTTAATTTTTGAGTCGATTCCGAAGTCATTTTCGAAATTTTCCATTTCTTTCGACCAGTTCCAGTCGCCCTCTTCCCCACCTAAATGAGCTTTTTCGGTCTGCTTGTAATGCGCGGCTATGATGGCATTAAATGGTGAATCAGTGGGATTGATCTTATGTGAAAAATCGGCAAATAGCGTTCCGAAGGAACCCGCCGTGAGGTGTGCTTCAGCTTTCGGGCTATCTTCGGGATCTTTGGTGATAATATTGATAATGCCGCAGATGGCGTTGGTTCCGTATAGCGCGGAGGACGGCCCGTAAACCACTTCAATTCGTCTGACGTTCTGCAGGTTGTACTGGTAACCGCCATAAAAACCACCGGAATTCAATTCATTGATCTGGATCCCGTCGATTAGCACCAGGATCAGGTTGTTCTGGCTGGGCGCGCCCCGTTGAAAAGAATAACTATTGAATCCCTGAATATTCCGGAACTGGAATCCGGGTAAATCTTTGAGAACATCTTCCAGACTGTGATAAGCTCGTTCCTTGATCTGATTGGCCGTAATAATCCGGACGGTGGCCGGGACTTTTTCGATCAACTGAGCTTTTTTGGTAGCGGTAGCGACCTTGATATTCATTAGCGCGCTTAAATCCAACTCGAGCCATTCGTCGATTTCGGAACTATGCGCAATACTTAAACTCACTAGCAAAAACAGTACAGAAAAGCCGTTAAATCTCCACTTATTCCTAACGGTTTTTGCGACGGACATATTTTTTGAGTTTAAAATAATTTCATATTATAAAAATCGTACAGCGTTATATTAGTGAAGAATTAACTGAATGTCAACAAAGATGTAGGCCGATTCTGTGAGTATAATCATATCGTTTATCTTTAATAAAGCACTAACGATAATATGGCTCTCAACATTTTTAATAATAGGTCTAACGAATAAGCACCATCTTCCTGGTAATATTGAAACCAGTCGATGTTCTCAGTGAATATAAATAGACACCACTTGACACTAATCGCCCTACATGATCCTTACCATTCCAGGTTACGTTATGGCAACCAGCCTGGCAATATTCATCGTACAATCTGACCACTTCCCGCCCCATCATATCATATACACTTAACGAAATTTGAGTTGGTTTTGGCAAATCGAAAGAAATGTTAGTTGTAGGATTAAAGGGATTAGGAGTATTTTGAGTCAACCGATATTGTACCGGTAATAAAGCGGGCTCCATTTCTTTGAAATATTCCGCGTTCCCGAAAATCAGCTTATAATCGCCTTGTTTTGTATCGGCTGGAATCGTAATGCCATCATCAGTATTTAAATAAATTAGCCGATTCGTCTGCCGATCGAGTATTCCGATAACGAAATTAGCAAAATTGTTGATCCCTTCGATGTTCATTTGCAGGTCGTAATTAGTCTGATTCTTGACGCAGAGGTTGAATTGACTGCCTATATTAATTTCCGGACAATGTTCAACAGAAAGGAATTTATAATTAATTGACAAGTCTGGTTCATAGATGTAAATACTTGCCTTTTCGAAGGTCGCTGGCGGATATAAATAATCCCAGTTATCAAAATCCCGGCTGGCGTTTTCATGCAGGCCAATTATCGCTGTAGCGTAGTGCCGCTCATTACTCGCTATTGAACATCGTATGTTTCGTTCGGCGGTGAAGATCGGCATACTCCTTTTGGTCAAGGTTGAGGCTGTATTATATGGAATCAAAAGGGAATCAAGATTATCTAAATTGTTGAAATAATATCCGGAATAGACTTTAAACACCGCCGGCTGGCTCCAGCTACCGTCCCAGGAATAGATCGTACGATTATTCGCCAGACCGTTGGCTTGAAGCACTTTACTCCATTCGACATCGCGAGCGAACGGATTAGAAATCAAATTCCAACCATCATGCAGGGGAATCGAATAAGTAAAACTATTTGTTAAAACTACCGAATTAATCTCGCGCGATATTTTTAAAGGGCTTCGACTCAGGATCCAGAATGCTCGTCCTGGTTGGAAATTGAAAATCGCACTACCATCATATTTTACCTGATAGTTTGATTCAGCGCCATTATCCCAGAAAGCATTCCAGTCAGCAGGTGCTTTTCCAGTTAGAAAATCCGATATGGGTAAATTAATCTTACCCGGCATTCCAATAATCCGATAATTTTCGGTGTCATCAGCATCTCCAAAACTGATTTTCTGCGAGAGCGCTAATGTATCAGGACAGTTAAAAATGGTAAATACTGGACTTACTGAATAGATTTTATATGAAGCTGCATCGCTGATTTTAACAACACAGGAATCCGAGGAAACCGACGCAACTTGCCAGTCGTAATTACCGATGTCAGATGATATACTACTCACGATCGGGGACCAGGTATGTCCATTATTGACTGAATATTCAATTTTCAGGGAGTTGATATCGCTAGCATTCCATTCAATTTTGTAGGTTTTACCAGCCTGCCATATTCCATTTGCAACAGGTGAGTTGATGGTGATTTCCGGAACCACTCCATAGGCTTTAATCGCCAGATCGTATTGACCGTCTTCGTCATTGCCAATCGAAGACCAGGCTACTCCATTTGAACTGACCCAACAAACCCCGGACTCGATTACCGGATCGGCGTACCCTTCGGATGCAAATTCGGCCGGAACCGGATAAGTATAGTACGGCGTCGTATACTTGACTTTAACGTAACAATCTTCACCTTCAGCTAACGTGATTGTATCCGGGAGATCAAAAGTATAATATCCCGGCCAGGCACAGGTTTTCGAAGTAATAGATATCAGTTTATCCGAATCCAGTAATTCTGTACCGTTGAATTCATCGTAAATATCAATCGCTATAGTAGCATTAGCCGCATTCGCCCAAGTGCCAATTTTTTGAATTTTAACAGGTTCATCGGCTACGAATCTGACAAGTCCGGCCGAAAAGCTACTACCATAGCCAACGGCACCGATACTGCCCAAATAATCATAGCCAATGACTTTTGAATTAGAAACGTATTCCAAACTATACGGAAAATAGCCACAGGTCGAATTAACTTTGGTATCATTGTACGAAATATAAAAATATCCATCTTCGCCAAATTCAGGTCCCCAGCTGTTTTTTATTATCCAGGCGCCCGTCCCTCCGTCTGACACCTTGGTGTCATCCCAACCAGCTATCAGAACGGCGTGATTTGTACTGGAATCTGCTGAACCATTGTAACAGTAAGTATAATCAGATGAATTATAGGAATTATCCTCCCAGCGCATTGTCGTATACAACGCTCCAAAATCGATTAAAGCTTGTTTGATTATATCCATATCGTTGGGTAATTGGCGCATATCAGTTATATATGCGACCTCACTAAATCCGGATGGACAATCTCCAGCCTCCGCTGTATACGGATCATCCGTTTCCAAAAGCGGCCCGGATTTTCTGGTAAAGTAGGCCATGGCCATATTCATATTACCGCCTTCACAAGATTCATATGCGAATCCATGACAGTTGTTAAGATTATCCTCCGAAAGGTCATATTCTCCGAAATCCGCTTTTTTCCATTTCGATTCTATGGCTCCCATGGCCGCAAATGCCCAGCATGATCCGCAATTGCCTTGATTTTTCACAGAGGTTAACATAGATGCACCATCAGCTCCGGCGGTACGCAGATCATATACAGCATCCGTAATCACAACCCGTTCTCTCGCATTCGCATTCCAACCAGCAAAACTTGGTCGAAAAGGCGGCGGTATTTCACCCAATATAAATCCGTATTGCGATATTTCCGGACTATATCTACCAGTTAACTTCCTTTCCTGATATTTGATGAAATCCGGATTAAGTGGCGCAATTTGCCAGGATTCAGCCGCAAATGTGATAAGCGCGAATAAGAGTAGCAGAACAAGGGTATTTAGTATCTTCTTCATATAATTACCTTTTAACATAATTAGGGACGACCGGGTGGCATCCCGATAGGATCATTTTCAGGTTCTCCGCTAAAAATAACGGCGACGACGATTCCGACAACTACAGCTGAACCGGCATACAAATAGCCTCTGGGTATTTTCTTCAATTCAGTCGCACGGACTTCGAAGTAATAATCAGCATAATTCTCACCGGGTTGAAATTCCTGGACATAATTCCAAACTGCTTTTCGTTGCGTACCGGCGAATTTTCCTTTGCCGATATCTCCTTTAATATTTGAAGGTTTCAGACTATAATCAGGCAGATCCCTCCTTTTCAAAATAACATCGACCTTATATTTCATTTTCGGATTGCCAGCCAGGTCATAGCGGATTTCTATATTCTGGCCATCCAGCGTAAAGTCAATATTGGTCACCCGAACTTCCTGAGATGACAGTACAGTCGTAAGTAACAATAAGAAAGATAAAATTCGGTACATTTTCATAAAAAACCTTTCAGCTTTATTTGGTAATTTATATTGAGGTAGGCATTTTAGTCCGTTCAAATTATGCTCAATCAACTCACACAGTCAGATATTATCAATTTCAGGAAGCAAATTCAATAAAATATTTCAGGATTCTTGATAAATAATCGGCTTACCCATTCATCAATTATTTCAAATTCAGGAAATTATTAGTTACCCCTTTATCACCCCAAGCGGTTTAAAGCGGGCAACTTTGCGGATGATGCCGGCGGCATTCATAGTTTCCACAACTTCACTGACATCTTTGTACGCAAACGGCATTTCCTCAGCGATTGTGCCTTTCTGTTCTGCCATGACATAAACGCCGCTTTCCGCTAAAGTCTTATACAGATCGATACCCCGGGCTTTAGCCTTAGCCTGGTGGCGTGATAATACTCGACCGGCGCCATGACAGGCACTGCCAAATGTCTCCTGCATGGCGGTAGTCGTACCAACGCACAGAAAACTTTCAGTTCCCATATCGCCGGGAATCAACACCGGCTGGCCGATTTTGCGGTAAACCTCGGGCAAATCCGGATGATCCGGACCAAAAGCACGGGTGGCGCCTTTGCGATGAACACATACCCGAGTATTTTTCGTGCCAAACTGATGTTCTTCAATTTTGGCAATATTATGGGCAATGTCCCAAACTGGGCGAAAACCTATTTCAGATGGACTGATGCCCAGAGTTTTCATCATACTATTCTCAATTAATGAAGCAATTACCTGCCGATTGGCGAAGGCAAAATTGGCCGCCGAACGCATAGCCGCCAGATAATCGCGACCTTCCGGCGATTTTAACGGCGCGCAGGCTAATTGCCGGTCCGGAATTTGAATTTCGTACTTCCGGGTGGCGTTCAGCGTCGTTTTGATGAAATCATCACAAATCTGGTAACCGAATCCGCGTGAACCGGTATGTAATATTATGACTAATTTATCTTTAAATATTCCCATCGTATCAGCCGCGACCTGGTCAAATATATCCGCCACTTTTCCTATTTCTATAAAGTGATTGCCACTTCCGAGCGTCCCAACCTGATCCGCACCGCGTTCAAAGGCCCGTTGCGAGATGATTGAAGGGTCGCCTCCGGCCAATTGGCCGCGGTCTTCGATATATTCCAGATCAGCGGAATCGCCAAATCCGTTTTTTACCGCCCAACTAGCGCCCTCGAGTGCAACTTGCTCGAGATCCCGCCGACTAAGTTTACGGATAGCGCCATGCGAACCGATTCCGCTCGGAACATTGCTAAAAATGCCGGCGATTAAATCCTTCACAGACTTCTTCAAATCAGCGAGCGTGAGATTCGTCCGCATCAGACGCACTCCGCAATTGATATCGTAGCCGACGCCGCCGGGCGAAATGATGCCTTCTTCGATATCAAATGCCGCTACGCCGCCGATCGGAAAACCATAGCCCCAGTGAATGTCCGGCATGGCAAACGAATAACCGATTATTCCGGGCAATTGGGCAACGTTGGCAACCTGTTTCAGACTCTCGTCACTTCTTATGGACTGCATCAGTTTGTCGCTGGCAAAGATGCGCCCCGGCACGCGCATCGAACCGGACTTTGAAATTTCCCAAACCTGTTCGCTGATTTTATGTAATTCCTGATTGCTCATCGATCACCTCTAAATATCCAGGACAAACCGCGCTTGCCAGCCATTATCGCCGTGAATTATCTTTAACTCATGGTAGGTCACGCTCTTTATCTCGCGTTTTAGATTGTGTCTCTGCGAATCAAACGCTTCACCGGTGGCAGTCGCCTGTAATTCCCGCCCTGTTAGTTTTTTTATCCGGAAAGATTTGAATATGAAATGCCGGCTTATGGAATAGTAAAGCAATTCGCCCAGCCATTCCCGCAGGAGCAATTCCGGCTCATCAGCCCGAACGGAAAATTCAACCGTCTCCTTCTCTTTTATTTGGCGGGGATTGATCATCAAATCGAATAAGGCGGACGCCGAATGTTCAAAAAGTGCCGGTAAATCCGCGCCATAAACCTCGATTCCCAGGTCGGCAGTGTGCGGAAAGGTCGTGTAAACTCGTTTTTTCATTACTCTGCTATACTATTTCGGAAAGGTCGCTACGATTTTTTAATTCACCTAATAATTTCAAACCTCAACTGCTAAGATATACACATTTATAATAAGCGCAAACATGTTTATCAGAAAAAATAAATATAACGTTCAGTACCTTAATCCATCATCAACTGTCCCTTACGCTAAAAACATCTTCTTGAATCGCAATACTATTTTTAATAGATTCATTCTGATTTTATGATAAAAAGAAAAACATCAAAAAGAAGTCATCGATATTAAACTCTAAATTATTTTTTTGATTTGATCAGTTAGTAAAATATGGCGAGCGATTTAAATCTACTGGATACACTTTCAAGTAATCTCTATCAGTTAAAAATCCTGAAAACGATAGACGAAAAGTGTAATCTGCTTTTGGAAACCTTGCGAAAAACCGGATGGCGTAAAGCTAGTCTCGGTTTCCTGAATAGTAAATACGAAACCAAGAAAACGCTTTATTCCGGCTATGAACCAGAAGCGATCCAATACTCGGAAGATCATAAATTGCCACCTGAAAAAAGAAAGGCACTGCTCAGCTCGGCCGTTGAACGTTGGCGCATCATTCCATTTTATTATCTTCCCTGGAAAGATGAACGCGTCCGTTATATTCTGACTGATGGTTTAAAGACTGAAATTCCCCTGCAACATAAACCCGAATGGCATAAGAATGATCTTCTCTACGCGCCGATTTATTTTGAAGGGCGACCGATTGCGGTATTGAATCTCGATGAACCGAAAGACCCGTCTATCCCATCCAAGGTAAATCTGCGGGCGCCGACAATAATCCACAGCTTCATCACGGAAGTAATCCTTCAAACCGTATGCGAAGAACATTATGAAAATTTCCTGCAAATCCATCGTTCGATTATCGCCCGTGGAACAATCGGTATTATCGAATTAGATGAGACTGGAAAAATTGTTGACGTCAACGACGTGGCAGAACAAATATTAAAAATAAGTAAGGTCAAATTACTCGATAACAAATACAATAAAGTCTTAAATATTGAATTTTTAGATCAAATTGCACCGGCGTTTCAGGAAGCGATGAAGACCCTGAAGGATGTCAATCTGAATGTTGAATTTTGTGATATCAACAATGAAAAGCATATGCTTGAAGTCCATTTAACCCCGCTTCACCTCCTTTATGATTACACCGGTATGGTTCTCTCGTTTAATTATTTGGAAAAAACCGAAATATTTGCCACTTATCGGACAGTTCTGGATAACTTAAATGCGCTCACTTCACATCTATCCGGTGATTATATTAACATCCAAAATCAATTAATTCAATTGATGTGCGCTCAGTATCGTTTTATTTTCCCTCGCCTGTATATCCTGAGTGAAGATCGGGAAATTCTCAAATGTGTCTTGTCTTATGATCCCGCTCTGGAAAATCTGAGCTTCTTCGATCATCCCTTTAATCGTAATAGTCTGGCGGCTAATGCCATTCTGGAGGATATGCTGGTTTATACCACTGAAAAAGAGAAAAACGTTCGCGACCTGCGACGCATCTGGGAACGTCTTAAGACTAAAGCCGCCGTTGCCATACCTCTACATATTATGACAGAAATAAAAGCCGCGCTGGTTTTCGATATTGAATCAGCCGACTTTTTTCTGGATGAATCAAAGAAAATCACTCTGGATCTTTTCGGCAAATTAATCAGCCTTGCCTTAAGACCGATTTTTGAAAAATCTACTCCTGAAAATCAATAATATTTATGTTGCGTTCAATCAGTGTGGCTTTTAGATTCTTTTGGTATTAAGTGGTAACCTGATGATTGATATTTACAAACTCCGCCATGCATTGACAATCTGCCTTTCCTTGTTGTTGTGCTCATGCTCGCAAACAGTCACCCTGAAAGTTGTCGTCGATGTCCCCGCTATTCGCAAATCCCGTCAAGCGGTCAATTTTTACTTATTAGATAATAAAAAGCAATCTGTGATTGAAGAAATTCGGAGTTTAAATCAGGAGTATTTTTATAAACCACTTAATGATGCCAGAGATTCTTTGCAAAATCTAAACCGTGAACGCGCCTCAAAAGAAAGCGCTTATCGACGATTATCTTCAGAAATCGAGAGTAAACGACATCAATTAACGGTCGATTATGGTAAGCAATTAAATATTGAAATAGTACGTGTGCAGAAATTTGGCGATGTCTGGAAATTTTGGGCTAAGATTAATAATCAAGGACTCGAAACAATCGATGGGCTGTATCTCACTCTAACCTATGAAAAAAGCAAACTCGTGAACTCCGGTTATTATCCTGTACACCTGTTACCCAACCAATCCGGTGTCGCCGATCAGATCAATCTGGATCTCAGCCAAAACACACCACTCATGATCCGCCTTTCTTCGCACCCGGCAGGTTTTTCAGAATTACCTAAAGCTATCAAGTGTATAATCGACTCGGTCAAATCCGACTTCAACCATTATCTTGAAGATAGCAGGGTTAAATTGAATATTTTGCAGAACGAAATGCTTGAAATCGGTCTTAAAATCGACGAATATCCTGCTCAAAAAAGCACTGAACTTCAGCAAAGAATTGCTAGTCCCATCAATAGCGTTCTGGAAAGTAATCTAAAAGAACTCGTTACTCCACAAATCTCGAAGACTTATCCAGATACAATTCGTTATACCGATCTGAAAAAGGGAAGTTATCAAATTATTGCCTATACCACACCCGCCAGTGTCTATCAATGGCATCAAAATGTCAACCTAAACACAGATCAGTTAATTAAATTCACCTCGAAGAATTACAAGCAGTACTTTTTTAAAGTTTCTGAACAAATGATAATGACTCTCCCATCACAAAATGACACTCCTAAAAAAAGAAAATAATTACTACGATAATGGATTGGTCGATTTCGCTAAATATCCATTAAAAACACTTAATTAATTAAGAAAGTCGACTTGTCACCAGCAGATTTTCTTGACATTATTTAAATATTTTGATTAATATTGCGCGCTTTTTAATAGCATTTACCAATCAGTATGCCAGATAATGTCGTAAAACTATTGCTCCAAAATGAGGTTATCCAAAAGGATCAACCGGCAATTATTTATGCTAATCAAAGCATATCCTACGCCGGTTTATTCGCAAAATCGGTCCAATTGTCTGGTTTATTAAAACAACACCAGATCGTCTGTGGACAGACCATTGGTCTGCTACTTAAAAGTGGCCCACAATATCTTATTACTTATTACGCTGGTCTTCTGCTTGGCGCCATTCCGGTACTTTTGCCGACCTATTTATCAACAAACAAACTGACCTACAATTTTATTAGATTGAAAATTGATGCGGTGATATTTGATCCCGAATATCAGAAAATAATTGATGAAGTCGAATTAAAAAAAGGAACACCTCTTTTAAAATTACCTACAACTCACTGGAAAGAGATCACCGCTCAGAAGATTGATAATCCGGTTATTTCTGCCGACTCATTCCCCGGTTTAAATAACTTCGATGATCCGGCTGTAATTTCATTTACCGCTGGTAATTCGGATTTCCCTAAAACTGTCGCCCATAGTCAGCGCAGTTTATTGGCTAATGCTCAGAATTGTTTTAAACTTTTGAGAGGTATGCTTGATATTCGGCTTCTCAGTACTTTGCCACTTTTCCATTATATTTCACATAGTTTTATTCCACATACCCTGGTATTAGCCGGCGGTACGATCGTCCTGCTTGATAATTTTCACTCAGAAGAAATCATTCAAGCCATAATTCAACATCAGGTGAATGTTCTTATCGGAACACCGGAATTTTACAAACAGTTAGTCCATAGCCCCGACGCTAAAAAACTCGAATCCTTGAAATATTATATTGTGGCCGGAGGCAATCTCCCGGAGGATATCTGGCAAGCGCTAACAAAGACGCATAAAGTCTTTATCACTGAACTATACGGAACAACCGAAATCCAGATGATAACCGCCAGTTACGTTGAAAACGATCGCCGGGAATCAATTATCGGGCGACCATTTCCAGGAATCGATTTTCGTATTACTACCCCATCCGGAGCATTAGTTACACCAGGCAAAACCGGCGAGCTACAAGTTCGCACTTCGGCTCTGATGCTGAATTATTTCGACAAACTAAATGAACAACATTTAAATGAGAATGACTGGTTCGCCACCGGCGACCTTGTCAGAGAAACCGAGGATGGCAGACTTACCTTCGAGGGTCGAATTAGCGATCTGATCAATCGATACGGTTACAACATCAATCCAGAAATGATCAAGCATATTGTAAAGCATCATCCGGCTGTCAAGGATGTAGCGGTTGGTCTTTTAACCGCCGCCAATGGTGATGAACAACTAAAACTTTTTATCATACTGCGGGAATCGGAATCTGCTGAGATTGAAGAACTAACCGAATTTTGCCAGAAAAATCTGCCCGTCTACCTGCGACCAGATGCGATCGAGATTGTATCTCATTTTGAACATGATCTGTCTGGAAAAGTTCTTCGCAATATGCTGAATAAAAGTTAAATTTCCGCAATTATATGGAGGCTAATTTTGAAAGAATACCAAACTGAAGAAATCCGAAACATCGTATTATTAGGACATGGGTCATCCGGTAAAACCATTTTGACTGAGGCGATGCTTTATGCCGCCGGCGCTACAACGCGGTTAGGAAAGATCGAAGAGGGGACGACAACTTCCGATTATCATAATGATGAAATTGAGCGTAAGTTTTCTATTCAGTCTTCTTTAATGAATTGCGAATGGAATAAAATTAAATTTAATCTCCTTGATTCTCCCGGTTATCTCGATTTCGTTGGTGAGTCCAAAGCCCTGACGCGGGTTGCTGATCTGGCGCTTATTTCTATTAATGGCCAGACCGGAGTCGAAGTCGGAACGGAATTGGTATTCAAATTCGCCAAAGAAGACGAATTACCCGTCTGGTTCATTATTAATATGTTGGATAAAGAACATGCGGATTATGATAAGGCGCAAAGTTCCTTACAGGCTTCATTTACCAAAAAAGCCGTATGTATGCAGATTCCGGTAAACAGCGGGCTAAATTTCGATACGATTGCCGATGTAATGACTCAAAAGATCCTAAAATACAATAAGGATCAAAAAGGCACCTTCACTGAATCCGAGCCAACCGGCGATCTCAAAGATAAACTGGCTACTTTAAAAAATGAATTAATTGAGTCCGTGGCTGAGTCAGACGATACTCTACTTGAGAATTATCTTAGCCAGGGTGAATTGACTGAAGAAGAATTTATCAATGGCTTACGTAAAGCGATTATCAAACGAGAACTCTTTCCGGTTTTTGTGGCTTCCGGTCTGAATAATATCGGCGTTACCAAGATCATGGATCACATTATTGCTTATGGACCGACGCCTACCGCTAAAGTTGCGATGAACGGTGGATATAAAGGTAAACCATTGACTCGCAAAATCAGCGACAGCGAACCAACTTCCCTTTATATTTTTAAAACTATCAGTGAAATGCACGTTGGTGAATTATCGATGTTCAAGGTATTTTCCGGCTCTTTAAAAACCGGAGTTGATCTGCTCAATTCCAATAATGGTAAGACCGAACGTATCGGACAAATCTTTTGTATCAATGGCAAAGAAAAACAGGAAATTGCCCATTTACACTCCGGAGACATTGGTGCTGTTGTAAAATTGAAATTTACCAAAACCACCGATACATTGTGCGATTCCCGCTCACCAATTACCTATCCCGGTATTTCCTTCCCGGAACCGGTCATTCAAATTGCGATAGAGCCAAAATCACGGGGTGATGAAGAAAAAATCAGCACCGGTTTACAATCATTAACCAGTGAAGATCCAACCATGTCCTGGCATTTCGACCCGGAATTGAAACAGACGATCTTATCCGGTCAGGGTGAATTGCACCTGGTAATTATTTTACAGCGTTTAAAACAAAAATTCGGCGTCGAAATCAATCAGCTCCCGCCGCGTATCCCTTATCGTGAAACGATCAAAAAACGCGGTGATTCGAAATACCGTCACAAAAAACAAACCGGCGGCGCCGGACAATTTGCCGAAGTCTGGATGTACGTTGAACCGGCTCCTGCCGGCGCTGGCGTTGAATTTACCAATACGCTCGTTGGTCAAAATGTCGACCGGGTTTTCGTACCTTCTGTCGAAAAAGGAGTGCGTTCAGCCTGTGAAGAAGGAATTTTAGCCGGTTATCACGTCACCGACGTCAAAGCCGTGTTTTATGACGGCAAAATGCACCCGGTGGATTCCAAGGATATCGCCTTCCAGATTGCTGGTAAGAGCGCCTTTAAAGAATGCTTCATGAGTGGTAATCCCATTCTGCTGGAACCGATTTACAACCTCGAAGTAATCGTTCCTGAAGAATTTATGGGCGACGTAATGGGTGATATTTCAGTGCGACGCGGCAAAATTCAGGGTATGGACGCCGAAGGCCCATTCCAAAAAATTAACGCGAAAGTACCGCTGGCCGAGCTATATCGTTACAGCACCGCCCTGCGCTCAATGACGCAAGGTCGCGGTATGCACCGCCAAAGCTTTTCACATTACGAACAGATGCCCAAAGAAGCGCAGGATAAGGTCGTTGAATCCTACAAAAGAGAGCGCGAGGAATAGTCCTGATGGAGTTAGATAAACTCTGGGCTCCCTGGCGAATAGGTTATATCACTAATCCTAAAGCCGAAGGTTGTTTTCTCTGCGAGTATAGCGCAGATTCCGACGATAAAAAGCATTTGATCCTTCATCGCGGTAAGTCGGCTTTTGTGATTATGAACTATTATCCGTATAACAATGGTCACCTGATGGTGGCGCCCTATCAACACGTCAGGAATTTGAACGATCTCGATGAATCTACCCGGCTTGAAATATTCGATTTAATTGATAAATCTTGTCAGATTTTACATGATTCATTGAACGCTGAGGGTTTTAACGTCGGCCTTAATCTCGGTTCAGTCGCTGGCGCCGGATTAAAGGATCACCTGCATTTTCATATTGTCCCGCGCTGGACCGGCGATACCAATTTTATGCCGATAACCGGGCACACCAAAGTACTGAGTGAAGGATTGACTGAGACCTGGCAGAGACTCAGACCTAAATTCGAAAAATAATTTTTGCTATTTGAATATAGGTGTTGAATCATTTAAATTAAGTTTGCTTTTTAAAACATTATTCTGGAGTAGCTCAATGGTGGAGCGGGTGGCTGTTAACCACTAGGTTGGGGGTTCGAGTCCCTCCTCCAGAGCAGTCTTTCGTAAATACTTAGTTTACTGTTGCGAAATAAATCTCAGATTTATTTCGCGATCGCAGGATATACTTATCTATGCAAGCTGGGATGAGAACACTCTCACCTTTTTTTAGTGATAATATTTCATCGCGATTCCATATCAAATCGATCTGACCGGACAGCACTATTCCGATCTGGACTTTATCATTGGTACTGATTGTCTTTTGCTCTTTATTCTGCAGACAAATATTAATAACGTAAAATTCATCGACAGGCGTCTGATAAGTCGTAACGCCTTTATCCGACCTTGGTTTATATATTTTATAAGGATTCGGCGAATAATCGAGTATCTCAAGCAAAGCTGTCACATCTTTATATTTACCCGTGAGTCCGACCCGGACAACGTTATCGGAATTGGTCATACATTCGATAAGATTTCCCGAAATGTAAGCGTGTGGAATGCCAGCCGAAGTAAAAAGCGCCTGGCCGGATTCCAAATGAACTAAGTTCATAAACAGCACCATAATCAATCCAATATCAGAAGATGGATACCGATTTTTTAATTCTAAAAACAGACGCTCCTGTTCGGAAATTTGACCACTACGTTGCAGGATACTACTTTCGATTAATTCGATTAATTGAGCGTAAGAATGCGGTTCAGTTTGCGCTTTTTGAATTATCCCAGAATAAAATTGTTTTATTAAGCCGCTATTGCTTTCACGCATTTCACTTCTATCGATGGCTGAAGTTAAACCGGTAAAGGTCTGAACTTCAGCGTATAGTGCCAGTCGTTTGATTAATTCTGAAGGATTTAAAAAACCTACTAAAGCCGTCAACCGGTCCAGCGCAATTGCAATTTCCGGTTTATGGTTTTCATCCGGGTAATGCACTGGGTCCAGGTGATGTAATTGTTTGGCTTGCTGGATATTGGGATGGGCTTGAATTGAAAGCGCTTGTTCGGCTGATAGTATTTTCAGTAAAAATGGTAAACTGGCGCCGAAACGTTCAACGACCTTTTTCCCGAGTACTTCAATTGGGTGATTATTGATCAATTCCATCACTCCGATAAAATCACCGGAGATATTGATTTGTGAAGGTGAGGTTGGATGAGCGCCCAGCCATAATTCGGCGTAAGGTTTGTCATTTTCGGCTGGAATTCCAATCAAATCAGGTATAAAAGCCAGTTTCCCTCTTGTTCCCCATTCGTAATGTTGGATCCGATTTTTTAATATTGACGGCTTAATCATGTTCATATCCATGCTATCTAAAATAAGTCCCACGAGAGTAATTTGACAAGATATTTTTCGATAAAAAAAAGAGAAGGTCTGCGGAGAGCAGACCTTTGAGTGAGGAGGAGGAAGATATTAATTTTAATTTCAAATTACATTTTCTTGGACTTACTCATAATCAAGAAAGTTGTCTTTATTTTACGACTGAGATAAAAATTGGTTCACCCGATGCGAAAATAGTTTTAAATTGCGACGTGTTATCGATCGAAATAAATACCAAAAAAAGGTAAAATGTCAGTAATAATCGTAACCGCGGCTTATATAGCTACGCAAATGTTATCCGACATAGCAAGTCTGAAAATCATTACCTTTCTGGGTTTTTCAATGGACGCCGGAACCTTGATTTATCCTTTAACTTTCACCCTGCGCGATCTGATGCATAAAGCTGTCGGTAAAAAAGGCGCCCGCCTGGTGATTATCTGTGCGGCTGTGGTGAACCTGTTTATGGCTTTTTTATTCTGGCTCGTCGCCCGTTTGCCAGGTGATTTGGCCGTTGGTCCTCAGCTGGAGTTCTCAATCGTACTTTCGCCGGTCTGGCGAATTGTGATCGCCAGTATCATCGCCGAAGTTGTTTCAGAATTACTCGACACAGAGGTATATCATTTGTGGGTCAATAAAATCACGAAACGCTACCAATGGATGCGGGTGCTCGTCAGTAATTTCGTTAGTATTCCGATCGATAGTCTGATTTTCGTTTGGGGAGCATTTGGCGGACTTTATACCCAGTCGGTAATCTGGTCAATTTTCTGCGCCAATCTATTTTTAAAAGGTGCGGTGACTTTAATCGGATTACCGCTGATTTATCTTATAAAAGAAAAAAATACCTGATCAATCAGGCTTTTCTTATTCCTATGCCTACGCTGTTAATTAGGTATAAAAACATTTCATATACAGTATTGATACAATTCAAGGTAATATAGGAATGACCAAACCTATTTGATTCACATTGAAGATGGAGGATTTTTTACTGGTGTACCCCCAACAGGACTCGAACCTGTGCTCCCGGCTCCGGAGGCCGGTGCTCTATCCATCTGAGCTATGGGGGCTTGAAAAAAGCGACTAAACTTACACCCAACAATTTAATTTCTCAATAGGAATCCATCGATAAATGACTTTGAATTAATTTAATTCTTACCTAAAATCGACATGTTTTTAGAAAATGCAATAATAAAGGAGTAGATTGATGAAAAAAGTACTGCCAGTTATATTTGTCGGGCTCTTTATTTTAGGTTGTGGCACGAGTGAAAAAAGCACTAAACTCGAGAAGGGTTCGTCGCTGTATCAATTAGCCGTGGAATTATCCCAGAGTGTTCCGATGCTCGATCCTGCCAAAAACGCCGTGATTGTTTCGACAAAAAAATTCGACGTCACTATTGGCGACGTATTCGCCACCTTCCAGTTGATGTACGGCGATGGCATTCAACAATTAAAGACAATCGAGCCCGGTCAATTAAGTGAAATCTTCATAGCTAATGCCGAAGCGCTGGCTGAGAAGAAACTGCTCTTGCAAGCCGCCAAAAAAAGTAAAATTCGAGTTTTTGATACGGAAGTTGATAGTATCCTCGAATTACAGTATGCTCAAATCGGCGGTAAAGAAAAATTTCTCAACTACCTAAACAACGCCAACATCAATTTCAAAACCTTGCGGGAAGATGTACGTGATAATCTGACAATTAATCATTTCATCGAAAAAACACTGCTCGATTCAGTCCTAATCACCGAAAGTGATATCCAGAATTATTACAATACCGTCGATGTTACCGCTTCCGTCCGGCATATTTTAATGCTCACTCAGGGAAAAACTCCCGAAGAGAAAATTCAAATCCAAGCCAAAATGGATGAAATTCTGACGAAAGCCCGTAAGGGAGAAAATTTCGAATCCCTGGCCAAAAAATACTCCGAGGATCCCGGTTCCAAGAATAATGGCGGTCTTTATAGAGACTTTAAACGAGGCGATATGGTTCAAACCTTCGAAGATGCCGCCTTCAATCTGCCCATCGGCCAAATCAGCGACCTGGTCGAAACGCCCTATGGCTATCATATCATTAAAGTCATCGGTCGTAACAAAGAGACCCGCCCGCTGGATTCCATCCGTAGCGAGATCGAGACTAGTCTTAAAGCCGAACGTCAGAATGAACTGCTATTCAATCTGATCGATGATTTAAAAGCCGAAAATGACTATAAAGTCTTAATTCCCTGATAAATTTTTAAAGTTCAATAAAAACGGGGCTGGCGATAAAGCCCCTTTTTTATTAATCCAGATCAAATATTTGGAATCAGGCATAAAAACACCAACGGTTCATCTCCAATGTTTATGAACTGATGTTCTTCATTGGGTAGAACCAGAATGGCGTCGTGTGGCGCTATTTCGATTTCGGAATCCTTTCTCCGCACTTTACCCCTGCCGGACAGGATATAAATTTCATGTTCATAATTATGCTGATGAAACATAGTAAAACCACCAGGCGCCACTTCGAAACGACGCATGGTAAAATTTGGCGCGGCTTCACACGGCGAAAGCAGGATGCGGCGGGTGACCTGCGCGGCTCCCGGTTCGGTAACCGGTTCGGCAGGGACATCATTCACTTTGCGGATTATCATGTTTTAACTCCTCAATAATCGATAATATATTTTCAATGATAGAATCACAGAGAAACCAGCCGCCCGGCGTCAACGCCAGTCGTTTGTTTTGCATTATAAATAAAGCTTCTCGCCCGCCAAATTTATTGACGAGTTCCTGCAAAATTGGTAAGAACTTAAAACCGGTTAACTTCTCAAACCTGGCAATATCCAGACCTTCGGCAGTCCGTAAACCTAAAAATAACACTTCGGTTATTTTATCCGAATGGTTCAATTCTTCACGCCCTGCGATTGGTAAGTGATTTTCTGGTAATGATTTAATATAATCATCCACCGAACGTTCATTCCACCAGCGTTGTTTACCATTAAAAGAATGAGCCGATGCTCCTAATCCAAGATATTCGCCTCCCTCCCAATAATTAGAATTATGACGGGCTGAATATCCGGGTTTGGCCCAGTTGGAAATTTCATAATGGCGAAAACCCGCCTGGGCAAGCATCGTGTGCGCGGTTTCGTACATTCGCCATTCGAGTTCCTCATCGGCAGATTGCACTTCTCCCCTCAATTTCGCCTGATATAATGGCGTACCGGGTTCATAACTCAGACAGTATAGCGAAAGATGCGTAGCATTGGTTTGAATGGCTTTATCGAGAGTATTTTGCCAGCTTGCCAGCGTCTGTCCCGGTATCCCATAGATAAAATCCAG